>Ga0307518_10001464_pt1 | contig 17535 bp, 24 predicted proteins | sample 25_EM_MG_FD_203889 | JGI IMG/M metagenome (GOLD analysis project Ga0307518, IMG submission 203889) | Populus trichocarpa ectomycorrhiza microbial communities from riparian zone in the Pacific Northwest, United States - 25_EM | ecosystem: Host-associated > Plants > Roots > Unclassified | place...
CCCCTCTTGGGATGGCTTAAACAGCGACAGAGGTCCGGCTCACCTATATTGCATGTGAAACTACCCAGGAGTTTAACAAGTCAATCGAAGCAACAACACGTGGTACTGCAGAAGCAGATTCTTCTCTCTGGCTGGTCAGTATATTTATGTCTCGTAAATTTGACGCGAGATTTACCGGGATTTCCTTGGGCTCGTGAATACAGTCATACCAGATCATGATACAAAAAGCAATGGTTATGAGTTGTGGTCAACTACACAGTGAGTGCTTGGAGACGTCTGATACTAGGAAGCACTTGATCATTTGCCACTGCATCTAGCATTGTGAAAAGGGGATGAAGTGGGATAAAAGCGCGTTCATTGTATCACGTGACTGGCCACCGCGACGCGAAACAGACCTTTGTCATAGCGTAATCGGTCGTATTATTACATAGTTCGTTTCATTTCAATAGTGTTCCGACTCTTCTCGAGACACGAACGATGCCAGCTCGCACAGGTTCACTCGCAGAAACACTTTCTGCATCAATACCAAAGATATTTGATCAAGCTCAAAATACAACAGCCAACCATCAGAAGAACGTAGTCGCCCTACACAAGATCCACAGCGATGCAGCTGCATTTACAGAATCAGTTCACAACGGGAGGAGCATTAAACTGACTGGAGAACGACTATTCGAGGATGCATTTATTGATGTGTTGTGCCGCGTCTTGGTGATCAAAAAGGGCGTGTCGCAAGCAGAAAGAATCGTCAAATTCGTGGGGGCGTATACAAAGTACATGAATGAGCAAGGTTGGTGACCTTCCATGAATCATGCTATGGCACAAGCCTCATATATCTCTCAGTTACTGGGACGAAGAAAGAGGAAGATGACGACGACGACACCACTTCTGCGCGCTTTGTGGCGAGGCTCCTTAAGTTTCTTCTGAGTGGCTTCGTTGCCAAAGATAAGACTGTCCGCTATCGTTGTGTACGTATCCTTGCTGAGATGGTTGCACACCTCGGCGAAATAGAGTACGTCTCATCCCCTCCTTGTGCACTAGAAAGTGACAATTTTGATTGCTCCCCATAGTGAAGATGTATTTGTGATCCTTCGTACAGCCCTCATCGAGCGCATCCACGACAAAGAGACACATGTACGCGTTCAAGCAGTCATCGCTCTTTCGAAGCTCTGTGGATCTGAGGATCCTGCGGATATTGGTGAGGATGAGCCGATGGCCATCGATGTGCTTCTGGATACATTAAGGTGTGATCCCGCGGCGTAAGTACCTTGCACGTATGTATCGTGCACCTCTCATGTTTTACAGGGAGGTGCGAAGAGCGGTGTTGCTCAACATCCCACCTGCCCCTCATACACTTCCCGCTATCCTTTCTCGTACACGGGATACCGACACTATCATGCGCAAGCTCGTCTACTCACAGGTGCTAGAGAATAACTGTATGTTCCCAATTACTCTTATTATTCTCTATGACTCATACACTAATGACCACAGGCTTGACCGCGGACCAGGCGAGCATCGGGGTTGTTCATCCCCGTGTTCTGTCCATCGCTCAGCGGGAACTCATCATCCGAAATGGACTCGGCGATCGTGAGCCCGCTGTGAGAGCTGCTGCGGGATCGCTTCTTGGAACCTGGGTCGATGTCGCGCAAGGGACTACCAAAGCCGAGGACAACAAAGCCATACAGGATGATATCATTGCGTTGCTAAAGCTATTTGATCTGCATGAAAGCACAATTGCAGAAGATGCACTCCTTAGCATCTTTGCCACCCGTGTGGACATTTTTGAACATCTCGAGTTTAAGGGTGAGATTGGCGCTTTACTGCATTACTGAGTCTTACTCGCTTCCTCGCAATAGATGACTATTGGAGGGAACTAACGCCTGAACATACTTTCCTTGCGCGTGTCTTCGTGGAGCACACTATTTCGGTCAAGGATGATTCCAAACTCGATGCTTGTCTTCCTGTCGTTACCCATCTCGCTTTCCTGATCCAGAATGCATATAATGCGTACCTCGATGACATCGATGCGGCGGCGGCACGGGAGCTTGAGCTCACTGAGGAACAAGTCGCGCAGGAGGAAGACACACGACTAGACCAAGAATTTATCATCACCCAGTTGCTTCGACTCGCTGTCAGCCTTGACTACGCGGACGAGATCGGGCGACGCAAGATGTTCCAACTCGTCCGTGGGTATATCTTCCCTTCATAATCGCACATCTTAGTACACTGAACGGATAACTGACCCGGTCTCGTTGGTATAGGGGATATGATATCGCAAGAAGCCCTCCCGGAATCGCTCGTTGCGCGATGTCTCGATGTCCTTCGGATGCTCTCCCCGAATGAACGTGATCTCATCCGTGTCGTTGTCGAGGTCGTGCACGAGCTCCGAGATCGTGACGCCGCAGACGAAGAAGCAGAAGGTGATAAAGGCGCTGCAGAAGACGGCGAAATAGCAACCGCATTTGGGGAAACGCCATCTGGGGAGGCTCCTAGCACCCAGGGTGGCCCAAGGAAGCCGCCTAAGGAAGCAAAGCCACTTAGCCCAGAAGAACAAGCACGAGCGGATGCGCTTGATTTGCGGTGTTTGTCGTTATGCATTGGGATGCTGGAGCGAGTGAACGGGGTAAGTCCCCATTCACGTCTCATAGGCTAATTTTGGTATACTGAGAGGTGTACGCGGTTGCACCTACAGACATTCGAAGAAAACTCTACTCTGGAAGGTATCCTTGGTGAATTGATCGTGCCATCTGTGAAACGTAAGGAGCTCGCATTACGCGAGAAAGGTCTCGTCTGTCTTGGATTGTGCTGTCTCATCGCACGGGTACGTTCAGTGACCCCAAACTTAGGGTTAATAGTGTTCTGACATGATATTCTGCAGCGCATGGCACTTAACTCGTTCCAACTTTTCCTGAGCCAGATCCAGGCGGCACCTGAAGTCCTGAAGCTCCGAGTCTTGCAGATCGTATTCGACATCCTGATGGTGCACGATGCCGAGTTCCTTGGAAAGGGCAACGTCGGCGTACGCGATTTGTTATTTCTGTATCCTGACAGCTGATGGATGGGTAACATAGGGCGAACGTATCGTGGAGTTTTTGTTGCACATCTGGAATGTGGAGGATGCGGACAAGGTGCAATCGCTGATGTGTATGGGTCTTGCGAAACTGGTCTTGTCCGGGATAGTCTCAGATGAACGAGTATGTGTCCAGAGTTCCCATGTTTTGGGGTAGCACGCTATGTGAAATGCTGATGACCTTACCATAGGTCCTGAAGAGTCTCGTCGTTGCATATCTTTCTCCTGATACAGTCGACAACCAGGAGCTGAGACAATGCCTCTCATATTTCTTCCCTGTTTTCTGCTACTCATCATCTACGAATCAGCGGCGCATGATGCAGGTGTGTACAAGTCGTACCTTTCAATGTCTGAAAACTGAATGCTTCGGTGAACGCGGTCCATTATACGAGAATAGATTGCGATGCCATTGTTTGAGCAACTCGCGCGCGCAACGCATGAACTGGAGGATGACCAGGAGATGGTCTCCCCCGCCCAGATTGCGGGGATGTTCGTTGATTGGACAGATCCCCTGAAATCCTTGTAAGTGGCTTTCTCGCCATTCTTTTACCTGCCTTGTGGGCCGATACCACAATACGGAGTTGGAGAGACGGTATAGAATACGCGAATTGACACTAAAACTGACAATGCTCACACAGCGAAGTCAAAAGTCAAAAAGTGGACGATAATATACACGTCGATCTCGCAGTTGACATCATGAAGTTGCTATTCAAGGATGATTTACAGAGCAAGTTTCATGAATAGTTCTGGGTAGCTAAGTGACTAATGATGGCACAGAGGAAGACAAGAAAGTTCTCTGTCAAGTCCTCGGGCGGCTACATCTCCCAGACTCAGCCGACGATGACAAGGTCCGCACAATCAAACTTTTGATATGTAACCTTAGCACGGTATGTTTGTTCCACATGTTCCCTCCCATCGCTGTTTGGTCCAATGTATTACATCGTTTCCTCACCATTGTCCACTCACCCTTCCAGCGCCGACCGCTGCGAGATACAGTCGCCAAGAATGCCATGTCCAAGTTTGACGCGGCGTTGTCAAAGAAATACGCCGACAAGCTTGCTGATTTCAGCGAGGAAGAATACCGCCAGTTGGCCGCTCTTAAGGATCTGTTTGAATTCCTAGATGACATCATTCCGCTCGATGAAGGAGAAGAGATTGAGATGCCGAAGACAAGGACCAGGAAGCGGTACGTATGGTTTTCAGGGTTACCGACCTCGCGATCTTGTTTGCTTTCAGTTAACATTGGTTGATGCGTTCTCGTTTCTGTTGCATTGGGTCTCGGGTATGCTGGATATGTGGTACTTTGGAATGGCCTGCAGGCGCTCGCAGAGCATGGTGACTGATACCACCGCGACCAGTGCGCACGAGGACGGGAGCCCAGCTACTTCTGCAGCCTCGTCATCGAAACAGAAAGGCAAAGGGAAGGGGAAAGAGCAGACAAAGTAAGTTATTCGTCGGTTTTACCTCCTCTTCCTCCTGAAGCCGACTAAATCACCTAGGAGAAGAAAGGTGTCTAGATCGGACGACGATTCGGATGGTGATATACCCGACAACCATGTCACCCCTGCACCCACGCGGATGCTGCCCAAGCGCGCTGCGTAAGTGTTCATTGCTCGAAAATGCGCATACAATACCTCAAACTCCTTCTATCCGCTTTCCTAGCTCTGCAAAGAAGCAGCAGGTCATACAGATCCCCAGTGATGAGGAAGATGACGATGGCTCTCGGGAAGCGACACCTGTACCGACCTCGCGTAGCCAGAACAAACGACAAGCACGGTACATTACTTTTCTGTTGACCCGCCATTCACATTGCTCATGCCGGCTTGTATGTTACAGAGGCAGGCCCGTAACTGCGGAACAACCCTCTTCTGGTAATACCACCTTCGACTCGATCATGGATAGCGAGGACGAAGAAGAAGAAGAAGAAGTGGACGATATCCTTGGCCAGGAGTATTAGTGAAACGACCAGTTGCGACATGCATAGGGTTGTTGTAGTCGAAACATTTTGAGCGTTGATTATTGCTATCTATCTGTCACAGGATGTGTTTGGGATGTGTATGTTGTAAGTTGAAATTACCCTTGATCTCAATGATCAATAACTTGTTCTCTTTCCACCATTACACCCAAGGATGGTCATCTTTAAAAACATTACTCGTGTACATTCCGTATATCATCTGTGCGACTCTGGAGATGGCTTCGGCCTGTTTAAGCGACAGGAAGCGGGTATACCGTACGGACTCAAGGTCTGGAGACCAGACCGTCTCGAGACGTCTATGGAGGGCTGGCAACAGTTTTCTAAGACCCTGTGCTGGTTTTTTTAGGGGACAAGCGTGCTCCGACTCTCTGAGTGTGACGGAGATTGCCACGTTTTGCTTTGTAGACTCTAGCTCGTCACGACGGCAACCGTCCATAGAAGGTCAAGGGAAGACATACTTATTTCAAGGCCACTATATTTTGGAGCCCTAGACGTCATCACCTAGCATCACCTTCACAAGTTACCCTTCCGCCTAACCTTCTCAAGAAACATTCTAGAGAGAACATGTAAATTCGCCGGCGATCTATTGCGTCGAAGATGTAATTATACTTGCCAACTAGAACCATCTATCATTCCTCATTCTTCTATCTTTCACGCAGAGAAAGTTCAGCACGGAGATGGTTTCTCCGCCTGTCCGGAATCCCAGGTGTGTTTCCTTAGTATATTAGTCAATAGCTATTCTCCGAATCTAGCCTGGTCTGGACTTGGGTGTGGCGACTGGCATCACGTTGTCAAAGCGGAAGGTAGACTTTTCTTGGATCGCGTGCAGTGCGGGAGTCCATGAACCCGGGGCGCCTACATCACGGCACTTTGCAAACCATAGATACCGAAACCGACTGCAGTTCATCAACCGTCTGCAGTTTGGCGGCCGTAGGATTGTGTCCTGGGTAACGAGCTTTTACACCAAAACAAAACAAAAAAGGGTTGATTATTGATACTTGTTAATAGACACGGGGAGGTACAAGACAACAGGGAGGTTTCGCGAAGTAGTGGCATCTTTTCGGCAACTGCTTGAAACATCTTGCGCCCTCGGATGGCATAAATGGATGATAAGGTTAGAAAGTGTTTCACTGGATTTCTGTGTCCGTCCGAGTAGTGTGAACATCTTGTACGCAGGTTAAATTACCGTCGATCAGCCTGGCCAGAACTGGATGTGAGGTCGGATCAAAAATTGGCACAGACAACAACTGCGATGACCAGTTTCCGTTCTATCGAGAACGGACGTTTGAATTTCTTTCCAGGGTCCCGTCACAAGGTAGCAACTATTGCCGAGGGTACAGTCGTGACTGCAAATGAATGAGAACATTGATACGGTTGGTATTCATTCCGTCGAACAGCGATGGAGGTGGAGGTCACGTGAGTTTTATTATTATATAAGTGACTATAAAAGGCATCCATAGTATTTCCTTGAGGCAGCGGCATGTTAGGCCTTCAGGTAGGGTGGTTCTGGGCTCCAAGGTGAGGAAACGAAACACACACCGTTCTGATCACGATCCGTAGGAACGAAAATGGACACGCTCATGTTCCGGAAGCATGGCAGGTTTGTCGTGCTCGATAAAAGCCAAAGTGCACCAAATAGCATTACTATGGCCCCGTGTCGGCATACCAGCAGGTAAAGGCGTGGTTCGTGCATCTTCGCCCTTGTCTTCCATCTGCACTCTCCACTCCTAGTGCTATACAATGACTTCGGGCAAGAGGGCTGCTGAGGAACCCCATCCAGCACCATATCTTGCACAGAGTGCGACTCACCATGCCCGCAATACACCTTCCGATAGCACCAGTACTCGCACCCGAAGACAGAGACCAAGGAAGCAAAGGGAAGATCGATACGAGGAAGAGATCCAATTCAACATTGCCTACTTCAGTGATACTCGTGGGCAGCGCAGACCACCTCAGCCCTCAAGGATGGTCGAAGAAGGTGAGATTCTGCTCCAATTGCCGAGGTCTGACGATAATGATTCATCTTGATAGAATATCCCCCTCCACCCGCGTATGAAAGGGCGACTGCAACTTCTGTATCCACCTTAGTTTCCGAGGATTTTGTTCATGAGACTGGTCCTTCACTTCCCGTCCAAGCCCCCGTCTCCGTCCCATCTACCCCAGTTATCGGTGTCAGGCAACACGTCGATCAATCAGATTCAATTTCTTTGAACACTGTTCCAGCGACTCCTCAAGCTGAGGAGGACAGATCCAGCATCGAGCTCGTTGATCTCGACCCGGCGGTGAGGTGGGAGTTAGAGAGACAGCACGGGGTACCTTTGGAAGAGCGGGTCAGGAGACATAAACTGAGGGCGATCGATGCATCATCACCGACCACCGTACCCCACCGTACCCGCCTTTTCAGTCAACCCACATCCCGTCGTCCGACTGGCATGCAATTCCACACTTCCCAGCTTTCACTTCGGATTCCCGAAGGCCACGATCATTATGATGACGACCGGGCACAAGATAACTCAGATCTCTCTTCGTCTCCGTCACCGAAGCATCCCAGGTTACCCCATATCCCGGTATCGCCCCCCAAACTCTTCCACATCCGCTCACAGTCACCGCAAGCTTCATCGTCAGTGATATCTTTGCTTCGAAACCCAAGTCCTTTTTTCAAGAGTACTCCGTCCTTGCTTTCCCTTCCGCCCTCTCACCACGGGAATCACAGTCGTTCTCGCAAGCTTTTCCATCGAAAATCGAAGGAACCTTCGTCGAGCGAACCGCTCGATGACTGGGAAGTCCTTGAGCGCACTGGTTCTGCCCAGTCAACGGCCAATGGCTCCACTACTCCTCCCCTCAACCCTCCGAAACATACTCCACACCGCCTCCCGACCCCGGAAAACGATCAGTACCATCGGCATCTGCCTAATGATCATGTTAACAATACAAGTACCATACAGATACCGCAGACTGGATCGAACGTACAAAGAGGGTCCCCTCTATTCGTCTCTCGCCACCTCCGTCGTCACACGAACTCTGGTCGGAGCGGACGAATGAGTGCGCCAGCGTCCCCAGACTCAGTTTCTTCGGTGTCCACTTTTAGCTCTTCTACGACGACGCTGTCGGAGAGGACTGCTGTGGATGACGATGCCCAGCAAGTCAGTCCCAGCCGCGAGCAGCAGCCAGAGGTACGGTCTACGACACACCATGGTGTTTCAGCAAGCAGAACGTACGGCAGAACTCCTCGTATATCTTCCCCAGCGCCACCGCCTCCTGCGTTGTACGAGCATGACCCGGAGTTACCTGTCTTATCCGGTGGTCTTGGCCCACTCCCAGCACGGTCCGCAACAGAGCGTATTGTGCGCCCATCCGAAGCGCGTGAAGGACAACGGGGTCGTTCGCTCTCTCGAGAGATGTGCATGCGCAGTGCACCAGCATACAGCATGCTGTTCCCGTCTGGTCCACCTTTCCCTCTACCGGGTATCCAGACACCACCTCAGGAGTCGCAGACGCTCCCCCCTCCTCTACCTTGCAAATGTCCAACGGCGACATGCTCATCGGCATCAGGTTGTGCCTCGGGCTCTACATCATCCCAGTTTTCCTCTGGAACCTGCCCTCCTTTGCTGACGTGCCCGCCCGGATTCACCATCCCCCAAACGGCGAAGCGTTCACCATCACGGACACAACCTTCCCCGTCTGCACAGTCCTGCCCCCAAACACCCCGTAAACACTACCCCGGACGCCCCCTACCGGCGACACCGCCGGTGTCGCCCTCTCTTACTTGGATTCTCGATGGACAAACTCACGTACAACCACACCCGCGGGCTTTAAGTGCAGCTCTTGCGCATGCCCAATCCTCTCCGTGGATGGGCACGCCAACGCTACCGGAAAAAGCGGGGCTGCCATACATGGCACACACTCCAACTATACCGGAGCCCGCCCCACAGTATACACAGTTACCTGAGAAGGCACCTCGCACACCACCTATGCCGGGGAGTGCACCTGATACTCCCACCATACCAGTGACAACTCCATGTACTCCACCTATGCCAGGAGCGTTCTCGCGCACGCCGCCGATTCCTGAAAGCATGTCTCATACCCCACCTATTTCTGAAAGCGCACTGTATTCCCCGCCTATGCCCCTTTCATTGCTCAGTACTCCGCCCGTCCCAGAAGGCTTACTTATCGATCTCAGCGACGATGAGAATAGTCCAGATTCGGAGAGCCCAGCCGATGTGCCCACGTCCCCTGATCTACTCGAACTTCTCCAGCCGCCTCCTGCACCTGCACCAAAGTGCATGGATCTCCTTGATTTTGGCGATGAAGAACCGTTACAGTCCGTCAACTCAGTATCTTTTGAGGACATCCCGAATAACGATGCCCCGTCTTCGCAAGCCCCACATACACGGGCCCTCACGCCTGTGAACCTTTTGGAGGATGATTTCGGTTATGGAGGCGGAGATGAACATGAAAGTACCGATAATAATGTCGACGAAGATGACAGTGCAAGTGACAGTGGGACGGTGAGTCCCCCAGGCCCCCTCACGCCCAGTACAATGAGTGGCTTCGTTTCTGCATCTGGGTCGGTTGTGTCCCTTGTGCCGATTTCGATGTCTCCAGGAGATGCTCCAGCTATGCGTATCGGTAGAGAGTTTCCAGAGGATGCAATTTCTGCCCGTGATGCGAAGCCACGTTATGCCGATGCCCCTCGTCTGGGAACACCGCGGCAGCGGCCATCTGCTCCTACCGCGTGCTGAGACAAACTGGTAATAAGAAATGACTCAGATGAGATGTGGAAGCGGCATGGACATGGGGGGCATTTCTATCTATTGAAAGGAGGGGGCAGTTACTCTTGAAAGCGAAGACCAAGGCCACGCGTAAGCAACACGGCTCTTGTCTGTCATAATAGATACTTATTATCTGTCTTTCCTAATTAGATGCCACGAAAATCTGTTTGGTATCCTGGCGGGCTAGGAATCAGACTGGGTAGGAAAAGCCCATGCGCTTATGAAACCGTTGTCACTTCCATGTGCTATAGGGACAGACACTCTTTCCTTCGAATTTTTCATTTCATTTCCAAAATCTTGTGAGCGTTCGACTACTCTTCACGTTTGTGTGAAGTTTCAGTTCATTCTTTAATACCATTCTTTTGCCTCTATCCCCTGTGGAAGGGACTACTTCCATACACAACCTTTGCCAAACCCTAGCCTAGTCATCGTGTACCACTTTGTCGCTGTCAAATCAAGTGGGCTTGGTTTTAATTACACAAGATGGCCGGAATCAAATCAATCAAGATATATTCACCATTCCCTTCCGCACCTCGGACCGTGACATTACCCTATGCCCACCACTGATCGGAACACACGATATGGCGAGCTATCAATCGCACGGAAGGTGATCATTCTTCCAGGAATCCCCCTGACGTAACTGGACCTCTCGGTCGATGTCATCACATGGCATGCCCCTCAGATCCATTGCCAGGCCTTCATACCATCGAAAGATGTATCCTCTGTTATGCACCCACAGGATCAGTCTTTGGCCGCCTAAACCGGGCCCCAAACCTCCTTAGTAGTGGACTTTTTCTCTCAGGTTCCGTCTGCCAAGTCAACTATGTCAGATATAGAACAGACCAGATAGTGTCTGAACACCAACCAAAAACGATGAAACTAAATTGTCCTCAGTAAAGCCCCTTCGACGACAGACCCGTGTCCAATCCTCTCGATGGTTCCGTCTCGCATTGCGAACTACGCTCCCAGCGGCCTCAGCTGCACGCCGCTGACGGCATTGTGTATTCCGTCTGCGACATGCGTTCTTGCGGTCGAGTTCGTCTACGAGTAGGGAAGAAGACAGGCGCGCTCGGTCAGCTTCAGAATCCGACTGAACACTCATGTCCGGATCGGAGGACACATTCGCACCCCTCCTCGACTGCCGCCCTCTCGGTATGGGTGATGGAGAACGAAGCGGTGGGACGGGGTTAATGACCTTGCTCGACCTAGATGTGGATGCAGCTGGGAGGTTGAAAACGATACCGCTGGACGATGGGGCTACCTGCGTCGGTCCTTCAGCTGTGCGCCGCAGAATTGGGCGTATCGTTGAGTATTGGGACCGCGTGGAAAAGCGTGTAATGGCGTTTTCAAAGTGTGCACGGCGTCCGCCCCCAAATCGGACTCGTTTCTCAGGGTGAGCCAAACTGCTATGTGGCGGCTCCTTGCGCACGTCACGTCGTGACCTCTTTGCAGGGTCTTTACGCTCTTCACGCTCGTCTTCGTCATCGTTTCCTTGATTTTCGGTGGATGTGGATGTTGTCACGGGGGGAGGGTCGCAAGGCGCACCACCCAGCGCTCGTTTGAGCTGCTCGCGTGTCAACTGACGAACAGGGCGACCAAGTTTATTGAGAACCACGCGGCGGCCAGTATGAGGAGATCGCAAGGCGGTGGCAGGCTGAGATTGATTATGGAAGGGGGGGAAAGATGGAGGGGAGGCTGTGTTAGCCATTATGCCAGATGGGTAGCCCTGTTCGATAAGCGGGGCGGGAGTGGGTTGTGCCATGAAGCGTTCATCGAGATCAACAATAGATTGGGCATACATGAATGCAGCAGGTGGTTTATCCTGCGCCTCATCCAGTAGATCTGGCAATTTCCTTGCAAATGGTTTCCGTGGATCGTCACCACTGCTAGAGGATGGCATTACCTGCTGTGGATCCTGAATGCGGTCGGCGTACGAGGGAAGCAAGTCAGCAGGCATGCATTGGTCATAGTTATGGAATACGGGAGGTAGCCTGTCCTGTTCTTCCTCCAGCGGTTCTGTCGCCTCACGTTCGAAGGGCTGTGGGCTTTCGCCACTGTTCGCAGATGGCTGGACCTGCTGAGGAATTCGACTGAGTGTACGAGCGTCGGTGTCTATAGGATTAGAAGAGATGGGTGGTTCATAGCTTAAGAATGCAGTAGGCGTCTGGACTTCGCCTTCCTCGAGTGGTTCCGTGGTTTCACGGTCGGGTGCCCTATGGGGCTTCGCAGCTGAAGGCATAACCTGTCGAGGAACCTGAGGCTTGGAGGGAAAAGTGACTTCCGTGCTCCGAAGGAAATCCCCAGCTTCCGCGCGGAAGAATGATGCCGAAGGCTCGGCGACAGCTGATGGCAGAACTTGTTCTGGAACCTGGAATTGCGCGCAGAGATCGTCTTCCAGATGCCGAAGGAAATTTCCTGCTTCTGCGAGGAGGAATGCAGATGATAGCTTGTCTTCCTCTTCCCCCAGCAGCTTCGTTGGCTCACGCTCGAAAAATTGGAGCGCTGTCTTGTCATCGCAGACGGAGGGCAAGACTTGCTTCGGAATTAGGGCTGGCGAATGAAATGATTCTTCAAACGATCCTGTGGAAACTCCCTGGTCAGGGCGAAGAAAGACAGCTAGCGTCTGGTCTTGTTCATCCTCGAGTGGCTCAGTCACCTCACGCTCTAATGGTTTTCGAGGCCCGTCCTCATTATCCGTATCATTACGACTCCCGTCGACAGGCAATGTAGGCAGAAATTGCTCCGCAAGGAGAACGGCACCACAGGTGTCCTTGTGTGCAACAACTGGGGAAAATGAACTGGTACTTTGGACCACACCTGATCCCTTGCCTTGATCATTCTTCACGTGTGGTGGGTAGAAAGAGTTGTCCAGAATGACGGAAACATCGTCGTCGTCAGTGTCAGTGTCAGCGTCGTCCTCTTCCCCGTGATTAGAAAAGCCGGACAGTGACGCCCCGTGCCAACCTATTCCACTTTCTACCGCAGAAACGAAGGGCGAAGTGCATGGTATGGCTTTTTTGCAACTTTCAGAAGGTAGCGACTCTTGTCCCGACAGAGGATTATCCAAAGTCTGTGCAAGCGATAAAGTGGACAAGATAGCGGAGAGATGGTGACTTTCGTGTGTGGCTCCCGAACCACAGAGAGACGAGGATAACACCTCGCTTGTGGCGACCCCTCTGTTGGATATGGCACCATCCCCAATGCTACCCATGTCGACGACAAACTTCATACTACCTGAGGATCGTGCTCGCTCGAAGGAATTCTCATCGGACCTTGTCTCATGGTGTTCAAGGCCAACAGCTGAGCACAACGTCGCGTCCTCCATGTCGTGGTCCTCGCCCTTGAACAAAGTAGGAGAGTACCATTCGTGTCCAATGAATGGGGTGCAACTGGGGAGCACGACTTGCCGTGGGTAGTTGTAGTCGATGCCAGTAGGAAAAAATCCAGGACGCGGGAGCTGAAGGCTCAACCCATCATGCATGATGGTGAAATTGTGCATCTCAGGTAAGGGTGACTCCCTATCAAATGCTCAACCGAGTCGAGATGTATAAGAAGGTGGGTGACATACTGCATCATCTTAACGTCAAAATCTGTGGTGTCCAATGACACCATTTCAACATCATCTGTTATGTCCTCGGTTTTGAAACTTGAATAGATAAAGCTAGGATCCTCCGTATGCTGCTCTGGTCGAGCATACAGGTAGAACCTGTCTGGACCCTTGGGCGTGAATCTTGTGGTGAAGCTCCAATTGCGTCTCGTCGATTGGCCAACAGATGGTGTTATAGCCACTGTGGCAACGGCGTTTGCCATTTTGGATGGACGACCTACAACCAAAGACACAAGCTTTCGGATGGCAGACTGGGGCTTCGTTGTCCCGAAGCCACTGTGGTCGGAAAGATCTTCTTTAGATCGACCTACATATGTGTGGCGAGGTACTTGCTGCTCCTCGTGGAGCTCAAGGTTTTGCTTTCTGGATCAAAACCACTCAGAGACATAACGTACGAGAGGCAAGAGTGATATAAACCTCGAGAACCCGAATTTCCTGGAGAATGCGTGCCGAAGTCGATGTTGCGGCGTGGTGTTTGGATCTGCCATCCTTTGCGATATCATATCAGAAGAAGCCACAGAAATATGGTCGTCGGCGTCGTATAGGAGTGGTTGTTTAGTAAATAGGTCGGAGATGCACGGTGTGAAAGGTGTGCGAATGAGACATTTTGGATGTCCATTATAAGTCCACAGCTCCAGTCAAAGCGGATGTGCTTAGACGTTTTGTTGGCGGCCATCGCCCGTTGCATTGTTCTGGTACGCTTTGACCCTCAGAGGGGGGTGGATATATTGGGAAAGCTGGCCACGTGACTTAATATAGGTTGACTTTCCACGTGATCGATTATGTAACCGACACGCCTCCCCCAAGCCGCGTTCAGAAAACTCGCCATCGAGTCCAACCTACAAACTTTCGGGACTTTCAAGGTGTTAGGCCTTTGGAATGTCTGCATATACAACATACACCCGCATGCCACCAGCACAAGCTCAAGTACAGACGCAGGCGTCTCGCCGCCACCCGTTCACCAATGCCATCAACCAACCCCAGGGTCAACCAGCACCGTCGCCCAAACAACAAGAAAGGGCAAAGGCCACTCCGCCAGACCCGCCTCTTCCAAGGCAGAACAGCAAGACAACTCCACCGTCACCACCAAAGGTAATCACTGACAAGAACCGTGTGCTCGAGTACCATCGTGTGGGATTTTTGGGCGAGGTCGGTTGCCATTCAATCTTACGTCCACTGCTTACCTAGTATTTCTCGATTTCTCGATGTGCAGGGTGGTTTTGCACGTGTGTACGAGGTCAGGGATATTCGGGGCACCCGACTCGCCTGCAAGGTGGTTACGAAGACCTCGCTCAAGACGAAGAAGGCCAAGACCAAGGTTCGTTGCTCATAACCTGCTACATCATGTTTACTTATTCGCAATAGCTCTATGCTGAGATCAAAATCCATCGTTCACTGGCGCATCCCAACATTGTCAGGTTCCACGACTGTTTTGAGGATGACGACAACGTCTACATGACCCTTGAACTCTGCCATAGTGGATCACTAATGGACATGCTCCGACGTCGCCGCAGATTCACAGAGCCCGAAGCACGGTTTTTTATCGTGCAACTTATTGGTGCCTGCCACTACATGCATTCTCATCAAGTCATCCACCGTGACCTCAAATTGGGCAACTTGTTCTTGGATGCGAACATGAACATCAAAGTTGGCGACTTTGGTTTGGCGGCGCTTATCGAGAATCCTGGCGAACGGAAGAAGACAATCTGCGGAACACCGAACTACATTGCTCCAGAGGTGCTGTTCGACACCGCCAATGGTCACAGCTTCGAGGTCGATACCTGGTCGATCGGTGTTATCCTCTACACGCTTCTGATCGGACGTCCGCCTTTCCAAACAAAAGACGTCAAGGAAATATATACGTGAGCAGTCTGTTAAAATTCGGTGGTACTTTCCCTCCTGAACCATATCACAGGAGAATTCGTGACAACATTTATGAGTTTCCTGCTGATCGCCGGATCTCGGCTGATGCACGCGAATCTATTCAGTCTATTCTGACACCTGACCCGCAGAAACGCCCGACCCTCCTCGAGATCATCGCGTCGCCTTTCATTGACCTCGGGGTTGTCCCTCCTTTCATTCCACTCTCTGCACATGATGCACCACCTGATTTTCGTTATATCACACGCCCCATGTCCATTATCAACCTGACCAAGGTGAAGAAGGCTGCATTACTTGACAACGATCAAGTCACAAGCATCGCCGTTCCTTCTGCGCCACAGGACAACGGGCAATCTGACAAAGCGAAGAACACGATCACATCCAGTATTGCTCAGCAAGAGATGGAATTCCAGAAGGCTGTACAGCCTGGAAGCCCTATCTCTGCGTTGCTCAGTTCCGCCCGACAGCCTCTTGTCATGTCCACAGCGAACAATGCCAAGGAGTCGCCTCTCTTCAGAAAACTCCAGGCTGCGAAAGAAGCCAAGGCCTCTCCACTTCGTAATGTTCGTACAGCGACACGTGGACTTCAGGACATCGAAGAAGAGGAAGTTGAACCACCGCGAGGAATTAGAGAGAAGAACTATGATCTTCAGAGACAAAAGGAGTTGGAATCGCAAAAAGCGAGAATCGTCGCACAGATGGCTCCTGTTGGCGGTCTTGGGGCTCGCACGGATGAAGAGCAGGAGAATCAGCCTCCTGCGCGTAAGGATGCCCCAGGTAAAGAGCGTATGCGAGAAGAACGCAAAGTGGCACCTCCTGTAGGGCTACGTGTGGAGTCACCTCCCCAGCCAAAGCTAAATAGCTTCGATGCCGCCGCCCAGACGTTGACACTTGCATTCGATGCGAAGACTGTTGGCAAGTTGTTTCGTGATCCCCGTGAAGATATCAATCTGCCCAACGAGCGTGTCTTTATTGTATCATGGGTGGATTACTGCAATAAGTATGGAATGGGATATGCACTAACCGATGGGTCTGTCGGCGTCCACTTCAACGACAGTACGACTATAATTTTGGCTGCTGACAAACAGTACGTGTCCTATTATTTGTTGAATACGATACCGAGCATTACGATTTGCAGTCACTTTGACTATATTTCCTCTCGCAAACACGGATCGGTCTATGTTAGGAAGAGTTACTCCGTGTCGGAATTCTCGGATGACCTCAAAAACAAGGTCTATCTTCTCAAGCATTTTGAGCGTTATATCATGGACCGTCTCTATGGTGACTACGAATATACCTTTGAAGATGTCGAACGCACCAAGGGCATGGACTTTGTACAGAAGTATCTGCGCATGAAGCATGTTATCGTGTTTAAGATGAGTCACGATGTCTTACAGGTGTGTACTTCAATTCTGCGAGTCTCATTTCATCCAAACCTATTTTTGTAGTTCAATTTTTACGACCACTCAAAAGTGATCCTCTCCTCCCATGGTCTTCTTGTGACCTATATCGACAGGAATTACAAGTTGACCCGCTATACTCTTAGCGAAATAATGGCACAAGCTCTTCAGCCTCCAGCAGCTGACCCGGAGCAAGCCAAGTTCCAACAGCGTCTAGTGGATAAACTGAAGTACTGCAAGGAGGTGCTTACGTCGATCAGGAATGCAAGTACTAACCAGCCTGGTGCTGACGAGGAACCTGGCTCGAGTCATGCCGTTAGCGCGAAGCCTTCGAAAGTGTCCCTGCGCTAGACGGAAGAGCAGGAGAGTTGCTTTGGGTGAAATCGCTGTATGATTGACGCAGCCGCCTCCCTTTCGAATCTCTGTGCCCTAGGTGTTAGGCCGCTCTCTTTTCTCATTCCCCCCTATTTTCGCTGCGTCTCTCATCTTCTAGCTAGCGCTTTGAACAATGCGCTCTCGATCGCCTCAACGTACAATTATACCGCACTTTCATCCTACACGCACACTCTTGAGATTCTTGCACTTAATCCGAATGATGTATATGTTCTATACCCCAGCTACAGGGAGGCAGAGTTGTTGTGTAGTCGGGCGACATGCGTGGCTTGAACTTTACATATACTACACACGGCTTTACGTGCAATTGACATAGTCTCTAACCCGACTGGCTGACAGACTCGTCCCAAAAAGGGAGACCTGTCAGCACAGTCTGGGAGCAAACCAACGGCCTAACAGGACCTTCGCACTTAGTCACGTAGTCTGTCACGTCACGCGTC
>Ga0307518_10001465_pt1 | contig 17535 bp, 22 predicted proteins | sample 25_EM_MG_FD_203889 | JGI IMG/M metagenome (GOLD analysis project Ga0307518, IMG submission 203889) | Populus trichocarpa ectomycorrhiza microbial communities from riparian zone in the Pacific Northwest, United States - 25_EM | ecosystem: Host-associated > Plants > Roots > Unclassified | place...
GCTCACCGATCGGTGGCGCTACAAGACAGATAGAGAGAAACGGAAAAGGGAGTACATACAATAAACAGACGGCGAACGCGTGGACGCGATCGGACAATAGGGTACAGGGTGATCGGATGTCACGGTCATGACAGTGGGGACAGTTACCACAATGCTATTTTGATATTGAATGTTCTATTTTTTATTTTAATGTTCCTTGAGCATCGGGAGCGGAGCTAGGCAGTGCCGATTATACTCCCATAATTAAAGCTCCAAGCTGTTTCGAGACCCCCAACCCAGCTCTCCTTGCTTTGTTCGTACAAGTGTGGTATGTTGTCGTCAGTGACTTGGCTGGCATTTCTCTCTGGTGCCATCGCCTGGCTTACCAGCTGGGGCTGGGTACTCTCTAAAGGCCGCCCAGCTCCCCTGGCCCCCGGTCCCAGAACGCTCCCATTCGTCGGAAACATATTTGACATGGCCAACAACAAGGTGAAGCCTTGGTTCACTTTTCCCGATTGGGCCAAATATGGTGCGTGCTAAACCTGTTAAAATTCATAATGACATACTTTGATCGTTTTCAGGGCGGTATGTCCTCCCTCTTTCACTCTTCGGCTATTCACCATTTTACGTTCATACTAGGCGCTGTAGACACAGTGAGTGATGTCAGGTTATCCAGACGAGCCTATATCAACTTCTATCTTAGACCATTTCGGCTTTAAATGCATTCTTTTTGGCTATGACACTCTTTCCAGAATCTCAGAAGAAAGCACAAGCTGAGATCGATGCTGTGATAGGGACTGATCGCCTCCCAACATACATCGATCGCAAATCCCTTCCGTTCGTCGAAGCTGTCGTCAAGGAGGTCCTTCGTTGGCATGCCATCGTCCCTCTAGGTATTGTATAAAGTGCATATTTCACGTACACGTACCCTTTTAGCTTTATATGTTGCAGCTTTTCCTCATCGTGTCTCGGAAGACGACATCCATGAGGGATATTTTATTCCAACGGGTACCACCGTGATAGCCAATTCCTGATATAGTGCTTTAGTGATGCACTTTACGCCCATTGATTTCATATCGTTCGCTACACGATCCTCGGGTATATTCCAACCCGAACGGTTTCTTGCGTGTGGTACTAAGGATCCGGAAACTGATCCCCGTACAATCGTATTTGGATTTGGACGGCGGTGAGGCCCGAAAGCTTGAAAAAAAATCGCTCTAGGGTTTGACACGTGCTTTTGTCCCGTGTGTGATGTAGCCTGGTCAGTCCATTTCTTTCTTTGAGTGACCGTATCTCCATGATGCCGATACTATCGTTTCAGGTAGTAGGAATCTTGCAGACGAGTCTCTTTGGCTATCTGCAGTCGCATCATTGACTGCTTTCGACATCTCGAAAGTACATAGTGGAAAATTGTAAGGATTCCATGATAAGTCAGCGGACATCTGTTCCGATTACCAATTCCTATTACTATACTCTACCGTTACTGGACTAACTCTAGTCGCTCTCTCGTACTTCTAGTCTCATTCTTGGTTCCTCTTTTCGCACTGTTGTCGTACCACTCTCGTTACCCGTACCTGGACCGCAGCGTATATAAGTCGATACCCTCTATCGTCGCATATCAGTCTTTTCCTGAATATTAGTTACCTTCAGTCAGGTGATTATTTCAGCTCGAGAAGATTCTTGTGTGATCGCGTTAGAGACTAGCTACCTCTCTCGTCGTCACAGTGACTAAGCGCTGATCGTTGCATTCCTAAGGCTCCACCCCCACAATTGGAGGTCGCATCCAACAAACACCCTGTACTGATTGGGAAGTGAAAATGAAGCAAACCGATTCTTGATTCTCAAAGGATCGCCTGCGTGAATCCTTCAAATCTGCACAAGTGTCGAATGACTCCCGAGTTTTTGAATACTTAGGGACGCACTCTAATTGGACAGAGACGAGGTTACGACAGAGACGAGGTTACTATTTTGAGCACTACATATCGTTTTGCAGATCCAGGCCGCCCTCTTCCTGCATACAGACAGAAGAAACAAGCAGATGCCCTACCACCACCAGAATGTCGACGTGTAAGTAAAAGTGCTGTTACCAAATCAAAATCTTTATCTCTTATATATCCACCACCACCTCTCGTCAAGTCCCTCCATCCGGGGACTAAAAGGATTTTGTCACCGCCCGAGGAGGTCTCAATGCCGTCCGGAAAACTGCTTTACCTGGGATTTCGAGCGTGACATCAACCTGGGCGTACCCAGGTGAACCTCGCGGCTACCTAGAACAAAGTATGTTACGCCATCGAGCATCAGCCGCGTACCTGTTGGATAGATGGTACCAAGCAATATTCTGGGGACCGGATTTTTTGAGTTCCTCAATCTTCTTGAGGAAGTACACTCAATCATCTTTTTGTTTCCCTCGAGCGTGACACGAGGGAATCCGCAGCCACCAAGGAGGCAGAAGGAATGACAGTGGCCATCATAACCATTCCAGCGACAAGCCTATCATCAGGCTTGGTAACAGAGAAGATGGGAATGATCCACTGCATGAGCTCTGGGTCAATGACATTTTGCTGTATTCCGATACTCATCTCTTCATCCGAACCACAAGATCCAGTCCGTCTCCCCCGTCTTCACGGACAATTTCTTGCCATTATGAAGGACAAAGAGCGATCACAAGGCTTCTGTATTCCCATTCACGAAGCAGCTGAACCAAGCGTCGTCAAGGCGAAGGGTTAGCGCACGATGGTGGTTATAGCATTCCAGGATGGTATGTACAAAGCCATTCTTCTGTGGCTTCACTTCCACCGGTGTCAAGCCCATGGAAGAGTGGATGATATCTTCGGTGTAGACACGTGCATCGCGACATGCACTCTTCGGAACTCCAATGTAGTCACTTTGAGGATGCTGGGGAATGGTTGTGCTTTGTGCGATGCGGCGAAAATGAGGCTGATGGAATGTTTCTTGCCTCAGCTGAAGCATGATTAGGAGAGTCTGCGGGTGACGCCAAGCCAACACTATGGATGGTTCGAGACGTCTCTGAGAGTTGAATAAAACCCATCTTTCTGGGATAGTATAGGTCGACGGAAACACACCTGGCAGGGGGGAAATATTGGCGCCACACAGCCTGAGGCAAAGGACGGTCTAGTATTTGAAGTGCATGGCGAGTGAGGCCCAGGAACAGTCCCGATGAATCAGGATGGGCATCCAGGCCAAACGTGCGTCTGAGCTACCTGGTTCTGCCTAGATCTGAGCTTGGCTACTCCCTGCAGTTAATTGTCTTATTACTGGCTATCTCAGACCAGAGTTTTGATACAGCCAGTTCAGGAGTAAGTCAACTTGCATTGTTCTAGTTCCAATATTGCAGATGGACTCAGCATCTGAGCATACGGCGGATCTTTGAGCTTTTTCTTGATCCTGTGGAGCTGCGGAGGGTTGTCCAAGAAGAGTGGCACGAGCTTCGCGTCATACATTCGAATGACGAGTGAAAGTCACCATAGTGTTACAGTTCTGTCACTTGCTTCGAAAGAAGCCAGTAACAATGGTTCATGAGACGGGTCCCGTTCGACCCCGTATATGAATCTGACTGGTCTCGGAGTCAAAAGAAAAAAATAGTGTTATGTAGCTGGTGGTGTTATGTAAGGCACAGAAGATGTGGGGCAAGGCTTGATCAAGAGCGTAGAAGAGCGCCCGTTATCATCCCCCCCGTCGGGCAACACAAGAAGAGGCCTGTATCGACGCGCACACCGGATGGCTGCAGACATGAACCCAGAGTCCTCATTTTGAGAGACCCATGATGCGAAACTCAAACGTACGGACTCCGGGTGTTCATCACCTGCAGAAACTCAATTGAATCACGAGGCTGAGTTTAACCGCTAGATGGCATGCCGTTCTCAGGGAAGAGCTTTCAATACAGTCAAGGGTGGGTGCAAACTAACCACCATTGGAGGGAGAACGTTCGGGGCTGGGCCCTAGGAATGAGAATCTCATGGCGCGCAGGTGAGGCCTGATAACATATCTGGAACTGCGTTTCTGAATGGGGGGGAGACCATTCATTTCCTGTTAGATATGCATCACGCCAGGCAGGGCGGCACCTACGGAAGGAACTCCTCATGGCACGGGGGGTTCTTTCTTTATCCCGTATGTGCTATATCACCGGGGAGATTGAACGATTCTGGGGTCGTAACTCGGATAAGTACAAGAGGAGAATGATCTATATCGTGCGCGGCGACTGCAGCCCTCGTAGTCATCTCCCCTTCAAGATGATTCAGGCGATGTCCAGCGGCGATCAAGATGCTCAGGATGGACGATACACCACTCACCTGACGGGGGTGGGTGATCTTTATCTTTGGGTGATCTCCGAGTTGCTATACCTCGGATCTGCGTTCCATCTCTCTAGCATCCGGTGACTCCATTGATCGGATAAGGATGGCATTGGTCACGGTAAGCGTCAGTGGATAAATTCCGACCAATCTTCCATTAGCAGGATCCATTGTGCTGGTCCGTCCTCATGTATTGAGCCGATCAACAATCGATCCCCTCGGATACGAAGTGCTGCTGCTTATGCCGCTGTGGGTGATGTTGGCATCGCCCAACCCTTTAGTCGTGGCGACGTAAATGAAAACGACGAGTCAAGTGATGGCGACTAATCCGTGTTCTGATACGGCGACAGAGATACAAGCGACCCGGCCCCTCTCAGCCCTTGGTGCTCCTTGGGGTTACGACTGCTCTCTGGCCTCATGCCGCCACCGGGATTCATACAGGTCTGGCGTACTGTTGTTTCTTCCTTATATGATTTAAGAAGATCATTGAGCAGGCTCGCACGGTGGCCGCGATTTCTCCGCGCGCAGGGTGCCCTTTGCTCCACCTTTTGCTGGACAGGCGCGGAAGCTGAGGTGTCCAAGGGGTGGCGCCGCTGAGTAGGGTTGTGGGTCAATGTCAGCGAGCATCCGCCTTGAGAGCCAGCGAATACAATAGGCGGCAACTGGACATAGTCGGACGTGACAGGGTGTGGCAGTTCACCGGTTGACCGCATTCGTGTCTGTTGTTGCGTACATACTTACATAGTAGTACATTGTACATGCGCTAACCACATGCTGTATTCATTTCCGGCGATGACCTAATTACGCGGTAGGGCAGACTGACTTCTGAGGGTCGACGACAAAGGGATCACGCATGGGTATCCATCTTTGCTACATACACGAGAGAAGAGATGTACACGAGAAAGAGAGCAAACGACATGCAAAGGGAGAATCGACATAGATCAGGACCATCGCCTCAGTTCTGATCCCCCTGTCCGTGGTTGTTCCGGCCATTGACATTACCTGTATCAACCTGGTCAGCAGAGGATGTGGGCTTTGCAAATGGCTGAGGAAAGGGGGGGTATGGAGGGGACGGGAGGGCCATCTGGCCATCTGGACGATGGGGATGGACCATGTAGGGGCCGTATGCCTGTGGGGCATAAGGCAGGAAAGCCGGATAGAACTGGGCCGGCTGTGGGTACCCCTGCTGTTCTGGATCCTGACCCGAATGCCCGTTGTGGGGAGGTGGTGGGGGGATCGGGGTGATGTAGAACTGGGGGTAGTAGGCAGGAGCGTCGCCGGGCTTGGGGGTGGGCGGGGCGGGGAATTGCCCGTAGAAGCTCGTCGCGTACCCAACTGGGGCTGCCAGATAGGGGGGCATGGGTGGGGACGAGGAGGGTTGGGGCACACCCTGGGGGATAGGGATGCTGGGTTGCTCGGGCGCGTCCACATTGTCGACGCTGCTGCCTGCGCGATCTCAAGGAAAGTGGGGAAACGACGATGAGGGTGAGGGAGAAGAGTGCGGGGAGGAAGGGAAACACACACCTTTTCCATCGCGCTTCTTGTAGGGGCCCCGTTTCACGCCCTTCTTCCGCTCCTTGCGTTGGGAATCGACGCATTCCTCGGCGATTCCGTACTTGACGCAGCGGAGACAGGGCCGAGCGTCGTCGCACTTCTTGCACGCCTTCTGGCAGTTAGTGCAGGCGTTCTTGACCTGTCTTCGCTTGGAGCGGGGAGGCTGGGTGGGGACGAGACCGGGTGCAAATGGGTACATGTGCATTGCACTAGAGTATCCGCCGACGGGGTGCACGGTCATTTGGGGCTGGAGGTCGGTTTGGGTATCTGGGATGTCATCGCCGTCTGATGACTGGTTTCGCTCAGCAGACGACATGGAGCGAGGACCAGGACGAGGCGGTGAGTTCGTATGCAGGCAGCAGAAAGAGCTGATTAGACTCGGACACGAGTTAAACGTCCCTGTCGCTGCTCACGTGCAGGCGAGATGTTCGCTGAGTGGGACGGAGACGAGGAGCACCGCGACCCAGCCACTGCAGCCAAACACACACACACACGCTCACCCAGAGGTTCGCCCGCTCAGTCGCTCTCGCTCTCTGGCATGTCCAACGTACTAGGTGTCGCTCACGAATGCCATGGCGCTCGCTCACTCGCTCACCCCCAGCCACGCGTGCACATCTCATCCACGGACGATGCCCACGACATCGACATCGACACCGACAGGCGCCCCGGCTCCGCGACCTCGTCGCTCGATCCCTACTACTTTGGCGCTGATTCACCCGTCGCACACTCCCCACACGAGCCTCTGACCCCCGCTCGCGACATCGACAGAAAGGGCCTGGTTGGCGTGGGCGAACTGGCCACACCGCGCTGGGACAAATCAAGGCAATCGCACGCCGATGATAGCCATCTTGACGATGACGTGGTAGTCGTAAACGACTCTCCAGACAGCCCTTGGACTATCGAGGCTGTCGACGGAGAGTCCGACGAGGTAATTATCTCGTCTGCAGCATGCCGCATCCACTTTATCACATTTTCTCAGCACCAGCCCAAACCCTTGCCACGCACTATTCGGCAACGTTGCTCAATGGGGGAAGAAAGCGGCGGCGAGGAAATACTCTACCCACGAAAGCCACATGCGTCTGGTTTTTTACACCCTTCAGATGCCGTCAAGACATCATCGCCTTCTCCCGAAGAACCACCTTCCCCCCTCGTGCCCCCACTCCCAAGCGAACATTCCCTTCTCAGCGACGCATCGTCACCTCCGGATACCTTCACACCCCTTCGCAAACTAAGAAAGCACACGTCCAACGAGTTCGAATTGGATCCTCTTTCACCAAAGAACCCCGCCACAAACGACCGCGCTTCTCTCTCCAGGGATGAAAAGTCGGCCCCCGTACGCAAACATCGCAGTTCAGGCTCAACTTCCATGTCCAGCACCCCTCGCGACAGAAACCGCGACCGGCGCAGGGAAAGCTTGGTTGTCAATCCTCCCATCAAGCCTGTACCTCCAATCGAGTCTAATCATATCCATACTCGTCAGCTTTCCACTAGTTCATCCTCTGCTAGCCACGACACAGCACTTCTGGCCCATTCCAGACGTGCACACACGACTGACTTCTCTCAATTCCCCTCTTCCCCACCCACGAACCCTATCCAACCATTTCGTCGGCATGCAGGCAATGCCACCACCACGACCCCCCCACTCCGTCCATCATCCTCATCACACAAAGAAACATCATCACATCAACCACATTCTCATGTCTTATCCAATGTTGCTCATTCACTCCTCCGCGGCACCCAGGAGGGTTGGTCCGCTATGGACGAGGTTGTCTACGCAGAGGAATTGCGAAAAATCGATGGATTATCCACAAAGACCGCCCGAGCCCGCGCAAGCATCGGCAGCCTAAACCGTATGAGCCGTCCAGGCACCCCGGGAAGCACCTCAGGTCGCGTACATCGGGACAGTGTCAACGAGAGCAGCAAGGTTAGTCGCAAAGGAAGCACCAAAGACAAGGACAAGGATGCCACCACACGTGTCCAGGCTGTCGGTCACGTTGTCTCTGGTTCAGTGGATGACACCAGTGACGCGTGCGCTGGTGCAGTCACGAGTGGTGATGAACATCACAGCTCGTCCGGTTGTGACAAAACACCGAAGAAATCGATCAGTGCTCGCCTCAGTTTCACTCCCAAACGAGGTTCTGCGTCTTCTACCACATATACAACCACCCCAACAAGTTCACGGGATTCAGCATCACTGTCTACCGCAACGAGCGCCACCTCTATTTCGGCTCCTTCCGGCTCCGGTAGATATTCGACAGGTGTTGGCAAGGGACGGCGGAACAGCGCAGGAAGTGACATTTCCAGTGTCAACTCTGGAGGCGATGCCACTCTTAAAGATCGCACCAGCTCACTCGCAGGTGGAGCTGAAGCATTGGAAGAGAAGGGTGTACCTCCCGTACCTCCTCTCCCAAAGGATTTATCGAATTTTCGGCCACCGCCGCAGTCTTCGCATGGTATTGTCTTCCCTCACGCCGCTGGGGGTGATGGCGATATAGAACGCACAGTGTCCCTTGAGGTTCCCAAGTCTCATGGTTCTCATCAGCACGAATCTCTAGTTCTAGGCAGTCAATCTGCTCCTGAAACCATACCATCCGTCAACAAGACACCTTCCAAGAAATGGAGCTTCTCGAACGCACTGAATATAAAATTGACGAGCTCCCCATCGATCGCGTCGATGAAGGACAAGGATACTAGTAAATCCTCGAGTTTCCCACTCAGTCCACGGTCGATGCAGAACTTCACCCAACAGTTGCGCAAACGCGCGTCCAGGGAACATGCACTGTCCCCTCCTGTCGCTAACAATGTCTCCTGGTCTCCCGTCCAGCGAGATGCCATGACTTCTGCAGCATCTCTCGCGTCACTGTCCTCTGTTGGGTCCACTCGGACTCCAAAGTCTCCTGGCTTAGCCTCCAAGACATCCGATCGTGAAAAGGCCTCGAGTCGTCCTGGGACGGGCTCCAGCGTCAGCAATACCACAACTTCAATACCGTCCAATGCCCAAAATGCCCCACTCAGCCCTGCCACTTCTGTCAGACGCCACCAGTCCAAACGTCTCACGCCATCCTCGATCCCATTTTTCAGGCGCTCTTCGTCTCAGAGCGTCCACATTGCCGCCTCCAACCCCATGCCATTGTCAGCTTCGCCCACAATACCTTCCGCGCCGACTAATTCTGGACAAGGCCACGGCAAACCAAGTGGCTCTCCCATTAAAGAATCGTCTCGGCTTCAATCCACCACGCCGGGCTCGGCACAGAAGAAGTCGTCTGTACTTAGTTTAGGCTTACCTTCGTTGCTCAAAGGGTCCAGTTCGAGAAGAAACCTCCATGGTGATAAGAGCGACGCAAGTACAGGCAAAGGGGCGAGGGACAATCGCAAGGGGGAGAAGTCGAAGCAAGACCACAAGGATCGGAGTGAAAGCAGGATATCGGTGCTCATGGGCAGGAAGAGAGGCAAGGCGAGTATCATCGTTGGTCATCACTGTTTCCCCCCCACTGACATCACTCTCAGACACTTTCGTCCACTGATCCGAAGAAGGCTATTCCTGCAGCAGCCATGCCGCCTATGCAAATGAGTGCACTTCCCGCTACCACCGCGCAACGTGTCGCCAACCTCAAGATAAACAATTCCACATCTACGCCAGCTTCCGCAGTTACTAGAACCCCGTCATCTTCTCGTGCTACATCCCAAACGGTCAGTTCCATGCAGAAACAGTCGGACGCCTCGCTTCGCACCAGAAATCAACTTCCCACCATTGCTGGTTCCCCGTCTGTTGGTACAACCGGCTATAGCGCATCCAAGGAGTCAAGAGACCACCCGCCTTCTGCACTCCTTAATTCCGTCGGTGGTCTTTCCAAGGAGACGCCTACCAAGATACCTCGCATATCAAGCAGAACGTCCGCTGCTGGCTCGCCTGGATTTGGCACTGGGCAGAATACCCTGGTCAGCAAACGAGTCAGCCTCAATGTTACTGCGCCTTCTGCAGATCCTTCACCGATACCTGGCGAGACATCCACGAACGAGTTTGGTGTTTTAGAAAACGGTGACGCTGGTGGGAAAGCTGCGTCAGATGCGCCCTTGTCAAGACGTCAGTCTTTGCGTACGTCGCCATCGTCCAGCTCCAGGGTACCTCGACAGGTCTCTGGCCCACCATCAGCCGGAGGGATTCCCCGCAAGTCCAACAGGGATTCGGTTTCGTTCACTTCGCTGCGAAAGGCCTCTACTGGTTCTGTGGCGTCCTCGGTCTCCGTCGTGGCTCAACCCGAACCTACGCATACTCACCATCGCTTCTCGGCACTTTCGCCTTCCAAGGGTCTTAAGCTACTAACCCCCAAAATATCCTTACCTGTCACTCGTTCTCATAACAATAATTCGTCAGCATCAAGCGTTCAGCGGGCACGTGCTGGTACCCCTTCCTCTAGTCGCCAGTCCCTTTCGACTCCGTCGCCGATTTCTGACATGGTAGATGAAGAACAACTTCTTGGCGATGAGGAGATGATGCAGTACATCAGACGTCAGCAGTCGAAGAAGATGGCGAATGGTGCTACGCAAGAAGAGTTGGATGAAATGTTGAAATTCCCAGAGCCGATCCCACCCAGCCCCGGGGTGATGCCCGAAGGTGCGATATTTCAGCAAACCATAAATGAAAAAAATCTACTAACTCTATTTTGTTCAGAGCTCCTGAAGAGTTCCCGAGCACACTTGACCGCTTACGAGCGCGAAGAGATCCTCAACTATTCATCGGTCCACTTTACTGGTGCTGGTAGTCAGAAGAAGCCAGCTGACCCTGACATCTCCACTAACAACTTTGGGTATGATGACGATCGGGGTGACTATCTCGTAGTGCACGGCGACCATCTTGCCTATCGTTACGAGGTGGTGGATACCCTAGGCAAAGGTTCTTTTGGCCAGGTATTGAACTGCCGTGATCACCAGACTGGCGAATCCGTTGCGATCAAAATTATCCGCAACAAGAAGCGCTTCCACCACCAGGCGTTGGTTGAGATCAAGATTTTAGATAATCTACGCAAATGGGTACGTGTCACCAACCAGGAAAGAATTTATATCTCTCCTCCCTAACTTTTTACGTAGGATCATGAGGAGAAGCACCATGTCATCAAGATGACCGAGCATTTCTACTTCCGGAATCACCTGTGCATTGCGATGGAGTTGCTGAGCATCAACTTGTACGAGCTGATCAAGGCGAACGGATTTGTTGGTTTCACGACGGCTTTAATACGCCGCTTCACGAGCCAGATGATCTTGTCACTGTGCTTGATGCGGCACCATAGGATCGTCCACTGTGATCTGAAACCTGAGGTGCTTTACCACATCACTGGTAATTTACATGTGCTAATTTTGATTCTTCCCCCAAGAACGTTCTGCTGAAACACCCGACGAAGAGCGCAATCAAGGTCATCGATTTCGGCAGCAGCTGCTTTGAGCATGAGAAGAGTGAGTCAGCTGAACGGACTGATTGCGTTATCTTATCCCCGTCCAGTCTACACCTACATCCAGAGTCGGTTCTACCGTTCTCCGGAGGTGATACTTGGTATGAATTACCACATGGCCATCGACATGTGGAGTTTAGGCTGCATCCTTGCGGAGCTGTATACCGGTTTCCCCATCTTCCCTGGCGAAAATGAGCAGGAGCAGTTATCGTGCATCATGGAGGTACTTGGGCCCCCCGACAAGGAGTTTATCAACCGAAGCTCGAGAAAGAGGCTCTTCTTTGGTATGCGTGGAAATGTGTGTTGTAAATCACCTTGGCTTACACGTATGCAGACAACAATGGAGCGCCGCGGCCTGTGGTGAACTCCAAGGGTCGGAGAAGAAGACCTGGAACCAAGACTCTTGCTCAAGTTCTTCGATGCTCGGATGACGACTTTGTCGATTTCGTCGCGCGATGCCTCGTTTGGGATCCTGAACGGCGCATGAAGCCGCATACCGCCTTGCAGCACAACTTTCTCAAGACGGGACGTCGATCGAAGGTTACTAGTCCTTCGCCAGCGACTGCAAAGGCGCTGTTGTCTTCTTCTAGCCTAATGGGATCGCGGACCAAGATTACGGAGACTCCGAAGAAGTCGCAAATTAGTGCGCCGACGCCTTTGACTGCCCGAACGACCCGCACGACCACCATGGCAAACGGTGTTACTGCAACGCCCATCTACGCAACTTCGATGGGGTCGTCATCGCGAACGTACCGTTCCTCACAATCTCACGGGCTCTCTGCTCAACATTCTAGCAGAATGCTAGGTGGGTTCGCCGTGAGTTGTCCATCGTCGGATCGGTCCTTCGAACAGGAGCTTATGACCTGGATGCAGGCGACAGCTACTAAATAAATTTATAAAAAGGTTCGATGTTACTAATCTTTGCTTTCCCTCGTCGTTTTTTTTTCACGCTCTCTGGGGAATCCGTTTTACTTCTTAATACTTAGTAGAATGTGTCTCTCACTGAAATGAGCTGGCCTTCTCTTTTTTCTGTCCTTCCAATCAATACCCCGGGTCTGCTGTACTTTACTCCCAACCCCCTCAAGTTGTCTTTGCATGTCATCACTTTGAAATTTGCACATCAGCACATTACTTTTGCATCATGCAATATAATGGCCATCAGTGGCTCTGCAGTGGACGATGGTGGTGTGAAGGACAGGAAGTTTCGGGAAAAGATAGCTTCCAGGGCGCTGTATCACGCGTTTTTACTTCAGTCCAAGTGATGGGCCTTTGCTTCTTTTTGCCTTCTTGGTCGTTGGTATTGCGACTTCGGACAACACTGCTATCGGTGAACATTGATGTCGACGTCTCTTACATGTTGGCCACCACCAATCGATCAAGGCTGCCTTGTGGTTGGACCCCGCCTTGTGTACTGCATTGTGACGTTGGGCAGTCGGATTTATAGTTGGAGGCTTCTTACCAATGCCACTATTCCCTCAACGGATTCTCGCCCCCCCCCCTTCTAATCTCGAATTTCTATGTCAAGCCAATTGGAACAATCTTACATCGAGTTTGGACGGTTCGTTCAGGTTAATAAGATGTGTCAGGGTAAGATTCGGGTTGACCGGATCCAGATAGCTACCCCGATGATATTGAGCCCCTCTCTGACAGTGGCTGCAACGACATGGCTAGTTTATGACTACTGTAAGCACATCCGTCCACATTGAAGCCTGAATGTGGTTTGCTGATGGAGTACAGTTGTGATATTTGATCAAGAGGTATGGGTCTTCACTTCCAACCGCGGTCTGCAGATAATATCATCTGTATACCAGGTTGAATACGTATGGGTATGCGGTGACTCTAGAAAATTCTTAGATTGGTTTAATAATGTCCATCCTGTAGAAAATGCCGTGGTCTTTAACCACATTCTTATATCTGGCAGTATGCATTTGCTGTTAGCCGTGTTGGCTTCGCATTCCCTCATTTTCCTTCGCAGTTGCGATATCTTGGAAGTGCTTGGGGCATGTACGCATTCCCTCCTTTGGCCGCAGTATCTTCATTCACGATTTTCTCAGATTCTTCTCGGGCGGTGAGTTGCTTAATTGTGACGAGAACAGGAAATGGAACGTCCCTGGCAGCGTACTTCTTGGACAAACCGTCACTCACAGTAAGGGCCCTATTTTAATGTGATTATTGATTTATTCATCGCATCAGTTGTAAGGATATTACCTACCGATTTACTAGTTTGCGTGGTTCAAGGTGATCACAACGTCTCGTTTCATCATTCCCAGCTGTAAGGATATTGTTTACTTTCAATATGTGAACCAATACTTTCTAGGCAAAGTATTTGTACACATGCAAATATGGCCCACATGGCTTATCGAATCTATTGTGCAAGGTAGTAATCATTCACCGTATCTTCGCATTGAGACTTGTCATGACAATTCAAACAGTTATGCTGCTGATGCGACTCTATGCTCTTTATCAACGCTCCAACAAGATTCTTGCATTCCTAGTTACCTTCTTTCTCGCTGAGTTTGCAGCTATGCTTTACATATATGTCGATTTCAGTTCTACAGCGAAAGGTTAGCCCAAGACATTTCTATACTGGACATTCTCAGAAACGTTTGACTATTTCCGATAGTAATAAATCAACCATTACCAGGAGCCTACCTTTGTGGTCCATCGTCTTACGGATGGACCGATTACACCATGTACCCTCCCCTTCTTTTCGAACTGACCTTGGTTGGCTTGTGCCTTTGGGCAGGTTATCAACATTCCAAGGAACATTTTTCGGCTCCCAGGTTACGATGGAGCAGGGCTCACCTGATAGACATTCTCATCAGGGGGAACGTCTTCTATTTCTTTAGGTAAGCTCCCCATGAACCAGAGAATAAGGACATGCTGGCTTGAAGATTGCTAGCTTCCTTGTAGTGTGGGTGATTGCCATAGTAGCATTCTTCGTGTTCGGGGTGTGTATTTGGATCACGAATCAAGCTGACTGGGTCTTGCTAAACCTGGGTCCCCAGGTACAATGGGGCCCGTCCATCTTTATCTTTGCTCTAGTGACTTGCATTATCGGTGGCTGTCGCCTTGTTTTGCACCTCCGGGAAGGGGCTTCTTCTGTTTTGCACTCCGCCCGCCAACTGATTGGAGGTTCAATCTTTGTGATGGCTACTGTGAGCAACGCTTGATGTTCGGGGCATAATGCTCATGTGGATGTCGTCCACCTCAAATACACGTGTATTCATTCGGGACAAGAGGTTGTGTCCTAGTAATTAGTTCCCTGGTCGCATCGAGGGCTGAAGTATAGAATTGTGAATCGCCTCAGACTTCACGCATATCGTCAACCCCTTTCTTCTCCATCCAGTGAGGTGTGAAGTCGGACAGGCGGCCTCCTTTCTACGTCCTCCTGCAATACATGAACCTCTTCGGCTTTCCCCAGACAATCAATAACCACCACCATCGTGTGCAGCTCTCTGGGATGCCATCTGGCGCCGTTGGACATCCTCTAATTTTGGACAATTCGAGATACCATGGCCCAGACCTATTTCTACATGAGCGACATAGCCGTAAAAAGTGCGATAACAGGTCTTACCTCCACAGACAGGACAACCCTTGAGCGAGCCACCCTGCGCAACGCGAGGATCATCGATAGTTTGCAAGAACGGTGGAACTCTGAAGGATGCAAAAATCGTCATCGACGACGAAGCCAGTAGAACCAACAAGACACACTTCTGACCGGCCTCCATCAGCAAGTATTTCAGATCCAGTAGCGTTTGTTCAGGGGTATTCATGTTGACAAAAGTCGTAGCTATACCCGTCTTGCCACTTCGTCCCGTGCGACCTATCTGGTGCACATAATCTTCAATTTCCTTGGGCATCGAAAAGATGATCACATGTTGAATGTCGTTGAAGTCGAGGCCCTTGGAAGCAACACCAGACGCAACCATAACATCTTTTGCACCAGACTTAAACGCCCTGATGGCATACTGCCGTTCTTCTTGAGCTGCACGATGGGGTCGTATCAACGATCGGGAACCATTCAGTGGTTACTCACTTTTGGACCCATGTATTGCAACGGCCTCCACGCCTTTGAGTAGGAGATACTCCTGAATATCTGACAGACGTGAACGCTGAGAGAAGAGATTGTGAGATCACGTACCATCAACCTCGTTCTTGTTATCGCTGAATACAATCACGGGAGGGGCGGTTTTTTGAAGGCACTCCAGTAGATAGACCATCTTGGCTTCCTGTTTGACGTATTCCACGACTTGGAGCACGTCAAGATTGGCAGCCCCAGCACGTCCAACATTCACCAAGATAGGTCTTACAAGCGATTGTTGAGCAAAATCTTGAATTTTCCGTGGCATGGTCGCCGAGAACAGTAGTGTCTGTCGTTGGCGCTGGGAAACCATACGTCATGTCATGCAACCCCGACAGAAACAAACTTGCCCACCTTGAAGAAACTCATAATATTGCGCACGTCGTCTTCAAAACCGAGGTCAATCATTCGGTCAGCTTCATCCATGCAGAGAAATTTGCAGTTGTTGAATGTAAATCGTCTCTTTTCTAGCATATCAATTAGCCGGCCGGGGGTGGCAACGACAATATGGAGCCCTTTGTTGAGGACGTGGCTTTGCTCGCCCATGGATATACCACCAATGCAAAGAAGGGTACTGAGTTGGGGGTACTTTGCGTCCTTGGAAAGTGCGGCTGTCCAGGCAAGCACATTTTCATATGTCTGCGTTGCGAGTTCGCGAGAGGGACATAGAACGACACCTACAGGACCCTCGCCACGAACAAAGGGGAGCTTAACCTCCTCCTCAAGCGCCATCATAATGAGTGGTAAACAGAATGCGAGGGTCTTTCCAGAACCCGTGAAAGCGATGCCTATCATGTCTCGCCCTGAGAAACTTGTATAAATGTCAGCGTGGTGTTTATGCACAATGAAGTAAGTAACGAGGCTAACGCTGTAGGAATACCCTGCAACTGAATTGGGGTGGGCGTTGTAATCTTTTTGGACTTGAGGAAATGTAGCATTTGTTGAGGAATTTTCATATCCTGCGCTGATATGAATATCGCAAGGCCTCTCCTCGGAAATGGCACATACCTCGAAGTGCTCGATGGGAGGCGGGATGTCTTCACCGTCTACGATGATGTGATATTTCTCCCGAAGTCGTCTGTGTTGTTCTTCCGTGCGATCACGGATGTATTTTGGAGGACGCCATCTGTCCGAGTTGTCAGTACATAAAATAGCCTGAAGACGAGCTTCCCTGGACCTACGAGACCTTGATGGACTCCGAATACGAAATACCCTTCGCAAGTTCTAGGTCTGATGCCAACTTTCGTCTGCTGGCGATGGCTGCAAGGATTTCTGCATCAGCCTCCTCGACTTTCTCGATCTCTGTCTTCTTGGCATCTTCAGCAGCCTTGCGAGAGTGCACTTCCTGTGCTTCCAGGAGGAGTGTCCGCTCCTTGCGAGCATTTTCCTTTCGACGCTCTTCCTCCTGCTCCGCGTCCTCTTTTTCCAATAGCTCTTCCAGTTGTTTCCTTGCCCTCTCCCGTGCCGAGTTGCTTGTCAAAGATGAGAGTTTTGCAAGCTTTGCCTCGCGTCTTTGGGCCACAGGGACATAAGGTTCATACGAGTCGTCCTTGTCATCGAGCTTGTACGTCGGCGACGATGAGCGCTGAACATGGCGTCGCCTTGAGGGGGCTTCGTCTGTGTCCATGTCGGTGGTCAACTTGATCTCTAATTTTGTAGCACAGCCCCTGACTCGAAACCCTTTGCTTGACTCAGTCGCACAAGATCACCTTTGCTTGCAAGGTCTCTGCCACCCTGAATGTTCGTGAGAGCAAGGGAATGCCGACTTCTACAACCAACCGCATGTTGTACAGAATGGCAAAGTTTCTGACTCGATCACAACATTTAAGTACAACTAGCACACATCATGAATGTCCAATTCAACAATACACCTCTCGTTGGATAAGCTCAAGGGCCTTTGCAGACCTCGGCTTGATAGGATGGCTGGTACATGTGTCGGTTTGCAACCAAAACGCGAAAACACAGCTCCAGGTACATACCTGATAGTATACTAGGGCGAAGGATCAATGTCTGGTGTAATTTCAGCTCTATTTTTGTGACGACGAGAGAGGTAGCTAGTCTCTAACGCGATCACACAAGAATCTTCTCGAGCTGAAATAATCACCTGACTGAAGGTAACTAATATTCAGGAAAAGACTGATATGCGACGATAGAGGGTATC
>Ga0307518_10001466_pt1 | contig 17528 bp, 5 predicted proteins | sample 25_EM_MG_FD_203889 | JGI IMG/M metagenome (GOLD analysis project Ga0307518, IMG submission 203889) | Populus trichocarpa ectomycorrhiza microbial communities from riparian zone in the Pacific Northwest, United States - 25_EM | ecosystem: Host-associated > Plants > Roots > Unclassified | place...
TAAACCGAGCCAAAACCAAGAAAACCGAGCCAAACCGGTTTGAACCGGTTTTTATCCTAAAAAACCGAATCGAATCAAAACCGGTCGGTTTGAACCGGTTTCGGTTTTTTTTTTTAATTTCAGTTTGGTTATTTTTTTTTTATAAAAACCGAACCGAACCGAAAATGATCATCCCTACTAAAAAATAAGAAAAATAATTTTTTGTACCAAAATTGAATTGAAAAACTATTGTGGGATCGAATAAGTATAATTTGTAAAATTTAAGGATTAAAGAAAAATTTTGTGATGATAACTTTGAAAGCATCACTTCTTTGTGATGTTTTTTTAACTTTCATCATCTATTTTTTAATTTTATCTTTAATCAATAAATTTGATTTAATTATTCTTTAATTGTGAAAAAAAATACAATTATGTAAAAAAAATTGAAAATAAAAAATAAAAGGAATAAAAATTTTAAACAATAAATCTACATTAAAATATGAGAAGGTAAACAATACACGCAGTCTTTCTTAATAATAATAGTAGGAAGGATTTGAGTGCTCCTGGAGAGCTTACATGTAAGTTGTATCCTGCTTCTGAGATTTTTTGACCGTTAAATAGGGGACACAAAATATCTGGCTTCCGTTAGCTGGGGTTTGGGGGTTCCGACAAGGATGCAAATCAGTCATTATTACTCTGCCTGAATCAGTTTTCTGTCTGAAGTTTGGACAACAACAGATAAACAACTGTTGTAGTTGTTAATGACCAAGCGAAGAACTAGGGCCTTATGCATTCGAGAAAAGAGTGTAATTCCCCAATTAAACATATTAAAAAAATCCAACCTCGTAAAAGATTTCCAGCTATTTTCTAGACCACATTCTAGGCTAAAAAGTCCTACCTTGCAAGGGTAATTATCAGAAGAAGCAGGAAAAGCACCTGCATCTTGAAAGATATTGATTTGAAGCAGTCAGCTTGAAGTTACTGCCTGAGCTCCATGTTTCCAAGTTCAACTCTACCTCCACGATCTATAACTCAACATAACAGCATGTTTCCAGTTCAACTCTACCTTCAGATAATGAAGAACGTCGTGGATCATATATATACATCGCGTTTGAGTCCCACTGTGTGGACATAAATCCTACTGCTTAAAATGAAATCCATAGCCTTAAACAGATCTATGTCTGAGGCCAAGATATTCAGTAAGGCATCACCAGTACCAGTTGTATCAACAGCATCAACTTTAACACCAGAAACTTTGCCCTTGAATTCCTGCTTGACGTTGCGCAAAGAAGTCAGTTGATTATTTCTTGCAGCTCGAAAAGGAGTTGAATGTCTTTCTGCCTGGAATGATGTAAATATGTAATATGTCGCACAAGAGCCAACTCTTAATTTAAACGGTCTCCTGAAGCAGATAAAAGATGATAAACGCCCTCAGTCAAGCATTCAATTTCCTCCTCATTTACCTGGAAATGCAAGTTACCCTGGTTCCTCTATATTATTCACTTGCGTTATAAGAAAAAACCATATTTCACTTCAAAATCCATATGTGAACCCTAAATAGATAATTTATTTCTCTGAAAATAAGGTTATGACCTTTGTCTTCTTAAAGATTTACAAGAATTTTAAATAAACTAGAAAACACTACCTATACTATAAATCAAATAAGAAACCTGAAGTATAAAGGAAATTAAAACAATAAATCCTAAAAAACATTTACTAAATAATAAAATTTTAAACATATCTAAATGTAAATTTTTTTATCATTATTATTTTTAGCTACTGATCTGATACGATTAAATATTTTCTTGAATTTAGACTTATTTTATTGATTTATAAAAATATTTACTAAATAATCTATATAATTTATTGAAATAGATCTTTGTATAGTTATGATAGATTATGATAGATTTCCATGTGAATGCTTTTAAACTTCAGTTTCTACATGTTATACTGCATCAATATTTCACATCGAAGTCTCGAAATTTTCAAACATTCACCTTAATAATGTCAGCTTCATTCCATGGCTCGTGATGTCTTTCCGAGCAGCTTCTTCAGATGGCCATTGTGGCAATCTCAAATTTGGGTCACAAGAGAGGAGGCAACCAGCCTTCTTAGCAATGTCCATGGCAGCAAGATGAGCAGACTTACAAGGTTCCTCAATCAAACTAATAGATCCATCGTGGAAAATCACAATTTAAGAAAAAACAAATGGTATATCATCTACAGGCTAAAAGCCTATAGCAGCAAGATTTGCGTGAAACTGAAGTGACAAACAGTGACCCCTAGGTTTAAGCAACATGCCAAAATCAATAAGAAAGATTAGCAACAAGAAATTATCTGAAATTCCAGAACATTAGCTGGATAAATAATCCTGGAAATTCCGTTCTCCAATATATTTTATGGATGAAAGTTAACGATCTACTGGAAATTCCGTTCTCCAATATATTTTATGGATGAAAGTTAACGATCTACCTTTTTTATCAAGTTTTCATCAAGTTCTGCTTATTGAAGAAATCAGCACTAGGGTTGCGGAAAAACATGAATTCGCGCTCACCATCAGCTCTCAGCGTCACGAATGCCAGTGCAGTCCTTCCATTTGAATCAAAACGCATGCCAGAGTTGTCAACACTATTTTGCTTCAATATCAGCTGGCATGTACCCAAACTCATCATCACCAACCTGAGGAGCAGATGGATGACAAGTCAGTGCTTAAATATATATATTGAAAATGGAAAGGAGTCAAAGGCCAAGGAAAATAAAACGAAGAAAACTGAGCACCTAGTGCCCCTGCATTTCCATGAGCTTTGACATAAATAATAGTCCCTAACCAGCTCCACCTTTGGTCTCAACAGACCAGCAAAACTTGGTTCAGAAAATGGAAGAATGTTTGCAAAATTTACAGTCCCAACAACATTTGACATAAAATCAGCAGAGGGTTCAGCCGGGATAACAAAATTTGCACCTTGCCAATAAAAGCTGGTTTCCCTCCTGATCGTGCTATTCCAAAAGCAACATTAGCTGGAGGGGGCTTTTTTAAAACCAGGAGCATCTACAAGTGAAACTTCACTAACAGTTGCAGAAAGTCGATCAACATTTTGCCATACCAGACAACAAGTGGACTCTTCTCCTGCACTGATTCCTTGAGCTTGATAAAAGTGCTTTGGAAGAACCTGCAGATGAATATTTCTACAGATTAACAAATAACAGTATCCAAATAATTGTACATCTTTATTATTGATCCAATATTGCAAAGGCCATAACGTTTGATACTCCAATAAGGAAGCATACTCAGTGGCCAAAGTACAATGTTTAGCCCGGGAATCAAATGAATAGGAATAAAAATCAACACACACCAGAATCCCGATAGAATTTGGAACCAAAAGTGACTGAAAACAATAATTATCTTCAAGATATGTAACATTTAACACTTAGACCAATAATCCAAGTGTGTGGAATAAAAATCAAGAGAAAAAAATTAGCCAATAGCAATATTCCTGAACTCAAAATGCTTCAACCTCATTAAAAATGAAATGAATGAAAAGTACTAAACCATATAGAGTGAATAAAACCTATTGGAAACACAAACAGGATCTCTTCAAGAAATGAGCAAAACTCAAGAAAAGGGTTAGAGTATCATCCAGCTAGCCTTTTCTATCCGAACCCAAAATAGTAACATGGGAACAAACTCACTCCACATACCTTCCTAGAAAAATCTCAAACACTTTAAAATGCACAGAATTTCAGATCAAGAATAAAAATGGGAAAGCAGTAAAAACCAAGAAAAGGACATGGTATAACTTTAGTAGGACTTTTACCTAACCTTTTGGAGGAATAATTCTTGAAAGAGCGCTCAATCTTCACAGGAAAGCAGCAACTTGACATTTTCAGCTCTTCCTTGTTCACAACTCCACCCATTATATGCACTCCAAGTCCGAACTGAACGACGGACATTCTCACTGACTGCACTCCACTTATTTCCTCATTTTCACAGGAAAATTTGGAAACAAAAATATCTATCCAGTCTATCTTCTTCTTCTTCTTTTTCGGTTTTGATTTTAAATAAATAAATTAACCATAGTACAGGCTAATTTTATACAAACTGATCATACATGCCTTCACGCGCGCCCGCGCGCACACTTTTGTAATCTACATTTTACCACTTGTTACTAAATAATACACTGTGGATGATAAAATTTTCTAATGATTTATTATTAAAAATAATATAAATTATATTCTGAAATTTCATTTAAATTATTAAATTAAATTAGTTTTTTTACATGTTATCAGAGTCTTGATGACCAAATGATCATGAATTCGAATTTCACCATCACTATTTATTTGATAAAAATTAAGTACAAGATAATATTAATTTATACAAGTTTCAAGCCCAAAATTTTTTTACTTAAGAGATGTATTAGAGAATAATATAAATTATATACTAGAATTTCACCTAAAAATTTAAATTATTATATATTCGTTTTTAAAATTTAAATTTTGAAATGATTCTTTTAAAATTTGTTTACATATATTTACGTATTCATTTTTCACTTGGTTTTTGTTTTTATTTTTATTTCGTGGGTTCTTGAAACCTCTACGTATCAGGGTCTTCTCCATATTTCTCTCCACATATATATATATATATATATATAGCCTTGGTTTGTATATATATTTTGCTGTGACATAGGTATTGGGCCCTGGAAAAGCAAGAGGCTTCTGGGGCGTCCTGTGATCATGCATTTTTCAAAATTTTAGAGCAGGAATCATGCGAAACAGGTACTCCATTGGATTCAGATTTACTATAAAAGTGGATATCAAGGATTTTTTTTGTTTAGATTCTTTCAAAGGCCCATCGGGTCTGGGCTAATGGGTCCTTTCACAATTCACACGTTATTCAAACTCATTATACATTTATTTATTTTTACAATAATTCCTCTTTTTTTTTTTAATTATGATTTGGACATTTGACAAAACAGATAGAAACAAATTAAAGGACATTTGATCAATTCTTTCGTGGGATATTCTTGCTCTTGATAGTCTGAAATTCGGCATATGTGCTAGTTTTTTGAGACTATTTATCTCTGGGCATAGTTAAATTGGCTCCATGTTTCTCATCAAATTGAAGCTAATCATAGTATATATATATCCTTTCATAAATGAATCTAATCATGCAGGATGAACTGTTGTAAATGCAAATTGCAAGAGTTGCCTTTATTTGCAAGGGACTTGGGGGCCTTAAAACAAGCTCTGCAGCAAAAAAAAATTAATTTTAAATTCACGGATTGGAAATGGAATTTCTGGCTACAGATCGAGAAGCTCTAGACAGAAAGGAATACATTACTTTAGTTCAGACTTAAATTATTACAATGACATAGTGTGTCTTCTAAAGTATGCTGTTTAGAAGAAGTTTCATGTCTTAGTTACATAACAGCCTATTTATATAAACATGCAGTTGAAACACAAGAAAATCCAATAAAAAAACCATTCAGGCATTCCAAATATGTAGGGCTGGGCATGTTAGTACTGAATGCCTTGATTTGAAGAAGTGTTCAAACTTCAAAGGATCCATCCCTGGAAGAAGTTAGTCTCGTCAGGCATGCTTTTTGAAGCAGACACAGAGGATCCTTCAGCTGGAACATAGTGATGATACCTGTTTTAACAGCAAAAACCAAAATCTTTTTAGAAGACGTCCTTCTATACCTTGCTTCTAACAATAAGACCAGTGGATGAATGAGTACTGGATCCTAGATTCTTTTTCATCAAGCTTTATGAAGTGCTCCCACCCGCTATTGATTTGATTGTCTTCTAAGCAATATATATTCACCCTGGCCTCTTCTTTCTAATATTTTTGGCAACAATTAGAAGAAATGTTTACTTGAAGTTGCAAACACAGACAACACTCATCCACATGCCAACGCCAAAATTATTGTGCATGCTAGAAATTAGGAATACCCAATTTGTAAGACAGGCCCTGGATCACAGTCCATCTGGCTGGATTGAGCACGATGCAAGTGGAAGTTGCTACTTCCATCTGCTGCACCAGAGTTCCAATAGTCTTGAATGGCTTTAAGATTTTGTCCTTCTGCTTCTAGCTGAAATGCAAGGCATTGTAAGGGAAAAGCTTAGAAATATTGCTGGTAACATGATCTGATATGAATTTAATTATCATATTTTTTGCACGAGTGTTGATAATTGTTGAAGCAGAACCTTAAGTTTGAGATGCCTGTTCAAGTCTCCAAGGTGACGTTCCTGAGAAAGCAGATCAGAAAGTGATTAGAAGAATGAATTAAATTTTGAGGTTAGGGGCAGGTTGTCAATAGTGAAAGCAACAAGGATTGTGAAATATTCGAAGAACTACAGCCGTTTTAAAGCAATTGATGTATACAAATTCAATGTTGTATACTAGAGTCCTGTCCATTTCCTAATGTTTGATCACATTCGGCCGGTACAGACAGATCCAAGTTTTATGTGCATGTAAGATTCGAAAGGGAAGCAACTAAACCTTCTGAGTTCCAAAACTGCTATATCTTAGCTCAACAATACACAGAGAAGATTCTGACTTGTTAAAACAATTATTCTCAGCATAGTGGCTTTGCTTACCTTTTTGCGCAGGTCTTCCATTTGCTCTGTCAAAACCTGCTGCTGTAATAAAAAACAAAAGGATAAAATAAATTGTGTTCATCTTTTGAGCTAATTGACATAGTCCTTGACTTTAGACAGAAGAAAACAGAAGCTGGTTTCCTGCATTTTATCATGTATGCATACATGTCCATATTGACTGCGGAAATATAAGGCTGTCTTTTTCATGCCTAGGATTGGACATATCCTTTTACCTCTATGCATGTATAAGATACCAAGCGATAAAAATTCTTAAAATTACACATCTGCTATCTCCATTGTTACGAACGTTAAGGTGTTATGCACTAACTTTGATGGAGTACCAACAAGAAGCGAGTGAAGAAGATGATAATTAATAGAAATCGTACGTACCTTTCTCTGCCTAGCAAGTGCAAGAGCTCCTTCAAGCTGTTTCTCAAGATTTTGTAGCTCTTTCACATTCAGGGGCCCAAGATCCTCCCCAAGCAAATGCCTTGCATAACATTAGAGTGCTATACATTAGTATGGTATTATCTATCTTCTTACTAGGCCTATCATCAACTTCATTGGCAATTCAAAATTCAATTAAAATGAGACATGGTCTTAGAGATTCAAAAGTTTAATTTACAACCTTTGAGTGCGTTGAAGGGATTCATACTTTGCCTTTAACTTTGTCGCCTCTAGGTACCAGCTCTGCATTGTTAATCAAGGGCAAGATAGAACATGTCACGTTGAGTTTGTAGCATATGATTTTATTCCACATATATTTGCAGCAAAACAATCAGTTCCTAACCCATAATAGGTGCTAGGGGAAATATCTTGGAATATTCTCTAATTTGAGCCGACCTCTTGGCAACCACAAAGGAAACTAGCGAGGACTAAGTCTTAACTGAAATGTCACAGAGATCGCGAATTTAAACCATCTCCGAAATCAAATTTAGCTGTTTGCTACCCTACTTTTGCAAATAAAATTCCAATGCTAAAAGCAAACAGAATCCACTCGGGGTGAGAAACTGCATGCATGTTAATTAGTGTGATCAATTGTCAGAAATTTGTGCGGTAATGCTTGCAATGATGATTTTGTTTTTTTTTTTTCCTTTTGGTTTACAAGGAGACTCCAGCCTGTCTCTTATAGGGGTGGTCATCATAACTTGCCAACTGAGCTATACAACAGTTTCATATATGCATCAGAAGATTTTATAGCTAAATTATTGTTCTACAATTCCTAATATAACTCAAGATCAGTTTTCCAAAATTGAATAGTTTGTGATTATAGTCCATACACAAAGAGTGATCAAATAATTGAAGGAGCAGTAGAAAAATAAAAGGCAAAGTTTCATTTTCTCAAGAACTAGAAAACATGCAAGGCAACATGTGTATGACCTGTTAACTAAAATGAAATATATAAGAGGCTTGCGAAAGAAATTCAGGACGAATACAAACCTGTGTCTCACGTTCAATGCTGTTCTCTTGTGGAGTGTAGCAGCAGCGTTGATAACGCTCAAGGGTTTTGGTAACACTGAAGAAAAAATTTGATGGTAAGCATATATAAAAATGTATTTGATGAGTGCGAATAAAAGGCCAAATAACCTGTCATGCCACAAAAACTAGGAGGAAAAGATAGAAAAAATATGCTATGGATATGCAGGTAAGAGTCACATGACCATAAAAATGAATATACTTGAATATGCCGACAAAATGGCAACAGTAGCTTAAACATCAATTAAGATGCCAGCCTTGTGTGCAAAGAGAATTAAGCTGCTCGGCATTAGCAATAAAAGAAGGCATGCAATATGAAAATGCGTGACCAGTCCACTTGGGACTAGCAGTAGAGGAAGCATCAATGCATGGAACGTCTCTGAAGAAGGATAATCTTGAATGGATGAAACCAGATAGAAATGCATGTACCATCCATCTTACATAAATGGGAGAATTTTGCTTGAACAATGCTGGTAATTGAAATCTCTAGTCATATTTATGCCATTTGAGAGTAGGGTATGAATTAGGGCCCCTAGGGTTCTTTAAACACACTTAAAATACCAATTGCTTGTACTAACCATTAGGGTTAAGGTCATGAGGGAACTGATTAATATTTTCTTTCTGCTATCTTTTCATCATACAGTGAAAATCTTTACTCGTTTCTTCTGCTATTGTTTTATCATAATAAAAATCCTTACTCTCCATCACACGTAACTAAAGGAGAGCCTGTTAATTGTGTAATCTGCTCAACATGAAAACTAAAACTACAGTACAGGAGTAAGTTCTTACAAAATCAAAAGTACTTCGTCCACAAGCATTACTATTAACAGGCAAGAGTAGCTAGAGTACTCAAGAAATAATTAAAACACGATTGGCACACTCAAAGGAAAAGGCTAGATGCATTCAAACCTGCAGCTAGCAGGACCCATACATGCTTTTTTGACTGTCTAGATAGAGATAGTGTTACTTCTGTTTGAAAAATTGCATTGCATGAACACTAATCTCCTAACCCACATGCATAAATAGTATACCAATTCAATTTGTTGACCTTTTGTCATTGACAAAAGGGATAAATAGTGATTTGAAAATTACTTATTCCTAAAAATTTTTTCTTATATTTGCATATAATCCTTCTTCAGGAAACTTTTCTTCTTTTAGAAACTTTCTTGTTAACAACACAACATACTTTCTTTTGCCATATAAATAGTTTTTTTCGCATCAAGATGCAATGTATTATTTAATGCGGGCTAAAAAGGAATTTTTGCCACTATTTTTTCAATAACAATTTTCTTTTTTTACTTTATCTTTTAGATTAATATTTACAGCTTGACTTTCACCTACAATCAGCTGAAGGGGGGGAGATAGATTATAATTAATCATACTACGACTCGTTATTATATCACAACTAGTTAATTTAATAAATTTTCTATTATTAATTATTTTCATATCTCTCAAGGTTAAAAAAAACCAAAAAAAAATGATAGTTAAATATTGATCTACGTACCCCTTTCACTATGAGAAGGAAAAAAAAAAGGTTCAAGATGATGGCTATATTTCTCAGCATTTATAAATCTAGATATATAACAAATTATATATGTATATTCTACTTTATTAATTAATCTATTCTTGATTACTCCACAGGGCTAAAAAAAACACCGAGTAATGGCCAGTCAACATACACGTAGAGGGATCGGGAAGGAGAAAGATCTTTTGACCAAAAAATCAATACTACCAGGGAGTTCTATGAAATTGGTGTTGATGGCAAGATCAGTGCATTAGAGAGAGAGAGAGAGAGAGAGAGAGAGAGAGAGAGAGAGAGAGAGGAGAGAGAGAGAGGTCATGTAATACAGAATACAGTTCATTAGACAGATTTGAAATCCCGTTCACAATTCAAAGCTCAAAGGATCCCATGGAAATCAAAAGGAAAAACCACATCTTGGGTTTTGGAGTAGCACAAATTCATGCTAACTTCACATGATATGCAAAACCCTGACATCACTTGCTACTTTAAGCTACACTGAATAAATAACGAGTTACCAGAAGTTTACCTAATTTCATATTTTACACAAACAAATAATATCAATAGAAGATTGAAACTTAAAAAATGTAAAAAACAAGACTTTCTTGACCTTATGAGACCTGGTGCTCAACTCCAGAGAAACTGCTTAGCAAGAAAGAGACAGACGATGAACCAAAAAAAAAATACCTAAAGATCAAAACTTTGGCCTGCTTCATCAACCACCTAGAGGGAAGCACCCAAAAGACCTTAAGATCCAAAGATATCAAGCCCAATATAAACTTTGATGATGGGCATGGGTGGCAAAAAATTGATTTGCCACTTAAGCTGCACTGCCCTAATCAATTTGTTGTAGAGCAGAGAAAGAGAGAGAGAAGAAGCATAGATAAAACCAGCAGATCAAAGGATGAAAAGAGATCGATGAAGACAAAACCGAAAAGGAAACGCAAAAGAAAGCCCTAGATCTTGCACAGAGGTCCAAGAAGAAATTTTACTTTTCACTTTTACATTAAATAAACTTAGAACCCAGACACGGACACCAGATCAGAAAGAGAACTAAGGGTTTTGTGATGGACTATGAAACGTGTCCTCGTTTTAGTGGAAAAGAAACTCCGAAACCCATCGAGATTTGCAATGGATTCTTACATATATGAACCCAAAAGCCCTCTAGAAATCATGAGTTAACCTGAGAATAAAGAGATGTCAGACAGGCGTTGGAGAAAGGCATCCCAAAGAAAGCAAGTACAGATCAGTGGAACTGGAGTCTCACAACAGGGTAGCGTCAATATTGCAAGAAAAATAAAAACGGTAGCATCATCAAGAAAACAGGAGAAAGAAAGCAAGAAATCTGTAATAAAAAAGAAAAAAGCAAAGGTACATGTGTATGTATATTTAGCAAGAAAACACGGAACTTATTATATTAAAAAAACGATAGCAATTTAGAGCTGCAAGTGATAAGAAAAAAGAAGAAGAAGCGAATAATTAAGCTTAGAAAGAACCTTTATAGAGCAAATAGAGGGGGAGAAAAATATACCTAGCACTACCAAATTCATAGAGCTTGCCACGACTGGAGAAGATGATAAGGGCAACCTCAGCATCACAAAGCACTGAAAGCTCATAAGCTTTCTTAAGCAAGCCATTCCTTCTTTTAGAGAAGGTAACTTGTCGGTTGATCTTGTTCTCTATCCTCTTCAACTCCACTCTTCCTCTTCCCATTCTTCTTGTTCTCTCTTGGTTATAGCTATATGATTTTTAGGTATATAAGGCTATCTGTGTCTGATAGGAGATGGGGTGTTGTGAGGTTAGAAAAAAATGGGGCTGAAACAAATACAGGAGAGGTAGTACTGATGATATCTGTGTGTTTGCAGTGTCTGTGAGAAGTGGAAGTTAAGGTGATGTATAAATAGAGAAAACTGGATCTTCTTTTACAATAAAACACTGAATTCTTTACCTTTTTTTATTTCTTATTCTTTTTTCCACTGTAATTTTAGCAAGTTGCCTGTCCGTTCCCCATATCTCTCTCTCAGTGAAGATCAGTTTCTTGGTAACAAAGTTACTTCCTCGTACTTTCTTCACGGTAGCGTGAGATCACGCTCGGAACCATACTATATAGTATGGATGCTTAGAATGGAAATCGGATTGATTGAAAATTCTGAAAATTTTGATCCATGAGAGAAAAGGCAAGAATAATAGTACAAAGTGGGTGCTTAACTTTGTTTTCTAAGAATATTTGCTACATTATTTCAGTATTTTTCTAAACAAGAAAAAATAGCAGTTAATTGCACCACAAAATGCTTCAGTTTCAGTTTTCAGTGTACTAATTCCAGTTTGACACGGCTTATTTGAATGCTGGTGATTATTATTATTATTAATTATTTTTTCCTGTTTTGACGAATTAATGGGATCAAGAATTTAATTAATTGTGAAAATTATAAAGGGAGATACAAGGCCATATATAGAGAGACTAGGTAGCAGAAACATAAAAGATGGAAATAATCAAAGCAGCAACTAGGCAGCAGGAATGCCAAACTTGAGAATTTATAACACCTAAAGGAGGGCAATGCAAATGCAGGAACTGAAAGGGATCATGCACCACACCTTGACTCTTGAAAACAATATCACAATTTATCAACTTAATTCGTGATGTAGGGGAGGCACGACAAGGCTAGCAGCAAGCACAGAAAGAGAAAGAGAATTGATCCAAATTAATAGGTTAAACAAAGAATCCTAAATCTTATTTTATTTCTGAAATAATAATTTGATAACCCGAAACCTATCTTAACAAGGTAGAGAAAATTAAAATTCTAAGACAAAAAATAACAATAGCTAAAAATAAAAAAATAATAAAAACATAAAATCTAGAAAACAATATCAAAATTAAATCAAACAGTGTGTTCAAGATCTAATTTGAGGGTCTTTTAAGGGCTCGGCTGATTACAATAATCTACGAATTTTATTAAAATAAAACCCGGGAATTACATGAAAATATTTGAGTTCGGTCTAACATTTGAATTAAAAGTTATAATTTTTTATTACCATATATTTTCTTGAGTTTAACTCGATACTCATTGATCCTTAAAAATATTTGCTAAAGCAACCGCGAAATTTATTTATAATAGATCTCGATCTACCTGTGGTGGGTTTTCACATAACTATTTAACAAACAATTTTGAAACTAATTCTCCCTCTAGTATGATCTTGAACACTATATCACTATGTATTAATATGTTCATTAAAAATTTAATCCTTACAATCCTCTTTTAAATTTTAAATTAAAACAATATATTGGGAGTAATTAACTCCATATTTAACATGAGTCAAGAAAAAGTATTTTTTTCAGGTTGTATTTGGTTAACATCCTAAGAGATAAATAATAGAAATGTGTTTGTTTGAAAAAAATAAATTGATAATTTTAAAATAAATTTATATTTTAAAATAGAAATTACATGAAAATATATTCTATTTGTCTTTACTATTATCTCAAGAATTAAAGCCACGAAATCAAACATTACCATAAAGTTTCGATATAATCATTTGCTAAATTTGCATTTATATACTGTTACCCCGTAGAATCATGGTACGACACTGAACCACTACTCTAGTCAATCATAATCATATTGTATACTAAAAACGCAAAAAAGAGGCTAATTACCTAATAATTTTCTACTTTTGATATATCAAGTGTTCCTTCTGCACATTGGATACACTAAAATTAGTACAAAGTCATAATTTCTTTTTTCGTCCCAGCAAGCTAAACATTGCATTAAGAAGAAACCAACTATAATTACGATTGATGAAAAGGAAATACAATTAAATGATAGGTCACCTGCCTTCTTTTTCGGTCTTTAAGATTTTATTTATTTTTGTGTTTTAAAATTATTTTTTAAACAATTTAAAATTTTTTTATTTTTTTCTTTACTTCAAATTAATATTTTTTTATGTTTTCAAATCATTTTGATGTCCTGATGTTAAAAATAATTGTTAAAAAATAAAAAAAATATTATTTTGATATATTTTAAAATAAAAAACAACCGTAACCACATTCCCAAATACACATAAATGACCCGAATCACACATGATCCAATTAGTGGTTAATTACTTCATTAATTTGCTTCCTTCCATGAGCAATTTCAAAGCTGGGGTGGAGCTGCTGGCTGTGGTTTGAAACGAGACATCCGATATTTTACTTGTTTGTCCCATTATTACTTGTATTGTCAATTTCTTGGATATATAGATCAATGGTTCTTGACCAACTTAAGATTTTAATTTTGTGAAAGAAAGAAAGAAAGAAAGAAACTAGTTCCCCATTTTTTCTGTAGCTAGCACTAATTATTACTACTAATTAAGTCATTAACTAGACTCTAATGATAACATATCACAGAAGTTGGTCTTCCAGGAAGTTAGATCACATGCAAATTCTCGTTAGAGTTGAGTTTGAATTTTTTTTCTTTTACAAGCCAAGGAATTAGATTCATTAAACACCAAGCGAAGAGCTTGGACGTGCAGAAAATATTTACAAGACGTGGAAGAGGCATCTTCCACAAAGATTAGCTAGCTTGCCCCCCGCGACTGCACCGTTAAGAACACAAACAGATATATAATCTTTGTGGATCCCATTTATTTGCGGAGAAGTGATTGTTTTTAAAAATAAATTATTTTTTATTTTATAATAAAAAATAAGATGAAAATCATTTTATCTTTAGCTATGTTGTAGAAAATAGTAACATTTTTTAGTTATATATTAACTTTCTTAAAGTAGTAGAATTACATATTTAAAATTGGACTCTCGAATATATTTTCGGTGTTTCGAATATATTTTTATGATATCATACTATTGTAATAGAATTTATATGATATAGTATATACAATTATTGTATGATATAACATATATATTATAATGTATTTTCACATCCTTTAATATACGCAACTTTGAGTGATGTGAACTTTATTAATTTGTACGGTCCAGACACATTGAAAAGGAAAGACTAGAGAGGGTGATAGAACAGAGAAAGGATAGGTTAGGCATCATGGAGTGCAGTGTCTGCCATTTTTTATTTATTGGATTAAATTGATCCATCGGGCATATGTCCTTAGCCCTCTCAAGTGTTAGGTCATTGGTCCCCCTGCCATGCCCTCTTTTTCTTTCTTTGATTTACTCTTGCCCCCCACAATCATGCTTATTAAACCATACCCCCTGGTCAGAGTGATCATAAAACTCAATCCTCTGCGACATAATTTTGAATTAATCCTACAACTCATAGATTGATCAATATCAAGCAATATAATAACTTGGATTTTTTTATTGAGTCAGATCTTGAATCAAGTCTAAAAACTATGTTTATAGGTGTTTGGGTATATTTGATGACCGGACAATCCAATAACTAGGGTTTCTTTTAAGTCAGATTTTGATTCAAGTCGAAGTTTAGATATATTTGATTGTTTGATATTTCTATTTATGCTTGTGTGCGGTATTGGAATTTATTTTAAGAGATAATATATTAAGCATTTTTTTCAATCATATTCTTGCTTAAGAAAATCAATATCCATTTGTAATTTGTAATTTGTAATTTGTAATTTTTTATATATATTTTTTTCTATTAGTTTTTGTTTTGAAAATTAATTGTCTTGTGCATTGAATATGATATTAAAAAAAAAAAAACTAAGGATACTAAGTAAAACACAGATATATTACTATGGATTACTACAATTAAATTACTATTTTTTCATTCCCATAAAAAATTCAAAATAAAAAAATTAGATTTGCTATTGAGGGCAAAATGATATTTTTCACATGATTCATTAATCATTATTAGATTGATTAGGAATAAATAAGTCTTTCCCACTTATTTTAGCACTACACTTAAAAGCAAAATTTATTTACTTGGTATACATGGGCTTTTTTGTATTTTCATTGTGTTTTACTTGAGATAAATTTTAGCACTACACTTAATTTTACTTGAGCAAAATTTTAGCACTACACTTAATTTTACTTGAGCAAAATTTTAGCACTACACTTAAAAGCAAAAAAATAAATAAATCATTTTATCTTTTATTTGCTATTTGTTTTACTTGAGATAAATTTTTAAATTGAGATTTTTTTTTCAATTTTTTCCTCATTAAGTTTTTTTTCCTATCAGATTTGATCTTAATTTTTTTTATTTTTATTTTTTTATCTTGGAAATTTTTTTAAATCAATATGTTTTTCGGTTTCATCCTTTAATATGAAATATCTTGAGAATTGAGCTTTTTAATTAAGTCTGGATTTAGAATTTCACAGGTTACAAGTTTGGAAGATTAACACAGGTTTAGAAGATTCGTTTGGACTTGCTTGATTTATTTTCCTTCTTTTTTTAAGCTTGTGTTTTTTTAGTTTCATCATTCAGCATTTATTTAATTGGATATTTGACTTCGTTATTTTTTTTATTTGCTTTCTATAAAAAATTTCACTAATTTTAAAAATAACTTGGATTATCTCATGTCTTTTTATTTATCATTTTTTGTTAAATTTAGCTTTTTAAAAGAAATTTTATCTTTGAATTAAATTAAATTTATTGATTAAATATAAGAATGAGATACTTACTTCTGGATATTTTGTTTAGTTTAATTTTGTTTAGTTTGTTTTTTGGGTTGTTACTCTAACAATGTAGGCAACTTTTTTTAGTGTCGTCGTGCAACCTTTCACAAAGATGTTAGAATCGTCTAGGTAAATTCTTTCTAATGCTGGGACGATATCCATAGCGGTGGAATAGTGTCCATAGTGAAGCAACAATGAGTCACTAATAAGCTTTTTTTTTTTGGTACGAGTATGAAATTAATAATTTATTTTTTTTGTACGAGTATGAAATTAATAATTTAGCTTATATTTTTTAAATCATATAAGTTTTCTTGTAAATCAAGTATCAATGTGGCCTGACAATTCATTTTGTCATCATATTCGAAGGTGTGGTCTTTTTCATGCCTCAGTATTCGGTTCCCTGACAATTCCCACTCTCCCTCAAACTGAAATAGCCAATTTTCTAACCCTCTGTTATTCACAGCTATTTTTTTTCTTAACCGCAAACAGACACCCCTTAAACAATCTTAATCCTTTGTGAGTTCTAATTTAATTTGCAGTGGTAATTAAGAGCCCGCAATATTATGTTATATATCATTACCAGTCTTTAAATGCATAAAGTATCTTGATTCTTGTGCATGTAATGCATCAAGGATTTGGGTTAATGTGTTATCGATTCTTGAAGATGGAAATTTTTTAAGACAAACGCACCATATTTATCATAAAAGAAAAAAAAAAGACAAAATGAATATTAATTTTTTAAATAAGATATTCTCAAGACAGGTTAATTTTGCGTGCAAAACCCAATTTTTTCTTGGTCCCGTTGAGATTAAAACTCTTCCAATTTATCCACCCCTCATACTAGATGTCACCCGTAAAAGCATCGAGATCAAGAAATTATTATCTAATTATTTAATTTAGTGTCACTAAAAATTCAAATAGATTCATTTTATTTGAAATTTTAGAATAAGAAATTGGTTATGACTAGAAAAAATATAAGTACTCCTAGTACACACTACTTGAGATAAATTGCATTGTCTGGTATGAATATGATTTAAAGATGTTGATGAGTTACTAACTGGTGGTTCGTCTATGACTCAAAACGAAGATTTACACTCATGAATAAATCTAGTATTTTAAATTTATTATGAACTCGTATACCTAGGTAAATTTTTATAGGAAAAATTCATGTAGATGCCCTGACAGGATTTACTTATCCTGGAATGCGAAAGTGTTTTCCACAATCCGTATATTATGGTGAAAAACACTCTCAATTAAAATTGATAAATATCCAAAATAATTCTAAAAATTTTCTAGTCATCTCTTATACTTAAATACCAGCCTACTGATAAATCCAGCATTTATACCAGAATGTTAACCGTTAATTTTCAGGAATTAAAATATTTA
>Ga0307518_10001469_pt1 | contig 17511 bp, 13 predicted proteins | sample 25_EM_MG_FD_203889 | JGI IMG/M metagenome (GOLD analysis project Ga0307518, IMG submission 203889) | Populus trichocarpa ectomycorrhiza microbial communities from riparian zone in the Pacific Northwest, United States - 25_EM | ecosystem: Host-associated > Plants > Roots > Unclassified | place...
ACCTCGGCCGGGGGCAGCCCCGGGTTGCCCGAGAGCACCAGGCCCGCGATCGCGGCGGCGTGCGGCGCGGCGGCCGAAGTGCCGTAGAACGTGGTGAATCCGGTGACGCTGGTGGAGACGCCGTCGGCCGCGGTGATGTCCGGCTTGGCGCGGACCTCACCCCCGGTCCCGGACACGTTGCCCGGGGTGATCGGCGTGCCGTCGGCCTGGTAGAACATCCGCCGCGGACCGTCCGAAGTGAACCGTTCGACCTTCGACGTCGCGCCGAACGCGGCCGGGAACGGGCCCGCCGGGTTGGCCGGGTCGCCCGGTTCGAGGGCACGGGGGAACGCCTTGGCGGCCGGTGCCGCCGCGACACTGAACGCGTCCCGCGCGGCCGAGTGGCCCACGGTCACGCCCGGTTTGGTGTAGGCCTTGAGCCCGTCGGCCGAATCGGTGAACCGGCCGCGCAGCGCGGACAGCGAAAGGTAGCGGCCCTCACCGGAGAACTTGACGATGGCCAGCCGCAGTCCGGCGACGCCCGTGGTGTCCACCCGTTCGTAGGCGTCCTGGGTCCCGGTCTGGACGTCCTGGCTGAAGTCGACGACGTTGCCCGCCGCGTTCAGCAGGTACAGGTCGTAGTCGTTGTTCGAGCGGCCCAGCGGGTCCGACCAGAACAGCGTGACCGGCACCCGGCCCGACGCGTTCGAGAGCGGCTGGAAGATCTGGTTGCCCGCGGCACCCGCGAAGTTGTGCGCGGTACCGGCGTATTTGCCGATGCTCTTGCCGGAGTCGACGAAATCGCCTTCCCAGTGGCCCGAAGTACCGTCGGCGACGTTGCCCTCGTTACCGGCCGAGGAGAAGTACAGCGCGCCGTTCGCGGTCACGTCGTTCACGGCCTGGGCGATGATCCAGTCCTGGAACGGGGATTCCTTGAAATACAGGACATCGTCGACGATGACGTCGCAGTGCGCGTCGAAGCGCAGCTTGCGGATGTTGTCGGCGAAACTGGCGTCGGAGTTGAACGCGCTGGCGAAACCGAGTGCCGCGTTCGGCGCGAGATCGTGAATGATCTCGAGCATCGCGGTGCCTTCGTCACCGTCGCCTTCCTGACCGGGGATCACGTCGACGCCCGCCGGGAGCTCGCCGCGTGCCTGCGAGGTCGCGAGCGAGTCGATGCCGTCGGACAGCGCGCAGATCTTGGTACCCACGCCGGTGACGCCGAACTGCTGACGGGCGGTGTCGGCGTTGTGCGCGCGGTCGCCCTCGCTGGTGGTCGGCCCGGCCGCGATACCGGCCTGCCCCTTGGCCTCGACGGCCTTCTTCAGCTCGTCCGCGATCCGGGCGGCCTTCTCCTCCTTGCTCTCCCGCTTGCCCGCGGTGGCGGGCTCGGCGAGCTGGCGGGCCGTGAACGCCTCGTTGGCGGTCTCGACCTTCTTGACGTCGGCGCGGGCCGCGATCGCCGGGACCGCGTTCAGCGGCACCTCGGCGCGGACACTGCCGTACCGCTCGGAGACCGCGCGGATCCCCGCACCGGATTCACGCAGTCCCTTGAGGAGTTCTTCCGAGACCTGGCCCCGGATGTCCACGAGTACGGTGCCGGCCGCGGAGACATTCGCCCCAGACCCCAGTGCGGGAACCGCGGAGGCCGACATCCGCTGCGCGCGGAGTTTCTGTTCGACGAGCAGCCGGCTGTCCACTTTGGACTCGCCGGCGTTCTGGCTCTTCTTGATCGACTGCAAGGCCTCGATCTGCCGGACGGTGTTCTCCGAGAACGCGTCCGGGGATCCGCTTTCCGCCGCCGCGCCGGGCGGGCTCACCAGGCCGAGCGCGGTGACAAGGGCAGCGGTGCCCGCGGTCAGGATCGTTCTTCTTCTCCTACTAGAACGGGTTGGACGCACGTGCGCCTCCGATTCCTAGGCGCGTGCCCCGACTCACGCTGACCGACGCCGGCGATCACCGGCTGGATCAAGCTAAGTACCGGGCGTGCACCTGGGGCAGGAGCCGTTCGGGTGACGTCGGATGGAGAATTTCCGGATTCGGCCGCAGGTCGTGGGCCGTTCAGGGTAATCGCGCGGCTACAGGACGAAGGAATCCGACCAAGGCTGCGAAGCACGGCCCGACAAACCGTCCATTAGGGTCACCGCTTGTTTGTCCGTCAACGACGCCACGAAGTCGACGACCGCCCGCCCCCGCGCCAGGCCCCGTACGGCGTCGGCCCCGGTGACCGGCTCCCCGGTCGCTCCGATGAGCAGCTCCGGCGACGTCCGCGCCAACGCGGAGAACTCGGACTGCGCCAGTTCCACCAGATCGTGCAGCCGTCGCGGGAGGCGGTAGAACTCGTCGCGGTCGAGCAGCCACGCGTCGAGCGCGTCGACCAAGGTGGTCACCAGGCTCGCCTGTCCGCGTTGGTGCAGCGCGAGTTCCGGTCGCAGCAGGACGAACCGCCGGTGCACGAATTTCAGCACCTGCACCTCGTGCCATTGCGCGGGACGCAGCGTGAGATGCCCAGTCCGGGTGGAGGGCGACGCCACCACCTGGACGCCGTCGACGAGCCGCGCGGTCCATTTCGCGGAGAAGGCGGCGGTGGCCTGTTCGGCCTCGATAGATCCGTCGAACCCGGTGGCGAGCAAACCGTCGACGAGTTCGGCGCGGACACGGACGACCGCGCTGGTGAAGGCGTCGTCGTCGACGATCCACGCGTCCTTGGCGTGCATCCGGCGGCGCAGCCGTTCCAGCGAACGGCCGGGCAGCCGCCGCTCGGCGGTCAAGGTCGCGTCGTCCAGCGCGGCCAGTTCGACCGCGTGGTCGACCCAGCCGGTGAACTCGGCGGCGACCGGGGCGTGCTGCAGGACACCGATCCGGTGGAAGTCCTGGAGATCGTGGATGGCGTACGCGATGTCGTCGGCGGTGTCCATCACGGACGCTTCGACGGTCTGCTGCCAGGGTTCGATCCGGCCGTCGAACGGGGCCCGCGCCTGGGTGAAGTCGTCGAGTTCGGTGCTGTAGGCGGAGAACTTGCTCGCGCCGGTGCCGGGGGCGTCGGCCGGTTCGGCCGCGCCGCGGGGCTGGACGGCCATCGACGTCGGATGCGGATCGGGCACGTGCAGCCGCGCCCACGGGTATTTCAGCACCGCGGCGCGCACCGCCGTCGTGAGGTCCAGACCGGAAGCGGACGGGCCGCGGACGTCGGTGGTGGTGATGATCCGGAACGACTGCGCGTTGCCTTCGAAACCGTCGGCGAGGCCGAACCGGTGCCGGGCGATCCGGTCCAGGGTCTGCTCGCCGAGGTGCCCGAACGGCGGATGCCCCAGATCGTGCGCGAGCGAGGCGGCCTCGGCGACGTCCGGGTCGCAGCCTCCCAGTTTCGCGGCGAGTTCGGCGGAATCGCTCGCGGAATTGATCCGCTCGGCGATCGCGCGGGCGACCTGCGCGACCTTGAGGCTGTGCGTGAGCCGGTTGTGCAGGAGCCCGGAACCGCCGGCGCTGACCACCTGCGTCACCCCGCCGAGCCGGGCGAAGAAGGGCGACGCGGCGATCCGGTCACGGTCGATCCGGAACGGGCTCGTGGCGAGGTCGGTGAACCCGGCGCTCTCGCTCGCCGGATCGCGCCGCCACGTCCTCGGGTCCCTCTGTTCCATGCGCAACACCGTATCCGTCGGGGCGGCGTGATGAGATACGAAGGTGGCGGACGTGGTGATCGCGGGTGGCGGCCCGGCGGGCCGGGCGCTCGCGCGTGCCTGCGCCCGGCGCGGCCTGGCGACGACCCTGATCGACCCGGCACCGGGCAGGCGCTGGCGGGCCACCTACGGGCTGTGGGCCGACGAGCTGCCCACGCTGCCCGGGAGCGCCGTCGCGTGCGCGCCTTCGGCCACGCTCGCCTTCGGGACCGGACCGCACGTCCTGGATCGTCAGTACCTCGTCGTGGACAACGACGGCCTGCGCCGCTGGCTGGACGAGGGCTACGACGTCGTCGCCGGGACGGTGTCCGGCGTGGACCATGGCGGCCAAGGCTCGTCAGTGCGCCTCGACGACGGCCGGGTCCTCGCGACAGGTCTGTACGTGGACGCTTCCGGCGTCCGGCCGCGGGGGAACCGGTACGAACAGACGGCGTTCGGCGTCGTCCTCCCCGCCGAGGACGCGCTGCGGCTGGTCGACCGGCCGGACACCGCCGTGTTCATGGACTGGCGGGACACGGAGTCCGGATTCCTCTACGTACTGCCGCTCGGCGACGGCACCGTCCTGGTCGAGGAGACCTCGCTCGCCCGCAAACCCGGACTGCCACTGGACGTCCTGGCGGCACGGCTGCGTGCCCGGCTCCGGGCCGCCGGGCTGACGTCGCGCGGACGCGAGGAACGGGTGCGGATCGTGCTCGACCTGCCCGCACCCCGGCGCGGCCGGACGGTGCCGTTCGGGGCCGCCGGGGCGCTGGTGCATCCGGCGACCGGGTACAGCGTCGCGACGTCGGTGCGGCTCGCGGAGCCGGTCGCCGACGCGGTCGCCTCGGCCTGGGATCGTGGCCCCGCCGCGGTGGCGTCGGCTGCTCACCGGGCGCTGTGGCCGTCCTCGGCACGCACCGTGCACGGATTGCGACGGCATGGCTTGCGCGCGTTGTGCGGGATGCCGCCCGAAGTGGTCCCGGTGTTCTTCGATCTGTTCTTCGCGTTGCCCACGGAGCTCCAGCGCGCTTTCACGAGCGGTCGCGAAGATGTTTCGGGTACGACCGAAGCGATGTCGGCGCTTTTCCGAATGTCACCGTGGCAAGTAAGAAAACACCTGATCGGGTGGCGTGCGTTACGCCGTTCTAGGTAACCCAGGTGCCTGCACGATGAACATCAGTTGACACGTGTTTTGTTTCGCGCCGCCACCGGCGAATATGCGCTTGTGACGTTGCAGATCGCTGTCCGCTTCGCTTACCAGCCGTTGTACAGCCTGCACACCGGTGGCGTCGTCGCGTTCGAGGCACTGGCGCGGCCGGGCCGTGGGACCGCCCACGAACTGCTCGCCGACGCCCGGCGCAACGGCAGGCTGGCCGAGGTCGACGTCGGGCTGGCCGCCGAGGCCGTGCGGCAGCTGCGCGAACCGCAGGCCGCCCTCCCCCTGCACCTGAACCTGTCCGCGCGCACGGTGGCCGCGCCGCCGGCACAGTTCGACCCGCTGACCGACGCGCTCAGCGTGGCGGGCCGCCGGACCAGGGACGTGGTGCTGGAGATCGGGCCGCCGTTCACGCAGATCCCCGCCGATCTGCTGCTGACCGGTATGCGGCGGCTCACCGAACTCGGTTTCCGGCTCGCGCTCGACGGCCTCGGCCGCGGCGACCTCCCGCTGACGCTGCTCGCTTCGGCGCCCGTGGACCTGGTGAAACTGGACCGCAGCGTGCTGCGGGGCCTGCCGCACGACCCGGCCGCCGTCGCGGTGGTCGAAGCGGTGCTGCACTTCGCGTCGCGCACCGACAACCGCCTGGTCGCGACCGGGCTCGAGACCACGGAGCAGCTGGAGTCCGCCCGGCGGCTCGGGGTGCGGATCCCTGCTCGCCCCGCCGGACGGCGACCACGCGCCGCTGCCCGCGCCGGACGCGCCCGGCCCGTTCATCCCCGGCACCGCCCGCGCCCGCCGCGTCGGCGACTTCCTCCGGCCCGCGACGACGCTGCCGGAGGCCGCGACCTGCGACGACGTGCGCGAGGTGCTGGCCGCCGCCGACGGCCCGAGCGGCATCGTCGGCATCGACGACCGCCACCGTCCACAGTGGTCGATCGACCGGACCCGGTTCCTGGTCGCGGTCACCGGGTTGTACGGCCACGCCCTGCACGCCAAACGGCCGGCGTCGCGGCTCGCCGACCGGCCGCACACGATCCACGCCGACGCGAGCGCGCTCGAATTCCTCGAACTGGTCACCGACGCTGACTGGGGCCGGACCGGCGACGACGTCGTCGTGGTCGACGACCGCGGCCGGTGTGTCGGCGTGGTGCTGGTGAACGAGGTCGTCCGCGGGGTCGCGGAGGCGAAGGTCGAGGAGGCGGTCTCGCTGAGCCCGCTGACCCGCCTGCCCGGCAGCGACGCGGTCGCGAGGGACGTCGACCGCCGGATCAACGCCCGGGAGCCGTTCGTCGCGGCCTGGCTGGACGTCGACTCGTTCAAGACGGTCAACGACACCGCCGGGTTCGCCGCGGGCGACGATCTGATCCGCACGCTCGGCCGGACGCTCACCGATCTGGAGGCGCGGCTGCGCCGGATGCGCGTCAGCCACGTGGGCGGGGACGACTTCCTGATCGCCTGCGACGTCGACGAGATCGGCACGGTCGCCGCCGCGCTGCTGGACACGCCGTGGTCGGCCGACGGGCTCCCGGTGACGGTCTCGCTGGCGACCCTGGTGTGCGGGAACGGCGCCATCCGGTCCTATAAGGACGCTTCCCGGCTCCTGGCACCGTTGAAGAAGCAGGCCAAGGAGGTCCCCGGGTCGAGCTGGGTGCTCGGACGCCCGGGCTCGGACCGCGTCGAGGTGCTGCGCGGGATCACGACCCGTGGCCTGCCTTCGCAACGCGTCGCGGGCTTCTGACCCCTCGCATTTCGTCCTCTGAATGCGTTCCTTGCGCGTGCAACTACCGCATTCAGAGGACGAAATGCGGGAGGTCAGAGGTCGTAAGCGGCGCGGTAGGCCGAGAAGCGTTCATCGACCTCGCCGACGGTGAGCCCGAAGTCCGCGAGATCGTACCGGTGCGCGGGTTTCCTTTCCCCGGAACGGCTTTCGGCGTGCACGACGGTCATGGCGTCCCGGGCGGCGTCGCTCAGCGGGAGGCCGAAATGCCGGTAGACACCTTCGACCGTCCCGATCGGGTCGGCGACGAAATCCTCGTACCGCACATCACAGAACCGCGCGGGATCATGCCGTTTCCGCGCCTCCAAAGACTTTTCCGCACCCCGCGCCCAGAGATCCAGCTGGCTACGGCCGATCACCTCGCCGCGGAAGACGTCGGACCAGCCTTCCGAAGCCTGTTCGTTCAGGCTGCACACCGACGCGACGATCGTGCTCGGCGCGCGATGAGTCTGGACGATCAGCGCGTCCGGATACACCTCCAGCAGCGCGTCGAGCGCGAAGAGGTGGCTCGGGTTCTTGAGCACCCAGCGGCGCCCGGCGTCGGGCAGACCGATGAGCTGCAGGTTGCGCCGGTGCCTGCGGTAGGCGTCGGTCCAGCTCTGCCCGTCCAGCCAGCGTGAATACGACGGCACGTGCGCGAGGCATTCGTACGACACCGATTTCAGGGACTGCCGCAGCAGCTGCCAGCATTCCTCGACCTGGTCGGCGGACATGTGGTGCAGCCCCATGAACTCGGGATGCTCGACGTGGTGCTTCTCGTAGCCCGCCTGGATCCCTTGGAAGACCGGGTTTCCCGCCCACGTCTCACGCGGCGGGCGCGGCTGCGGCACCTCGGTCAGCCAGACCTCCAGTCCTTGGTGCGCCGGATCCTCGGTGAGCAGCCGGTGCAGCGCCGTGGTCCCGGTGCGCGGCAGGCCGGTGACGAAAATGGGCCGCTCGATGGGAACGTCGGCGTACTCCGGATTCTGCTTCCACGAGGCCTCGCTCAGCGACCTCGCCACCAGCGCTCCGCGCAGGAACGCGCGATGGATCTTGTTGCCGTACGGGGTCAAACCCGCCTCGGCGGCATACGAATCCAGCAGCACGCGGAGACCTTCGAGATGGTCTTCGCCGCCGAAGTCGTCCAACCCGGTGAGCTTCGCCGCCGACGCGTGCAGATCCTCCACGGTGCCGACGTTTTCCCGCCCTGGCAGCATGTTCTCCCCTTCAATGGTGGTATTCACCGGCGTTGACGTCGAGACACTGGCCGGTGACGCACCGGGCGAGCGACGAGGCGAGGAACACGACGGTGTCGGCGATCTCGTCCGGCTCCGGCAGGCGGCGCAGGTCGATCGTCTCCGCCGTCTCGGCGTACACCTGCTCCGGCGGCACCCCGCGTTCCTTGGCCAGATAAGCGAAATACCATTTCAGCGAGTCCGCCCAGATGTAGCCGGGGGCCACGGAATTGACCCGGATCCCCCGCGGCCCGAGCTCCGAGGCGAGGCTCTGCGCGAGCGCGAGCAGGCTCGCCTTCGCCATCTTGTACGCGCCGAACGTCCGCCGGGAATGCCGCAGCACGGCCGAATTGATCATCACGACCGAACCGCCGCTCTCGGCGAGCGAAGGCGTGAACAGCCGCGTGAGCCGCAGGGCGGCGAGTACGTTGGTCTCGAAACCCGCGCGCACGTCGGCCAGGTCGACATCGGCGAGATCCATGATCGGCGGGATGGCGAAAGCGTTGTTCACCAACGCGTCCACCCGGCCGAACGCCTTCAAGGCGGCCTCGGTGAGATTCACGGCCGACGCGTCGTCGGTGATGTCGGTGGGCACGGTGACCGCGCGGCGGCCGAGCGCGTCGACCTCCTTCGCGACCTCGGCGAGCCGCGATTCGGTGCGGGCGGCGAGGACGACGTCGGCGCCCGCCGCGGCACAGCGCGTGGCGATGGACCGGCCGAGCCCCGGACCGACGCCGGAGACGACGACCACCTTGTCCCGCAACAGTTCTGTCATGGGTCAGCCCAGCATCCTCGCCGCGACGGCGCTCTGACGGGCCGAGATCCGATCGGCCCATTCCTGCGGGGTCACCCGCGCCTCGTCGTAGAACGGCAACCGGTCGGCGAGTTCGCCGAACTTCACGACCTCGACCTCGGGACCGTCGGCTTCGCCGAGCGCGCGGGAGAGGCGCTGCCAGCGGATCTGGACGTATCCGCGGTCGTGCCCGGTGCGTTCGAGCCAGTTGGCCAGGCCCGGGTCGCGTTCGCTGATCACGAAGCGGAGCTTGCCGTCCGGGTCGACCCGCGCCTGGTCGGCGGTGAGGCTCGTCTGATGGTTGATGTAGTCGAGCGAGAGATACCAGACGCTGCCGAGCTGAATGCCCTGATAGGGCGCGTCCGAACGCGGCACCGTCACGATCATGACCTCTTCGTCGCCGAGTTCGTAGTGCCCGGCCGACGAGTACTGCGTGGTCAGCCCGCCCGGCGTGGGGCGCGGCTCGGTCATCGTGTTCACCGGCAGGTTCAGGTAGAACCACTTCGGGAAGGCGAGGAAGGTGCGCAGCCTGCTCAGCAGGATCTTGCCGGTGACGCCGTAGCGTTTGGCCAGCCCGTCGCGGGTGAGCGGCGCGGGCGCACCGCCGGCGGTGTCGGCGCACTGGATCTGGATCGTGCCGCGGCGTTCGGTGGCCCAGTCGCTGTAGACCTCGCGCACCACGAGCATCGACGAACCCGGGCCGAGGACGAAATAGTTGGGGCCGGGGTCGGCTTTCGCCGGTCCGAAGCGGAGCTCGAACGAGCCGTCCCCGGCGATCTCGATCTCGCGGTCGTCGAAGGCGGCGAGGCTGTCCGGCACCTCGACGGGCGAGTAGTCGCCGTTGAGGACCTGGAAACTGACGTCGGCCGTGCTCCCCCGCGTCCCGGTGACGACGTACTCGCGATCCTCGCGGATGTTCGCGTTGAAGTACAACGTGTCCGGGTTGTCCAAGCCCATCTTCGTGTACGGCCCGGTGGACTGGGTGAAGAACGGGTAGTCGCGTTCGTAGGCCCACGCCATCTGCAGGGAGGCGCGGATGCTGCCGGCGAGATAGTCGTACCCCTCGACCAGATCCTGTTCGGTGCGGATGTGCGGCGCCTCCGCGATGACCTTCTCGGCTTCGGCGATCGCGTCCGCCAACGGTTGAGTGAGCACCGGCGACTCCTCATACTGGTACAAATATGTACCAACTTGGTACGTTCTTCGCATCGTCAGACTAGAACGCGTTCTAAGGATGGGTCAATGGCCCGGCATTCCCCGCCCACCGGGCGAGTCGTGAAGCTGCTCGACTTCTTCACCGCGCACCCCGGCCGCCGCTTCGGCCTTTCGGAGCTCGCCCGCGAGCTCGACCTGGCGAAACCGACCTGCCTCGGCATCCTGACCGAGCTGACGACGGGCGGCTATCTGGTCCGGGATCCCCAGCCCGTCACCTACCGGCTGGGACCCGCGATGATCGCCGCCGGCCGTGTCGCGAGCGAGGGCTTCGGCGCGAGCGAGGTCGCGCGACGGCATCTGGAGGACCTGAGCAGGCGCTACGGCGCCACATGCACCGCGTCGGCCGTGGCCGGCGACCGGATCCTGATGCTGCAGAGCGCCGGGCCGGGCCGGGTCAAACTCGGCGAGACGTATCCGTTCGCGCCGCCGGTCGGCCTGATGTACGTGCTGTGGGACTCCGACGCGGCGTTCGACGCGTGGCTCGCGAAACCCCCGGCCGTGCCGGTGCGGCTGGACGAAGCGCACCTACGCCGCGTCGTCGCAGAATGCCGGGAGCACGGTTATCTGGTGGAGAGCCTGACTTCCGCGGGGCGGCGGCTCTACGCGCTGATGGCGGGCGTCGGCGCCGAGGAACTGCCGCCAGAGGTGCGGGGTCTGGTGGGCGAACTCGTCTCGAGCCTCGGCGAGCGCGTCTACCTCGGCGCCGATCTGGAGCCGCGCCGCAAGCACGCGGTGAGCCTGCTGGCCGCCCCGACGTTCGACGCTTCGGGACGGCAGGAACTGGTGCTCACGCTGTCGGTCGGCGAGCCGGTCACCGGCGCCGAGATCGCGCGGCGGGGCGCCGCGCTGGTCGCCGCCGCCGATGCCGTCACCGCCGAATCCGGCGGCCGCCACCCCACGCGTTCAGTCCTCTGAATGCGCTAGACCGCATCTAGAGGACTGAACGCGAGCCGCGAACCAACGCAAGCCTGCCGCCGCCCGGTGTCCCCAATGCCGCATCAGGGACGCTAAGCGTCTCCAATGTCGCATTGGGGACATCGAGCGAGCCACAACCTGCCGCATTTACTGAGGGGTAGGGCAAACGTGGCACGTCCTCGCAACTGTCCACAAAGGATGTAAGCTCGACATTTGCGTCCGATTTGGGCGCTTTGTGCTGGGGTCGTGAGTGACAATGATCGTTCTAACCCTCTTTACCACTCACGACCCCCGCGAGAACCGGACATCATGACATTAACCGGACGTGTAATCGGCGCACGTTGTCCCTTGTGGACACTTGGTGCCGAGTAAGCCCGTAAGATCACGCCACCTTTGCCTTGCCCCTCAATAGAACGACCATTACCACTCACGACACCCGCGCAAAGCGCTCAAATCGGGCACACGGGAGTTCTGGTGTCTCTTGTGGACGGTTGAGATCGTGATCAGCCCGATTAGCCGGCCCCCGGCGCGCAAACGCCACATTTGATTTTCCCCTCACTAGAGGACTAAACGCGGGTCAGGAGGACCACCGGTTCGCGGTGAGCTTCAGGCTCGGCACGTCGTCCATCGACATCATCGTTTCGTACAGCCGGTCGTACTGGGTGGACGCGGTCAGCCACACGCCGTCCACCCGCCGGTAGGTGTCCTCGTAGTACGCCGCGCCCTCGATGATCACCCGGTGCTCGGGCACGATCACCTTGTCCCGCATCAGCCAAGTGCCCGTCGCGGTGTCGCCGTCGACGTCGATCTCCGGCTGCCCGGCGAAGTGCACCGTGGTGACGCCGGGACCGACAGCGTTGCGGAAGAACTCGACGATCGCTTCGCGGCCTTCGAAGGTCAGCGGTTTGCCGTACGACGGCGTTCCGTACCGCGCGTGCACGTCGGCGGTCAGGGTCCCGGCCATCTCGTCCCACAGCTTGAGGTCGAGGCAGCGGAGGTAGCGGGCTTTGAGGCGTCGGATGTCTTCGAGCGCGACCAGGTCCATGCCGACAGCGTCCTCCTCCCCTTGACCAAGCACAAGAACTTGTTCTACTTTTCTGATCTCGAACGACGGAGGTCACGATGGCGTCCCCGGCCTACGAGCTCACCCATCTCGAAGCACTCGAAGCCGAAGCCGTGCACATCTTCCGCGAGGTCGCGGCGACCTTCGAACGGCCCGTGCTGCTGTTCTCCGGCGGCAAGGACTCGATGGTGATGCTTCACGTGGCGGCCAAGGCCTTCTGGCCGTCGCCGCCACCGTTCCCGGTGATGCACGTCGACACCGGGCACAACTTCGACGAGGTCATCGAGTTCCGGGATCGCACGGCCGGCACGTACGGGCTCCGGCTCGTCGTCTCCAGCGTCCAGGACGACATCGACGCGGGCCGGGTCGTCGAAGACCCGAAGGCCGGCCGCAACCGGCTCCAGACCGCCGCCCTGCTGCGCGGCATCCGCGAGCATTCCTTCGACGCGGTCTTCGGCGGCGCCCGGCGCGACGAGGAGAAGGCCCGCGCGAAGGAGCGCGTGTTCAGCTTCCGCGACGAGTTCGGCCAATGGGATCCGCGCAATCAGCGACCGGAACTGTGGGATCTCTACAACGGCAGGCACCGCAAGGGCGAGCACATCCGCGTCTTCCCCCTGTCGAACTGGACGGAACTCGACATCTGGCAGTACATCGAAGCGGAGAACGTCGACCTGCCGTCGATCTACTACTCGCACCGGCGTCCGGTCGTCCAGCGGGACGGCATGCTGCTCGCGCATACCCGCTTCCTCACCTTGAACGAAGGCGAAAGCCCTTACGAGGCAACAGTTCGCTTCCGCACCGTCGGCGACGCGACCTGCACCGGCTGCGTCGAGTCGACGGCGACCTCACCCGGCGAGGTGGTCGCCGAGGTTGCGGTCAGCAGGCTCACCGAACGCGGCGCCACCCGCGCCGACGACCGGATTTCCGAGGCCGGCATGGAAGACCGGAAGAAGGAAGGCTACTTCTGATGGGCGCTTCACTGGTCCGCCTCGCGACCGCGGGCAGCGTCGACGACGGGAAGTCGACGCTGATCGGCCGCCTGCTGTTCGATTCGAAGACGGTGTTCACCGACCAGCTCGAAGCCATCGAACGCGCCGGCCGCGACCGCGGCGAGGCGTACCCGAACCTCGCGCTGCTGACCGACGGTCTCCGCGCCGAACGCGAACAGGGCATCACGATCGACGTCGCCCACCGCTATTTCGCCACGCCACGACGGAAGTTCATCATCGCCGACACGCCCGGGCACGTGCAGTACACCCGGAACATGGTCACCGGCGCGTCCACGGCGGATCTCGCGCTGATCCTGATCGACGCCCGCAAAGGCGTGCTCGAACAGTCGCGGCGGCACGCGTTCCTGGCCAGCCTGCTGGGAATCCCGCATCTGGTGCTGTGCGTCAACAAGATGGACCTCGTCGGCTGGTCACAGGAACGCTTCGAGGAGATCCGTGAGGATTTCCGCCGCTTCGCCATGAAGCTTCAGGTGCACGACCTCACCTTCGTGCCGATGTCGGCACTGCACGGCGACAACGTCGTGCACCGGGGCGCCAGTATGCCTTGGTACGAAGGGACTTCCCTGCTGCATCATCTCGAACAGGTGCACGTGGCCTCGGATCGCAACCTCATCGACGCGCGATTCCCCGTGCAGTACGTCATCCGCGAGCACAGCCGCGACTTCCGCGGCTACGCGGGCACCGTCGCGGGCGGGGTGTTCAAACCCGGTGACGAGGTCGCCGTCCTGCCGTCCGGTTTCACCACCACGGTGCGCGCGATCTGGGGCCCGGGCGGCACCACGGTCACCGAGGCCTTCGCCTCTCAGGCCGTCACGATCGAACTCGAAGACGACCTGGACCTCGGCCGCGGCGACCTGATCTGCCGCCCCGGCAACCGTCCCCACACGAGCCGGGACGTCGACGCGATGGTGTGCTGGTTCTCCGAACAAGGAGCTTTGAAAGCAGGGAACACCTTCCTCGTGCGGCACACCACCCGCGAGACCAAGGCCGAGATCCGCGACCTGGACTACCGGCTCGACGTCACCACCTTGCACCGCGACGAAACCGCGAAGTCGTTGTCGCTCAACGAAATCGGCCGGATCCGGCTGCGCGCGAGGCAGCCGCTGCTGTTCGATTCCTACCGCCGCAACCGCTCCACCGGAGGTTTCCTGCTCGTCGACGAGCATTCGGGCGCGACGGTCGCGGCGGGCATGATCACCGGGCCGAGCGTGACCGCGTCGAACGTCGTCTGGCACACCGCCGCGGTCACCAGGGCGGAACGCGCGACGCGCGGGCTCACGGTCTGGCTCACCGGGCTTTCGGCGTCCGGGAAGTCGAGTGTGGCCGTGGAACTGGAGCGGCGGCTGGTGGCGTCGGGCAGGCCCGCGTATCTGCTGGACGGCGACAACCTGCGGCACGGGCTGAACGGGAACCTCGGCTTCAGCCCCGCCGATCGGGCCGAGAACGTCCGCCGCGTCGCCGAGGTCGCGAAGCTGTTCGCCGACGCCGGGGTGGTGTCGGTGGTCTCCTTGATCAGCCCGTACCGGGCCGACCGCGAACTCGCCCGCGCCACGCACGAGGCCGCCGGGCTGCCGTTCCTCGAGATCTTCGTCGACACCCCGCTGGAGGTCTGCGAAGACCGCGACCCCAAGGGGATGTACGCGAAGGCGAGGGCGGGCGAGATCAGCGGGTTCACCGGGGTGGACGCTCCCTACGAGCGACCCGAGAGCCCGGATCTGGTGCTACGCCCGGAAAACGGCGATCCCGCCGCGATGGCCGCGCTGATCCTCGCCGCCCTGGAGTAGCTGAAGGACGCTTTCCCCACATCAGATGCGACGAAAGCGTCCTTCAGCCGCCGTTGGTCGCCCGGTACGGAGCGGTCGCGTAGGTGCGGGCGGTGGTGGCCGTCAGCTTCTCGACCGAACGGAACATCGTCTTGCCGAGCTTCGCCCGCGCCCGCAACGCCGGATGCGTCGCCGCGTAGTCGTCCTTGTTCACCGCCGGATCGCCGGCGAAGGCACCGGACGCGAACAGCGCGTAGGTGAGGATCGGCTTGCCGTCGGCGCTGAACATCACGCCGGCCTCGTTGCGGCCGTCGTTGAACCAGCCCGCCTTCGTCGCGACCCGCAGCCGCTCGGCCGAGGTCAGGCCGAGCCGCACCCCGTCGGTGAACGCGCTCAGCGAACGCAGGATGTTCAGCAGGTACTCGGTGGACTTCGCCGAAAGCAGGGTCCCGCCGACCAGTTTCCGCAGCAGCGTATGCGTTTCGGCCGGGGTCGTCTTGCCGAGGAAGAACCGGTTCGGGTTCGCGACCGGCACCACCTGGGTGTGCACGAAACCCTTGCCGCGCAGGATCTCGTTGAGTTCCGCGGCGGGGCAGACCAGTCCGCACAGGCGGACGGCGGTGTTGTCGGACAGCGTCAGCAACGCGGCCATCGCGTGCCCGAGCGTCACCGAACTCGGGTACGCGCCGTCGAGGGCGAAGATGCCGTCGGTGTCCTTGATGACGATGTCGGCCGTGACGTCGACACGCTGGTCCAAAGTGAGCAGTCCGCGGTCGATCTTGTCGAGCACCGCCGTGGCGACGGCGATCTTGTTGACGCTGTACGCCTCGACCACGTCGTCGGCCCGCTCGGAGACGGCAGGCACCAGGTTCCCGGCGGAATCCGCGACGCTGACGTAGGACGACCAGGTGCCGCCGGCCTTCGCGGTTTCGCGGGCGTAGACCTGGGAAATCCGGCGCGCGGCGGCCGAGGCGTCGGCGGCGGGAGTGTCGATTTCGGACTCTTCGGCGGCCTGAGCGACCTGCGCCGTCCCGAGCACCGCGCCCGCGGCGGCGACCGTGCCCAGCCCCAGCAGGCGACGACGATTGACGTTGGTATCCACGCCGGAACCCTACCGCGTTCAGCCCGCCGGTGTGACGAATCCGGTGTCGTAGGCCTTGATCACCGCTTGCGTCCGGTCCCGCGCGCCGAGTTTCGCGAGCACGTTCCCCACATGCGTCTTCACCGTCTGCACACCGAGGTACAGCTCGCCCGCGATCTCCACATTGGACAGTCCGCCCGCCATCAGCCGCAGCACCTCGCTTTCGCGTTCGGTGAGCCCGGCACCGGCGAGACCGTCCAGCGGCCCCCGGTTCGCCTGCTGTGCGGCCAGCCGCCGGATCGCCGCCGGGAACAGCAGCGACTCCCCCGCCGCCACGGTGCGGATCGCCGCGACGATCTCCTCGGGCCTGGCCCGCTTCAACAGGAAACCGCTCGCCCCGGCGAGCAAGGCGTCGTAGACATAGTCGTCGTTTTCGAAGGTGGTCACCACGATCACCTTCGGCGGATTGTCCATAGTGGACATCAGATGGCCGGTCGCGCGGACCCCGTCGACCGAAGGCATCCGGACGTCCATCAGCACGACGTCGGGCCGGAACCGCGACACCAGGCCCGGCACCTCGGCACCGTCGGACGCTTCGCCGACGACCTCCAGGTCGGGCTCCGAGGCGACGATCGCCCGCAGCCCCGCCCGGATGAGCTGTTCGTCGTCGACCAGCAGCACCCCGATGCTCATCGCCGGTTCCCCCATGGCACCGCCACCTCGACCTTCCAGAATCCGTCCGCACGGCCCGCGGTGATCGTGCCTCCCAGCACTTCCACCCGTTCCGTCATTCCCCTCAGCCCCCGGCCGCCCCCGTCCCGTGACGGCGCCGCGGCGCCGAGCGGATTGGACACCCGCAAGCGCAGCAGCTCCGCTCCGGCGTCGACGAGGACCGTCACGGGCACCTTACCGGCGTGCCGCAACGCGTTCGTCAGGCATTCCTGCAAGATCCGGTATGCCTCGCGGGAGACGACCGGCGGCACCGACGACGGCTCACCGCGCACCTCGGCCGACACCTCGGCGCCCGCCGACCGCGTCGCCTCGACCAGCGCGGGTATCTCCGCCAGCCCCGCTTGCGGCGTCCGCGACGACGCCTCGTCGCGCAGCAGGCCGAGCACGTGGTCGAGATCGTCCAGCGCGGCACGGGCCGAGTCCTCGATCGCGGTGAGCGCCTGCTCGGTGAAGTCCGGATCGGACCGCAGGGTGCGCCGCGCCGCACCGGCCTGGATGGTCACGACGCTCAGCGCGTGCCCGACCGAGTCGTGCAGTTCGCGCGCGAGCCGGTTGCGTTCGGCGAGCTGTTCGGTGCGTTTCTCCAGCTGGGCGATCCGTTCCGCGGCCGAGATCCCCAGCAGGCTCTTGGCGCAGCGGGTCAGCACCGCGCCCGCGCCCCACACGACGTAGGCCAGCACGGCGACGCCGAGCAGGCACGCCGCCGGGATCCACGCGCTCGCCCAGCCCTTCGGCACCTCGATCGCGCTCTCGCCGGTCAGGGCGATGCGGCCGCTGAACGGGGCCGCGATCGTGAAGCCGAACGCGACCGGGACGAACAGGCTCACCAGGCTGACGACGCACCCGGTGCTCACGTGCAGCAGGAACATCGCGGTCGAACGCAGGCGGACGGGCCAGCTCCCCGCGGGACCGAACACGACTCCCGGCACGGGATCGTCCAGCAGTTCCCGCACGGCCGCGCCTTCCAGCACGCGGACGGCGGGAATGAACGACGACGCGATCATCACCACGACGACGGTGATCAGCCCGATGACGGTCCCGCGTTCCATCGTCACGACGAGGGGCAGCAGCGACGGCACCATGATGGCGGCGAAGAGCAGGTACGGCACGCTCAGTGCGCCGCCGAGGATGAAGTAGACCCATCGACGATA
>Ga0307518_10001470_pt1 | contig 17498 bp, 12 predicted proteins | sample 25_EM_MG_FD_203889 | JGI IMG/M metagenome (GOLD analysis project Ga0307518, IMG submission 203889) | Populus trichocarpa ectomycorrhiza microbial communities from riparian zone in the Pacific Northwest, United States - 25_EM | ecosystem: Host-associated > Plants > Roots > Unclassified | place...
AAAAAATATAAAAATAGATTGATCGAGCATGCAAAAACCAATGGCATGCTATTGTAGCTAGGTTATATGAGCGTTCCTACATGAATATTTTTCCCGATCTTGGCATTCGTCCTTTTGCAGGTAAAAGTATGCTCATTAAGAAGCTTCATTCCACCCTCAAGTTTAGTTTCATACGCCAAGCAAAAGTGCTTGGACAATGACTTCTAATGCCAACTTCTTTAGAACACAAAGCATCCTAGTTAACTCAGCTGTCTTCGTCAATGGCATCATGATCCCATGACAATGGCCATCAACTTTCAATAACACAAATATAATGGCCTTGCAACTCAGTTCCGTAATATTTCGAGATAACCTCAACAGCTTAGCGATAAACATAAATGTCAAACTAATAGGCCCAGTTGAGGTAATTTTTCACTACTGTTCATTATCAAAGGAGGCAGCTCAGGCTGCACGGATTGATAACTCCCAACTGACAAAATAAGCACCAGAAAAAGAATTCAATTCAGAAACTAAAACCTATGACACAGGATCAGCACGCATAGATTCTTAATAATACTCGGGCAAAGAAACAAATAAAACGCCTTTCAACTAGTATCACATTGATCAAATGGGAAACATCCAGCATAAAATCCCTATGCCCCATCTTTCTTTGGGATTCTCGAATTTTAGAATCATTTCTGAATCACAACATATGCCTACCTACTTCAAAGATCAATCACACGTGACAGCTTCTGGATCCGGTTTAATAAGAAGTCCCCTTGCTTGATAGTTGCTTGGTAGAGAGCGTTCTTTGCATCAGGGCGGTTGGTTTCAAGAACACCCGCAACCTTATCAATCTTGCAGTGAAGCTTCCCTGCTGCAATGAAACGTGATAGTTCCCTGCAGGCACATAAAAGTTTGATTAAATGCAAACTTCCATGTAATATAACTCGAAAAATCTGGTGAGAAAGGAGCATGAAATTCAGCCACTCACAGATCAATGAACTCCACTGTCACCCCAAAAGCCTTGGCCATTGCTTCAATGGTAACACTCTTGTAGGATTCCAAGAACTGGGAATAGACAACAGTTCTGACCTCCCTCATGTAATATCGGAAGTGTGGATGCAAATAGCGGTCCAGTTTAATTTGCTCGGTCAGGCCAGCTGAAAATAAAATCGAACAAAAATGAACAAGACTAGATGCAGTTATTTTCAGATGGAGTGACATGGTTCCAGAAACAATAAATGTATATAATAGATTTATAAAGGCTGTGATGTGTATCATATCTCTACTTACCAAATGCTGAGAAAAATGATTTATATTGACAATCATACAGAGAGTTCAAAAACTCTGAAAGATGTGGGATTTTCCCGATCACTGTCAAGATCTCAGGAGCATCCACCACCTGCCAAATTCAATTAAAATTAGAAACGCTGAGGCATAATCAGCAGGAGAATTGTACGACAGAAGACCAAATCATAACCTTAAATACCTTTTGCTTGAGGGAAACTCTATCCAGTGATATAATGCTTGTAAGGACAGTATAAAATATGAAGGTGTCATATGGAAAAAGTTCATATGTAGTGAAGGTTGAAATAGAATCTAAAAATAAATCGGCTGCCTTCTTGAAATTTCTAGTGGACAAGCAATACAAGCCTTCATAAACCTTTAAACGGTTCTTCCTTTCCCAATCACCTCCCTCTTCAAACAAGCTGTCATAAAGACATAAACACTTGTAATGAAAAAATTCAACTTCTATGATTTTGACAAGGCAGAATCAAAGAAAAAATGCAATTAAAGAATTCATGTCTTTACTTCTTTGCTTTGTCAATGCTCTTGGAAATGAGATCAAAATCCATGCAGAAAAAGCCAAGCTGTAAAGTATAGAACACCAAGTCCATCCTTTGCCCAACTGCAACTGTTTTGCCTTCTGTCACCTTGAGTTGTTCCAATGCTTTATCCTGGTTCAAAAGGGGATGGGTGTATGAGTAAGATATTCACCAAAAAGAAAATAAATGAAACAAAACAACTGTTACAAAAAAAGTAGGAAGTCATTGTTAATCACCTTGTCACCAATCCTAATGTAGAACAAGGACTTAGCTAAATGAGCTTCTCGAACTTCACTTTCACCTAAGTTTTCTTCAGCATCAGCAATCCTATAAAACAACCAGAACTGAACCATATCAGAAGAGTAACCAGGCACTCTGCAGTTTTTGAATCTGAATAGCATGCATAAAGCAGAATACAGTGCTAGCACTTCAGTATGACCATCTGAACCATGAGGGTGTCCCATCTTTGAGACTCTATAGCTTAGATTCTACAGAAAAGATCCCAATCCTTCTATGATAAGACCCATCAACAACACTTAAGCTGTTATTCATCTATTCACAATAATATCCACAATCCATGAAAAAAAAAAGGTGGAGAATCAAGTTCGCAAAAAGTCATTTGTTGAAAGGTAGTTGAGATCTTATTTTTTATTAAAAAGAAAATATGCACGAAGAGACTAAACTCATAATAATCATCGTAGCCAAGACAGAGTAAGACACTCAAACAATGCTTCTTTGTTGTATAGTTACATACACATCCTCAGAAGTACAATTTAATTAAAATTTCAAACAATCTATGATAGACACTAATTAAATTTATTGTCCCACATCTTAATCACACTATATTTACTTCTTGCAAATGCAAGCATGTGCGATCACCATAGAGGTAGACACATTTGGGAGATAAAACTTACTCCCATTTGAACAATCAAAAGAGCAAGTGTTGCTATCTCCATTTGGAGTTCCTAAGCCAAGAGTGGAATAGCATAAAAGAAAACTGTCATTGGCCTCAGAAAATATTTCAGAAATTTCCTGTATTTAGTGAACAGACAACAGATAGTAATGATTCCTTCAATAGCATCTTCTAAATCTCAAACCAGCACTTCAGTAGGATCTATGACAAATTGAAAGGCATTATGGCATTAAAATTTTTAGTGAACAGACAACAGATAGTAATGATTCCTTCAATAGCATCTTCTAAATCTCAAACCAACACTTCAGTAGGATCTATGACAAAATGAAAGGTGTTATGGCATTAAAATTTACAGGGTTTAGCCAGGGCATAACTCAGGACCGACTTCTTATAGTAATAAAACATGAAACCATAAGCTCCAAAGCAGTGGGAGGAGCAAGGGGAAGCCACCACCTATAGTCATTTCTGCCTTCATCTCCAGATTATGTTCAAATAATCACACCCCATTATTTTTCAAATACATGCATTACATTAGAAATATATTTTCCCATCATTTCCTCTTATCACAAACGGAAATATCCTTGCACAATCAAGCTAGTGAACCTCATAAAGCATCCCTCAACGGCTGCAGGATCTCTCAAATTAACCATTCCCTTGAAAGCATCTTTGAAATCTAAAAAACAAGTTTATTTTCACCCTTCTTTGGTTTCTAGACACTACTTCAGCATAAAGACAAGCAAATTATGCACAACTAAATCAAGTGATTACTTCTAAAAAGGTTCAAATCCAATTGAATTACACGTATATACATATTCAAATACACAAACAACCGACTAATCCCATTATATCATCAAGTTGCAATCATTTCTTCAGTTTCACTAAATGGATTTTCATCCCTCAGCAGAATTGCTTACTATAGACTTCAAATCCTTTTAAGCTTCTGTATCCGCTCCTCACTTTCTTAGACCCATCCATCATCAGTCACCAATCCATTTCAAACCATGCTTTTAAAAACAATATAATTACATCCCAAATGAACCCACCAAATTTAGACTCGATAACTCTTCTTAAGCTCACCAAGTTAAAAGTAGCATTTATGTTCTCCTCAATTGCGAGTTCATGCCTGATTAAGAATAAACTGTAGCAGGAGATAGATGTTGTGTGAAACACAAATTATGAATACATAATATAAAGAGGGTTAATTATGAGAAACACATTACAATTTCTTAAATTATATGTTCTCCCATATACATACATTTCTGCTCATATTCATCATCTTCAGACAAGAGCATGCTTCATTTTAAACTCCACGACCATTAACAGTCAAATTAGGGACTAAAATCTAAATTAGCTGGCACAAAAAGGAAAATTTAGATAAACAGTCATGACAAAAAACAACTTTAAGTGTTTATTCAATTGCTCCGATGTATTTCTAATTAATAAAAAAATCCACCAATATCAAGCCCAGTCTAATGAGGTCAGAGTTATAGTTGAATTTGAATAATAGTTGAATTTGTCATCCCCAGGCTAGCATCTTAACCATGACATGTTCATTCCTTGCATATGCTAATTTATTCCTCGCATATACTAACATGTATTCTGCTGCCAAACCAGTTAGACAAAAGAGAGCATTTGTGTTTGAGAACTTGCTTCTGGTTTGAGCAATTAAGAAAGCAAAACATTAGTACATTTATTTAGAAACCCCGGGCCAAGGGTGGAATAGAAGTGAGAAAACTCTTGCAAAACTAGCATATATCTGATTTGGCATTGTTTGACTAAATCAATCTTCTAGGAGTAACACGTAGCCATGCCTCCCTCAAAATGATTTTTTAGATCCCAAAATCAAGACCATTTAATTTTTATTTATTATTCTGCTTGATCATTTCATTCTTTCTTTGTTTTTTATTTATTTATTTTTGCACAATCAGGTACATGCTAAGCATGTCTAAATCCAAGTCAAACTCTTAAAATAAAAGGCATACGTTCTTAACAGCTGAAGGGTCTCTCATAATCACGATATGGCTTCCTTTAAAGCATCTTCTAAATCTCAAAATCAAGTTTATTTCACTTTGTTGGGTATAAAACATTAAATCCCAAATTGAGATGTCCGGTGCAAATATTAGAATAAAACCATAAGACTTCGAACCAACAAATCCCATCAAATCAACAAGTTCCAAATATCTACAAGAGGTTGTTTAACCTCTAAAATTCTTATCCCACGCCCACCAGAACTCCTACGCTAAATGCTCCAAGTCTTTTATGCCACCATTTTCACACACCTCTATCATAAGCCCATTCATCCACTCTAACCAACCTTTTAAAAAACATTACTTCATCTCAAATACACCCAAAAACCTAAAACCAATTATTTTTCTTAAGCTAACAGCTTCCAGCAACATCACATACTCCTCAATTATGGATGTATCCTAAACCTACAATTCTAGCAGGTGATATCAGTAATTGCATAAGCCCCAAAAATTATATAACAAAAAAAAAAAAAAAAAACAAAGGAGCAGAATTATAGAACACCCATGTTACAATTCAAATTCCTTGTTCTCCTACACTCGTTTTTACTCATATTCAACAGCACCACACAAAAATATACCTCACCTCAATCTCCACATCAATAAACAACTCAATTAAAGAATAATTTTAAATAACTGACACTAATTGATAAATAAACAATGGTTCAGCACTACCCAGTTACTTCTATCTAATAATGTGCTCCACTGATTTTACCCTAAACCAGATAATTAAAAAAGAGCAGAGTAAATTACTAAATTTAAGATTCAAAATTATAATTTAGTAAAACTATTTAACAAACATGTCCAACTTAAAAACAAAAAAATGAAAAAAAGGCTCAAAACTCACTTCTCATCGAGCTTGTTAAGCTCGTCTTCATTCTTAGCTCGCACTGAATCCAAAAGACTCTGATCTTTCTCTAGCAATGACTCCGCCACTAGGGTTTCGTACAAAGGAACCATATCTACTCAGAAAAAACAAGAAATTAAACGAGTTTGGTTAGATTTAAGACAGTAATTGATCACTGAGTCGCAACTCGGCAAGTAATTACCGTCAGATTTGATAGCGGTCAAAACCTCCTCTTTCAAGCGGACCTTCTCGATATCTTGGACGTCATGGTGAGTCAAAAGGAACAGCTTGTGAGCGAGGGCGAGATGCGGTTGCTGAGTTCCCTCTTGGTTTTCCATTGTGAATTGTATCGCTGGAGATTCGGCGAGATGGGTTTCTTGAGATTGTTTTTTCGAAAGGGGAGGGGGGTTTGCTTGAGCTAGGAGTAAGCGAGAGAGTGTAGATACTAGATAGGGATACAATTGAGAATTTTGGTCTTATTCTTATAAAAGGGAGGGATGTGATTCAGTGCTGCTTGGAGTATCTTGTTAACATGGTCCTGATGGAGAAATGAAAAAAAATCATTTAGGACCCTGCTTTTTTTTTTATTATTATTATTATTATTATCTTGACTAGTTTCATCGAGCTTGAAATTAATAACTATATAAACTTTTAATGATTTTAAGAGAACTCGAACTCGTGACTATTAAGAAACAAACTCAAAACTTAATTAGTTAAATTACCCTTTAAATTTCAATACTTTTTATTTTATAGTTTTATGATTCATACAAGTAGTATTGTATTTCAATTTAGAAAAAAAAATGTTGGCTTTATAAATATTTTAAGGTAGGGAAAATTATCCTTAGATTAGTTAAAAATAAATTTATTTATCAAATTTAAAAAATTACAACTTGCATTCTAAATTAAAATAATATAAATTTTTAAATTGAATAAAAAAATCAAATTAGACTTATGTATAATATACATAAACTCAAACAAATAATAGATATAAATTTTCTCTCATCCAAACATAATTTATCTCTCTTCAAATATCATTTTTTTTTTTATCTTTCATAACTATACACGAGCTCAAATTAAAATTAAAATCCATCATTTTTAATTAATTTTCTCTTTCAGCGTTGTTGAAATCTCTCTCTCTCTTTTTTTTTTAAAAGCAATTAGTTATGTTCGTATTTTCTAAATTTCAAACCTCAAATTGAAGCTTACGAAGAACTATAATTTTTAAATCCTTTTCAAATTATTAGTGAAAGAAAATTGATTCCAAGAAAAGCACATAAATGTTCATTTTCAAGAAAATTCATCTTAATCTTATATTTTAGATTGTGGGGATAGTCGATTGAACTCGGGTTGACTCGATATTTTTTCTTTATTTTTTAAAATTAATTTTTGTTCATTTTCACATTTCATTATTTAGTTTACTTGAGAGTTAACTTCTATTATTTTATTCAATTTTTTTTGTATGGAATTATCTTGTTCTCACGATCAAGTTGCGGATTTAACATGTTAACTTAAGTTTATTTTTTATCCCTTTTTAAAATTAATTATTTTTAGTTTATCCTTCAATATTTGATTTGTTGGTAATTAATTTTTGAAGTATTGTTATGATATCAACTATAACTTTATTAATAATATCAATTAATTAAAAAATTATCTAATTGCATCAATCAAAACTAAATTTATCTCAAATCAACAATAGTATTAAATACAACAAGTAACCTAGAAATCAATTTAGACTTTAATTTCTCTAATTCAAACCTAATCGATTTCATAAATAACATTAATTGTATAAAAACACATATAATAGCATCACTAAAAACCCAAAATTATCTCAACATCAACAAAATATCCAATTATCAAACACAACACAAATAATCATATAATCAAAACTCAAAATTTATCTCAAATCAACAATATTATTAAATACAAAAAGTAATTCTAAAATCAATTTAAACCTTAATTTCTCTAATTCAAACATAATCGATTTCATAAATAACATTAATTGTATAAAAACACATATAATAGCATTACTAAAAAACCAAAATTATCTCAACATCAACAAAATACCCAATTATCAAACACAACACAAATAATCATATAATCAAAACTCAAAATTTATCTCAAATCAACAATGCTATTAAATACAAAAAGTAATCCAAAAATCAATTTAAACCTTAATTTCTCTAATTCAAACCTAATTGATTTCATACATAACATTAATTGTATAAGACACACATATAATTGCGTCACTCAAAATTCAAAATTATCTCAACATTAACAAAATACTCAATTATCAAACATAACACAAATAATCATGAATCAAAACTCGAAACATATCAATTTAATAATAAAACTCATAAAAATAAGAGACAACGCAATTGTTTTACCTTGCTTTTTTTTTTTTGGTAACCCGAGGTGTCCGGGCCAGCTTACACGCACCACAACTAATCCCCGGACCCACTGAACACCCTGCAAGCCCAGTAGGCAGGTAAGACACCGCGGGGGTGACATGCGTGCACGCTGAGGCTCGAACCCAGGTGACAGAGGCAAGGAAACCTTGTCTCTGCCGCTGGGCCACAAGCCTCGGTGCGGAGGCTGAGTGGTGGTTCCATCGGTTGTCATGGCAAGTAGGCTGTCAATCAAGCTTGGGCAAGTGGTTTGCCACAAAAAAATAGTAGAAAGACTTGTGGAGATGAGGGGAAGATGATTCTGATGTTTTTGGCGATTGGAGGCTGTTTTTGTGGTGGTTTCTTGGTTTTTAGGGTTTTTTTTTTTTAATGAACGATGACCACAAAGAACATATGAGTGTTTCTTAAATTTCTTTTCTATTGGGTTAACCCGATCTCATAACCTAAACCACGAGTTTTGTAGGTTAGCACGAATTAACTCGTCCCTTATTACCTAGCTTACATATTTATCATACTATTTCAGATTGACTTAATCCTAATTTTTTTCTCTATTTTTTTTATCTAATTACATACTTTCAAGAGTTCTTTCCCCATGTTATAATGATTTGTTTTTTTATTTGATTGTTTATTATTTTTTATTATCCAATTAAAATAAAACTAACCTATCAAACATGTTTAATTCACAAAAAGATCACAAATATACAAGCTGCACATATCATATCCCAGGTAGAAGCTGCCAAGTGCTAAGCCTGTGAACCTCGAGAAAACGGTTGCTCCTTCCACATATTTTTCTTCCCAAATCACACTAATTGCTATTTTCTTTTTCTGCTCTGAAATTTTTTGCTTTTACTGCTACAGCTAGTCCTTTGGTGGTTCCTTTAAGAAAATATATGCCTTCGGTGATTCCTTTACAGACACTGGCAACACCAGGTCTGCGTCAGGTCCTGTTGGTTTTCACCATGTCTCAAACCCTCCACACAGCAGCACCTTCTTTCATCACCCCACCAACAGATACTCTGATGGGCGGCTTGTGATTGACTTTGTAGCTTAAACATTGTCCTTACCATACTTGCCACCTTACCTTGGCCACAAGGGCAACGCACCTCATGGGGTCAACTTTGCTGTTGCTGGCTCCACGGCAATAAATCACGCTTTCTTTGTCAGGAACAACGTTAACCTTGCCATTACTCCTCAATCTATTCAAACTCAAATGATTTGGTTCAACAAGTTCTTGGAGAGTCAGGGATGCAAAGGGGCAGTGTCATCGAGGCATGAGTGCAAGGCAGTACGTGATGATGCATTGATCTGGGTTGGTGAAATCGGAGTCAATGACTATGCATACATTTTGGATCTTCCGTGTCAAGTGACACAATTAGGAAGCTTGCAATCAATCATCTGCATCACCGGATTCCTACAGGTAATAACCGAGCTCTCATGCTTCTACATGGCAATAATTCCATTTTAATTAACAAGCAAGATCAATATTGCTGTTGATATCATTTATGTTACTTGACTTTATGAAATTACAGACATTGCTGAAGAAAGGTGTGAAAAATATTGTTGTTCAAGGTCTGCCTCCAACAGGATGCTTGCCACTGGCCATGACCCTGGCCCCTGTAGATGACAGAGATGATTTAGGCCGCGTGAAGACTCTAAACAATCAATCCTACACCCATACTGTTGTTTACCAAAAGACGGTGCAAGATCTCAGGAAACAGTTCCCTGATGCTGTCATTACTTATCTTGACTACTGGAATGCTTACTCCATGGTTATGAAGAATCCGAAGAAGTACGGATTCAAAGAGCCATTCATGGCATGCTGCGTATCAGGAGGTCCACCCTACAATTTTGAAGTGTTTTCAACATGTGGCTCATCTGATGCAAGTGCCTGCCCAAACCCTTCTCAGTACATTAACTGGGAAGGAGTTCATCTCACTGAAGCCATGTATAAAGTGCTCAGTCGCATGTTTCTGAGTGGAACACAGTCATCCTCCATTTGCTTCCTTGAGGGGCAGGAAACAGCACGAGTGAATGGTTCCTGATCTAAAAAGCTTCAGTAATTGTGTTTATGGTCAATGAGATCTAGCTATATGGTTGAGTACTTGAGTTAGCAGTTCAAAACATACATGTAGAAGTCACCAAATATACTCTGTGTGAGACATTCTTTCTTCAGTCTTTGACATTTCTTTTCATAAATTAAGACATATTTGAACTCGAGGAGGATGCTTTGCTTGGATTTTGGAGCAAGATAAAGAAATAGAGGAGGATGCTTTGCTTCCCAAAATGACAGGCAGATAGATCCAGAAGGAGATTTTATGTAGCTCACAGAAATCGAAAACTAAGCTTATGTTCCTAAAGAAAACATTTCTAGCCTCCTATGAACGTACTCTAATGATATTGCAGCTTTAGTCTTTGAATCATACAAGCATTCTACTCTGAATCTCTCATCAAGAATAGGTTGATAATGCTTCAATGAATTGGATTTCTTCTTGCCTGACTACATTATCATATCCTTGTAAAAGCAAACCCATACATCAGGGCACTTGAATCTCATAACAGAGTGAGTGCTAAAACTTAAATCTCAAATTTAAATAACTGTTCAAGATAATATGCTGACAAGATTTCAATTTCTTGCAACATGCTTGTTTACACGAAAAATGATTCTCTCACAACTTTTTGCAAACATGAAATTTCCTGGAGCCTGTCAGCAAAGGGTGTTTCAGTGTAACATTATATACATCCAATCCCACCTTGATCAAGTTGGTTATTGCATCACAATACTACTCAATAATGTTACAGTTGCTGGTAGCAACACTGTGGATGGTGACTGCGACCCTAGCCTAAGAAAAACGAGCAACCACTCATTTACTGCCAGATTCAGAATAAAATATTGAAATTCGTTTAGTTTCTTTCAATAGTCTTAATTTTAAATTTTATCTGATGTATACATGATGCTAGAACTGTTTGGCATTACCCCAATACCGCCATCTGCGAGCCTTGTCAAATTAATGCAATTCTCCTTAAAATAGACTCATATCTACATGATTTGCCAGTAGTTTGTGACCTAAAACTTCCCAACTACTTCCTCGAAGGGTTGACTTCTGGGTTTAAAGATCATATAGGGTGCGCAACACATTCTAGCTCAACCAATTTTTCTGTTTTTACCTTTGAAGACGGCAAAAAGGGTCATCTCAACAATGCAGTCAAATATCAGCCAGAATTCTGCCTTTTCTCTTTACCCTGCAATCCTTGTGCCCTCTTCTCTAACCCTTCTATCCTCCCCTTCTATAGTTTTCCTCTCAGAACATGCTAAGATCCTATTGGAATTAGCAGCAGTACTGGTAGACTCTACTTTAGCATTGCATATTGTCTTGCTTTTATAAGATTCTCGACACACTTCTCCGCATCAACTTCTATGATAAGGAAATCAATGTGAATAACCTGAATGGTTGATTGTGCAGGACTAAACATTTCCTGCTCTTAGCTAGAGACAGCAATATGCTGCTGAGGAGAAACATAATGGCTTCAACATTTCGACAAAGAAAAATTTATATATGGTATTTACAGACCGGATTCTGAAACGGTGTATAACAATAGAGAGAAATAAGGAGAAAGAGAAACAAAAGAGCGTGCCTTTCAGAATATGAAACAGGCATCAAAGCAACAGTTCTACTTGTATACTTAGCAGATCACAATTATGTTTCTTCTGTTCTGGTCAGTTGAGCAGGAAATCATACCATGTAGACATTCTTCACAAACTCTGACCTTTTCTTCCTATAGATTATGTAGTGACATAAACTGAAATTTCAAGTATCAAGTTGATCTCTACTGACGCAATCAAACAAGGCTGAGAATACAATAGCAAATTTGTTCATCCATGTATTCTGAAGATGTGGAATATAGTAGCTCCAAACTACTAATTCATGATTTCTGTCACGCATGCATGCAATATGCAAGAAACCAAAATATTATATTGATCAACTTGTTCTGGTATCATTTTCATGGAGAATTTTGCAAATTCAAGCTTGACATGGACAACACTAGAGAATACTACACGTAATCATGAACTCACTAAGTGAGAACAGAAACAAGTTTCTTCATGCATCTAATGTTTCACCTTTCAACTGAAATGTGATTGTGGAATCCTCTCAAAAAGCAGGAAAAAGAAAAATACGTGAACAAGCATGGAATTCACCCCTTACACTGAAGGAAACTTGCTAATAGTCATGTTACAATTAAGAAGGTCAGCATGTTAAAAATTAAAGCATCCAAATTGTTCGAAAGATAAAGATCTAAAGATTTCAATGGCACAGCAAAATGCATGACTGGCTTTCATTCTTCAGCAAGCATACCATTCCCATAAATCAGTCCAACAATCAAAGTCAATTCATGATACCGTGACAAATTCCCAAAGCAACAAGCTTCTTAGAGAATTGGAAGAGGCAGATGTCACCGTTTGAAGTATCTCCATGTTCCTTTCTCTATGCTTACACATTCCCAATGTCATTCTGAACACAATAGCCAGGGTTTCTTCCATTGATCATCTACATTATTCTGAACAGTTAATAAATTATGAAAGGAATTTCAATGTGGAAACCTCACCAGACTTTATGTCCATGTGATGGCCTGCTTTTCTTTTATCCAAATTTGAAATGTCATTCTCCTTGTCTATCAGATTAGATTAGGTGCTCATAATACATTAGGAATAGATCATCCGGGATATCTTTTGGCAAGTTGTTTATATAAAGATAGAACCTCAAGATATCTTCCTTTAATACGGTGTTAGTGTCAACCACATCACTACTGCAAGTGAGAACCCAAAGATCTTCTGAATTTACTCTCTTCAGACTGCCTCGACAAAATGGGCAAGATTCTGACCTTGTGTTCCTGCAAAGAATGGGTGTCAAATGTTAAACCTGTGGGCCTTTTCCACTATTACACGTAATGGTGGACAGTATCAGAAATGAAAGAGAAAACAGTGAAGCTTTACAAATTACACACCATTCATGGTAGCAGTTGATACACATTGCATGGCAGCAGCTTGGCACAACCATTTTTGTGCAAGGTTCCAAGCAGATCCCACATTCGTCTTCCCTCAGCAGGTCTACATCTGAAAGCTTCCTCCTATCTTCTAGTCTGTTCTTGACAATCATCTCCAGGAAGTGGCCTTCTTCCTGAGTTACGTCCGGCTCCTTTGTATCACCATGAAGACGCTGAAGTGATGGTAATATAACAGCTGCAATTTTGAGTCAGTCAGACTTCAATAGATATATCTAAGCATGAGAACCAAAAAAATTTCCAAACATCGGATGTCAAGATACTATATCCCATTGAGGATTTATCACCAAGAAGTCTTGGAAACACAATTCTTAACAACATTATGGCTTTCAAGAATGAATGCCTGTGTAAAGGTCTCAATGTAACTAATCACTTATGAAAAAAAGAAAACCAGAAACATGATGAATGTTCTGTAAAGCAATATATGCCACCATTCCCATCCTTGTACCATTTTCTGTATATTTTATCAACAGTCATTCTTTAGATATGAAAACTATGGAGGAAGTACATTTTTTTTTACACACCATAGAATTGCCTAATAGTTGCTTTCCGTCCGCATGAAGAAATCTTCGGCTTCCTGTCTGAGCATACCTAAAAACAGAAGTAATTATTCAGATCACCAAATTTAAAGAACTGTTTTTTGATTCTTGAAAAGAAAAAATAAACTGATTAGTTTGAAAGAGTAAAGCATAATAAGCAGGTAAACAACTGACCGACCTTGTATACAACAATGTGGAAAAGGTTAAAATAAGTTGAAAGTAGACATGTACATGAGCAATCCATCCATTGGAGCAAAAACAGAAATATGGGTGCCAGGTGATTATAAACCAGTTTCATTTGAAGACAGGAACCACTTTTGGCTCTTGGAATAGAAGCTGCCCTGCAAATGTCAACCCTCAAGTAAATTCACACATGAATGAACCTCAAAGAAGTAGTGTTGTAGTCTTAGCAGTCCAGAATTCAGTTATGCTTTGCTATGCTCCAAAATCCAAACAAAACATAGAAACTAAATAGTAGCATAAATGAGGCTAACTCAGCAAATTATAGTACACACAACACAGCAGAAACACCATATTTTCTAGAACGAAGGCTTGCTCTTCAAAATGCAAAATAGCTATAAACAGAAGCAGTTGCATCATTTCTGGTGTGCCAAGTTTTTTTTTTATTATTATTACAGGCTATAACTTCAATTCATCAACAAGAACTGAGCGTGGACTGTCAACAAACCATAATTGCCCAGATGAGTGTTTTGTCAGAGAAAGCCTTGAATTGTACATGTAATCATGGAATTTTTCTGGTTCTCCATAGCATAATAATAACATTACAAGAAAAAAGATGACAGTTTACAACTGAAACACAACACACAGGCCAAAAACTTCTTGAATTTCAACAGCAGCAGAATCTCAAGCAACTAAACGAATATAAACAGCAAAGAAAACCAATATCCCAAAAAAGAAAAAGAAAAATAGAAACACTCAGAGAGAACACTCACAACACATTAGCATGCTGAATATCAGCCTCGAGAACCTTAAGGGAGTCTTTGTACGATGACATCGCAGCAAGCTCAAGATATTCCATCATCTCTATTACTTGCTTGTGGTCTAAATTTACTTGAATTATTAATTTCAAGAACAGAAGAACAAGTATTCCAAGAAAGAAATGAACAAAAAAGGAAAGTGGAAGCTTTTCTTGCTTGTTGAACAAAAACAAAAATCAAAGAAATAAAAGGGAAAGTTCGTTCTTCGGAGTCCAAAGCCTGGAAGGGGTAAGAAAGCAAGTGTACGAGGCAACTTGGTCATGAAACTCACAACCCATCACATACTTAAACATGAGAGATTTTTTTTATTATTTTTTTGTTTCGTTCTTTTGTTTATAAAATTTGCAGTTGATTTTATTTTGGTAAACAGTTAGGATTCATGGTTTGACTTTGTTCTTGGTGCTGGACAGTCTGCCTTTTGGTGGTACAGTTAGGAGTAGGTGCTTACTTCCTCCAATCAAGAAACAACCTTTTTTGGCAAGAAAGAGTTCGGGAAAAAGATAATGTATTTAAATCCTAATTAATTCATTTTGATCACCAGAGCTGGATTTAAACAATTGCTAATTTCAACCCTTGATAGGCAGAGCCAAGGCTAATGCTGCTCTGCTCGACTATGATTTATTGCATGGCAGCACCCTCTGTGAGGTGAAATATGGATTGGTACTAATCAAAAATGTTGAACAGAGTACAAAGAAACAAAAGCCAATCTTCTCAAATGCATCACAAAACATATACATTACCCGTAGGACTATTCCATCCTCCCCTTTTTTTCTTTTTTTAGAGAGAGAGAGATGGAGACTTTGACTAGTAAACGGACGAACAACACTTACCCACCTTAATTATGAGGGAAGCATCCTGCATTTAATGAGATACGACTCGGCATTTCCAAGGCAGAGACGAAAGAATGGTGGTAGTAAGCAGCAAAAGTTTCGCTTTCATTTTCACCATCCTTTGGTATTAAATTCCAAATTTATCTTCAGTTCAGTTTAATTACGCTACTAGAAAAGATTTATATAATTTAGATTCATTTTTAACTGATCCAGGCTCAGGAAACTCGTTGAAAAATTCCCTCCCCCCAGCTTTCTAACAAATGGGCTCTCTTGGTTCGCCTCTCTAGGCCAGTAATATGATACAGTCCATCATCTTACAAAGTCACAGAAAGCTAGAAGACCAATCCTTTTAATTAGACATTGATGCGATTCTCGCAATGGGTCTTAGAAAGCCCAAACAGATATAATAGAAATATAACATAATAAAAACATACATTATTGGAATAAGAATTTTCACCCTACAAATTATACAAGAAAGACACTACAAAACTAATTAATCTTTAATAAATCAATTTAATTAATTAAAAAACAAAAAAATACAAGAATCTCTCTTACACAAACTAAACAAATTCAACAGCAACGGTATTGTCAAGTCCGAATATTTTGTTCTTATAAAGAGTATTTATATTTTTGAAAATAAAAACGCTAATAGATCTACTATTATGGTCTAAATTGGTCCACTTACAAAACTAACCCAAAACATATATTAATAAACCTGAAAGTATGGATCCAAACAAGCCTTGAGTTGTACCTGGAATCTAATTAATAATTAAGTCCAAACAAGCCTTGGATCTTAGCTTATTCATCAAACCCAAAAGTATAAATTAAAAATAAAAATCTAAGCTACCTCAACTTAAAGAAAATCAAAAGAAACAAAAGACAATTGGAACTAAAGTATTTATAGAGCCCCTAGCTGTCACACACATATCTTAGGACGCCACACACATATCTTAGGATAGAAATGACTTCAAATTTTCAATGAATCCAGGCCACATTAGGAATCCTTGTAGCCTAAGCTCATGCAAAAGTTTATGGCCTAAATAAGCCTCATTTCATCTTTTTTTTCTTGTCTAAATTTAATCCATTACAGATTTAGACTGATTGAGCTGGAAATAGCAAAAAAAAAAAAAACAATTTGTCAACGAATCTGTCAAAATAGTAATAGCAACTTCGACCAATTTAAATACTATGTTCCCAACCTCTACTTGATCTGAAATTTTATCACAATATAATTTCATGTGTCTCGTATCTTCCTATAAAAGTTTAGCTCGATAAAATATATGGCATGAGAGATATTCCCAATATTGCAAAATTGTCAGCAAACATTTTAAAGCAAGATTCGAACCTAACTTGGTTCATGTCCGACATTGACTAGCTGCTTTGAGCGCTAACTCAGTTTTACTCGATCTCCGCTTTTGATCCCACCCTCAACGCAAAAGCTTTTGTACTATATGGCCATTAAGTAAACTAATGGTTTAAAGATTGTCAATTTCGTTCTGTTTTGCTTGGAATGACTGGTATATCTTGTACTATTTTTAAAAAAAGAACAACTTGGAATATATTTCATCTCACTTTGAATCTTGTTCAATTCAAGACTTCTCGGTTAAATTCCATACAAGATGTTTTAGTTTCATTCTGTTTGTTTTGTTTTGTGAATAGTTTTTTTTTCCTCTTGCTTTTTTTCAAAAAAAAATGTGTTTTTTTTCTTAATTTCATCATTTAACACTTGGTTTATAGGAGATTGGAATTTATAATTTGTTATGGTTTGCTTTCTTTGTAGTTATCTTAGTCTCATTACATATGTCACAAGTTTGGCATGTGAACCCGATTGATTTGAGTATTTTTGTTTATTTTTTAATTGATTTTTTTTCCAGTTTAATCATTAAACATTTGGTTGATTATGAATTATGCCTTGTCATTTGTTTCAGTTTGTTTTCTATAAAGTTATCCTAATCTCATGACCTACGTCGCAAGTTTTGCGAGTTAACCTAAGTAGATTTAAGTTGTTTTATTGTATCATTTTTTATATTGAATGTTTCATAATTTCATCATTCAACAATGGATTTATTAGGAATT
>Ga0307518_10001471_pt1 | contig 17497 bp, 17 predicted proteins | sample 25_EM_MG_FD_203889 | JGI IMG/M metagenome (GOLD analysis project Ga0307518, IMG submission 203889) | Populus trichocarpa ectomycorrhiza microbial communities from riparian zone in the Pacific Northwest, United States - 25_EM | ecosystem: Host-associated > Plants > Roots > Unclassified | place...
AATGATAAAGATTGTTAAGTGCTAACTTGAACATTGTGGCATAAAGGTGTCACTCTCAGCAGTGATGGGACGACGCACAAAAATATCAATTACTCGTCCCATCACATTACCTACACCAATCCAGAAACGGGATGTGGCATTACACGTTTCACAGGAATCCTTCATGAGGTGAATCATACCAGTGAAACTCAGCTGGATGGTTGGAAGGAAATGATCACTCACATGTATACCATCTATAATGAGTGTTTTGGAACCACTGCAGACTGGTGGGAGTTCTTGGAGAGGGTGAAAGGGATGCTCACCGACCATGCTGAGGACCAGAAAAAGCTCGTGCGTCTGTTTGTGGCATGGAAGCAGGCATGCGAATGAGAAGTCCGTGGCGAGCGCTTTGTCACCGCACTACCCCCCAGTGATGTTGCTCAGTTCTCATGGAAGCTAATGGAGATGCTGATCAAAAACTTTGCTGGGGGCCTAAGTGCCTGGGAAGCCTTGTCAGTTGGCGAGCGTCACACTCGCTCACAGGTAGCTTTACAGACCCTTCACCACCAGATAGGGGAACAGAGATTTGCCTCTCTATCTGATGCAGAAAAGGGTGCAACGGACTTTTTCGTCTGGGCTGGCTGTTGCATGCATAAGGAGCTCAATGCCGTCAAGGGTGGGAATGCTGCAATGACGGCGTGGTGGCAGGACAACAATATTGATGGCCCCATCATTCTCATGAATCGGGACAACACTGCAGCTGTGTCCATAGCACCTTCTGGAGCTGTTGCTGCACAGCGGGCTCTTGCAGTTTCTGGGAGAGGGGCAGTCAAGGCTCTCGACCTCTCTGGTCTTGTGTTCCGTCACAAGGATGACAAGAAAGGTCAACAAGATTCCCTCCGTTTTTACCTTGAGGCACAACTTGGATACTTCTTACCTTGGCCCGACACCAGCAACACATGGTACCAGAGTCACTGTGATGGTGCCAGTGCTTGGCTCGTTTATCGACCTCTCTACTCCCCCTATCTCGAACTCATGATGGATCGGAAGGACAGCCGAAATCTCACAAATATCGAGCGCAATGTTTATAATGCATTCCAATGTCCCAAAACCGCTGAGGAAATGGCATGTCTGAGTGTGTGGGGTAACTGTGTTGGTCACCCATACATGCGCCAGGTCCGCGGGAGGCTGCGGGAACATTCTAATCTATTGGATCTGGGCCCCCTTCATGCCCGCCTTCTTGACCACTTGAAGAAAATGATTTCGAATATCAAAATTGTCCTTGGTGCGGAAGCTACGTACAGCGCCGCCTCACTTGATGGAAAGCCATTTGAATGACCTGAGGCTTTCTACACCGTCCAAGCCATGGCACAGGACCCTGCCACCTACCCTCATCTCCAACGTCTCCTGATCGCCTTCCTCTGCGGTGCACTCGAAACATTCACGCGGTTCACTTCTGAGTTTGGTGCAGGTGGTGTCATCGCAGGAACTACTCCCACCCAACGAGATCTCGCACGCATGGAAACGACCAATGATGTGAATGAAGGAGCCCTTGGAACACTCCGTATCACACTCCATTGTGCACCACGCATGTCACTTGCACAATTCAATGCACGGCTGAAGTACAAGAAAAACAATACCACGACATACATGAAGAAATTCCTTGGGAAATCTGCACGCCAATCTTCGCCGCAAAGCACGTGTCCTGGATGCATCTGGTGCTGAGAAAAAACGCCGCCTTGCACAGGCAACATACGACCGTCAACTTGCACAGCAGCACTGTGTGGATGATGAACGGAAACGGAAGAAACGAGAGGCAGCCGCTGTGAAACTAGTAGCTGTTGTCCCTCGTCTCACAGAAGTCGAGTTAGTGTCAATGAAAGTCTCCGACATTGACCTGCAATTGCGTTGGCACCGCCAATTTGACGAGAAGGTACCAAGAGCAAAGGAGATGCCAAAGAAGAAGGAGGAGAAGCTTCGAGAGCTTCGTCGCGCGGTCGAAAGACATAATGATGGGTCAGCGGTATCACGCACTGAGTCGAATTGCACGAACGGAGGTGATGCGATTGATGGCGATTATACAGGGGCTTGTGACATGGAACACTTTTCAGAGGATGGGTTTTAACTTGTGTGCATCTTTCGTGTTCTCTCGTTTTTCTTCATATCCACACCTTCTAGATACATATCCAGGCCTAGTGGATGTTTTATACTCTTCTATGATACCTTTTCACCTTAGACTACTACCAGGACTCCCTTGATACACGATTGACCACCTTTTCCTGCTTATATAATCCACGCCGGAATAGTGGCGTTGCCTCTCCCCATTGCTTGTTCTGGGAATACCTTAAGTCGTGAGAATATGTAACTTTTGAAAGTCCTTCCTTTCCTGGCCGAGCGTGTGAATTTGGAATGTGACCTCTGCGGTAGTAGTCGGTTCCGTCCTTCGGCGTTGACTAGTATCTTCGTACGTTTGGACGCTGTAATTTTGAACTTGGGCCATTCCTGCCAAGCAAGGGTTCTGCCGACGCAGGCGGCATTTCGAGTAATTTGGTGTTATTGGAACTCGACTCGGGTATTGGCGACGCCGCATTCGAGCGGCCAACGATGAATCACATGCCTGTGCTCAGCGTGCGTCGACAGATTAGACAGAGGTACAGAGTGCACGCTTCGATTCCACCTCGTCGACTGGCACTGACAGCTTTTGTAATAGCCTGACGTGAGTGGGCACTTGGAGCGCGTCATTGAGTGCTACATCGTATGCGTGGGCAATGGCTGTTCCACAGAAACGTATCGCCGACCTGGTTCGTGCCTATGCGACTCATCGGCCCCTGGTCCAGCGGGGCCTGATGACCGGCTTCGTACTCTATGTCCTTCTGGCCTCGTACAAAGGAATCGCGGCTCGGCCCAGCCCAAAGGGAAAGGATCTGGACAGTGCAACACCTACATCCGACCGAGAGAAGAAGCCCCCTCGTGTGGCGGTGAGTGTCCCGGACTAAGATGGCTATGAGTGGATTGATCTTGTTACTAGGTCGATGCCGTGTTCTACAATCGACTCAAAGCCATCTTACCCATCGTCATCCCAGGTATTTGGACGAAGGAAGCGCTACTTCTCTTGATGCACTCTACCCTACTGGTGTTTCGGACTGCAATTTCATTATACGTCGCGGCGTTAGACGGAAAGTAAGTTTTGTGATTAACCCACATGTGCAGTCGACCGGACCAATGTGTGCGGAAATAGGATCGTCGCTTCTCTCGTTCGCGGGCAATCTCTTCAGTTCTTACTGAACATCATTCGCTGGCTGCTTGTTGCTATCCCAGCAACGTGGACAAACAGCTGGCTTAGTTACGTACAGAACAAACTCGCAATTGCTTATAGGACACGCCTGACACGCGAAGTCCTGAAGCAGTATCTCGGAGAGGAAGGTGAAGGATCAGAAGGCAAAGTTTACTACAAGCTGTGTGAGTAAATGAGTGTTGTAGCGTCCATCACCCTGACCCCACAACCAGCCAATCTGGATGATCGCATAAAGAATCCCGACCAGTTGCGTTTGGTGCATATCTATTTTCTGTGTTGTCACCAATAGCCATTTTTCAGAATGATTACCCATGATATCCAACGCTTCTCTGCACATCTCGCAGCAATATATGCGAATTTGGCAAAACCTATCCTCGATGTCATCCTTTATAATTACCAGCTTGCACAGAATGTCGGCGCAGAAGCATTAATCGTGTTAACAGTCTTGATACAGGCGTCATCCTCTTTACGTGTGTTTATTCCTTTCTCCAGCAATGCGAGGCTGACGCTGTACATAGTCAGAGCATGGACGCCATCATTCGGCACTTACACTGCACAGTCCGCGGCCCTTGCAGGTTCTCTACGACATGGTCACTCTCGCCTAGTAGAGTTCGCAGAAGAAGTGGCATTCTTTGGCGGCGAGGAAACGGAGAGGGAATTGCTTGAGAAGGAATACCTCACCCTGGTACAACATGAGGAGAAGGTAATGAATAAGAGGTGGTGGTACGCTTGCGCAGAAGAAGGGATTATCAAGTGGTTGTGGGGAAGCTTTGGAGTTCGTGATTTCTCTTGCTGTAATGGGCGTCACAACTCACTGGATCTTTCAGCTGGTCGTGTGTGCAATCCCTGTATTCTTCAGATTACCCGGAACTACCGATATTGACCTTGGAGGTCGAACAGAAGGTTTTTCAATGTCCTTCAATACTTCTGTCGTCCTCAATTTCCTTTTCTCAGCTTTCGTTACCAACCGGAGACTGCTGCTTTCGTCCTCTGGTGCGTCATATTGACTTCTGACACTGTTTATCTGATAACATGGATAGATGCCATTGGTCGTGTAATGTATTCATACAAGGATCTGGCTGAGCTGGCTGGCTATACATCCCGCGTCTCTCTACTATTGGACACTATGTCCGACGTGCGCAAGGGCAAATTCGACAAGGCATCGGTGAACAGCGCAACGACGGCAGAAAATAGTGAAAGTAAGCAAAGTAATTAGCCAATAGTATATTTGTCCTCATCTATTACTCCATCAGTCTTATCTGGACGTGGTCAAGTTTTCTTATCGGAGAACATTGAGTTCGAGAATGTTCCCATTGTCACTCCCAACGGAGATGTGCTACTGAAGAGCTTGACTTTCAACGTGAAACCTGGGGTAGGCATTTGCCGTCTCATCACACTCAACCGCCGTAATGATCCTCCTAGGAACATCTGCTCATCGTTGGTCCTAATGGTAGTTCCATCTTATCGTTACTGCAATTTGATACCTGACTTGCTTCAGGTTCAGGGAAATCGTCGTTATTTCGCATTCTCGGGGGTCTCTGGCCCGTTTATGGTATGAATTCAGTTGGTGTCCACTCGCTGGTCAACTGACAATTTGCAGGAGGAATTGTGCGGAAACCGCCTGCTTCAGATTTCTTATTGATTCCACAGAGACCGTACCTGTCGCTGGGCACGCTGCGGGACCAAGTAATCTACCCCCATTCAGAAGAACAAATGAGAGATCGTAAGTACGTTGAGAACATTTCATCTCACCGTAGGCCTGACTTCTGGGCAAGGTGGCGTGGGGGATGCAGATCTTCTTTCTGTTCTTTCTGTGGTCCAAATGGACGGCATCGTAGAACGTGAAGGTGGCTGGGGTGCGACGCGAGAGTGGAGGGAGACCCTGAGCGGCGGTGATCAGCAGAAGATTGCATGGGCCAGATTGTTCTACCATAGACCAAAGGTGACTCCGTTTACCAAGGCTTCGACGTTCTGTTCATATTTTGCAGTATGCTATCCTCGATGAAGCAACGTCACTTGTACCTTTAGATGTGGAAGGGAAAATGATGGAGCACGCCACGACTCTGGGCATCACTTTGCTGACCGTTTCCCATCGATCGTCTCTGTGGAAGTATCACTCTCATGTCTTACAGTATGATGGACAAGGTGGATACACATTGTGCGTCGAGTTATATGTGACCGTCTTTGTGACTCATCTCTGCATAGCACGAAGTTGGATGTGGAGAAACATCTGGCACTGCAAGAAGAGAAGCTGGAGCTGGAAGCGAAGCTCATGGCAGTGTAGGCGTTCCCGACTTCTTCAATATCACTAAGCTCATACTGGAGTTTTCAGACCGAAGTTGAAGGCACGTTTGACTGAGCTTCGGTTATATGTCGAAGCACGAGGCGGAAATCTACAGTAGCACCTTTCGTACTTTGTGTACTTAGATACATACATGTTGTAGGGTCGAGTTCACGTGAACTAGTTCGGGGCCAATCGGGTCATCCGAAATCGTCGACACAGTCTTGCGGCGGTGACCTCGACCTCGAAATTTGCACTGCAGTGCCCCAGTCGCCTGCGACCCACCTTAACGTCCTCCTGCCCCTCCGACATGCACTTCTTCTCCCAGTCGTTTAAGTATGAGTGCGTATAGTCTTCTGACATTGCCTGTAGCGCACTTATCCTTCATTCAGCCATCCATGGTCTCATGTCATTATTGGGATGTGGCATAAATACCCAAACCCGCACTGTACCCATGTCGTCACGGTCGATGTCGTTGATCGTTCAGTCGATCCAGTGACCGGTATAGTGCGGACGGAACGCATACTTGGGTGTAAGCAAAAAACTCCAGCTTGGATCGTTAAGGTAAACTATTTCTCCTTTCTCCTTATGTTTGGTTCGTCTGATCATTTCTGCAACCCATCTCAGCTGTTCGGCGGATCAGAAGATGCCTTCGTTCGTGAAGTTTCGTACATTGAACCTTCAACACAGACCGCGACCATCACTTCGGTCAACCTGTCTCTTTCTCAGTTTGCAACATGTTTAGAGCGCATACACTACACCCCAACGTCACAGCATCAGACATCGTTTTCGCAGACAGCGGAAATACAAGCAAAGATGGCAATGTGGCGAAGTTTGGCTGACAAAATGGAGAGTTGGTTGGTGCAGCGATTCGAGCAGAATGCCAATCTTGGCAAAGCAGGCTTTTCAGACGTGTTGAGAACAATGTGGGAGGCAAAGGAACAGCATGAAGCAGCATAATTCCAGACCGTGCGCTGTTCCGACTTTCTTGCTACTGGAATCTGTGATCATCTAGATTCTTTCAAAATGTCGCTGATGACTAGTTAGACTTACTATATATCATTGTATTATGTTATTCTAGTACAATTGGATCCTAGAATTGGCCCGCGACTTTCGATAAACTTATTGTTCACCTATACTTCCTGTTCATAAGCATCTTCCCATCCAAGATCACCGATCTCGTCCTCTTTTTCGCTGGCTTCTTCATCAAGATGGTCTGCATCGGTTTCGGGTGACCCGCGACGTAACTGTTGTTTCTGGGTCCCAAAGTCCCTTTCGCTTTCCTCTATCACTGTCATCCCATCACCATCTGTCTTATCATTTATAGAGTATAGGTCCTCCTTATCATCCAGGTTCGGGACGGTGTCACCCCCATCCACGAACAGATCTTTGAGAGCGTCGTAGTTAATTCGCTTGCTGTACTTTGGATTTTTCTTGATGAGATTGCGCACAGACTCAGCAGCAGTGCTACCTGACGGTGTGGTTTCATCCCGGGGTTTCGTGGTTGATTTCCGTCGCTGGGCAGTAAAATACGGTAAAGGAAAAATCATAGAAAATTTATGGCAAGAGGAGGAGACGAACTTTGCGACTCTTCGGTTGTGCCACACCATTTTGCTGTTGTTCCGTTTTCGCTGTTGGAAGCCGCTGAACCAACCACACGAGACTATTTTATATAGAATCGTACCTGCAAGTGCTTCCAGATAATCACGATTCATTTCTACCCATACACGCTCTTTGATCTTGACCTCCTCTTCAGACAAGATGAACTGAGAAAGTTCTTCTTCGTCTAGTCCTTGTAAATCATCAACTTCTGTAAAGTGAGACTGCCGTCGCGCATCTGCTTCATCCAGAGCTCCGCTTATCAAGAGACCTTGTTGATTTTGAAGAAAGGTCGCAACTTCCTCTGCAAGTGCCTTGTCGACAGTTTCCTCCACAGCGACAATCCCTGAGGGTTCGAGTGCAGAGATGTGCGACTTTTCTATCATGCCTGGATGTAGCACGGGATCAATATGGGCAAAAGGTACATCAACTTCGTCCTCCGGGTAGAAGAGAGGCGTCGGTCTGGTGGTGCCTGTAAGGATGCCTTGATCAAAGAGTGCCGAATCGAGGGTTGGGAACGGAGATGTGCCTGATGCAGCTGGCAGTGGCATCCCGGTATCGTTGGAGTCCGTCTCACTGGCTGCTTTCTTCCGTTTTTTGCGCTTCTTCTTGGAGATCGAATTTCTTTGACTATTCTGACCTTCCTCTCGCTCTCGCTCTTCCCTCTCCTTGCCCTTCGTGAAGGCAGGCGGGTCCATTTCTTCATCCAACCATACTGTTCTGAAATCTGCCAACGTAAGAGAACCACTGGGCGTCTTTTTGAACTCTTCCAGCCGTTTCTTGAGAGTTGTGTCGGCAATCTTCACAACCTGTACGATCTCTTCTATGGAACGCCTAAAATTGTTCATCCGAGCAGCAAGGAGGAGAGCGGCGCCACATATTCCAGCAGGTCGTCTACCCTTCGTGACCCAATCACGATCGAAGCGTTGCACCAACCGTACAGCATCCGTTGCAACTTTGTGAGTTTCATCTCCAAACTCTAGAAGAGCAGCAAAGCGAGAAATATAGTGCGATGGATCCACCAATGGTAACTTTAGGTTAAGAGTCTGCACTAATTGAAGATAGATGTGTCCAAGCTCGAAGACGTTGACCTGAGGAATGAAGGGTCATGGTACAGTTCGGATCCATCGATGTAAGTTACCTGTAGAAGATCCGAGAAATCAATAAGCATATAGTTCCGTGTTTCCTTCTGCCTGCACGCAATGTAAAGACAGACTGCAGCGACATGTGCGCTCCTTCGGCCTTTAGTGAACTTGTGTTCCACGGCTAATGTATAAAGACGTGTTGCGGCGAGAGAAACAACCTCTGAGAGACGGAGTACGGTAGCAAAGCTCTGGATTTTCCTGCTAGCTTTAACCAATGGTTACTTCACTGGTACTGGAGGCAGCTTCACATTAACGCACCATTCGCGATCGTTTGTTCACGAGATTCGCTACTCCCCCTATTTCCAAACGGACCACTCATTCGTGCATGTGCTATGGTTGAACGTTGATCAGAAGAGGGGTGGAGTAAGAACGTAAATAAACATACTGGCGCCCTGTCCAACATATGCACCTTGGACCATAGCCGCTCCTGTAGAAGTCTCACCAAAAGTAACTTCGGATACTATCGTATTTTCCTCCACAACCGTTCCGCACTGAACGCAGAAGCCATTTCCTGCAGCAGGATCATACTCAATAACGGTCCCCCCACAGTCCGTACAGACGGTCTGAACGAAGCAGTCAACGGGGCGTGTGTAAGAGACCCAAATCAACCTACCATAATTATTTAAGTGTGTTAAACCTGTCTCCAGTCAATGCAAAAAAAAAAAAATGGAGGGTGGATCGACAGATCTGCGAGGTAAGTTTGCGAGTGAACGTGATTGAGGCTGTGACTTGTGAGATCGCAAGATATTGTACAGAATAGCGAGTGTTGTGGCCTTGATGAACCTGTGGGCATGGCCAAGTTGTCGGTGATCAAGAAGTCTGACTCTCAAGTCACCCACAGCTGCGTGATTCGTCACATCGACTCCCTACATAATAGTACTAGTAGTGTTACAACTTCTGTACAGAACTACATGGCGAGCCTACTCGGGTGTCAAAACTCCTGCCGATGATAAAGTCGGAGAAGGCATCTGCATCGTTTCAACTTCCTTTTCTCCAAGGATGGCTGCCTGTCTCGCGACTGATGCCATTTCAAAGGATTTCTCTGGCGGTATTGCCACAGGAGGGCTAGAAGCCAGTTGAGATTCGCCATAGTCGAGGAGAGTTTCACCAAACTGGAGCATCCAGGGATGGTCCAGGAGCTCAACTGCGCTTGGTCGCGTCACTGGGTCGAGAATGAGGCATTGCCTGATGAAGTCAATTCCAAGATTACTAAGTTGACCAGGTTCCGGAAGAGGCGGGTGCTGTCTGGCGACTCCAATATGAAACATGATAGCCCTTCGGAAGGTCAAAAGCGGTACTGGATCGTGAGTGACATTGGGGACATACCATTCATTGTCAAGATTGCTCCACGGTTTCCTCCCTGTAGCAAACTCCAATACAACGCAGCCAAGTGACCATATATCCATAGCACCATGTCTTCCCCTTTTATCATTCTTGATGACTTCGGGGGACATGTACATCGGCGTCCCGGTGAGACTGTTATTAAATCCTACATTAGCGCCAAAAGCGGGCGCCTTCGCGTAGCTGAAGTCCCCACGACGGGAGCGCTGTATGGTGCGATTCTTTGCTAGAATCTTAGACGCCCCGAAGTCAACATATTTGATTACACCCCGGTGGTCGAGCAGAATGTCTGGTAAAATATTGAACACAAATACAATACTAACGAGAGAGGACGCACTGTCGGGCTTGATATCACGATGTACGACGCCCTTCGAATGCAGATAAGCCAAGCCCTCGAGCATCTGCATGGTATACAACTGTATAACACTTTCGTCTTCAATGCGACCGTGCTCCAGCAGAGCCGCAAGACTGCCACCCTGACAATATTCTTCGAATATGTAGACTTTATCCCGGTGTACTTCGATGCCATAATACTCCACGACATTTGGATGGTGGAGCATCTCCATGACGCTGAGTTCGTCTCTTATCTGGGTATACAGGTTGGGCAATCCTGCAAGTTCCTGGAACTTGACTTCCTTGACAGCCATAAGGGAGCCCGAGTCAAGGTTGACAGCCAGATAGACAGAGCCAAATGCCCCTGCGCCAATGAGTCTCCGTTGCTGCCATCGGATGGAAATATTGGAGCTGGAAGAAGCGAGGAAAAGAAGGGATCGGTCTTCCAGCTTCTCATCGTCCAGTACACGACCAGCTAACCGGTTGTCACAATCCCTTCGGGCACGTTCACCCTCCAACACTCGAAGAGCCCTGGAAGTTCGGTCCCATATAAGGCGTGCACTAGCATCCGGATATGCATTTGCGTCCATGATGATATCATCGCTAATTGGTGAGAGACATCTTTGAGCCTGATCCTCACCATCAAGGGCGGGGGGTCGCCTGCGACTTAGCTCCTCTTGTCTTTCCTTCTCCTGACGTGCTTTTGAGCGAGCACCGAGGACATCGAAGTGATGCATGAATAATTCCATACAACGAGCAACCTTCCGCTGTAACATCCTGAACTGGTCATGGGGCATGTGGAATATGTTACGCCGTGTTTGGCGGAGGGTGAATTCAAGGGCGTTGATGGCCCATCTGAAGGTTTTGCGATCTGAAACGTCGCAGTCGTCGCAAACAAATGAAACCCAAGAGATGGCAAGACGAATTAGCGAGCGATTGAACTTGCTCAGAGCTGAGCGTTCCATGTACTCCTGTGCATGCTGCCCATGCTCGGAGGCAAATGAATACCAATTTTCCAGTAGTTCCTGGTATCCGATTGCAGTCCGCAATGAGTTGCGCACGTGGTGCACGGAATCCACAATCGACTCCGCTAACTTATTTGTGGCCCGAGAAATCTTGCGAAGCTCTCGATTGACAGCAGGAATGTGCGCTTGTTGTTCAAATATGCACTGAAGGGAGGAGAGGGGGGAGTCGGTTGGTTCATCGTCGTCAATGGGAAGGAAAATGTCTGCGAATTGTTCCTTCGCTATATCGAGACGTCTCTGTGTCCCGTCTGCAACTAAGCGTACACGGTTGTCCTTCATGTCAAAGTCAATCTTCGGGAGGTCTAGCATGAGCACTAAGCCATCCCACACGAAGACGTCTCGCGGGGATAACAATAGAAGATATTCCGCTTCTTCATCCTCATCACTTTCAACATCCTCTACATGATCAGCCATGTTAATTCCCCCGTCTGCCGCCTCGTTTGCATGGAAAGATTCTAAAAGCACACGGCGGATCGCGTCAGCACGGTCGCGTAGCGCACCTGAAGCGATAATATAGGTTCCTTCCTCCTCATATGTTCTTGTATAAACCAAGAAATGGTCCGAGGCTATGAGAGCAGCTATGAAGTGTTCCAATGGCACGCCCTCGAGATTGTACTCCGCTGAGTTGCTGAATTTTTGGGCAAGGGCCCTGACACACAGATTTTCAGTCAAATTGAATCAGCCCAGTAGGGAAGAATGCACCTAGCAAAACGTTGCAACTTGCGATATCGCAATCTCACATTGTCGAGAATTTTCCCGTACCAGTTCACTTTCTGCTCGTCACTCATTTGAGAATTGCTCATAATGTCCGCTTGTAGCGACAAATTGTGTGCTTTTCGCGAATGTCCATGCGAGATCGGAAGCCGGACTTGGGTATCGAAGTAGTTGGCAACCCGAACCATCAACCGATTTGTGAGTGAGCTACGCGAGGTATATCAGAGTGGTCCGGTAGGAAATGGGAATACCAACCAAACATGCTCTGCAACCACAGAAGAACCGCCAGCAACAGTCATGCTTACATCATTGAACGTTGCCCACTGGGACTCGATGACATCGGTCTCCTTGAAATAAATGCCCTTGACACCGCTCTTCAGTTTCCAATGAATCAATTTAAAAAAGATGGTCAAGGCTTCCAGGACCGTAGCGTCGTAGTCATCACTGATGCAGCGCGGTAAATTCCACTTTCCTGGGTCTGGAGCGAGGAAAGCTTCGTATTGTCGCTTAAGAGTACAAGCGAGCCCCAAGCTGATCTTAACGTCTTCTGTCACCTGGTCTATGATGAGGAGTTCGGGATCCTTGAGTTTTTGAACATAGTCAAGGCGGACGCGTAAGCACGCCTGGGCAAGTTTCGTTGGGAATGAGATAAGGGGTATCAGCTCGCTCTCGAACGTAGGCAGATTCATCTCAGAAAATAATGAAGACAAATTAACCTGGGCATCGCGAGCAGCGCCGATGAAGGCGTAAACAGTGGTGAGGAAACCCTTCTCGAACGACTTCTGTAAAGAGTCCTCTTTCAAGACTCTTTCTACGAATGTCGTCTCGATGGAGGGTCCACTCAGGTGCATGCGGGAAGAACCAGCTGACAAATCCGCTGCTGTGGTGACATCGAGTGATTCACTCGCTGTCCAGCGCTGAAGGAGAGATATGTGACATCGCAAGGACAAGAAGAAGTTTGACCACGTGTTTAGGGTTTCGCATCGTGCTTGAAATTTGGGGTCTGCGGCAGCAGCTTTGTCCGAATGGAATGCTTTGAATGTAGGATAAAGAGACTCAGCCGCATCAAGACGGTGGAGTAGAGCATTGACCCTCCTTAGCGCTGCCTTTGGCTCTCGTTCTTCATCTCTTAACCTGAAATTGGTGATCTCGTCGATGGCTTGATCCACTGTGCGTAGTCTCCTCTCTTCCAAATACGCCCTCTCATCAGCCTCTGAGCGACCACCAAACTTGGCACGCAGACCCAGCCATATACTGAGATGCAAGTTGTTCTGTTGCTCCCTTGAGGAATCAAGGGCGACAGCTATACGAGTTTTTTCAGATTTAAGGACATGTCCACGGAGAACAGAGGCAAGGCAATATCGCCAGTCCGTGCGCGCCCGTTCCTGTGAATTTCGGGGTTCCTCGGGCTCAGAGTCCTGCGTCAAGACAGGGAACCTATCGAAACCAGACCCGCTCGTCATGAGACCAGGACGTCCAATATCTTCATCGTCACTATCTCCCGCGTCTACTAGTTGACCCAAACCCCTGTAGAAGTAGTTGCTATCCGGATCATTTCGTGGATCACCATCCAGCCCAGGTTCCGACCGATAACGTTTCACGAATTGAGTATAGACGTCCGAGTATCTTGGTCCATTAGATGGAGAGTAGTAGTTGGATGCAGACGGAGGGGCGGAAACACCAAGATTATGCTTCTGCCTCGCCTTTCCTCTACTGCGTAAGGAGTTGCTTGCGGTGGATGAATGCATACCGGTAGGAAGATGGGATCTGGCGGACATCGACTTTTCCCATTGAACTTCTTCACTGTCGTTTGAGTCCTGTTCCTCAAGAGAAAAAAGAGACGGAGCGTGCGAGGGGCCTCTTCTCATCGCCGCTGCTGTTGTACCAACCTGTAATACAAAGTCTTGGTACAAATGCTGTTGAGTAGTGTACGGTAGGTGCCACAAATTAGCAACTAATATGGGCCGTACGTAGTACCGCTTCGTTCAGACTCAGACTTGAAAAGCCACGAATAGCCAGAGAACGCGACACCCCCAGCTGCCTGGCGTGAATAAGCCACCTGGAGAACCCTACAGTACACAGTGCGAGATACATTGGTAAGACAGAGAGAAGTTGAGTATGTAACAGGTGTTAATTTGCCTAATTTACCACTGAAATAGAACAGACAGGCCTGAATTACGACTATCTTCCTCTCAGACTCTGGCTACGTTCGAAGAGAGTCTGACTTAGGGAGACTAGGCCTGAATGGGCAGCGTTACAGAGTAATGAAACCCCTCTCTGACCCGCTCCCGTCGTTCCGTCAGGTAGGTCACTAATCGTCCCATGTCTCCAGGGACTCGAGGCGCCATCCTTTCTCTGGCCCGCTCCCGTAATAACGTCCCGTTGTTTTGCCAGATATATTTCATGCTAGCACATTTCTCTTTTTCATACTATCGCCTACCAGATACTTGGCCTCCCCGGATACTTGGCCAATTTCTAAAAACCAAACTATTTCCCTAGTAATAAATTTTCTGTACAGTCACAATTCATGATAAATGCACTCTTAAACCCCACGAAGTTGAATGACATGAATCTATGAAGTATTCGTTGAGATAGAAAAAACAGCGTGACAACAAGTAAAAATCAAATCACACTGTGATGGCCATGCCGAGTACAGCCGAAGCAGAGCACGAATTCGAGTGCAGATTGAATTCAAGCCAGGTGCTCAGCTTATTCAATACGGCTGAGCTTGCGCCAGCAGTCACCTTGTTTACAATGGAGTATAACTTTCAGATCATTAAATACAATGATTTATGAAGTTCTTCTAGCAGTGATTTAGTTAGAATAGTAGTCTGCAAAATCAGATGCCGACATCCTTGATTCTATAAACTGCATGACTGCTTCTGCGTTGGTTTCGTTAAAAGTATACAATGGCCATCCCAGACAAATTACAGATTGCACGATCACTGTTGCTGTTTAAGTATCTATGTTTTGGTATCATAGTGACTTTTTAGCTTACCATTGAATTGAGGGTCTTCTATTAAGAAAGTTGGTATTTGCATTGGCATGAGAACGATTTCACGAGCCTGTGAAAGACTAAGTCCTTTGCAGAAGTGGATGTGGAGACTTCCGTGGTGCAGTATGTCTACTGTTTGGTCGTTCAGCTGCATATTCAAGTGTTGAGTACGACTCAAACTTACTGGTGATCAACACTCCGCGAGCCATTGATCTATAGGTTTCTGTTGCTCAATCCCTTCTGGCCATATTGACTATTTAAATAAAACACGTATTAAACACATGCAATTCAATCACAGACAAGGCGCATTGTAAAGTATCAGATTCATAGCTATACAGTTGAGGTATAAAAGAGTTTCAGATTGACAGTGTCTCTGCATATTATTGTTAATGACAGTGGTAATTGTTGGCATTGAGACATACTATGACAGTGCCTGATTTCATTTGTCACAGGTTGAGCCGTGTCATTCCTTAATTCTGTTTTCCGAAAGTGAGTGAGTCACTTTTATTGTAGACAGATTGGATTTACTTACGTTTCACCCTCGTTTAGATTTCTTTGTCGGCGTGGAAGGTGCACTACCGCTAGCCTGCATTGTGATAGGGCCATCCATGAAACAGTGTTTTTTCATGGGACTAGTGGGTGGCGCAATTGCATGACGTAGGATATTCATTTCACGGATGGATGCCGAAAAAATAGTTTGTTGTTTGTCTTTTTTGATGAAGCAGTGCTGGATGGCGAAGTGTACTTGCACGATGGCGCCAGCAATCTTCTCTAGATAGTGTTGAGGCTCAATCTGAGAACCTGTTGTATCGAATACCGGAAAAGGAACGACAACATGTGTGTTAAGTAATGCAGCGAGTTGGGTCTTGCACCGCTCTTGGACAGGCCAGTTTTTGGTCGTTTCATCGATCCCTGCATATACAGTAGTCAGCGCCAGTGGCGTTATACGTGTGAAGACCATTGTAGACATACCATTCTTGTCATTTGGGTCTTTTCGCTGTGACAAGTGTTGTCAATACGCCATGTGCATCATCATACAGTGCGATGGACTTACCTCGAATAAAGGATGAACAATTTTAATAAAACCTCCATCAGTGCTGCTAGTGCCCTGTATGACGTGAAGTACGTTCTTTCTATCCTCTCCATTCTCCAGTGGAGCCATGTCCTCCAGCTTTTTGATGTTTTTGATGAACAGTGGCCAGTCTTGCACACTGAAAGCGAAGTCAGGGTCACGTTGAACGGGCCGCAGACGACAGTTCAATTTCACATCAGAGAGAGCTTGCCTAAGGGCATTGTTTGGGTCAAAGGACCCATCAAGGGATAAATAGCAGTCACGGTGGTCGACTTCGAATATACCACTTAGTAGGTATTCTTCAGCTTCACCGCTTGTACCTTTGAAGATAAGTGAGCTTCCGCGATGTCCTCCATAGAAGTATTCGGCATCTTCACCAATGTTTGCAGATGCAGCATAGATACTGTGTTCATTCTTCTTCAGATTTGCATATAGTTCAGTTGCAGATGGTAATGCCATGGCGCACGAGGATGTGAGTGGGATGGGAACAGAAGGCGGTATCTGTTTTGACTATTATAAGCAAGACCGGTTAATAGGATGTGATTACTTGCCCGGTTACTACTGACAAGAGTCTATCTGTGTTGGCTCCATTCAACACAATATGTGTTGTAAATTAACCAGCACGCGTTACTAGTATTTAGGGCGCGAGACCACACGGCTTACATAAGCCTTTCGAGCGCACATACACAGTAGTATTTCTTATTAGTCCCTCAGTAGCTTGAACATCTACTGAGGGTAAGTAGTCCTTTACACACTCCTTTTTACACTTACTCACTTGTAGTAGTCACTACAGGTACTACTTTAACTCAGTAGCTTGAACATCTACTGAGGTCACTACAGGGTTACCAACTTCCTTTCTACAGCTTCTGTCCTCTAGGTCCACTGCAGCAACCCCCACCACACTTTTTTCAAGAATATGTAGATCTGATACATGATTTAGCACATGAAATTGCAATGAGAAGGTCAGTTTGCACCTCAGTTTACAATGTCCTCCACAGTCAACGTTGTTCAAGATGATATGCCTTTGCTGTTTGGCAAGCTTTCGAAAGCCGAGGTTTTTGCCACAGTTCCACCTGGTACCTTTTCTCCTGCAGTCAAATCATGGGATGCAATATACCAAGCAATGGCACACTTGCCAGATGAGGTGAAGGACTTGATTCGCCAGGCAAATAATAGGAAGAAGAACAGAAGCCTGCAAAAGTGAAGAGAGATTCATCAGCAAGAGGGTCATTGTGTTATACAGGTGGTAGATGACAGTTCAGAATCGGATGGGGAAGAGAGAAGGGATGTGACGAAATTTATGCAACTTCCCAGTGAACAAGAAAGACGTACCTGCATCCAATCGTTCATCAATGCAACTTTGAATAAGGCACTAGCTATGTTTGTTTGTGTTGTTTGCGTGTCACATCCATGCCAACTCCGACACATCTCCTACTTGCTCCGATGCATCTCCTCTTTGCTTCGACGTCTCTCCTATTAACTCCGACGTATCTCCTATTAACTCCGACGTATCTCCTATTAGCTCCAACATATCTCCTACCAACTCCGACGTTTCTCCTCCGAACTCCTACTCTGTTCCTCCGGTCCGTCTGGCCCGCTTCTGTCATACCTTCAGGTACATACCCTGTTTCCTTCCTGTCACTTACTTGTCACCCTGTTGCTACTTACTCCTTCCATGTGTTTACCCCTTTCATGTGTTTCCTCCTCTCATGTGTTTC
>Ga0307518_10001472_pt1 | contig 17491 bp, 24 predicted proteins | sample 25_EM_MG_FD_203889 | JGI IMG/M metagenome (GOLD analysis project Ga0307518, IMG submission 203889) | Populus trichocarpa ectomycorrhiza microbial communities from riparian zone in the Pacific Northwest, United States - 25_EM | ecosystem: Host-associated > Plants > Roots > Unclassified | place...
GTACTATTTATCATAAATTACATTAAAATAATTAATAAAATATAACTTGATTGAAAATAATTTTAAAAATTAAATATTAAAATATATTTAATTCAGTGATTATAATTCTAGTTTTAGAATAATCACGTAGAAACTTGATTGATTAAATTTCTAAAATTATCCTTAAATAATAAATAAATATTATTTAAAAGACAAATAGATAGTATTTATATGACTTTTAGAATTTTTTTTAAACATAAAGTTATATTTCTTATTTTTTTAAGGTTATTTGTTAGACAAAATAACTATAAAATTACAAAATAAAATACTTGCACTCTTAAGCATTGCAATCTCTCTTCTACGTAGAGATTTAAAAAAGTTTTCATTGGTGGTTTCTATTTAGAAGATTTATCATTGGTTGTTCATGTGAATTACCATCAAAGACTGGACAATTAAACAGCATATAATTTGCAACAAATCAGTCTTTAAAAAATTATTCAAATAAAAAAAATCAAATCTTTAAATAATAAATTTTTAAACTCCTCTATATTGTTTAATAAAAATGCCAAGAACTCAACAGCTAGTATTCCTGGCTCTTCCATAATTACAAGGTTAGAATAGATATGAACAGAATTTTCACAGGCAGGCTAGTGTGACTGACAGAATAGATACACACACACTAGTGTTGAATTGGTACTGAGATTACTCCTTGTTCCTTGAGGAGCGATCCTTCCTATGGCCGCCAAGAATGCGAGAAATTTGCAGACCTCTACTGAATGCTTGGTTGAACAGCATACGAGTCTGGAATTCAGACACAAAAGGGAACCAGGCGAGGAATGCAACTGGAGTGAACAGGAGCAAGCCCATAACGATTTCATACCCACGTGCAAGTGTCCGAACTGATCCCCAAAACCCGGCTCGTTGAACAACAGGTTTACAAGCTTGAGCAATCTGGAAAAAATCGAAGGGAACATAAACAGAAGGTTGATTAACATGGGTGTGATAAAGATCTGAAACCAAATGCAACAAAGCAGTGCTACTCTCAAGTACATGCTTGACAGGATTAAACCTAAATCAACAAACTCAACAGAGTGACAGTCAGATACAGGCAGAGCCGAGCTCATCTGCACCCGTGGTGAGTGCAGCATCCATGTGTGCACTAAGCATTTTTTGAAACTTCACAAGTATGCACCATGGTTGAGACTCAAGTGAAGAAGATGTCTGGAACAATGGCATAAATTAGCGCGGAAGCAAATAAACGTGCCACTTACCAAGAGCATTCCCCAACCGGTTGGCATGAAAGCGAGAATGCATACAATGACATCCTGCACCGTCATATGAGGCAGTGCAATCAAAGTGACAAGAATGGACACAAAAGTTAGGAATATCATTCCCTTGATTAGACGAAACACAAGCTGGAAGTTAGCACTGAACTTTCGTCGTCCAACAGATACAGTCTGAGCAAAAAAGAGAGAAGTCAAATCATACACAAAATCCACACATAACAACAACTCGAAGTTCATGTTATTTCAAGGAAAACAAAACATTCATTCTCACGTGTGATGATAATCAATTCCATTAAGCAGATGCAGAAACAGATTTAACTTTTTGTTTACTATACTTTTTATTATTATTATTATTATTATTTCTTTCCTTCCCAGAAAGTAGTTACAAGTTGGAAGAATCAAATTCACTTCTAAAAGAATTGGTAAATAAGATCTTGAGCACCTAATGTTGTTAATAGTGAAAGACTGGAGAAGAAAAGGAAGAAGAACGAGAAGCATTGATGGTTTTCAACCAGATTGCCAATAAAGTGAGATCAGTACATAGCAGTCAATAGCTAGAAATGCATTTAAGAAAAATATGCAGAAAATTATGAGAGATAAGTGGCTCACCTTCATCACAAACAATATTAGAAGGATCACCAGCCATGATATCCCATAGATCTATGAACAAGCAAAAAAGGGTACCACATTGATTTAGCAACATCCAGTTTAAGTTCTTATGAGAGAAAAAAAATGTGGAAAGAGAAGTAAATATGATCAGCTGAGGACATACCAAAAAACTTCTGTCTTTCATCTTCTTTGTAATCGTTAAATGATATACTAAACCATATTGATAGATAAAGAATCGTAGAGATAACAGTATCTCCGCTACAATACCACGCTTTCCCGAGTGACGAAGATGCTCCTGTTCTTCTTCCCACCATGATTCCCAACTCTTTTCTGGTGGGACACCTATTCCTCCACGGTTACTTATCCACTTGTTCCAATCAGACCAATCATCAACAATCTTCTGCCACTCAAAACCAGAAGGATTGAAGAGGAATGGAGCAAAAAGCCAGGTACCAACCATAAACCACATAGATATAGTTATTAGGACATAGGCGACTGCACTTCTGTATGGCTGACCAAATATTTGATAAACAACAAGCAAAATCATCATCTCAATACCCTTGACAAAGTGACTGCGGGAATAAAGCCTATAGTTGTCAGCAAATTTGGCATGGAAGACCACAAAACCTCTACCAGTGGACCTATATTTTGCCCCACCATGCAGCAATGTCCTTCCATAGTAGTGGGTCTTTGTGCCAAGAGAAAATGTGAAAAATACAGGTGCTAGTTGTAATTGCATCAATAAAAATTCACTTAGTGCAGTGCGGAAACCCCTTTCCAAGCCAATTTCCATCAACATAGGCAATGCCATCAAAAATCCTATTTGAACAAAAGATTGAGAAGCAAGAGCCACTTGAAGAGGTTTGTTGTCTCGAATTGCTTTCTGAGTACTCAAACCTTCTTCAAGCCCACTGAGAACAAGGTATAGGCGGCCATAAAGGAATACATACACTGTGAGCACTGTAATCTGTGAGAAAAAATGTTTAGTACCTTCAGCGTTTCCCATATAAAAATAACATGATAACATCTTTGAACAAATGAACAGAAATTTGTAACATACCAGAGTACTGAAGTAGAAACCAACTGTGGTGAAATAGCAAGACAACATTCGGAAGAAGTCAAAACGGTGTCCAAGCCGGTAGATATCACGACTCAGAGTCTGCTCTCCATTGCCATTAGCTATTTTGGCCTCGAACATGGAAATTTGATTAAGGCCCACATCTCTCCCCTTCCCAACTTGTATATATTCATGATGGGTAACATTCCCTTCACGTAGTGTGGAATTGAAGCCTGCAGTTGCATATTGAAAACATTAATCAGTAAAAGCATGGATAACCTGCAAAAACCAAGATGACAACAGAAAGTCCAAAGCAAATACAAACCAGCAAATATATCTTCACTCAGATTGATAACCTTAGATGCTTTACTAACACCCCCTCTAGTGAGATGGAAAAGCCTATCAAATACATCTGGATGACCATAGTGGAACCGCACCCTTGTATGAAAAGAAAACAGACAAGAAGGAAATTTAATAAACAGTAAAAAAGGAATGATATCCATGTTGAACAAGAAACAAAATAGACAAATATTAATTACAAATATGCAGCCAAGGCCTGTAAGGGTAGCAAAGAAAATTCTTCAGCTGGATCAAGACATGTTTCACAGGTCAAAATTGTGGTGGCTGTTTATCAACAACGTCAGCAGCCAACAAATCCAATTATCCAATCCTTCATTGGTTCATCTAAATGAACCAAATTAATTTTATTCTTGACATGCTCATTGCAAAATCAAGTAGGAGTTTCTGTAAAATTTAACTTGGAAATAGCGCCACTCCAAGAATTTTTGCTCACATGATGTCATCTATCCTATTCCATAAATATATTATACATCATTCACTGAATAAAAAACCCATCTTAATTCCTGTTTCTATCATTAAAAGTGCTACGGAATAAAGTCTACAGAAATTCCAAAATTGCCGTGCCCATCATAATACATGCTAATGTGAACTGCAGTTGATGACCAAACAAACTTTGCCATGTTCTTCAATTAGTTATCCTACATTACTAATTTCCTTTTGGAAAATTGAAGCTGGATTATGTGGTGATGAATTAAAGCTTTTAATTAACTCTCTCTTGAAACAGGAAAATGAGAGTTTTGGAGTACAGTAATTCCAAGCAATTCTAACTTACTTCAGAGGGTTGGCCAGTAGCCTCTGACCAATAGTCACAAAACTGGTTTCCTGATTTGACATAAACCAAGCAAGAGATGACACACTGCACCAAGCAATGAAAGAAAATCCAGTGATCATAATCACAGTAAAATAATCTGGAGAAGGCACCAAGCACAAAGAACAACACATTACCTTCCAGTAAATATATGCTCTCTAAGTCCTAGTATCGAAGGATGCCTCACACCATCAGGCTTCTTAAGAAATTCTTGCAGCAAATTCCTCATTTTTAAGGCTTCTTCCATGTAGTTATCCTTTAGAAGTGAAAACATCAACCAATGGACAAAACCAGAAGTTAATGGTAATGTTTATTTAGATTTCACCATTATTATACCTGGTTCATATCTATTGTTTGCAAGCCTTCTCCACGTGTAAAGATAATAGCATGGTTCTGGTTTTCAGGTTTTCCTTCACCCAAGATAGCTGGTCCTGGAAGTTTTATCCGGTAAATGACCTGCATTTGGACAGCAATATAATCCAATGCAAGTATTATGATACTCATTCAGTCTAATCAAGAGATTGCCCAAGTTCACTTTTATCATTATTATTTTATTAATTTTTAAAATTCTTGTGCTTGCTGAGAAATCGAGGAGCAACCATGAGCTTTCCAGGAGAAGCATCATGAATGAAGATACCAGAGTCCTTTTCAGGCAAAAAGCATCTATACAAGTTTTGGCAATATACTTATTCAGTGAAAGTAGACATGTATCTTTGTAGACATCACTTTGTTGAGTGCAGTTTGTCCAGGTTATCAAAAGCAATTGTGCAACGAATGCTTCAAGATAGCATACTCATCTCAAATTTATGCTACCCTTTAGAATAAGAGTGATATATTATTGTTTTTTGTTAATAATTGCTACAGTGATTTATTATTGTTTTTGGTTGATAATTGCTACAGTGCACACAATGAGAATCAATACCTAACTTTTTAAGATATGCCTAACTTTTGAAAAAGTTAACTTTACCTGGTCCAAGTTTTGCACTGGCTCAGAAGAATCAATGGACTTGGGCAAGGCAGCTTTCACTAGAGATGAATAGTAAACTTTTTGGATGACCTTCTTGGATTTGTCTGGATTAGTTTCTTCAACCTCATCAATGTATGCCACACGGAGAGACGGATATCTACCAATTGGAAATATATCAGCATGTAAAAGAGTTAAAATCTGAAGCTCAACAACAAAGCTAAACCTGAATGCTTACGTTGTCATGAGCCTCAGAATATCCTGTGCACGAAGATCACCAGAACGCTTGTGAATCCCATATTGCTGGCATGATACTACATATGTGAATTTCATATCAGCTACTGCTTGACACTCTGCCAACAGTGAGCTTCCCCCCTTTGACTGATCTTCAGTATTTAATTCAATTGCCTTATATCCCTCCATCAAATCTGAAAAAGAGTAATAACAGGACAAAGAAAATTATATGTAGGTTATAATTATAACATCTTATCATTAACAATCAATGAATCCAAGATTTTCAAGAGTCACCTTCATGTTTGGCTATATCAAGGAATGCCTGAAGCTCCAAAGCATGCCGATAGTACATCATACCTCTCACTGCCATTGATAATGTTATAGTCAAAGGATAAATTAATAAATAAAATGGGAAAAGCGAACAAACAGAACAGAAATACTGAACAGAGGAATTGAGTGAGTACCTGTTCTAGTCAAAGTCTGACCCCTATATGATGCCCATAATCGAAGTTCTTCCAAGTCATCTCTTTCTTTAAGTTCTTCTTCACCAGTGCAGTTCACTCGTTCAAGAAAGTGGTTCCACTCATCTGTCCATTAATGTATGACTATTAGGTACCAATGGAAGATATAAGGTTAAAACATAGACATAAATCTGGAATTTGATACAGCACCAATTGGCAGAAAAGAAAAGGAAAGAAGATTACCTGGAAAGATCTTTTGCAAGTAAAAGAGGATGGAAACACCATCTTCATTTGGCTCTTCCAAATCATGCAAGGAGAAAAGTACCTCCTCTGTATAGTAAGGAGTTAAAACACTGCAAGATAAGTTATCACATTAGGAAAAAGAATTTGATTCTGTATAGTTGTCAGCAGAGTGTTAATTTTTTCACTAACTGTCCTGGGTTCTGGAAGAAAATTTCTACAAAAAATGGGGTATCAAAAGCAAGCCTCTGAAAGAGTAAGATTGTCAAGAAACTTTTTCCTAGGGAATTTTATCACGATCAATTCCCTGTCCATTGCATTTTACTTAAATAATAAGTAATGTGGGTAAAAAAAGGAAGGGTATGCAACATTTCATGGCCTTTCTTAAGTTGCCCACAAAAGTTTTGACAACTCTGTCAAACCTTTATTTTAGACTAGTATATCCTAATCACTTTTATTTTGTGTCATACTATCTTAGTTACACTGCCCAAATCATACATGTTGACTGTGAGGAAAGACAGATTCATCAAGGATTGCATGTGATCAATAGCAGATTGGAGTAAGAAGCAACATCAAATTTGGTTTTGGATTGTTGTCAGTTCAAGAACAGTGAAACATGAAATCACAATTATGATGACATAAAAGCCTTACGAGAAAGATAGCATATTGCAAACTTTAGGTTCCGTAGGCATGTCCATAAACAATGAGTTCGAGAAGAAAGAAATACGCCTCCTAGCTTTGAAGTTGGATGGTACATCCATAGCCGATTCTTTTGTGGTAAGCAAAAGAAAAGGCTTATTGTCAAGAAACTTTTTCCTAGGGAATTTTATCACGATGAACTCCCTGTCCATTGTGTTTTACTTTAAATAATAAGTAATATGGGTAAAAAGAGGAAGAGGCATGCAACATTTCATGGCCTTTCTTAAGTTGCCCACAAAAGTTTTGACAACTCTGTCAAACCTTTATTTTAGACAAGTAGTATATCCTAATAACTTTTATTTTGTGTCATACTATCTTAGTTACACTGCCCAAATCATACATGTTGACTGTGAGGAAAGACATCATCAAGGATTGCATGTGATCAATAGCAGATTCGAATAATAAGCAACATCAAATTTGGTTTTGGATTGTTGTCAGTTCAAGAACAGTAAAACATGAAATCATAATTATGATGACATAAAAGCCTTACGAGAAAGAAAGCATATTGCGAACTTTAGGTGCCGCAGGCATGTCCATAAACAATGAGTTTGAGAAGAAAGAAATACGCCTCCTAGCTTCTAAGTTGGATGGTACATCCATAGCAGATTCTTTTGTGGTAAGCAAAAGATAAAGCCTCTTGATCTGCAAAGACAGGTAAGAAGAGGTATATAAATTAGCGTGCTCATCCAATTTCATGATAATATATTTCAATTGACGACACAAACCTTCTCTTTCCATGCTTCTGTTTCTGGCTCAATTGGAAACTTGATAGCTCCAGCAGATGCAAATAACTGATATTGTTGTTCAAGGGGTTTCATTCCCTCATATCCAGATCCATCAGGGATAGAGTCCACCAGGCTTACAAGGAAAAAACAAATAAATTAGAAACTTGGATGCAAACATGTAAAAAAGACACGACTATATAATGTTTTCAAGACAACAACTTAGAAACTTTGATGCAAATTTGAAGAGACAATTACTGCTATGTCCACACCTGGATATTTGATCCTCCATTATGTCTCTTGTCACAACCTCCAGCATGTCCTGGAAGAGAATCACAACTTGATCCCTGTCCTCTGGCCTATTATCCACCTGCAAATCTCATGAGCATAGGTTAGGGCTTCTGGTTATTCATAGTTGTGTCAACATTTGGTCTAGAAAGGATGTGGAATATTACCAAGCATTTGATAAGCTTCACAAGGTGATCGTATAGTAAAGGAAGAGCACTCATTTTGTAATCTTTTATCAGATCACCTTGCTTTATGTGATTCTCAACATCAACAAATATGGAATCAATCACCCTGAAAAAATAATTATCAGGAATGCATCAAGACACATCAACAAAATGCTCTCAAAGTTACTAATGTCAAATCCTAGTGAAAGTAAACAGTGGCGAAGAAAGTTGAATTTCTTTTGGATTTTCATATAAAATTTCCTAAACCATCGCAATTCACTGGAACTCACTCTGTCTCAGGTCTCCCTTGAACCAAAAACTTGATGATGTTCTTAAAAGAAGCATAGCATTCACAAACAGCACAAGACATGTAGTTGTCAGCCTCGATTCTCTTTTTCAGCTCTTTATCCTTACCATTACTGTCCTTAGCCATGTCTAATGCTATTGGGATCTAAAAGGAGACAGAGAGTTAAATATCTCGGCACGCAGATTATACAAATTTACAAAAATGGGCTGAAAGACACCTTGCTAGCGAGCAAAAATGGAGGCCATTGTGTAAGGCCCAAAACACCCAAATCACGGTCAGCCCAATATGGAACAAGCAACAAATCCATTTCCCTGGAATGAGATATACAGATCAAGTAAAATGAAACGGTAAGAATGGAAAGGTCAGTAAGGAACTAGAAAAAACACTACATTCTTCGGAGCAGCATCCTTACCTATTGCTTATAAGATCTTCTTCTCTAAAACTACTGATGATTTTATTCCAAAGCTGTGCAAACCTTGGTGCCTCTGTATCTTTGTTGGGGGGGTTCTGCAGTGATCAGCCCAGATTGGTACCTCCAGATGAGGATTATCTTTTGTAATGATTGCATTACAAAATTTACAAAGGTCAGAAATATTTGACCCAAAAATACTAGTAGCGAAATCTAACCTCATTAAAATTGCGAGAAAACCTTGCCTTCAAGCTTTTCTTCTTTCGCTCACTCTTTTCGTCTGGAATTAAACAGGCATTGAAAGCACCAGGTAATGATTGGAAACGAGATCTAAGCATTCCCAATGTTCGAATCTATAAGAAACAAAGTAAGTCAAGGACTAAACAACAAAAACTCAAAAACCAAGATGTCAATTGGTCTTAAAGATATCAAAAGTGGAAAGCATAAAAATTGCAGCCATACTAGTTCTAGAAGTTAAGCATAAAGCAAAATCAGATTGTTATGTTCACTAAGCAAAAGGGTACTACCCTGCTTGATTATATTGAAGAAGATAGCCAACATGGTTGACATCCACAAAATCAGTCAATAATTGGAGACAAGATCTAAGCATTCCCAATGTTCGAATCTAAAAGAAATAAAATAAGTCAAGGACTAAACAACAAAAACTCAAAAACCAAGATGTCAATTGGTCTTAAAGATATTGAAAGTAGAAAGCATAAAAATGGCAGCCATACTAGCTCTAGAAGTTAAGCATAAAGCAAAATCAGATCGTTATGTTCACTAAGCAAAAGGGTACCCTGCATGATTATATTGAAGAAGATAGCCAACATTGTTGACATCCAGGAATATGTTCAGCACCAAGATTTATGAAAAGACTCTTAGTTCATTGGGAAAATGAGAAACAAACAAAGCTGGATGATTTTCATTGCAGACTATTATCAAGAGAACAAAGAAAAAGATGTTGCTAACCTCTCCAAGACGTCGAAATGCACCATAAATTCCTCCAAATAATGTGGAAAATATTGCATACCAAATCTGGGCATCCATAAAATACACCTGCAAAATTAGCTACATTAGAATCGTATTTAGCTGAAATAGAATCAGATAGAATTTAGAGATGAAAAGGAACAACTCGTACAAGAATGATTGGAGCCCAGAGCGCAATCACCACACCAATATTGTTCTTTGCTGCATATAAACAGGTACATCATGAATTTTCTTATGAACAACATAATGTAAGCGCAACAAAATCTTATGTTACCACGGTCTTCAAGTTTATTACCTTGTGGAAAGAATTCATGCCACTGGAAAGCCGTTATATGGACATCCATTATGGCTTTTGTTGGATCAACTAAAGGCTTAATCTGCAACCAAGAAATGACATTTAGAAGTAAAAAGGTAAAGAATTTCTTTCTAACATGACAGATCAGGATTCAGATGAATTTATCATGCAAAGGACAGCCTCATTTTCTCTGCCTTTGTATTCAGTGTTGTTCAATAAGCACCAGGAGATTAAAAATGAGAGAAAGACACACCTCTATGTAATAACTAAATGCCAACTTTGTTACTATAAGAAGAACCCAAAACATTGTATACCTGAACATTCAATGAAGGCATTAGTCATAAAAGTTGCAAAGTTAAAGTACACTAATTTATCTTTCAAATAGTGTCCCTTACTTGAAGAGAGAAATTGTACTCTCATGCATTCCCCTCCCAACATAGAGCCGAGGCTGCAATGTGTCAGATGCAGGCATGAAAGCTAAGTATGATTTATATGAATAATAGTTAAAATATCCACAGCAATAACCTTGCATGACCTTTAAAAAGTAAAGGAAAGGATGAAGAACAAAAAATGTTTCTTTACCTGCGACCACCACATCATAAACATCACAATCCTATAGTCGGACCTCTCAAGGAATCGACGTATGAAGGGAAAAAGAAACAATAATGCTGCCAGCATATTTGGTGCCAAGTAGATAACTACAGCCAATACAAACAAGGAAGACGAGCTTGAACTGTTGCCAAACCAACCTTTGATGGTTTGAGCAAATCCTGGGGGATTCTCCTTCCAAGTGTAAGCATATGTTACTGGTAAAACAACCACCCATGCAGCAGCTGAAACAACCTTCAAAATATATCTCAACTTGACATGAAATGACATTATCTGCCGTGCTTTCCAACTAAGGATGACATCAAGGATAGCTGCATCAGTTAAAATAGATCTCAGAACATATCTCACTTAATAACTTCCAATTCATAGAAATCCAGAAAATACAGCATGACTAAAAGGAATAGCTTGAAAAAAGAGAGTAGATTCCTCAGAAATTTCATCAAATGGAGAGCATGATGTAGATTACACTATTCATTCAGTAAACAAATCATTGAATTGAGAATGTTCTGGACATACCGAATAAAGGTCACAGAATTTGAACTCATACTCATGTTAAAAGCGAGAAAACAAAGGCAAAGTGATTGGATGAAATTAAAAACCATTAAAGAATAAAATAAAAGAGTGCATCCATTGCCAAATTGAAGAACTTAAATTAACATTTTAAACTGATACAAACAGAATATTGATGTAACTTAGACTGGAAGGACAATGAAGAGAAGTACAGCTCCATTCTTTCTTACCTTGCCCAAGCTTTAATATGGCAGCAGTGATGAAGACACTCAATACTTTCTTAAATACATCACCACTAAAGATAGCACTCAGTTTCCCCGAACCATTCCAAGCAACAATAATCATAGCCTTCACATGGCATCAGCAACAGCATCACATCAGCATAAAGTTAATAAAGAAACATAAAGCAAATCAGGTGCATTAAAGGAAAGAACATTTCCAAGCAACAATAATCATAGCCTTCACATGAGGCAGCATCAGCACCAGCATCACATCAGCATAAAGTTAATAAAGAAACATAAAGCAAATCAGGTGCATTAAAGGAAAGAACATGTACCTGTAAGCACAGAATAAAAAAACTCCACATTCGATCAAAGCTTCTAAAGACATGCCAGAATGTTCGTATCTCCACGAAATTAACTTTTCCTACCCATCGATCTCTATAGGCTGGTTTATCATCCTACACATCATAACAGCTTAACACATCAACATAATGTCCCTTTTGCAGTGTAAGAACCCAATTACAGTAACCAGGCAAGAGAAATCCAACTGCCATTCCATACACTTCTAGTGCAATGCAGCATATAATAACTTGTACCCTCGATTAGATAAGGAGCATTTGGTCATATCATCATGTCCGGTAATTTCATGCATGTCTGTACAAGTAACATGTGAAAAGTGACAACAATTTTCATATTTAATTATTAGGCTACCAGCTCTAAGAAAGGTGAAAGAAAACCAAGCGAAGCTAGTAATTCATTGCTTACCCCATTTTGTACAAAACGGAGCTGTTCAGAAGACAGGCAAAAGAAATCAGCATCTGCACGCATTGGCCAGCCTAAGCGGAAACAATCAACTGACCTACAAATTATGTAAGGGTAAGTTTTTTTTTTTTTTTTTTGAGAAATTATGCACGAGCACGCTGATCATGAAATTTTTTAAAAAGAATGATATACACAGACATAGCTCAAAGGAACAGTATTAAACCATAAGAAAAATACCAGAAGTACTCATTTATATCGTCATAGTTCCTCCATTGAGAATGCTTTGACTTCCCTTTTTTACTCCTTTCAGCTTCCTGTCATGTGATGCAATTATATTGACAGGTGTTAAACCAAAAATAAATTATAGCACTCAAATTAACACGACTAGAAAATAAAAGGAAAGTTTTTGCATGCAGCACCTTCGCAATCACATTGTATATAGGAGTAACAACTTTCCTCAAGAAAGCCTCTTCTTCACCTCCATAGGCTGGCTTTACATTTTCTCCAGTCATAGGACTGACATTTCCAGCTAGCATGCCATATAACTCAAATGCCATCTGGAAATAGCAAAATAATTAAGCACCCAGTTACACATAATAGCCAACAAACAAGACCAAGTTCATGAAATTACATATTTGCAAATCTGTAGTGAAATTGCAAAGGTAAAAAGCACTGAAATAAGGATGAAAAACAGTCACTTTAAGAGATTGTCATGCACTCATGGGTGTGTCCACGGATGTATAAAATATGCAAACCAAAGCCAGTTTGGAACTAAGAATTTTAATGACAACCCTTCTATAGTTGGTGTCCTTGCCCCAAAGATAAACGGTAGGCAGAGCATTGGATGAGTTATCATGAGAAAAGGCTCCATCTATTCTAATACGGTATCCAGGTTGAAACCATAACTAGACTCATTCCTCCCTCTGCACTATTTCTACCAGAGTCAATCAACTTATCAGAATTTCTTGGCATCAGGTGTTTATCTGACAAGGTTAAAGATAGAGAGTAAAAATCTAAAAATCTAAAACCATGTTTCCAGTTTCCCTCAAGGGAAAGAAATGCCAAACAAAAGTAATGAGATAAAAATGGAGCTATCTTAAAACATACATGATGATAGATATAGCAAAGGCATTCCGGCATGAATCTGAGGTTCGCAGCTTCCCCCCATATCAAAAGATACAAACCCATGTACAATAATTTACGCTGCTGCACCTCCTGCTGTATGGTCGGTAACCTACAAATTCAGAAACCCACAACGAATAGCAACATTAATATGAGCATAGAATGGAAATCTGTGATCCTCTTTTTTTCCCTGGAACTGTCCTCTTCCCCTCATTTTTTGGCAACCCACAATGAACCAAAAAGAGTTTAATGCATGATGTATCAGCCAACTTATTTCCATGATATTAAAATCATAATCATGTCAATGTTGTGGTTTGTATATTTATGACAATGCTAGCAGTTCAATCTTTTCCATGGTTTTCTTAATCACTTTTCTTAAAAGATTTTGGATCCTTCCTTGAACAAATTACTAAAATCATTTAACCAACTGGAAGATGCAAAGTTACCATGTTATTCACATGAAACAGAATTGGGCCACTTACCAAAGGCTACTTTTTCTGTCCAAGTACTTGCACCATTTTTTGTAGTTCTTAAAAAGTTTCTTCATCACTTCAGTCAATGCACGCTCATCCAACTAACAAAGAAACATGCAAAGAGGATTTTCAGCTTCAGTAAGAATTTAAGACAAATGCAACTAAAAGCAACTATTGACAGAAAGAAAAGAGGAACAAAAACACAACAAAGTATATCCTCTGCATTTATGATTGGTTTAAGTTATTATTAAGAAATATGCTGACACAATACCCAACAGCATATCCTTTTTCTGGAAAAAGTGGTAATTTAATCTTTAACCAGTCACTTTTTATAGGGAGAAAACCCTGTTCTCGCTAAAATTGAGTCAATTAACAAACCTTCGGTTGTTGATCTGGCTTGACAAATTGTCGCATGTGCACATTAGCAAGTAATAAGATTAAGTGCTCTCTTTGATTTGCCACATTATCCTTCTGCAAAATCATTAAATGGCACTTAAATTAATTATATTCAGATAAAATAGTTCCACATCACTGGAAAAATTGCAAGAGCCAATTGAAGAAAAGAAAATAATTCTTCTCAATTTGTTTCACCTGAAACCCAAACATCGCTTGAAGCCAATCCAAAACATCTTCGTCCGTTTTCTTCTTGTAGTCCTTGGGCCATGGAAGACCCCTTGTGTTACGCAGAGCCAAAACAGCAGCTTGGATCTGTGAATCAACACAAAAATCGTATATGCTCAAGTGATAGAAGAGAAACAGCTAAGTTGTAGGTCAAAAGATAAAGTATATAAAGGAAAGATACTTCAGGATATCTCATAATCGCTTGATCTGCACTATCTGGATCAAGTGGCAGAATATTGTAAGGGAGATAGATCTGAGTTTTTTCTGCAACTTCATCTTGAGCTTCTAAAATCTGTGAACAAAGTTGATACACGATTACAAATAATTTAGTGCTAATAACAAGCATCGAGCAATGTAAGTTCTTAATTCAACTAGCAAATAGAATTTACGATCAGATATTGTCAGATTACACGTTCACACTGTGCTAATGTGACTAGAAAGAAGATTACAAATGTCACATGGTTTCACCTCGCGATCAACTTCAATGGATTGTGTCATATTAACGGCCTTTAAAACCTCAAAGAGCACATTGGCAGTCTGATAAGCCTTGGTAAGCTGGGCGCTGCATTTAAACACAATAGTATCAGTCAAGCAGCAACTTCAAAGCGTATGATCTAAAGAAACTTGGTATAAGATATAGCTTCAAAAAATCTCTCATTTCAAAAGAATTTACCGGTCAGCTTTATCAGCAGCATTGTGCAATGCTTGGATGTATTTTTTGTAGTAATGCTGATAAAAACCCTGCATTTCTCGTGCATCACTTTTTTTAACCCTTCCCATCAAGGTTGGATCATTCTCCTGAACAATGTAAACAAAGCTTCTTTACCAAAATGCCAAGAGCAAACGCAAGAGCATTTGAGGAAAAGACCAAGTGCATAAACCGAATCACAAGGAAGAAACGATTGAATACAACAACTGCCACAAGGTTTCCTAAAGGAAAACAACATTGTTGTTGATACAAAGTAACAAATTAAACATGTTTGACCTAGAATACTTGAGGAGAAAACTACATTGTACACTCTCCTCTCCCTAACCAGGGCACTGAAGAGTTTTGTGGTGGAATTGAAGTGCCCATTCCAGAGTCCCAAAGGCCTATCTCAGCCTGCTCCAAGAGATACCTAGATCTTTTCTCCACTTTGAAACAAAAATAGGCCCGCGTAGAAGTCTTTCAGTATGTAACTCCATGCAGACCCTTTTTCATCATTTTGGCATTAATACTTTTAGTAAAAGATGCATATTTAGTGTGGAAAGCTTATCTTGATGCCCAATCTCTGAATGCTACACCGAGTTTTGAAGGATTGGAGGGCTTATTTGAGACGAGAACATCTAGCTTCAATATTATTTATGTTTTCTATACGTCATGCTTGTTTTGCCACCTCTTCATACAAAATTTCTCCTAAACTATGCATACTGTGTGTGTGAGCAAACCCTGGGAACATTTTTTTGTTGGATGGTATGAGGTGTCCTCAAACCAACTTGTGCGTTAGCTGAAACTAAGTCTCCTCCCTTATTTTTCTTACAAACGGTTGTTGCAGTGTGAAGATTTACTCATAAATGGTTACGTAGGAAAACAAGCTGTCACTAAAACTTCAGGTCAAATTTATAAAAAATATGAAACTAAACATTACAATTCACAACTTGACAGGGGAGTTTCTCATGGCACGCTCATCCTAGGAGACATCCACTTTGTGATTTTTCTACCCATCTTTGTCCATAGCATCAAAACATTAAAGTATTATGACTCTTACCCTTTCCAAACGCTGAAGAAGCGCGGTTTTAAATTGACGAACACCTCGTCCACTCGAAGTAGGATCCAACCTATGAGCCTTCTCAAAGGCATAAAATCGACCTACATTAATTTCAAAAAACAATAGATATGAATAAAAATAAAATATAATCAAGCCTACATTGCATAAAAATTAAAAATCCATAACTTAAAAATAATAGAAAATTCACAAAAAAAATTGAAACTTAATTTTCTAACAACATACAAAGATAAGCAACTCTAGGATTGCTAGTTTCAACTTCATTTGCAACACGAAGAATCGGCGCTATCTCAAAAAGCGAAGAAGGCACTATTTCGCTATCAAATACCGACTCTCCCAGATTCCCCGCAGTCTGCGTCCTCGTTATCCTCCGTTGCGTCGGCGGTGGCGTCGCTCCAGTCCCTACCCCCGCCGCCGCCTGATCCATCCCCATTCCTCCTCCTCCTCCTCCTCCTCTCGACGTCGACGCCATCTCTCTCCTTCCCTCAAAACAATAAATAAGAATCAAAAACCTAAAAAGGGAAAGAAATTCAAAAAATTCCAAAAAGGAAAGCAATTTACCAGAAGATTTAAGAGAAGTGAGCAATAACTATGAATCTAGCATATCTGGAAGAAAAATAAAAATAGAAAGTACATTATTATGAAAAATAAAAATAAAACTCAGTGGATTTTTATAATGTGAGAGATGAGGAAGCTTACAAGAAACCCTATGATAGAGAAAATGGAAATGTTTAGAGCGAGAAAGTTAGAGAGAAAGAGAGAGACTAAAAAGTGGAAGCTACTTAGCAGGGAAGGAAGCTAAAGAAGAAGTGTTTTTTTAGTGAGTGAGCTACTGGAGAGATGGAAGGGTTGGTAAAATAAAGAGAGAGAACGTAACCGTTTGTTTACTTCTATTGGTTTGCGAGGGACTCGAGATTTGTTAGTGCGAAAACGGGGTTCGTGTTTTGGGTTATTACGAGATTGCCATTCTTGTTTTTGAGCTGGGATTGGTTTGATTACCAGAGTACCCTCGCAAAAGATTCAGTGTCTGCCTGGCTCCAGCCCCCGTTTTCCTACAAAAGCTTTTGCGATCTATCAAAATCTTGATCAGCTGAGTGCATCAGTCCATAACTTGAATTATCTTAGAATTAGAATGGTTCAGGGAGGAAAAAAATAAAATAAAAGATAAAATTTTAATTAATCTGGTGACTCAGCGAACCCGGACTCAATCAAGTAAAGCTCGTCATTAACATGATGTTTATTTTTAATTTTTTTATCAAAATAATATTGTTTTATTTTAAAAAAAAATCTAGTCATGCTTCGAGTTGATTTTCGAGTCAAATTTAAAAACTATGAGTATATAGTAAAAATAAAGTAAATACCTTAAAATATATTTGTTTAATAAAATGAAGATTTAAATTAAAATCATAATAGATTTTTGAAAGAATCTTGCTCTTTTACGTGAGAGAATTGTTTTTTATAAATAGTTTTTTGTTTTATAATGAGATTTTGTGAAGTGAATGATTTAGCACCATTGAACTATTAATATCAATAGATAT
>Ga0307518_10001474_pt1 | contig 17479 bp, 11 predicted proteins | sample 25_EM_MG_FD_203889 | JGI IMG/M metagenome (GOLD analysis project Ga0307518, IMG submission 203889) | Populus trichocarpa ectomycorrhiza microbial communities from riparian zone in the Pacific Northwest, United States - 25_EM | ecosystem: Host-associated > Plants > Roots > Unclassified | place...
GTAATCCACAGTATTTTAAAGAAAAAAAATTACAAAGCAAAAATTTTAACTAGGTCAATATTTAAAAAGCAAAACAAACAAAAATAATTTTGGAAAAAACAAAAGAAAAAATAAATGCAAAAAAAAGAAAAAATAGGAAAGTTGAAAAAAAAAAGTAATTCTGAAAAAAAAATTCTGAAAAAAAAGTAAAAATTAGCAAAAAAAAAAAAAAGAAAAAGGAAAAAGCATTGTGGATTACTGTTGTAATCCACAGTGTTTTTGGGTGTGGAGGAACAGTGATTTCCCCATTTAATAGTGTTATAATTGTGAACCAGCGCTAGATAAGTAATAGAAACTAAAGGTATGATGGAGCAAATATTTCATGATGGAAAAAAAAGTTGTGTTGGTGATCAAAACTTAGAGACTAAACAAAATGATTTGTAGCAATCCACGGTGTTTTGGGAGGAAAAATACAGTGTTTTCGCCACATGATTTATCTTTTCTGTTAATAAAAAGCAAGAGGAAAGATACAATACTTTCATCACATGATTTAGCTTTTCTGTTAATAAAAAGCAAAAAAAACTACAAAGCTAAATTCTCTACCAACTTAACATTAAAAAAAAAACCAACAAAGATAATCTTGGAAGAAAAAAAACCCATGAGGAAAAACGTTGTAGCAATTGACAATGTTTTGTGAGGAAAACTACAGTGTTTTCCCCAATAAAATAAAATAAAAAACCATTTAGAGAAAGATTGTAGCAATCCATAGTGTTTTGTGAGAAAAACTACAACGCTTTCCCCATATGATTTAGCTTTATTGTAATTATAATTCTTAACCAACTTAATATTAAAAAAAAATGGACAGATAATTTTGGAAAAAATCATAAAAAAATCATATGGGAAAACACTGCAACAATTCATAGTTGGTAGAGAATATAGCTTTGCAGCAATCAATAATGTTTTAAAGAAAAAAAATACAAAACTAAATTTTCAATCAGCTCAATATTAAAAAAAATCGACAAATATAATTTTGAAAAATAAAAAAATAAAATAGAAAAACTATGTGGGAAAACAATATAGCAATCCACAGTATTTTAAAAGAAAAAAACTACAAAGCAAAATTTTTAACTAGCTTAATATTTAAAAAGTAAAATAAAAAAAAATAATTTTGGAAAAGAAAAAGAAAAAATAAATGCCAAAAAAAGGAGGAAAGTTGAAAAAAAAAAGTAATTTTGGAATGAAAAAAAGAAAAAAAAGCGGAAAAAAAAATGAAAAAGTGAAAAAAAAAAAGGAATGCGCTGTGTTTCCCCACACCATTTAGTTGTGGCATGCGCGCTGCTGCGGGCTTATAGAAACAATATCTATGATGGTATTATAATTGTGAATTAATGTTAGATAAACTAATATTTTATGAGGGGAAAAAATTATGTCAGTGATTAAGAACCTAGAGACTGGATAGAATAAATTGTGTGAAAAATATTGATATTATAGAGATATTGAAAGATAAAAGACTTACATGATTGGAGGTGGTTGTAGAAGACTGATTGTGTCATTGATTAAATTTCAAAAGTAAAACAACACATAAAATATTATATCTATTTAAAAAACATTAGGAAAAAGATGTAATAACTAATTATAAACAAAACGATGCCACAACAACATTAAAGAGTTGCATTGCTGTTTAAGAGAGTTAAATGTTGTTGCATTAGTTCGTAGGGGCATGCAAAATTAATAGGAAAACAGCCTGTGAAGTTGCTTCATAAACAAAAATACTGCGTGTCACCCTTTTGATGGAGATTTCCTGCAAATGAAGAAGAAACTTGCATTATTAGTGGTCAAATGAAGGAAAAAAATAGAAAAAACGAAAGGGAAGGTGGAGATAATGTGCTGCTAATTTGTAAAAAAAAGAAGAAGAAGAAAATAAACTTTAAAATGATAGTAAAGAAGCTAGAAACTAAGGGCATATGATTTTCATAATTAAACTTGTGTGTAGTATCAATTGTGAAGAGTTGTTAAATAGTTCTGTTATTTGTTATAATTTAATTGGCATGAATAGTTATGTTATTTGTTATAATTTAAACATGAAAAAAATGGTTCATTATAGTCATTGTTTTTGTGGTTAAGAATTGTAGTTAACTTATGGTAATAATAATTAATTATTGAAAACATTTGCTATCACAGATTATATCAAACCTAAATTGTTATTGTTTAACTATGTTGGCTGAAATGAAAATGACAACTTTGAAACCTTAGCCTTTTAGGGTGACCATTTTAATTATTGAGCTATCTCAAATGTTATTTTCGGTCAATCACCTTATACACCATTGTTTTCACTGCTTAGTGTTCTTTTCAGTGTGTTGTGCAATTTAATTGTTGGGATTCTATGGCTAAAATTGTTTTCTTCTAATTAGTTCCTGGATTAGCATATTAGCAAATTAGCATATTAGGCCAGCTTTGGCAGATTAATTAACTTGGTTTTTGGCATCGTCAACATATAATGATAATGATGACTCAGGTAATAAATTCTATATTTTTTTTCTTAACTAAGTCTTATAAACTTTGATTTAACTAATAGAAAGGACATGGGAAAACAATTTTGTAGTGTAATTGCAACACTAGCTATAGAATTTAGTATAAGTGAAGAAAGAATAATGAATGTTTTCTATCAATTTATTATTGTTGTTATTTTTAAGCTGTGAACATTTTGCAAATAATTTTGTTGGAAAGAATTAAATCCTTTCTTTGAATACATATCCAGCAACTTTGTGCTGTTAGTTCTATTTATCACACTTTATGTTAAGTGAGTAAAATTATGGGTTGATCTGATTACGAACATTTTTTAGAAACTGCATCTTTATCTACGGTAATAGGAATGTTTAGAGGAAATAAAAAGTGACAAAAAGACATGACCTTTTTAATATGTTTACAAAATTTATTATGAAATGTCTATTTGTTTGTTTTGAGTTGTAACAATGGGTTGTATGCCTCATTGGTACCGACCGCAGACAAAGAATTGTGAATGTTAAGAATATCATTTGCAATAAATTATTTGTTGTCTTCAATTCTCTCTCTCATGGTATCATGATATTTAAAAAAATATGGCAAGAATTTTTGGGACACTAGTTGAAGAAGCTCTTTCGTATTGTTTATGGACAAATGATATGTTTCGGCTGCACACATATTAACTTAGCTTTTTGAATTAAGTTGTAAGCATTAATATAACTGGAATATGGATTTTGACAATATACTTTTATAGATTCGGGTGAATGGATGAACAACGACATAAATAATATGAAGTAAAGATATGTGTAGACAAAAGAGTATAGTGAAAAAGGTATAAAGGTAAGAATGAAAGTGTTTTAATTTGTGCCAAGAAAGTCTTTCTAGAAAAGCATGATAGCAGGTAAGATGAGATAAATTAAAAGGCAAGTTAGTTAAAATTTCCTAATCACGGTCCTGTTTAAAAGGGCGTTGGTGTTTGCTTGGTGGATCATTTGCCTCAGCGATGGTTGATGTATCACGGTCAAGTGGTGCGAATCCACCTTGAGGATCAGCCACAACAGCTATTGCAGAGCTGTTGATCCAAAATAAATTAATAAGTTATGCATCTGCTACTCATAAAACCAAAAGAAACAATGAACATTGCTGAAATTGAAAGGCAACAACTTTTAAATGAGAGAAAGGAGCAGTTTGTCACCTTTGAATAGGCGTTTCATCTTCAAATAACAACTATCTTTTGGCTTGTGATGGAAAAGGACCAACCATATATGGTTGCTCTGGGAACACTTGTGGCTGTTGTGAGAAATTAGCATTAGTTTTAGATGGTGGAACAGGTGTTGGTGTTGTTGGGTCTAATGGAGAGGCAACTTTAGAGGATGATGAAGCTGCTTGATTATTAAGAGGAACATCAACAATATGCAGCTCTGGTTCATCAGGCAAGGGGGGAGCCTCAGCAGTTACAATGTCGTCAAAAACATTGGTAACAATGATGTCACAACGGTTAACAACTGAGCGAAAAGCTCCAAATCTCAGCTGGAAAATCTTGTCCTTGTTTAATTTTTCAATCATGGGAGGTGGGATGCAATCAATAAACCCTTTGTCATAGAGATAGCAATGGGCAGAGGAGCTAAAGAAGTTTTCAACAGTTTTTCCAACCATTAGAAATGTTGCAACATCATTGCCATCAGTCACAATACAATCAATTTTAAACCTGATAAAATGTTTACAAGTGAGATAAATAAATGTAAGATATTGTTAAAAAGATGCAAAGAAAATTTATAATTTAGTTTGAGACATGAAAAGCAATAGAAAAGAGCTCTTAACCATGGAACCAGCGTTACTTCATTGTGTTCAATGCATCTAAAAATTGTGCCTTTGTCAGACAATGATTTTGTGCATAAAGGGCAACTTTGATACCACCATCCTCTATGAAGATCATAGTCAGCTATGAAAGCTTTGCATGTAAATCTTTCGCTCTACACATTATTGAGAAAAAAATATAGTTTGATGTGTATTTATAAAGATCAAAGTAAAAGAATGAGATTATTGTTGACATACTTTTGTGTTCATATGGATCCATACAAAGAATTTCTTTGATAGTCTTCATGTTTTCATTTATTTGTTGTTCGATGGATCTAACAGCATTCATGGAAGCAGGGAGTTGATGCTCAACCGGCAGCTGATTATAGCTGAGAATGGAAGTAGTTTTATGTCAAAAGGAAAAAATAATAATTGAAGAAAATAAGCGAGATTAAAAGAAAAGAAAAAGAGCTAGCTTACTGATGCTTATATGGAAGAATCTCAGGAATTTCTGGATTGAAATACCATAAGGAGGCAACAATGCTAGCAAGGTTTGGTTTTCTTACGAGTAAAAGGAAGCAAATTGATTTAAATTATTTGAAAATAAGTTAAATGATGCAAGGTGCAAATAGATGGAAGGTGCACTTAAGAATTGTGAAAATTTGAAAGGCAATATTTGATAATACAAACCTTTAAACTCAGTGACTCGAAAGCCAGCAAAAACAACAATAATTGGATTTGTGTGTTTATGCAAAACAGAATCATCAAAGCTTTTAGCAATGTCGCCCCAAAGAGTTATCCTAAGTTCATCGCCCCTGCACAAAAGATAAAAAGTAAATAATAAGGCTATTAAAGTTGTTATAGCAGATAGAATAAGCCAAACCTGATATTTTCAATGATAAACTCTTTCTTGTCTGTTATGTCTTGACCTCGAACCAACACTTGCTCAAGTGGCTGAATAGCTTTTAATCGACCGAGTACATCTTATGATTAAAAATTTAAAACATGTTAGCAATTTAAAAAACAAATCTAATAAGGTAATTAAAATGCATCATGAATTTTTTTTGTTGTTGTTCATACCAGTGAGTGTTCTTGATCCTTTTCCTTTAGTCAACAAATGTGTAAAGTCGATGAAGTTAAAGTAATGGCGTGGTACTTGGGGTGTCAGTGGATTAAGCCTTGCAACTTTTGTGTTAGACTTAAGATCAATAACGGCTTCGTGGGCAACAACGGAGTTGGTGTATCTATTTTCAAATGTATAGAATCCACTGATTTGGTAGTAATCACCTTCAATAATAGAAGTAGCAAACAACTATATATCCTTGCCTTTAGCTGAGCCCTATATTGCGTTACCCTAAGGAATCATGATGAAAACTATTATAAATGAGATAGCATTAAAATTGAGCACAAAAAACAAAGTATAAAGCTAACAATGATTCATTAGTCATATAAAATAAAAGTTATTTGACAGTTTTTAGTCATATAATTTATTATATTATAAAATATAAAATATATTATAATGATAATGATAATGATAATTAAATTATAATTAGAAATTGAAGTCAATTCTTGCTATAATTGTATCACACATTGCTGTCATATTTTTAATTAATAAAATAAAATGAATACATTTTACAAATAATTCATTCAACAATGGTATGTGCGTCATGTTATTTTTTAAACCTACACCACTGTTATGTTTGTTACAAAGGGTAAAAATAAAATATAGGCGTACCAGAAGCTTTGTTTTGTAAAAATAATAAAAGGTTATATAGTTGAAAAAATAAAAGAAACATTTGATGATACCAAATGGATAACACTTAAGTTTTTTTTTTTTTGGATTCAATTGTAAAAACAGTGTTCAATTTGAGATTAAAGTTTGTAAAAATTAAAGGGTAAATATAAGGAAGTCTATTGTTTTTTATTTAGTACATGGAATCCTGTGGACAACCTTTTGTAATTAAAAAACTATTCTAATGTGTTTTGCAATAGTAGTTGGTATAATATAATATTATTTTAGATATAAAAAAGCACACAGATCGGACATATATTATAATCATTTTATTATGCAATGGAATTTTTTTTTAAGAAATTAGATTCTCATGAATAGATTTGCATAGTGCACATTATTGTAACCTAAATGTAATCCGATTATCAAAAATGGAGCTCAAATCACAAAACTGTTTAGACTTTAGATGATGATTATCCAACAACTTATTAGACTAATTAATTAAGGTTTTCAGGTTGTGTTTAGTGTTAAGACAGGGTTGACCAACGTTGTTCAATAATGGTAAAGACAGGTTTAAAAAGAATTAAATCTTGTATTAAGAATGTAAAATTTTAAAAGGATTCAATGTAGAATCATACATTAATATAATGTAAAATTGCAGATTTAAAAAAAAAATTAGAATAAAAAATAGCAATTCTATGTTTTTGTGCATCTATAAATGATACTCGGTCGAAACGTTTTCAAAACAGTAAAGAATATTGAAAAATAGCTATAAAAACCAAAGTGCAAAAGATGAGCTTACCATGTTATCAGCAAATAGGCAATTAAAACTACTTGTCTGACCATTGAGCTTAGGAATCCAAACACGACAAACTCTAGCACGAAGGGATGTGTAAAAGGTGTATTTTTTTTTTGTTTTGGATAGACAGCGCCATGATCCTGAGAGGGAAAAAATAAATAAAATAAGAACTAATGATTTTAAATTTGAAAGGAATTTAATTTACAATATACCAATAACTATAAAATGCTACAAATATAATGTAAAAATGCGAAGTAATGTCTTACAAATGAATTAATGAGGCTAATTAACAGGCGAGCAAACAAAGTGGGAAAAAGGAACACTTCTGAAGGCAAAGTTGAAATCTAATCATCTGTAAAAGAGCGATGAACAAACAATAAGTGATTAATTGATTTGTTTCAGAGCATTAGAAAAAAAGGTTTAAAAACAACCTCTAGGAAGAGCGCTTATAATGTCTTTATAGACAATATTTTTTGCATAATGAGAAGGTTCCCCTTGATTATTGCATGAGGTAATTTTTAAACCCTTTCTTGAAGTGACTCTTGAGAGAGCGATATAAAGCTGGCCATGAGTGAAGACTTGTTCTTTAAGAAAGACTCCAACAATTTTTAATGATTGGCATTGACTTTTATTTATTGTCATTGCGTAACACAGTCTTAAAGGAAACTGACGTCTTTTTATCGTAAACGGACACCTTCCTTCATTTATTGGAAAGATAATTCTTGGTATAAAAACTCTATTACCAATATTAGACCCAGTTATTATCTGTGCTTCAATGACTCTTGCTGAAAGCTGTGTCACTATAAGTCTTGTCCCATTACGTAAACCAATAGATGGGTTGATATTTCTAAGCAACATGACTGGTGTCCCGATTTTCAAAGCAAGTGTATGAGATGGCACACCATTGAATTCAAGTTGGTTGATATATTTTGTTGGATATAATGAATTAGCAATGTTAGTCTCTCTTGATGACGTTGAAATAGAATCTGTGCTAAGATAGATATGTTTGTCGCCGAGTGTCATAGTAAGCACAAAATCATTAAGTTCAGCAACTGTTGTGTTTTTCGGTGTTACAATGGCTCTTTCTCTAAAATAGCAGGAGTCCATTTGAGGCTCAGAAATAGATGGATAAATTGCTGAGACAATGGCTGGAATTGGATCACATGAAGTATGAAGGAGTATATCTGAGGGAATACTAATAAAAGAATCATTTAACTCACCAGAGAAAGGTAAATCAGAGATATCACCATTACCAATGCTTAAAATCCACCTAGCAAATTCTTCAGCGGCCATACCATGAGTAGAGAGGCACATGTTTTTTGTAAGAGTTAATACAGTAAATTTAGGCCATAAAGCTGAGCTGCTTAGAGAAGCATTAATTATCTTTTCTTTTGTTCCACCAGGAATAACTGGTAATATTTGGCGAAAATCACCGCCAAGCAAAATTGTTTTACAGCCAAATGGAAGATCTCGACTACAATTGTCACACCCTGAGAGGACATCACGCATTGAACGGTCAAGGGCTTCAAAACAACACCTGTTATTCATTGGCGCTTCATCTCAAACTATAAAAGAAGTTATTTCAAGAAGGCTAGAGAGATGTGTGTTTTTCTTGATGACACATGTTGATAATTCATCAACAGTAAGTGGGATTTTGAATCTTGAATGGGCTGTACGACCACCTGGCAATAAAAGAGATGCAATACCGGATGAGGCCACCACAAGGACAACTAACCCCTCAGATCTGATGCGATTGATGATTGTATGCCATAAAAAAGTTTTACCAGTTCCTCCATGACCATGAACAAAGATTAAACTTTGTTTCTTTTGAAGGACAGCTGCAACAACTGAATCATATATTATTTTCTGTCCATTGCTGAGAAGGGGGAGATTTAATGAATGTTAACTCTTAAGGTCAGCAAGATCATAATTAAGTTCTTCTCTTAGAAGTTTGTTCCTAATTTCAATTAACAATTGGCCATTGGGCATTGGGAATTTATGATCTTGAAGTGTTGTTGCAGCATCATTGAAAAGTTGTTCAAGCTCATATAACACATAATTTTTAAGCTGATCATCAGATAAAATCAAATTTGGCATTTTAAAAGATATTCTCAACCTATAAAGGATGTCATCGTGCATTGAATGCCAAAACTGATTGAATAAAACCAAAGGATCAACAATTTCACAAAATAAAACAATGCTGATAAAAAGTTGTCTAAGTTGTGGAGATGTTGCAGTTGCGATGGCTTCACAAAAAGCCTTAGACCATTCTTTATCATCACCTAAAAGCCCAAATGCTTTGCAAGCAAGTTGAAATGTTGGATAAACAATCCCATCAACTTTTCTTAAATCAACAAATCCTTTTGGACCTTTAATATGGTTTAAAAGCAATCGTAAAAAATAAAGTTCCCCGGCAGCAGGATGTATATATGTTAAATGCCCAAGGCTAAACCCCTTTGATCTTGTAATCCATTCTTTTTGTCCAGAATCCCATACATACTTGCTTGGAAATTCTGAATAGCAAAGTTCTCGTGCATTAGAATCTTTCTTGTTGCATTCGAACCATTCAGTAATCATTGTTTTATTAATACCCGGCCTTCTAAGAGCAGAATGGAGAGACTCGCTACCTGAAAAGACAACATTTTGTTGAAAAGGAAAATGAACCTGAAGTCTTTCAACTGGAGGGTTTCTTGAATGGATTGGAAATTGGAAAAGACGCTAAACAGCTTCATAGGGGCAGATAAAACGACAATTAAGATATGCTTGTATCTCATCATTTGTTTCATTTTGGAGCACCATACGACATCTATTAGGCCCTTTTTTGACATATTTAAATAGATATTTGATGAGCATTGATTGACAACATATCTCAACATTTATATGTGCATTATACCGCATTAAAAGTTCTTTATTGTATGGAACAACATAGTCATTGCAAAGCATAATTCCATCATTGAGAACAAAATTATTACGGCATTCACGTCGCTTATAATAAACAAACCCATTCTCACCAAAAACAGTTGAGTCTTTGAATTTTTTTGGAAATGACTTTGCACATCTACATTCCAACATGCATTGTGCATTTGGCTTTGCAACGCCGTATGGATTATGTATCATGAACTTAGAGACAATTTCATGACATAAAGTATCAATATTCTTATCTGGTATTTCAGCAGAAACAATCGAGTCAACATCATCAGCAGTTCGACATTTAAATTCAGAGGCAAGCCAAACCAAAATATGTGCATGTGGAAGCCTTCTCTTTTGAAACTCAATTGAGCATACATCTATCGAGTTGCAAAATGAAATCAAATAAGAATAAATAAATAAAGATATATATGATGAGAAAGAAAAGAAATGGGTAAGGCCTAATTACCAGCAATTGTCTTGCCAAAAGGGACACCAGATTTGATGAACTTCAACATATCAAGAACCTTTGCTCTAAAAACACGTGTGATTATATCAGGCTTGTCTTCATGTTTATAAAGTCTGTCTTTTTTAAGCTCTCTTTGGATTTTAGGCCAGCTTGTATTGCATGTGAATGTGATGAAAAGATCTGGATTTTCATATGCCTTACAAATGGCCATAGCATCTTGGTAATTATTTATCATGTATCGCGGGCTACCAATTAAAGAAGAGGGGAGAATAATTTTTCCTGTTTTTGACCCTTGAATATCCCCTCTAAGAATAGCTTCATTAATGCCTTGATAGAGTTCAGTCCGAAGATCATTTTGGTTCATTCTAATGTAATCAAGCCTGTCTTCCTCAACATTAGTAAACGCATCAACTAAAAATTATTGGTAAAGACGACCGCCTTTTGTAACAGTGTCTTCACCATATTCCCTTTCATGAATAAGATACGCAGCTCTCATTAGTACATTTTGACGCCTTCTAGGAACTTGATTATCATGGTTGGCAAAACTAATATTAGTTCGATAACCATCTTCACCAAATGAAAAAAGAAGAGGATACTGCAATGACATAAATTTTGGATGCAATTTAGAGATTCTTTGTAAAGTCTCTGACGAACTTTCAATAACAATATCTCGTTCTGAACGATAATCATGAATATCTCTAACAATTAAGCCACCAATATCATCTGAAGATGGGTCATTATACTGTCTTGAGTCATGAGTTCTTTGACCAAGCAACCGTAGTTTATATCCAGGATTGTCAGACATTGACAGCCTTTGCGAAGCATGACAAATAAGCCAATTAAACAGTTAGTTGAATTAAGCATATCAATAAGATCCTTGACAACAGATTCATCTAAAGTTGAAGCAGAGCTCCCATGTGGAAACGGTGCTAGTCGATTTGCAACTTCATTTGTAGTGTCATAAATATAAAGTTGAGCAAACTTTGGAGTCTCTCCATCAGAAAGCAAAAGAGAACCCATTAAATGATGACAATGGCCATTTATCTTAAAAACATAGGGCCCAGGTCGACAATTAACTGAGTGGTCTATATTAGCCCCCATGGATGTAAAAGCGAACATAGAGTTGTAGGCTCGAATATTTGTGCGGAATCTCTTAGAAGCTTCACCAAATGCAGGGTCCAGAAGTTTATCAAGAACATGAGGCGTCGATAATTATCATGGAAGCCTAATCTTTCCACCAAGACAACAGGGTGAGAATTGTGGATTGGTTTTGATTGAGCGTGAAAGCTTCTCATCAAGCCCGAAAAAAGCTTGCAATGAGAGCATTTGAATGTTTTGTCACCAAAGTCAATGTACTCATTTATACTTCCTAAGAAGATGTTAATGGATAACTAAAAGTCTTATAATAAAAAAAAACAAAAAGAAAAAAATAATTAAAAAACAAACTTTTTTTTTTTTTTGATATGAAGCTGCCCAATCATTAGTTGCTCAACTGCAGAAGCTATAAGTTCATGATCAACACAGGTTGAACCAGAAGCACCAAGACTATCAGCGTATGATAAAGTTGATGATTGTAATGAGCAAGATTGATTGTTTGTAGAAGCTAAACAATCATGATCTTGCTGGTTTTGAGAATACAATGAAGGTTGAGAACGTGAGCTCTCTCCTTGATAAAAATGCGAGAGCTGAGCATTGGAAGGCCCAGGATCAAGATTTGTAGCTAGCCTTGATGACCGTGTTAACGTACCAACTGAGCAAATATAAGTTTCATTTTCTTGCTGCGATGAAATATATGGAGAATCTTGCTCATTATTAATTGCATATGATGATTGCAAGCGTTGTCGTCGGGTAGTCATGTATGTATAAAATCTAGTTAAAAAAACAAAACATTGGAAAAAGTTTAACATGAAATTAGATAAAGAAATGGTGCAAGGAAAAAGCAATAATAAAATTGAGTTAAGACTTAGAGCAGAAACAATGACATGATAGGTATAAAATCAATAACTGAAGTTGCATAAAAGTAAGGGTTTTATATTAATTAGAAAAATTTTGTTCTTTTTTTTTTAATTTTTTAATATTGGATTTGCTTTTTATTTAGTTATCATACTTTTATAATATAGATTATATATCTAGCGGGTTAACTTAATTGACTCTTTTTTTATTTTTCTTAATAATTTTTTTTTCTAATTGCATCATTTATATTTGCTTGATTTAAAATTAGATTTTATGATTAATTTATTTTTACTTTGCATTATATTATCTTGATCTAATGATTTGAGAATAATGTTCAAAATATAGACCTGAATTGACTTGATTTTGTATGTGTTTTTTTTTTTCTAATTCCAGCAGTCAACACTTGGTTCATTCATATGTTCTGATGGTTCCTGTTTCGTAGCATGTTTACTGCTTGATCTTTATTTATGGAAAAGCTTGAATAAAGTCGTCTTCTTTTTCAACTGAGAACTGCTAGGGAAGCAGTAAACTTTGGACTTACAGGAAGTGTAATTGGAGCAGTATCAACAGCAGGTGTTGCCTAGAAATATTCAAGGAGCTTACATGGTAGTCCACTGCCTCTTTACTCTATTTTTTATTGTAAATATAGTCTTGGAATTGAATGTGTCCAGTAACTTAAGGATTAAAGAGGATTCGAATTTAATTATTTCGATTGAGCCATATCACAATGATTTATGTTTGCAGTTGCACATGTTAGTTTATCTTTTAGTGAAACCTGATTCCACTGTTGATTGCTTAGTAACTTGCAAGAGATTTCTACTTTTAGGGATTGTGTTTCAGGCAAATGCAGTATGCTTTAAATATGCATAAATATGATTTACTGGGACATAGAAATTATAGGACAGTGGAATCATATTCTCAGCCTTCTTGTCTTTTTTGTTCCTTTTTCTTTACATGTTAAGAGTTTTATTGGTGGAGATATCTTGGCCTTAAGATTAAGGTTGTTGGTTTTGACATTTGAACCCTAGTCAAAAAAGCTTTTTTAAATTATTTTTTTACGATTATCTCGGTTTCATGACCAAGCTCATGGGTCCTTAAACATTGGATTTGCATTTTAATGAAACCTCGTGGGAAAGATAGTTACAGCACAATAATGCATCAACAAAATCTAGCGTATCAAATATTTATTTTCTATATTTTTTGTTATTGTCTAAAAAACATTGTAGGAGTATGATATATTATCTTGATAAACGCTATCTCGACAGCGAAAAATCATCTTGCATAGTCCTTGACAATTGACCAAAGAAACAAACAACAAAGATCAAATTCCAAACAAAATAAATGAGCAACGTAGATAATAAAAAAAATTAATCTGTTTCTCTACCTAGAATGTTTATTTTATTTCTTAAAGCAACTTTTAAAAAAGTTAGACAACAATAAAATAGCTGAATAATATGAATATATTACGAACAAATACCAGCACATCAACACTTATAGTAAAAAATACAACCAAACAATTGAATAAGAAAAAAAAAATTTCAATATATGTTTTCTCAACATTACATAGCAACCAGTGTATATATACAAACATCATAATAAAGCTGAAGAACAATAAATCCTAAAAATGCAAAGAAAAAGTTTTTGAAAAATCTAACTAATAGAGGCAAGTTTAATGTACAACAACTTAAAACAACCACAACATAAATTTTCTAGAGGTGATTAAAAGAATGTAATTGCTACACCGATATGATAAAAGCATTAAAAAGCAATTGAAGCCTCTACCTATAGTGATCAACAATGTAAACCTGACACTTTATTTTTATAACCCAATTAAAAGCAATCACTTGTTTCTTTTTAACCTCTTAATATGTAGCCCAAACAAACACACAACCTAAGAACGATAATAACCCCTTATTAACAAAAAAAAATCCTCAGCGCTAGCAATTCAACAAACCATCAAAAGACTGTTTTTCTTGCTGAAGTGAATTAAGCACACGTACAATCATTATCAGTCTGAGCTCAACAACATGTAGTAATGACAACAATATTCACCCTAAAAAAAAGCATTTAAAACTCTTAGACCCCCATCTTAGTTAAGGATGTGTAGAAAAAAGCAGCGGCCAACTTTCATTCTTGTTTCTTAAATTCCAAGTTTCAAATGCAACAATCCTTCTCTTCATTTTGCTTTTCAACCACCGAACCACAATTCAAATAACACTTGTTTCGCTAATGAAGTATTTTTTTAATAAAACTTAGAATATCTATTTACCTGGGTGAACTTGCAACCATTTTTTTTTCTTCAAAAGAAAATAAACCAAATCTTATCAGACTTATTTAAAAAAGGAACAAAAAAAAATGAATTTGTTTGTTACAGGCTTATGATAGCAAATACCAAGCTAATTAATCTACCAACTTAAAAGGTTGGTCTAAAATGCTCATTGACTTCTAAATTGTTTTTTATAAGAGGAAATATGTGGAGCTAAACATCAATTGAAATGAAACTTGTGTGGCCAATAAAGAAATTTTTAACATAACCTAAAATATTGACTTTCCTGGATAGACTTGTAGCAAATTTGTTTTCTTTTTTTGAAAAGAAAGCAAATCAAAGTTCATCAGACTTAGTTAAGAAAAAAAAATATTGAATTTGTTACCTGAGTCATCATTATCATTATATGTTGACGGTGACAAAAACCAAGTTAATTATTCTGCTAAGGCTGACATAATATTCTAATTTGTTAATATGCTAATCCAACAACTGATTAGAAGAAAATGATTCTAGCCATAGAATCCAAGCAGTTAAATTGCACAGCACACTGAAAAGAACACCAAGCAACGAAAACAATGGTGTATAAGGTGACTAACCGAAAATAGCATTTGCGATACCTCAATAATTAAAATGGCAAACCTAAAAGGCTAAGGTTTCAAAGTTGCTTGGTGGTAAATCTTCAATTGGTTTATTTTTTTTTTTTTTATCTCTCTCATAATAAGGTAGATGCCCACACCTTATAAAATCAAAAGTGATCCAAGAAGTGCAAGCCTGTATAGATCCATCCAACCTCTTCTTCCATTTTTGGGTTGGCTACCCAATTAGGACTTTGTGTAAATTTGTGTCCAAGTCTACAACTTAAACAACACATATTTATAGTCACGTTATTATTCTGGTCAAGGAAAAAGCTCTTGAGTTAATAAAATAAGAATTTTAAGGATTCAAGATGCATTAACAGGAAAACGGGATAATTGTAATATCGATATATAAAATTTATATTTTTTTCTTAATTAATTATAATAATTTATATATTTTTTATTTAAATATATTAATTTTTAATTTTTAATTAAATACTATTGTTCACTTTCCATTATAATCATGTCTCAACAAAATTAGCACTCGCATTTTCCCTGTTAATTTTTTTTCTTCTTTATCAATAAAAACTTTGACAGTTTTTTTTCCCCTTGTTATAAGTTGCTCCTCTATGTCATTAAACCCCCGTCATATGCATGATTCTGTTTCTATCATGTTAATACCTATTTATCAGCCACCTGCATCGATGTACATGGCTGGAGATGTGGAAACAATAAGGTATATTTGTTTGGTTCTCTATTAGCTAAACAATTCTTTTAATATGAAACAGGTTCGAAGAGGGTTTGGGCTAAGAAACTTATTCAAGGTTAGCATCTAACGATTTTTGTGTATTTGTAAATAAACAATTGTAAATTGTTGACTAAATGTTATCTGTTGTTGCATTTTTTCAATTATGAAAGCAAGCCTTAACGAAATACACAGTGTTGGATTATGCTAATGACTCCATTAGCTCCTTCATTTTTTTCAGTTATGAAATTTTTTGACTAAATGTTATATATTTAGTGATAGTGTAAACACAAATAAATGAGTGACTGGAATCAAAAGGGCAAGCCATGAAAAGAAAAAAAATATAAATTGCAACATAAAGTGGCTAAATAAATAAAGATGGGAATCTAAAGCACAAATTCAACAACCATCAAAAGGGAAGAAAATACAGTAGAAACAATTTTGAATACAAACTCCTAGCAAGCAAATGGAAAAAAGAAGAAGCTGGTCTCACAGTCCAACAAAGCAAGAAAAAGACAACCACTAATCTTGCAGACCAATAATACATGCACATACCAGCAGCGTAAAACAAGCAAGCCTTAACGTGAACAAAGCAGCAACCCAGCAACCCAACCGAAAAGAATGCTAGAAAAGCTCAACAAATCTGCTGAAAACAAAGGGACCACACAGATTAATTATGGATGCATAAGAAAACAAACAAAAAATAATAATAAGAGAGGCAATGAAAAGAGGGGAAAAAAACCTAAACTGATGGTGCAACAACCAGCAAGAGAGGCAATGGAGAAAAATAAAAAAAGAGTCCAACAACTGGTAGGCAAAGAAATACACAGACCGGATATAGACAAAGTAAAAGAAAAGGCATTTGGTTGTAAACTAAAAAAAATAGGGCATTTTCAGTTTCTAGTCACACGAAACACAAAGGACAATTGCTGCACAAAATGCAAAATCTTATCTCTAACCAACATGATCATATTTCCCATGCAAACCAGACAGCCCTCCTCCCAATATAAAGACAGCAAATAGGATGCATTTTGTGACAGCAAATAGGAATTTAATGCACACTGGCCCACTAATTTAATTACCAATGCAGAACCAAAGAAAACAAAGACATGGCTGCCAACAAATAGGACAACATTTAATGCGCATCGGCCCACCAATTTAATTAACAATACAGAAGCAAAAGAAAAGAAAGGCATGCGTCCACAAACAAAAGAAACAGATATGCGGGCTGAAGCAATTGTTACAATCCACAATTGCATGAGTCTGAATGAACAGGAAAACCGCATCATGATTTAGTTTCTTTGTTAATAAACATAAAAATTTACATTGTGAAGAATACTGTAGTATTATGGGAGCGTTTTTTTTACTGTTTTTTAGTTAAAAAATGTTGTTGGGGGTGTTTTCTTTTTCTAATTTTTATGCAAAAAACTACCGAGTCTGGCTACCAACGTTATTAGATCTAGCTAGGTAATAGGGCTGCCCAGCATAACCCAAAAGCGTTGGGTCTGGTTGCCTAATGCTATTGAGTCTGGTTTGGCTTGGCCTCAAACCCAATGTTATTGAGTATGTCTTTGCAGTCAGACCCAATGCACTTAATATATTTTTTATACTCTTCTCTCATTTTACATTTAATTTTTTTTTATTGACCGGCTGTAGAGCACAGACTAATATACTAGTATATAAAGTGTTGTGATGTTAGCGCTTTTGAAAAAAATTGAAATTTTTATTTGTTTAAAATTAATATTTCAGATATTTTGA
>Ga0307518_10001475_pt1 | contig 17469 bp, 7 predicted proteins | sample 25_EM_MG_FD_203889 | JGI IMG/M metagenome (GOLD analysis project Ga0307518, IMG submission 203889) | Populus trichocarpa ectomycorrhiza microbial communities from riparian zone in the Pacific Northwest, United States - 25_EM | ecosystem: Host-associated > Plants > Roots > Unclassified | place...
ATTAGTTTTGGAGAAAACTGAAGAAGTTGATTAGATTTATTCCATAAACTCGATAAGACAATAGGCTATAAAAAATAATTCTCAATGGACCAGACTTAAGCCCAAATTTAAATGGCAAAAAATAATATTTTGTGGCCCAAAAAATTTATTTTATAGTAAACTCAAACCCAGGATAGGCCAGAGCATGAGCCGAGTTGCACACACAAATATGAGTTTAAGCTTAAAGCTCACTTTGCTTAAGTCTTCTTTCTTCTAAAAGCATGAGTGCCTTTTGAGCCAATTTTTAACTTTTCACATTCCAACTAAATGGGCGCATGGAAAACATTTTCTAAAATTTTCCATGTTTGTTTAACTTTAGAAAAATTGGTCAATAAAAAATGGTTTTCATCAAAGGAAAAACTTAAGTCTTTTCAAATGAAAGTTTTTTCCTTCTCTTTACTCCAAAATATACTTTCTGAATCTTTAACAAAAAAAAAAAGTAAATTGAAATGATTAAATTACTCTTAAAATCAAAGTTTATTAAATTATGGTTCATGGACTTTTTCATATTTTCATATTGTTTTTTAGTAATAATCAAGTAGTTTGAGAGACAATTTGATATTTTGATAAATATAAATTATGATTTTAAAATAAAAGACGGCTAATAAAATTGTATGCGGTGTTTGAAGGCAATGTTCCTTGACGTGGTTAGAATCTTCTTGGCAGCCCCTCCCTTTCTAAGCGGCACAAGTGGCATACTGATTTTTTATTTGACACAAACGATCTTTTTTTTTTTCTTTCTCCTCAATTTCTATGTCTGACTCTCTAAATTTTCAAAGCAACTCTTCAATTTGTTTTTTCTTCAAATTTGATCCATGTTATTTTAATTAATATTTGTTTTATTTGAAATAATTTATAAAATAAAATTATTTTTAATTTTATTTTCCTTCAACTTTTTCATCTGTTAAATTTGGTTTTTATTTTTTAAATTATTTTTTATAAAAAAAACCTATTTTCCAATAAACAAACATGTAAATAAACCACTAGAAAAATTTGTGTTTTTTTCTATATAGGATATAAGCTTTTAGATAATTTTAGGTTTCTCAAAAACATAATGGCTAAAGATTTTTTAAGATCAATTTTTTATTCATGCATAATTTATTTAAATAATGTAAATGTTTCATGTTATAAAGTTAATGTTATAAATTAAATTCCAACAAAGTTTTAATCTAAAAAATACTCATTCATTGTGATTTTAAACAAAATTCCAACAATTTAGTCCTATATAGAAAATAAAAGACAAACAGAAAATTTTCATTCAGTTTAAAACACTAAAAAGTGATCTTCCCATCTCAACATACATCTGTACTCGTATATATACCTATTTGGTGCTATGTACTTTGACCCTTTCTAGGCAAAGTATCAAACTGATCTTCGTTGCTTTCCCAAATATGATCTCATCACACACAACACCAGAACTCCCCAAGCACAAGAAGAAACACAAGGTCAAAAACAAAAACGAAAGAAAAGTAACGTGTCTTCCCTGTATAACTATATAGGAATAGTTGTCCAATAACAAACAGCTGTGACATACCGAACTCCCCAAGCTCGGTCACGTATACGTTACCCACCACCTCTATTTTGGTGGACGAATCAAGTACGCAGGCAAGGGACTGGCACGTGGGGACTTTAGAGGAACCTCGTTGAGCTGCTTCCCACTACCATCATAATAAATTACCCCTGAGAAATCCAATGGCTGACACTTATCACCCATCAAGATAGCCTTTTGCCAGACACCACCATCACCAAACTCATCAGGACCCAGAAGAACATCAACGTTTTCCCGATCATCCTTTCTCCGGCGATGCATCAACGTGATGGCCTTGTTGCTTATTTGTGTCAAGAGCTGCTTTGGCCTTGCAAGTGGCAATCTTGGAGAGTGTCTTGGGCTCTTGTTGATGGTGCTGCAGTTGTTCTTGTAGGTTGGCTTGTTGGCTGTTTTGAGCTTGCTTGAGACACGGCTTGCATGCTTGGCACAAAGAGCCATGAGACATGATATGGACACAAGGAAACCTGGGGATAGCCTCTTTGGTGATGAGCTAGAGCTGGAGTCGTGTTGTGGTGATGTTATGACCATGTTTGCAGTTTCTTTGCCTTTTGATTTTCAGTTTTGAGTTCTTTTGATGACTAAGAGAAATATTGGAGGGTGGGTAAAGGGGGTGATTTGTGCTGTACTTATAGGGGTTTTTTTTGAGAGAGATGAGGCTGACCTTTGATATATGAAGAAGCCGGTGCTGGCTGTTTTACAGTTGACTCACTTCTATATATATATATGTGAAAAATGATTAAGAGGATTCAAGTCGGTTGGTTTGGTTTTTATTTAATAACTAAACCAAAATTTTATAAAATATATAAAAAAAATTAAAATCGGTTCAAACTAATTAGTTTCAGTTTAGTTTGATTCAATTTGGTAATTTTATATTCAGAGTTGAAAATTATATTGTCTTTTGGGTTTTTTTTGGACTTTCTAATAGGTTGTTTTCGGTTCGGTTTTTTCATTTTGGTTCGGTTTAGTTTTTTGATTTCAGGCTTATGAAACTGAAAGCAAACCGAACCGATTTTTTTTAAAATATTTTAATCGGTTTTTTTTCATGGTTTGGTTTTTTTAGTTATTTGTTTTTCTGGTTTTCTCGGTTTAATCAGTTTGTCAGATTTTTTGCTCACTCCTAGTTCTAAGCACAAAAATATATGCAGATTAATTAGCTAATCACTATATTATTTACGCTCAATCAATTTTAATAACATATTAAATTAAAAAAAATACAGGTATAGTTTTTTTAAAATAATTTAAAACATGTAAAAATTGATTTGAGTTAACTTGGAAAATTAAAAAATAACCTGAATAACTAGAAAAAAAATTTAACTAAAAAAATTCAAGATAATATATTTTTTAAAATAAATATTGAGACAATAACATTTTGCATCGACTCATATTAACATATAAAATCTACAACACAGGTTATAAGACTATAATAATCTTATAGAAAGCATACAAATATTTTTTATTGGAGCTCAGTTTTCATTCAACCAAATATTAAAAGACAAAAAACCCGAGTCAACTCAATAAAAAAAATGTTAACTTATCAAACTTGGATCATAAGACCGAGATAAATCAATAGAAAATAAATCAAAATAAATTCAATTCCTGATCAATCCAACATTGAAAAATAAAATTAAAAAAAAAAGACAAAAAAAAAACTTGAGTAAACTTGGTTTAACCCGTCAAACCCTTAACTCGTGTCATGAGACTAGGATAACTCCATAGAAAGCAAAAATAAATAAAATAAAATTATGAAATTTAATTTCCAGTCAACCTAAATGGTGAAAGATAAAATAAAAAAAAATCAATTAAAAAAAAGACAAAAACTTGAGTCAACCAGGTTAACTCGTAAAACTCATGACTCGGATTATGAGACTGTGATAACTTCATAAAAAACAAATAAATATAAATTATGAAACTTGATTCCCAATCAACCTAAATAGTGAAGGTTGAAATTGAAAAAAAAATAATCAATTACAAAAAATAACAAAAAAAACTTGAGTCAACTAAGTTAACTTGCAAAACTCGTGACTTGGGTTATGAGACTGTGATAATCTCTTTAAAAGCAAATCAAAATAAATTATTAAGTTCTATTCTCAATAAATATAATATTAAATAATAAAATTAAAAAAGTCAAATAAAAAAGAAGCATTATACCAATAAAAAATACTTTGTTCAAAGGGAAACAATGATTTCTCCTGCTCCATTAATTCTTGTTAACAAAAGTTATATTCGCTCATTATGCTGTTATTAAAATTTCAAGTTAATTATTTTAATAACTGAGTTATTAATATGCTTTCATGTATTATAATTTTTTAATTAAAAAAAAATATATTATTTATATTTTATAAAATAATTAAAATAAATATAAAATAAATTAAAAAATATATAAATTGATAAATTAAAAAGAGTTGTTAATGCTAATTAAATATTAAAATGTGAAGCTAATCTTTATAGTTGAAGCTGAAAGATACACATGCAAATGTTTTCAACGAGTTGCCTTTTTCGTTTTACATGTTTTTATAGAGGTGAGTTGTCTTTGCTAATAACAAAATATTTTTATTTTTATAAAAATGACATAAAAATGTAACTTATTTATATGAAATGTAGATGAGAAAAATTAGTGACAAATCAAATTAATCTCTTCGAAGCATTATAAAAAGAAAAAAAAAAGTAAATAGATCAATCAATGTTGAAATAATAAATCTAATTAAAAGAGTTTAATAAATAAGAGAGAAGGGCATTGGAAAACCAAAAGAATATAAAAAATTGAATGAACCCTGATTTACTTTTTTTAGCATGGACATAAAAAAACCACCTTCATTGACTTCTACTTAGAAGACGAACCAATCGACATAAATCTAGGCTTTTTCGGTGGTTGAAATATGGTTATTTAATCATTCTCTCTAAAAATACTCCCATGAATTTCTATCTCTTTTCTTAATATCTAAGAACTGAAAAGTGAAAAAATAAAGTTTGGTAACCAAACATGAATCTCTAAAACAATTGGGACTAAATAATATGAAATCTAAAACTAAAAGGATCAAACTATAGTCTTTCGTGCCAAAATCTAAATGAAACATTTATTTTTTTTCTTTGTCTTATATGATCCTTATTCTTTTAATTTTAATTTGTATTTTCAACTCCTATCAAATTTTTATTTTATAAAATTGTAATCAAATTCATATTCAAACATAACCCAAAACTGAGGCAATACATATATGAAGAATTACACATAAAAGAAACCATAATATCATAACTTTAGAGGATAAAATTGCATCAATCAAAGTTAGAGAATCAATTTTTTTTTTTAAAGAGCATTGTTCAAGTGAACAAGCAAGTCCATACTGAGAATGAGTATAATATTACAATGAATATGTCATATGTCTTAGTTTATTTTCTAATTTTCATTCCTTAGAATTTAAAGTTATTTATTTTTAAGAGGTTATTATTAATTGTATTGTTTTTTTTATAGTGATACACGTACAATGTCACAATTCATGTGGGTTCACATAATGTTGTTTTTTTTACTTGATCCTTGAAACATTTTCTATTCAAGCCACCATTTTTTTTATTTTTTTTTTCCTTTCACATTGCATTGATTTATAATTGGATCTAATAATTTGTTTTGATTAGCTTATTATGGGTTCTTGCAGTGTTAAGAAAAACTTTCTAACATTAAATTAATGCTTGATTTGAGGAAATGAAGTTCAATTTTATTACTAATAAATTGACATAATGTCTTTTTTTTTATTGTATTGAGGTGTGGGTTTTTAAATTTTGGTCCCTATAGTTTTTTCATTGTTCATTTTTGGTCTCTTTGTTTTCAATCTTTTATATTTTGATCCAAAACCTTTTATTTTTTTGCATTTAGCCTCTGAATTGGATAGATGAGAGGGAGTCATAAAATAATGTTGAAGAATAGAGAAAATGATTGGTTTGCTAGTTTCTAGAAACAAAACGACCTGGATTTGGTATTAATGTGTTTCTTTAGATGAGATGAGTATGACTGAGGTATTTTTGAACTTCTATATCACTAAAAAAAAGTAGATTAAGATTGGAAAATAATATTTTTTTAATTTAATTTTCTGTGTTTGAACTAATTTAAAGGTGTTTTGAGTTGACAAATCAATTTATTAAGGTTATGAAAGTGTTTATTAGATGTTTTTAAGTGAAAATAAGTTGAAAAATAGTTTATTAGATTCAAAAAATCTTAGCATGATTTTCTAGTCATCTCTTTGATGGATGGAATCTAGGCAAGCAAATGATGCACTAATTGTAACTATAGGATGGTGCATTGTCTGCTCTCTTTCTTAAAAAAACAATAGATAAATGACACGAACATCGTCTATCCATTTTAAGAAAAAAGAAACAAAAGAAGTGAGCGTGTTTGGCCTTTTTTAACGGACTAGGTGCACTAAACCACCTAAACCTAAACGCCTGACTTTTTTTTGGCCTTTGTTTATATATATATATATATATATATATTTCTTAACTTAAATTATAATTCATTAAGATAAATTAATTTAAGAATTATTTTGGATATTATTTCATTAAATACCATTTAATTTTTTATTTTTTTAAAAAAAACTTTTTGTAACATTATCAAGTGTTCCTTTCGTATTACCATTCATAATGCTTTTTTCCGTAGATTTTATTTAGTGGCTTTCTTGCGCATGTTTATTTTTATTATTGTATAATTAATTAAAAAATAAACTTAAAAAAATAAGGCTATTAAACCCAACTAGTTTCTTGACTCGGGTTGCAAATTAACTTAAGTTAGCTTAAGTCGATCAAAAATATCATCGTCTCAATATATATAGTTTCCAAGGATGCCAACTTGATTTTGTTTTTTTCTAAAATCAAACTAGTTTTGACCAAGTTGTATTGAACCCTCTAGGCTAGCCAAGTCACATCTGGTAAGCTCCCATCTTTGTTTTGTTTTGTTTTTTTTTTAAATTTGAATAGCATGCTAGATAAGGGGTTGGGTCAAGGTCTCTAGGTTGAATTTTATTTATTTATTTGAAACTCATATCAAATAAGAAGCCAAGTCGTGGGGGAGGGGGGGGGATGGTCTCCAGGTTAACCCGCAAGACTAGGTCGGATTTGGTAACACTACTAAGAAGTTACATATAACAATGCACGAACGATGAGTTGTTTGTTCTTATATTATTTTATACATTCATTTCAAAATTATTAGAATATTCTTTTTTTGTAATCTAAACTTGATTTTATGATATGATAAATGTTTTTTTTCTAAAAGACCAAATATAGATGGCTAGGCATGTGCGCATGGCCTTGCAAGACCATGTGTCTAGTCTTTTTTCTAACAGGCCAGCTTCACTAGACTAGCTAGACCTATGCATCTAATCTCTTTTTGTTCTTTGTTGTTTTTTTATATTATTTCTTCAATTTAAATTATAATTCATTGAGATTAATTAATTAAAAAAATTATTTTAGATATTATTTTATTAAATACTATTCAATTTTTACATTGTTTTTGAAAAAGATTGTAGTATTATTTTTATAATATTATCAAGCATTCTTTTTGCGGAACCATTCATAATGCTTTTTTTTTCCTTCAATTTTATTTGGTGGCTTTCATACACATGCATATTTTTATTATTTTATATCTAAATAAAACATATATTTAAAAAAACAAAATTATCTTAATATATATTTTTCTATAAGCTTCCCGACTTGGGTTTTAGTTAGTGTTAACAACAATTCATGGTTAAATTGTTTTATGCTAAAAACATGTTGACAACTACTATATATTATTATTTTGTTTTGTTAAAAAACTTTATTTAACCCATAGTGGAACACGGGTCAACACTAGTAATCTCAAAACTTTTTCTTTTTTTGTTTTTATAAAGGGAGAGGAAAATAGGTGTGTAATTTGTGGATTTATATAGATGAAGATCATTATTTTTACAAATCATGTTGAATCATGTTCAAACTATTATTATAAGTCAAGTTTGATTCTATCCATCCATTGGATTATAAATTTATATAAGAATTATAGAACTTTTCTTCAAAATAAAATAAATAAGTAGTTGATTTTATGTGTGTGCTTAGCTATAAAAATTCGGTTTTGCCCCTCGAAATGTAGAGGGAATAAACCTAGCTATTGTACAAAAATAACGTTTCATTGAATAAGAGGAGATTGGCATTAGAAAACAGAAAGCAAAGATTTGATCAAAGCTGTTTGGATTATGTCTCAATCAGAAAGAAGTCAGAATAAACCAAATGCTTGCTAAACCTTTCCTATTAATTATCTTTTATTTTATTTATTAAGGAGATAAATGCTAATAAAATTTTCTAGAGAGATCACATCATTCAAATTTCTTTGACTAAACCAGATAATTAAGAAACTAAACTAATAACTATCCATTCTGCTGAAATAATAATATTAAAGTGGTGGAAGAAGTTCATCTTCCAACCGAGTAAAATAGATACTAGCCCATTGTTTTGCGTTGTGACACATGTCAAAGTAATTTTTTAAAAAAAATGTACAAAAAAATAAATCTAAGTATTGAAAAATATTTTTATTTAATATTAGGATGAAAACACATTTAATTTTTTTAGGTCAACCCGGATTGACATGCAAAATTTGTGAGAACAATCTTGAAAAAATACCAAACTGGAAAGCTAAATCTCAAATTAACTCAATCTTAAAAGATAAAATTAGTGAAAAAAAATATGTATTTAAAAAAAAAAACCCATGAGAACTCGAGTGAATAACCAAACTCATGACTCAAGTCATGCATGCCATCAAACTCAATACTTTTTTTATCCTATAGATTAATTTTCATTTAATAGATTTATATGATAATAGAGTGCATGCAAATTTTTTATACAAAATTTTTTTTTTAAAAGAAAAAAATCCATGATAGGGGCGTTAAAAAAAATCATTTTATTTAATAGATAGTAAAGGCAGGTCATTGATAATAAATGATGAGATTAATTTTTTTTAGTTTTAAGTTAAATAACAAAATAATTGATTGATAACAAAAAAAAAATTGTATATTTTTTTAAATTGAGGGATAAAACAAATGCATCAAAAAAAAAAGAAAAAATAATACTTTAAATGACGTGGCTTAAAATTGAGAAATCAAGGCTATAAATAATGCGGCTGAGTCAATTGTAAAAAACAAGAAATAGAGTATCGAATTAGAAAAAAATTAAAAAATTATTATTCAAATCCATAATGATCCGAGAGAGAATACATAATATTAAATAATGAAGAGTAGAACCACCACACAACTTTGTTTATTATATTTTTAATATAGGTGACAATCCACTTTGAATAATGCGGTTGGATGGTGTAGTTTGATGATTTTCAACGTGTCAAGACCTCAGCAGAAGGTGAATGCCCATATAGGAGAAGATGTGGTTGAGTCAGCCTAAGTGGCTTGAGGGGGTCTACACTCTTTGCCATGTCTTTTCCACCTCTCAAGAAGCACTATGGGCGGCACAAGTGGGCGTCTAAAATGGGGGACTCACTTCCAACTTTAGCCTAATTCGCATGCTTCTCGTTCCCCACGGACCCACCATTTTGTGTGACCAAAGTCTCGCCATCCATTTGTTTTTTACTCCATGCTTTTTTGTTTTTGACTTTACAAGGAGACATATTTTTCCTTAGATTATCTAAATTCTAATGTAACTATATATTAAAAAATCATTTCTTTAGTTGACGTGTGGTGAGGAGTAAAAAAACATTGAATGTGTTGTTAATTAGTACTCTGTGGAAGGGGAAAAACATGAAAAAATTGAACAATCTAGATTGGAAAGGTATTCAAGAAAGGCTATCTAAAATAAACCCTTCATGATGAATGGAATGATATCTGCATGATGGTTAAAGCCCAAGATTAAACAACTGAAAAGCATAAAGAAAGGTAAAGAAAAACCGCAAGAAACCAATAAAAAAAAATATAATTTATTTTTTAGGTGAGGTTTTAAGATATAATTTATATTATTCTTTAACCCACATCCTCAAGTGAAAGCCATTTGAGCTTGAAACTTGCAGAGACTCACACTACCTTGTGCTTAATTTTTATCAAATAAATGAGGATGGTGAGATTCGAACTCGTGATAGCTTGGTCATCAAGGCTCTGATACCATGTCAAAGAACCATCTCAACTCAATAGCTTAAGTTATTAGGTGAGGTCCCAAGATATGATTTATATTATTCTCTAACAGACATATAACATAATTTTGAATGGTAAAGACATTTTTTTTGGGTAGAAACTTTCTTTCTTAAAATCTTAATGTCTCCTGTTAAGAAAGACAATCATTTGTAACGAAGAAGAAACATTTCATGTCTACAAGAAACAAAAAACCATACATAAAACAGCACAACCATCCATTCCTATGAAAAATAGAAATGGGCATTGGATATGAGAATACATGAAGCTAAAATTAGCATCATAGCTAGAAAATCAGTTAAATCTAAAAATAAAACATAGCAAATTTTGGCAATAATATCAAGGTCAACAGGAGAAACAAATCGGATAGCATTGTAATATAAGGTGCAACTAAAGTGAAAGCAAGCATACCATATATCTTAACACTACCAAATTTAATAGTTTTACTGTCGGAATTTTCTGTTGGTATTCACACTAACAGTATGTCTGTGATTATTTTATTGATGGGATCACGGACAAAAAATTCCATCGGTAATATGCTCATCAGTAATTTCTGGTATGTGAGTGAGTCCATTGTTAATAAATTTACCGATGATTTTAAAGACAGAACATGCGCGCCAAAAAAAAATTACCCGCTTCATTCCACCGGTAATTCCCTCGGTAAAATTTAGCATATCATCGACAATTGAACCATATGTAATTCCATCGATAAAATTACATATCACTGATAGAATGCCATCGGTAATTCTGTCGATGAGTTAACAATTACAGTGGTATTGCAGTAATTCTTTTCCAACTCTCTAGAAGATACTGACAAACTTATTCCATCGGTGAGTTAACAGTAGCAATGACATTTGCTGCAATTCTTTTTCAACTTTCTGGAATATACCTGAACATATTCCATCACTGGGTTAACAATAGCAATGACATTTGATATAAGTCTTTTCAAACTCTTTGGAATATATCGATGGAATAAGTTCATCGGTGAGTTAACAGTAACAATGATATTTGCTGTAATTTCTTTTCCAACTCTTTGGAATATACCGAGAGACTTATTCCATTAGTAATACCATCTTTAATTATTTAAAAATATGTTTTTTTAAAAAAATATATTGAACAAAAGTATAAAAACAATTAAAATAAATTAAAAATTAAAAATATAAAAATAAATTATCTTAAAAAATCAAATATTTATTATAAATTTAAATATTTGTATGTTTAAATACAATAAAACTAAAATAGAGGCGGCGTTGGAGGAGGAAGAGGAGGAGGTTGATTGTCGCTGAGACCGTGTGGCCAATTAGATGGTGTACATATACCACCAATTTGTGATCTCATCTCCATTATCACTCAACATAGTTCTTCATAATTCGCAATGAGTTGTTCATATTTTTCATTGAGATGGGTCATTCGATCTTGTACTTGTTAGTCCAACATCGCCTCAAACTCTGGAGTTTGAGTGCTCGGGACCAATTACGAGCATCTAACAGTCGAAACACCACGGGCCGTCCGCAAGTTCTCAACCGTAGTGTTAGAGAGTTTGTACACCCGATTTCTATCGGGTCCATCAGATGATCCTACCTCCAACCACAAATCTGAATCGATATCTAGATAGGTTGAAGGATCGTCCCTATATCTCTCCTTCAACCAGTTAAGATATGTCTCCTGCAAAGAAAAAATAAATTCATCAAATTCAAGAAAATAATAACTTACGAAAAGAAATGGTTAAAAACCAACATACCACAAAGTGTTGAGTTAGGTTATCCGTGAACTGCTAAACCCATTTTTGGCGGTCATCACTTCGCACGTGTTTCCATAAAAAGCTTCATTGAGCTTGACTCACATCCAAAAATCGTAGCCTGCAAGATAAAAATTATTGTCGGTTAAATATATTTATAAAAAACAACAAATAAAAAAAGGATGTAATTTTAAAAAAAATATTACCATTCGTTTCGCATGGGAAACGAATGGAACAAAGCTGTCAGTATACGTGGTAACGGAATCGTGAACAAGCTGACTTCAGCTTCCTACACCAGACTGTGACCATCATGTGAAACACACAAACTTCATATGTTGAATATATTTTGCCCGTACAATCTCTAAGATGCATAGCAGTCTGAAATCCTTCCAAACCACCACGTCATCGACAACTCATCCAACTACAACAATTCAATATTTTCCCAATTTAACATCATAGAATCCTAATTCAAATTTGGATTTTAAGCATGAAATCCATTTATTTCTTCACTTAAACTTGTATAATAATTTTAAACTCCTTACCCGACAAATATATAAACTTTGAATGCTAACTAGTCAAAGTTTTACATTCCTCCCTTCTTTCCCTCTTTTTTGCCATGTGTTTCTTATCTTCCTCTCTTTTCCCTCACATGATTTCTCTCTTAATTCTTGTTTCAATTGTGTTTAGATTCTTATTCCCTCATTATCTTACCTAAAACTTTAGTTTCTCTCAAGGTTTTTGGTGTGGAACTCTCCAAAATTTTCTTTTCTCCTCCTTTCTCTCTCCTTACAACTCTAGTTGGCTGTATATAGAGGAAGATGAACTAAAATTTCTAGTTTTTTCCCTTTATTTATGAAAATTCCATTAATGAGTTTCTATTTTACTCTTCTGCCTAACTGCTGACAATCTTTTATGATCTTTTTGAACTCCAATTCTCCTCATATTTTACCTAAAGATAGAACGTGTTAGGAGACTCCTCAAAAAATGTTAGTCAGATCCAATAATCGGATTGAAACTTATGCTTGTTAGCGTAAAATTGATCAGTATGTGATCTTACACAAAAAAATTTAAATTTTGTTGTGCCATCCTTGCATGGACTGTATTAATTTCTCAACTAGGGACCATTTTACATTTCCATCCTTTATTTCATTTACAAGTTTATTATCATCTCACGGTAACGTTATTAGTTTCATCCGGGGTATACACTAATGTTTTTTTATGTCTTTTTTTCCTTTTTTTCTCTCATACATTTAAGCTCATTTAATAATTTCTCTTTTATTTACCATTTATTACAAATTTTGAACTTCCAGGGTTTACACATATATTATTGATATTTACATTGTTGATCAAATTTGGAATGGATTTCAATTTGACCTTGGTAATATTCATATGCATCATTCAATGAATGAATGTTTTTTATAAAAAATATATATATTCAATTTGAAACAGTAATATCCAAAAAGAACATATATATTCAAACCACAATCCATCAAGTTGGAATTGCCACTTCCTTCTTCAAGATTTATTTCATTGTTATTGGTATTCCTTAATCCAGCACATCTATTATCTTTATCAAATAACATTCCTTAAGAGGAAGCCCAAGCATATTCTCTTGTGGCCACTATGTTACTAAATATGATGTCATACTTGGTACATAATCGAGAGCTCAATTTTGGAATGCCTAAACTTCTTTACTCCTTTTATTTCCTACATAATGAAAGCTGGATGTAGTTAATAAAGCTAAAAGATTAATTAAATAATGCAACAACACAAACTAAAATGAAAAGATTAAGATAAAGACAATTGACCTGAATTTTTTTTTCCACCATTCACTAGTTGCAGAAATAGTCCCAAATTCACTACTCCAACCAACTCCAATTTCAAATATTAACTTTTTTCACACCCTCCAATCCTTTTTAAATCTCATCCCATTTGTTATTAAGTTGTGCTTTTGTTAAAGAAAAGTTTTGTTTCTCTTAATAGCTTTAATGCAAATGCCACAAAACATGTGCAACATTGCTTTGGTCCAACAAGCTTTATAATGAGTATCAGACCCATCCATTGTTATGTTTGATAGGGTAATGAAAAGAAAATAATTAATTACCTAAAAGTAACAACCTTTAATGTTTAAAAGGGATGGATGAGGAAAATAAAAGTAAAAAGCCTACAACCTCAACAACATTTATGGATCATTTGAAACCTAACAAGATATATTAATATGTAATTCATTTTATTGAAAAAAACTTATGCAGTCATGAAAAAAAATAGATATATGTATATGGATAATGACAGAACACGGGTGAAGACTACCTATTCCTTCCTCTCTGTTTTTTTTTTCCAATAAGTAACAGAAGGATTCATGAGGTGCGTGTATAGAAGCAAGTTTAATTAACGCAAAATAAAATGCTTGGTCAAAGCTAAAGATAATAGTAAAGAAAAACAACAAGTCCTAGATCTGTTTCACCACAATACTAAACCACATCCCACACGTACTGTCTGTGGATTGGGGGAGATCTGATTGGACCAAAGTTCTACCAATTTCACATTTTCAATACAATTTTATGTTACTGTAATCTAGCTTCACTTGTAGGACTGTCTAACCTTTCTACAGATGAACTAAATGGATTGGTAGCTAGATAATAGAAGTCAAGATAACATATTCATGACAAAAATAATACACAAAATTTTAATCCAAGATGTTGCAGTAACAGAACCTAAAGATTAAAACTACCTTTCAAATCTACCTACCAACCTAAAATGTCTTCAATTGGTTTCTAGGTAGTTGTTTTATGTATATGTGAAATGCTATTAGATGTATTGACTGTGTATAAAAATGTTTGATTGCTTTATGAATTGGTGTTCTCTTAAATTATACATTACATTTTAATGAAAAATTTATAAGTGCAAATAATAGGAGACATTGCATTTTATAGTATCATTGTATAAAACAAATTAATCAATCTCAAAGTAGTTTCAAATGTGAAATCATAGTAGCATCTCTTTGAAGACTATAAATAAATTAAAATGATTACAACCACTAGTGTTTATGAATTGAAGCTTAGATTAAATGTTCGTAGGAGCAAAGACATGAAAAAAATAAAAGTCATTTTGTTTAGAATGTAGTGCCTGTCATTTGTTCAACCTCATTTAGGTTTAATGACTGAGAACATTAATCTAAGACAACAATAATTAAAGTGACATCAATCATACGATAAAGATCTGAAATCAAACAACAATAATCTTAGACAAGAAAAAAAAACCCACTAATTTCTAAAACTATATAAATAGATAAAGGTTTGCAAGCAATAAATAAAAAGGAGAATGAGAAAGCATTCATGCAGATCGGTCTAAATTTAAATCAAACTAACTAGAAAGAAATCACAACCTTGAGGGAAGCACGATTTACAATCCAGAAAAAGCTTGAGTTCGATTTATGTTTTGGGGTTGTTGGTTACAGTCATGAGGAATGTTTGTCTATGTAATTGTTTTCATTTTTCTTTTGTTGTTATAGTTAAGGAGAATGAAAGAGAAGAAAACTACAGTGGTCATTCAATACTTCTCAACAGTAACAAAGGAATCTACCACTGCACACTCACGTGAAGGGGGCGTTTGACAATACGACCAAAACATTGTTTGCCTAAAATTTAATTTTGTATTTTTTGCTTAAAATTAATTTTTTTGGTGTTTTTGGATCGTGTTGATGCACCAATGTTAAAAAATATTTTTTTTTCTTAAAATAAATTATTTTAATGCATTTCCGAGCAAAAAAACAGTTTGAAATACAATCTCTACCACACTATCAAGCAAACAAAAAAAAAAGGTTCAAAATGTTTTTTTAGAGGTCCAACATCAATAAATTGTTGGTTCCACTAATAAAAACACAGCTGGTTCTTATAACCAAACACTTAGATACTATAATTCACCCAAAACATGAACCATGAAAATAAACTGGTTCTTAGAGAATCTGTAGAATGAAACCCATATATATTAGAACGAATCTAATATAAATGGGCCTTGCTATTTTTTTTTGTGTTAGAAAGAGCGTCAAGTGGGCGTAAGAGAGTAAATTGTGAAAAGCCAAAACTAAATACGAGCAAGTAAATCTATCAAGACGTACGCCCTGGACCTAGAAGTCACATAGAACATTTATTTAAGATTTGACATTTCTAGTAAAAGGATTACACAAGTGATTTGGTGAAGAACCTTAATATTATTGCATTACAACACTGTCTATATATAATACAAGACTGTGACTATGTAAGGAATGCTAATGAAGGAATATGCAATCATAAACAAGACTGCAACTATTTAGGAAATATAATCAAATCAGAGGTGCTATACATAGAAGCAAATCACTAATGAGCGGGAGTTATGGTGATTTCCTTATACGACCCCTTAAAATGAACATTCCATCAGCAACGTTGATTTTTTTCACGTAACAAGGTAAAACAAGACCGAGCGAGAGGCTTTGTTAGTAAATCAACGAGCTGGTCATCCGTGTGAACATGAGCAACACGTAGTTTGCCACGATGAACAAATTCACAGACAAAGTGAAGATCAATAGCGATATGTTTCATTCTGGAATGCAGAACAAGATTGAGACTAAGCTGAGTGGCACCAACGTTATCATAAAGTAGGAGCGGTGGTTCACGTAAAGTGAGGCCAAGTTCATCAAGAAGAGACTTTATCGATGCAATAACGGAAGCAGCAGTAGCCAGTGCCCTATACTCTGCTTCTGTAGAGGAACGAGCCACAACCTTTTGTTTTCTAGTATGTCAGCTGATAGTGTTATTACCCAGAAACATTATATAAGCCGTGGTGGACTTGCGATTATCAAGATCACCACCCTAGTCAGCATCAGAGAACCCCCGAAGCACTGGGTTGGATTGGCGACGCATCAAGAGACCAAAATGAATGGTCTGTTTGACATAGTGAAAGAGCCTTTTAACATGTTGCCAATACATTACCGTTGGTTTGTGCATGAACTGAGCAAGATGATTGACTGCAAAACCTAGGTCTGGACGAGTGAGCGAGAGATATTGGAGAGAGCCAATGGTGCATCTGTATTCATTGGCATCATAACTAGCTAAACCATCGTCAAATATAAGCTTAGTAGACACAGACATAGGTGTGTGAACTGCCTTAGCACCAGCCATATTCAACCTGGTAAGGAGATCATGAATATAACGGTTTTGAGAAAGATACAAACCTTGCTGAACTGGAATAACCTCCACCCCGAGAAAATAATACAGATCACTGAGTTCTTTCAGGGAAAATGTTTCACCTAAAGAGGTGACAACATGCTGCAAAAATGTATTGTTATTGCCTGTGAGAATTAAATCATCAACGTAGACCAATACATAAAGCAGAATGCCTTCTCGATCAAAAATAAATAAGGAGTTGTTAGACTTCGAATTAAAGAAACCCAATGCAAGAAGGTTGGAGCGTAATGCAGTGTACCAGGCTCTAGACGTTTGCTTGAGACCATAAATAGACTTCTGAAGAGAACAAACATGATGAGGATGAGACTGATCAATCAAACCGGCAGGTTGATGTATAAACACTTGCTCAGTTAACTGACCGTGAAGAAACTCATTATTAACATCGAGTTGCTTGAGAGGCCAGTTATTTAACAGAGCTAGTGAAAGGATGAGGCGAATGGAGGTTGGTTTGATGACTGGACTGAAGGTCTCAGTATAATCGACACCTGGGCATTGATTAAATCCCTTAGCCACAAGACGTGCCTTAAACCGATCCATTGTACCATCTGGATGATGTTTAATCCTAGACACCCATTTACAGCCAATTAAATTGGAAGCAGAGGGTCGAGAGACCAAACTCCAAGTGCCATGTGAGACTAAAACAGTAAATTCATCTTCCATGACTTTACGCCACCTAGGGTCTTTGAGAGCCTGAGAGACACAGGTGGATTCCAATGGTGGTGCAAGAGTATGCTTAGTAGTAACCTAGAGCTGCTTAGGACAAAAGATATTATTTTGAGCCTG
>Ga0307518_10001476_pt1 | contig 17457 bp, 22 predicted proteins | sample 25_EM_MG_FD_203889 | JGI IMG/M metagenome (GOLD analysis project Ga0307518, IMG submission 203889) | Populus trichocarpa ectomycorrhiza microbial communities from riparian zone in the Pacific Northwest, United States - 25_EM | ecosystem: Host-associated > Plants > Roots > Unclassified | place...
TTTTCACCACCCCACCGCTCAACTACACACAAAATTAACATTACTCGGATACTATGATAGCTCGCAGCATTGACATACGTGCAGTAGTTGTTGAGATCGCAAAAAATGCTGGGTTGAATGGCAGTCACGCCCAGTTGTCACCCAAGTTGTCACAATTCTCACCACAGAATCCGTGTGACACCAGTGACATATAGTGACAATTCTGTGACTGCCGAATGGGTGCCGACGACGGTGTAAGACTAATCCAAGACACCGCCTGGCAGGGAAGCAGCTATGTAGGCCTACATAGTAGAACAACAAAATAGGGCAACAGGTACAACGACTGGCATCAGGAACGACCGATAAGTTATGTCCAGTTCCGATCATATAGTAGTACATTGTCATCGTCACTCACTCAATCCGACAACCACCCAGCTACTTCCGCTCTCAGACCTACATTTCGTCGGTTCACCTTACTGAAAGACGCACCAACACCGGATAGAGTATGGCTTACCGGTACCTCCCACCAGCACCTAACTCGCCCTTCTTCCCTGTGCAAGCAAGCACCAATTTCACGGTCTTCACTTCAAAGCCTCGGAAATCCAATTCCAATCTTGACACCACATCGTCCTCAGCATCACGAGAAAATTTGAGCTCCGCTTTCTGATCCTCAAGCAGGTTTGTTGTATAGGCCTCCAGAACGCACAGGTGCGGCGCAATCCTCAGTTGGGCACTCCCATGCCCTCCGAAAGCCTCGTATAGACGGAGAATGACCGCCTTTATGGCACCAGGTGTCTCGAAGTCGTCGTCTTCGCCACGCTTGATGGTTTCTAAGAGGATGTTCGGCGTACCGGAAAGCGCGAAGGGGAACTTCGCGGCGACCAGCTTGACTCCGCTGGCTCCATAGGGTACCCCTCTTACTGTTCGAGAAACAAATCACCAAAAAAGGATGAGTCATGAGAACCCCAACAATGTTTGGACCCACGGTGCAATGGCGAGTTGAATATGTAAGCCGCTTGGGGAACGTCAGATTCCAGGAACGATCCTACGTGGGGCATGACCGCCCAAGAGAATTCGTGTGTTCCTTCAAAATGTTCAAGTATTAGCCATGCCGGCCTGATAGTTCACCCAAGATGATTACCCTGATCTTGTTCGGCATCCGGAGCGGTTGCTGCTCTTAGCAGGGAGATTCGAAGGACATTGCCTTGACAGGCAAAACCGTACTTGGACTCGGACAAGATAGCAACGCCGTATCCATACTCGCTGAAGTCCGCATACTTGCAGAAAAAATCAACACATGGAAGCATGGGGATAGGGGAAGCGTACTTTGTGTCCACAAACTTCGAATTTGGCTCCATCGAGATTAGTGTTCTTGTGTGTTGGACGTTGCACAAAGCCAAATTGACATTCATATGTTGCAACTGTATTGTTGATGTCCAAGGGCAACTCGACTGGGGGGTAATAAATTAGCATCCGACAGCCGAGTAACTGCGAAAGGTCTCACATTTGAGAATCTTGTGCCTCTCATGCCAGTCTACAACGGCATCAAATCTGATGAAGGGTCTGGAATCATGTTTCAAGGTTGCTGGTAGTCGCCATTAGTCGTTTTCTAGCATCAGCAATGACAAATACCGACCATTGACAGCATCCAAGGAGACCTATTATAGGGTTGGGAAACGTGGCCTCTTAATAAGTATAGTACGAAAATGAGACGCGCAACGCTCCACACACCGTAGCTGTGATCGTGCTCGTTCCATACTTGACTTGAGTCTCCACAGAAGCTCGCAAAGGCCCTTGAGCAATAACACGGATCGAGGAGAATTCCAACGGCTTTCGAGTCTCAAGATGATGAATCTCGACATCTGCTCGGAAGTCAGCGTCAAGTAATCTTACGAGAAACGTCCGATTCGACGAACCCCACGCATCCCAATAGTTTGGTTTATCATCGAAGATCACCAGACCACCAGTGCTATCCTGCTGGATAAGTTCGCGCCTTATAAAAACAGTCACAAACTATTCTTCTCCGGTAACAGACAACATACCTGAGCACAAGGTCATAGAGGCTGGTAATTCGGCCATGGCTAATGGTCAACTGAATAGCCGAGTTCTGAAGAACGAAGTGATCGGAACCATTTGTTTGCACTATTGATTCATGTGAGTCGACTTCATGCGATCCGAATGCAGGGCTGCATACCGGAAACCGGTCCGTAATTACTCGGGATCCCCGCCGGTTGTCCAATAAGCTCATGTTCCTGACAATCGATAAATGCATAACCAAACCTGCCATCCAGAGAGGTCTGGACAACAGAGGACAACAGAGGTGATCCACCTCCAGGCAGGGAAAACTCGATCACGTCTTGACGAGGGAAGGGCGTCGGGTTGAAAGCCAAGATGCCTGAAATGTTTTTGACTGACAGAGTGCCTGCAAACGCGGGGAGTGTGTCTGCTAGTAGGACCCCAAAAGCCTCTTCGAGCATAATATGGCAGTCACGTCGCACTTCGGAGTATAGTTTCTCGGCATCCTCATAAACCATGCCGCTGTGGGAACAGTCAACCGGCAGAATTTATGGGTGATCATGTGAAGCTTACATCGAAGAACCGGGGAGCACTGGATAGTGAAGTAGCATGACACACTCCAATCATGCATAAAAGTAACACATACCATCATGGACTGTTTGTTCATTCTCAGATTACGGAAACATATCAAATGCGAAGTACGCACACTGGTTTAAAAGTACTTTTTCCCAGCAATCATCAATCATTTTCTTCGGATACACATAATCACTCGAACCGGTTTTGAAAATGGTGGCAAGGGTGGCAGCGCGCTACATTGCATTAAAGGGACTAATAGCAGCTATATGCAGCGGGGCTACGTACCTCAACATCCCTGAGTAAGATTTCGCTTTTCCTGTTACCCCTCTTAATGGAACCTTAGACGGATGTGTGAATGTCTGGTATCGCTTCATCTGTAGCTTGCAACTTACCATGTGAAGTATAGGTGCCTCTGTGGAACTAATAAACCACGTGAGTAGCCAGGTTCTTCTGGTACGCAGAAGAAAACCAACCTCCAGGTAGAGTTCTCCACGCCTAATACCACACGTCACATCTCAGAATGTCGAACGTGGTGCAGTAACGTACCATACTGGGAGAGTGCTTCCTTCTCTGGACTCCTTTTCAATATCCTCGAAGAATTGCTCGACAGTGGTGCCCATGCTGACAGGCGGAAGGTCACGATAGTTGTTTGCTGCTGCCCGAGCCCTTCGTAGCTGCAAGACAATTAATTACGGCTTGGATGCACAAGCAAAGCCCGTACATTCTCCAACATCTTGGGGAGCGCTCCTCCTCCCCCGTCACCATTCCCAAATACCAAGAGTGCAGTATCACTAGACTCCAAGTTCTATGCTCCTCCTTCAGCGTGACTGTCAAAGAAGAGCACACGAGGTACAAACCTTGTGATTGGTAACGCCTTTGTTAATTTCCCCGACGGTAGCTTGGGCCGTGTAGGTTTCTGCGGTGAGGGATTAGCAGCGGTGCAATAGGGTGGTGCACAGATACTCAACCAACTGGGGTCATGTGACACAAAACTTGTGTGCCATCTATTCCCACCCAGTTGAAAGTGGTATGAGGAAATACGTTTCTGAAGTAGTTATAAACAGCGGACCGCCACAAATTGTTCAAGCTGGACGTACATATTGTTCCTGCAGCAAATCTAGCAACATTAGACAAATAAAATCAGAAAACACTTACCAAGATAGCTTCTGTGTGAAGAAATATTTCATGCCAGCGTCACGGATGAGCTGGGGATAAGCGGCAGTGATACCGAACGAATCAGGAAGCCATGCCGTTTCGCATCGTTTCCCAAACCGAGACTCGAAATACCGCTGTCCATACAAGAACTGGCGTATCAAAGCTTCGCCGGACGGCAAATTCCCGTCGTTTTCGATCCATGATCCTCCGATCAAATGGAAATGCCCTGATGCGACTTTCGCCTTCAGTTTCTCAAACAGGGGTGGGTATTGCTAGATCCTACTTTAGGCTTCGCTGTGCGCCGAGACAAGAGTCATCTTACCTGCTCCAACCACTTGAATTGTTGGGCCTGAGAACAGGCGAATCGGTGCTCCGGGTATCTTTCCATAAGATCAATCTGGGTTGACCAAGACCGAGCTGTCTTTTGCTGAGTAGCTGCGTACGGCCACAACCAAGCAGTGTCCTATCATCCACTCAACACAGGTTCCTGCCTTCATGAATGGGAACGTACGATGTGACAGTAGGGTATCCCGACTACTTGGGCTTTCTTTGGTCCTTCGCTGTAGATATCGGCACCTTTCGCTTGCCAGCCTTTGCCAAAAACGTCCTCAGCAATTGTGCGCAGCTCTTGGATGTTTTTTCCGTCGCTCATTTCGAAGGCATTAATGATCGAATTGGCGGTAACCAAGGCTTTGTTTTGCAAGATAGAATTTCCTGGGAGAGTCTCTATTATTTGGCACAACGCGTTGAAATCCCACATGAGATGCCCTAGTTAGAGAAGGGTCAACACCATGCCATGGTGTGAACGAAAGAGTGCATACATGCGTCCTGGTTCGGAACAACAAGGTCCGCAGATGCGAGCTGGAAGTACCTGTTCATCTAAGAAGTGGTGGAAGAAGATCAAACACCTGAGTGTGCCGGAGTATCCCTGACTCACGTCCGGAGGACCAATTAAGTCACCACCCAACCCGAGACCGAACATGGCGTTGCAACTAGATTCTATGACGACTTCGTACGTTCCCCGTAAGACCGCTTCATGAGGTATAATGTGTTCCACGCGGCGAGCCCCATCGAATCCACCCGTGATACCTGGAAACCAATATAATATCAACGCTAACCTGTCTCACCGATCCACGCGTGCATCCCACCTTGTAGCGGAGCACCATCTGTAGAGAAAACCATGGCCTCACAACCGGGATCAAACTCAACTAGTGCTTAATTGTCAGCAATACGAAGACAGAAGGGCTGGTACAACATGCGTTGGACGCGCTCATACTGCTTCCATGACGCGGGAATCGTCATTTTAACTTTCCACCAATGGTTGGTCTGCACAGACCACACAACATCAGCGATGAACAAAGAAGTCTAAGTTGGTCAATACCCCTGCATTCGACGGAATCAGTACAAGAGCCTGGTACATGGAACGTCATCTTACAAGATGGTCCAAGTGAATCTCCTTTCTTCGCAGGCTTGAAGGTTTGTTGCATCGCCTCGCAGAACAGGGGTTTGGTCAATCCTGGCGCGCTCCATACATGCAAGTCGACCACGCCAGGACCGTCGAGTCTGTGGATGAACAGCTTCGAAGAGAGGTTGAAGTCTTGGAAATGGCCACCCAGAAAGTTCGATAGACGACTTCGTGTGAGATTCTTGATCCATTTGGCGCCAGAGCCATAGTTGAGCACGGGGTACTGAGAATGCTGCGAACAGTGAGCCATGTTTTGGCCTATTCGATTGTTCCCAGTGATTGCGATTTCTGACAGTGAGTACTAGCGACAGCAGGTGAGACTTGCGTTGTAGAGAGTGGTTCCCCGCAGTTGGCATATATCTCCCGATCAGGACCCGATTACCATGGAAAGTATTACTAAAAGTGTCCCAACTTACACTACCCATTCATTACATTTAACTGCATAAATAAGACCTCATCGCAAACGTATGCACACTTATTTCAAGCGGCAACCCCAGTGACACTCTCATACGAAGGCGGTTCCTCCCCCGCCTCGCTCTCCTGTCCAGAAACCAACCGCTCGTACATGGCAATTGGTGATCGGGGACTAGATGATGCGGGTGAATGTGCGTGTCCGCCTGTCCGCGGAAGAGAATTCGAGCTCCGGCTCAAGCGTTGCTCTAGGGTGGTGGGGATGTCATTTGCAGGTGCATTGTACTGTGGGAGGCGTACGTGGCTCGCGTCAAGGACAGGCTGGGGCGGTGCAAGGCCGTTCTGAGCATGTGGGACCACACTCAACGGTGCAGATGCCAATTGCCGTGTTTGTAAAGGTGATTGGATGTTCTGGCCAAGTCGCGGACTTGGAGAGCCCGAGGGCAGGCGTGCATGGGTGGGCGGAGGAGGTGTGAGGACGCTCCCATGGAAGTTCCCACTTCCATTCTCAAAAGATATCCTGGGGCCTCTCGAATCAATCCGTTCCAGCTGCCTCACACCACTGCGCACAAGCGCCTCGGGCGAAGCTGTCCTCAAGTCACATGGACAGGCAGCGTGACTGTTGTTTGTCTCATTTTCTAAGATTTCGCAGTACCGAGGAAGTGCCTGCCATTCTGATGAGCAGCGACACTGGAAATGGAAAACAGGTCAGCTCTTCTGGCATGCATCGTCGAGGGGATTGAACTGACAGAGAGTATAGTCACCGGTATCCGCACCGTGATATCAAACAACTTCGTCTGGTCCTCTACGGTGCCTCTTGATTTACCCTCTTGGCCCCCGTCCAACGGCTCGACCCGTATGACAAGTCGTAAAGTGTGTTCAACGCGTACACCAGCATCCCGATGTTGAATCGTAAAGTGAAGCGAAGGACAGTCAGTCTTCTTCTGACAGTTTGGAATGGTAATTGTAGTGAAAAGCCTGTACGGGCCTGGGCCAGCAAGCTCCGATGAGTCTGCACCAGATTGAACATGGGAAACGAGAGGCGAACGGTGTGGTGAGAACGGAGTCGGAAGGAGGGGTATCGATGCTGTTGTCTCTTCACTTGCCTTCTCCTTGATCCTATTGCGGTGTGCATCCTTGGGTTTTTCCACATGTTCCTCCATGACATTTGTGTCCTCCACATCCCATACCAACACACGACGGAGCATATCCTGATGCCCACCATCGTTACGCGAGAGATAAGTAATTCGCTCGTCGATAAAAGCGGCCAGACGCCACACTTTGACCTTCTCAAATGGTGCGAGATTGAGACCAAGCATGATCGTCCCCTCCTCCGGGACTCTCGCCTCAGAACTCTCTTCAGGATCGTTCATTTGCAGAGATGCCACACGATCCCCAATAGCATCCAATGCGACTCCTGAATCTGCATTATTGCCGAGGCGACTTCCTGCACCATTAACCTTATCATCACCGGCACCAATGACGAGAAGGCGCCCCGAGAGTTCAACAGCATACCCAAGTCGTGCATCCCAGATTTGCTCCACGGTGACTGGACCAGGGTCCCCTGGAGGACCTGCACCCACACCACCGCCTCCCTCGCTGGCGCTGACACTCGGCGCAGAAACGACGATGAAAGGGACCGAGCATGTGAGTTTTGGGGTAAAAGCACCGGGACGATGTGCAACACCACGAAGGGAATAAGAGAGGCGAGCCCATGGAAGTGAATACGTTGGCGGTAAATTAGGAGGAAGGGAGAGGACAATGGGATACGTGTAGGTTCCTGTGGACGGTTAACCAAACCCCAAGGGGAACAGGGGTAGACCTGCCTTTTTTGAACTCCCTCCATCCTTCGCCATGATCCTTCAGTTTGCGTCCCTGTTGCAGATCGTCCTCTGTATCGTCATCATGGTCCAAACCTAAGACACGCCGAAGACCAAGTAAATTATAAGCGTTATATCTCTGCATAGACGATGGCCTCTGAGGTATAACATCCGAATTTTGTGACGTAGGAACGATAGTTCGCATCTTTGTCCTTCCTCGTTCGATCACCTCAACGTCTCCATCGTCATCTGTGGGTCCATTTCTTGGTCTTGACGGAGACACAGCTCCGGTAACCTCTCTGACGACGTCTAGCACCGTCGTGAGGGAGAACCGAGATCGCGCTCTGCCCGCACGAGTAATGGAGGCATCACGAGTTGCTGAAGCATCACGAGTGGATGAGGTATCTCTGGCATAAGGGGAACCACGCTCAGGAGACCGCGAAATACGTGCACGCATGGGGGAAAGCCTATATGACGAAAGTGAATCTTCGTCGCTGGATGGACGCCTAGAGACGGAAGGATCACGGTTCAAAGTGCTACGAAGGGAACTGTTGGACGGCGTGGACCGGATTCCAGGCGCAGGCATTGGAGGTGAAAGCGAAGAACGGGAAAGGGAAAGGGAGGAGTAATACGGTGGGGTAAGCGTCTGCCCCTGAATGGCACCAGGAGAGAAATCACGGTTAACGTGACGGGTGGTTTGCGAACGAGTTCTTCCCACTGGAATTGGGCCGGCAGAAGCGCTGTAGGTTGGGGGCCGCTCAATGCCATGTCCGTAGTCGTGATCATAGTCGTTCGCGTTCATGAGAGATATCCCAGGTCCCACAGATGCTGTGCGTCTCGTGGATGAGAGGTCATCAGCACGAAAGCAAGTAGTGCTTGTGGAATATATCGTCTGCTCGTCCGTCACATCTATCCGCCGTGGACCGGCTCCTACGATTGTTCGGGAGGTATTAGTAGAGCATAGCCGGTATGCACTCACCTTCTGGCCATGTCGAAGCAACCACTACTTGTAGCTCGACTTCTATACTAGATATCCTTGTGGGTTTGGTTAGATGGAGAGTGAGCAGGCCTCGCACGAAGCCTGGTGGGTCGTTCGGATCTGGCCCATGTTTGCCCGACGGGTCGTTTGTGCGGAGGAAGACAACGGGTTCTGTGAGACGAATAGCGAGCGCATTGGGTTGAGCATCCATCGCTACCAAGGGCCACGTCGAATTTCAGCTGCGGCCCTTATGTATCCTCTAATATCAGAGAAGAAGGTTTCTCAATGACATGTCGGCCGAGTCTCTTGCATTGGCACTTACTGTAAATTCCAATCATCATGTGGATCATGGATGTGCCAATATACGCAAGACCAACGCCATCCATTTGTGAAAGACAGTGCAAACGTGCGGTGAAACACTAATTTACAGTTCTGTCATGACCAACCAACATTCCCTAATGACAAATTCTTACTTGAACGTCACTCAGTGGCGGGACCAACAAGCCCACGTAGTCTTGACCCTACCCAGACTGTTCATTCTCGAATCCCCATTCTACTAGTCCACCGAGTACTTGTTCCAACTATGGTATACAGCGCCCACTGACCAACCCCTCCAGGGTCAGGAATGTCAGGAGCAGGCACCATCTATCAATGTTGCGGTCATGTGCGTGACTTATGGAGACAAGCTTCAGACTTCACTCGACCAAAGAGGTTCATAGACGGCGAACGTGTCGCGAACCGATGGAAGCAATGCGGCGGGTGAGAATATATGAGGATGCCGCAACGCCTGTATGCATGCCGCTGTGTGCTTGATACACGAATGCCTCCTCTGAGTCGAACTCGAGCTCCCAAAGCGACTCTGACTTACCATCATTACGAAGAAATCACGGTAACTTGAACTGATAGTTCAAAACTCTTCTGTCTTCCTTGGACCCTAGGATCTGCCTGGAGAATACCGCCAATTTTCTTCGTTCCTTGAGGTTGGAGTCTGGACTACACACCATGCAAGTGCCCGCCGAGTTGTGTTCGGAGCCCTCATAACAGGATCGACTGCTATCGACTGTCTGCCTACTTGAGCAGACCAAAGGGAACTAAAATAGAGACCACTTGGGCCGCATAATTTGTGTGGGCGATAGTGAATGAACAGACTTCTGGAGTCCGCAAATGCCATCAAAGTTGTATTCAGTAAGTGCTTTGTATTTCTTGGCACATTCTCGTTGGTAGGTAGCAGGTGCAATTTCTGAATCTCCAAACTTGACCAGTTCTTGTTTGCGTGATTCCCGCACCATGCACTATGTACTTGCATGAAACAGTACTTTTAACAATTCTAAGCTGCGGCAAAAAAAAAAAAATCTGGGCCCAAAAATTCCCATATTCACTCAACATAATCAAAGGTAAATTTGCTATGTGAGAAGATGCAGACAGATGGACACCGCTGGTGCATGTGTGTGCAAGCAAATCGATCCGGAAAATGTACAAGTATGCTGCCAGCCGCTGGGCGTGGGCGGCGGCTGGTGAATGAGGCCCAATTGAACCGGTGCTCTGCCGGTTTCCCCTCTGTACGGCATGCAGGGAATAGCCGAGTTAGACCATACCTCAGGGTACAAGTGGGTGACATGTTTGGGTGGCGATTAATTTGTTGCCACCGACATCTGACAAAGTTGTTGTGATTTCAGCCTCGGTCCTTCACTTCCACTGTGTCGGCATTGCGTGATACTCTGTCCACCATTGTACTTCTGGCTATTGGTGCAGCCCTGCAGTGCAGGCGAGTTTGGAAGTAACTCGGGGGACTCCCATATTTGACAGCTGGGAGCCTGCAGCTTGACAAAGCGCTGAACCACACTCACATGAAGGTCTAAAACATGACGTGAATTCAAGCGAAAACGATCAGGCGCATCAGAAGGACAACACATCATTCACATAACAAGATAGCAAACACATTACAAAACAAACCGAGAGCAAGAAAAGGCACGATCGAGAATCAACAAGACCGTCGACAGAAAACGTAGACATGTGCGGGAAAGCTGGGGAAGGAGAAAGGACACAGCAGAAAGCAAGAACATAGAGGGGAAAGAACACAGCACAAGCAAGGACACAACTCAAGCAAGGGCACAACTGAAAGCAGGAATGCAACTGAAATCTTAATGATGGGGAGTGCAGACTGAGAGTAGATGACACAAGACCTCAAGCCTTGATCATCCACACAGTCTGATACACCCCCACCACCCCGGGAACGGTCTTCATATCCTCCACAAACCCAGTGATCAACTCCTCCACGAAGCCATCAGGGTAACCTTGGTTCCGCAGCATAGGTCCAACACTCCTGGCAAACCTGGTAATCACCTCGAGATAGTCAGAACCCAACCTCCTTCGGCGACCGTCAGAGGTTTGAGAATTGCCAATGGGAATCACGTGGTCCATGACACGTACTTCGCTGAACAGCGTGCCATCCTCAGCATATGAGGGAATGGAGCGCGTGTAGTCATGTATGCCCCGCTGCGCTAAGATACTATTGACAATCATATAGAATCTGTCTGCACGGGGCGCATCCACGGCAGGATTGCCCGGGTATCCCGGAGCAAAATTGACCTGGCGGCAAATCTCACCAGACACGTAAAGCCCGCCACGGCGTAGGACTCGTGCCACTTCATGTAACAGCAGTGGATAGTTGGATACCTTCACAAGGATTTGTCAGAACAGCGGCATGCAAGGAGTAAAGTGGCTAACCGCCAGCGAAACATTGCGAGCATGCACGAAGTCCATAGTTTCGTCAGTCCACCTGAGTGGCTGCGTGATATCACCGACCTCAAATTGCACGTTACGAGGGGTGGTCCTCGGCCCAATCGGAACTACATGTTGATCAGATTCACAAATAGAAGGGATCCAATGAGGACAGATAGCAAACGCAGGTAACGCGACTGATCATACCGATATCGACCCCCGAAAACCTGACGTCAGTGTATATACTTGCCATATCCATCACCCTGTGTGACCACATGGTATTAGAGTAGATCAATTCAGAAGATTTAATCACGCACCATACACCTGTTCCCGAGCAGAGGTCGAGAACGCGCTTTTGCCTATCCGGCTCGGAAGCCAGCACACTGGCGACGGGTCCATGGGCATGTGAACCCAGCAACGCCCGAAGAATCTTGTGCTGGGAATTAAGTCTCTGTATGGTATCCATGAATGACGTGGACAGCACCACAGTAAAGAGGAAAAAAACGCACTGCCTGTTCCTCGCCATCAACAGGCAATGGATACGGCAAGCTACCATGAGAATGGAAGAGGCGTCCTTCACGCTCAATGAAGTGTCTTGGGAACTCGTCGTTCCCAATCTGAGTGAGGACAGACGAAGTGTCAGAAGAGTCATCGTCGGAGTTGGACTCTGAGCGGTAAGCAGAGCCTGCCCCTTGACCATTCTGACCACTACGGCGGTTGTTGTTCTCAATCGCCATGGGCAGGGGAGGGGATCACAGGGAAACGAACTGCGGCGTACGAGCTGGATCAGAGGAAGGTGATAGAAAGTTGGCAAGACACTGAAATTGGGCGTCGCTGTAATTGCGGGCTATATAACCTGATCGTAACTCAGCGAAACAGCGAAGTTTGACACGCGGTCAAAAGCGGCGGGGGCTTTGGAGACAGGTCGAGTTGGGAAAGATCAACCACAGCAACGCAGGGATGGAAAGTATATGTCCGAGATGAGCGAGATGAAATGGTGTGAGGGAGGGGGAGGTGCTAGACGACCATACTATGGCACAGACCGAAGATTGACACGGTGATTGATGTTGGCAGGTCCGAGTGTGTTCTAGCGTGCGGCGATGGCATGCGAGACGTGGCAAACGAAATATAAGCAAGACAACCAACCGCCATGAGGAGCCACGGCCAGCATAGATGGCAGATGCTTCAGAAGATGGAACAATGGTCCAGAAAGTTGAGAAGTGAGCGCTTGCAAGAACTCTGAGTGGTTACGTGATAGTTCGGAGCCGTGTTGAACTGCCACCTCGTTGGGTCGATAAAATTTTGCAAGCACAGCTAAAGAAAGAACTTGATGCGGTGCGGCTGGTCTCAATTGTCTGTTTCTGGCATAAAACAGATGCCCTGAAGCAGGGACTGATCCGAAAGACCTGGATTAATCAATTGGAAACAAGAAGCAACAAATCTGCCGGTCTTCGGTCACTTGGGAAAGTTTGGGAACACCCTAAGGTATTGAACGCCGTCTGAGTTCACAGGAGATTGTCGTTGATCACCGATTGAGAGCGCTCGTGAACGGTGCACACAAGTAGTTGCCGCGGTGCTCAGCGGTGGTGGCTTTGATTTGGGCATCGGTTATAGGGGTGGACGATGTTGTAAGGGTATCAGGTTAGTACGCAGGCTTTCTGTCAACAGTTCCCAGACGGTCCATCGGAGCGACGTGCTTCTGCCTCCTGGAGGCAGGATGACTCACCTATTACCAATTCTCTCTGCAGGTGAAGTTCTTCTTTCTGAGAATTGATGAATGTAAGAAAGTTTGGTAAATGACTGTACTCGCACATTAATCACTTCTTGTGCATCTCAGGGTTTCTTCGGGGCGACAGGTAAGCCGGTTCTGAATCTGTACAGGCCCAGGCCAATTAGTCTAGGCGGGACTCATTTCGCCGTCAGCGTCTGGTTCTCCGTCATCTCCCACTTCACTTGACCCTGGACCAGCAGGTGGCATGGACAGAAATGAGGCATACTTCAACGCGTTTTTACTTCCCTCATCAACGCGCCCAGCCTGGAGTCACGTGTCACCATGTCTTCACGACACCAATGATTTACAGAGAAAGAGAAGCGAATGAGCTACCAGGTGAAGTTATCTCTCAAATATCCGCTTGTATCTGGAAATAATTCAGCATGCCCCCAAACAACACCGCGACATCATTGCACAAAAAAAGGGGCTGAACAGCCATGGACATGATGATGCGATAAATCTGGTATTCGTTAAGGATGCTCCGTAACACGCGCCTTCGACCTACTTCCGAGCTTCTTTTCCGGGATGGTCTCCGCTGTCTCCAGCCCTTCACCGGACGAGTCGAGATAGTGGTGTTTCTTAGCCTTGCGATCCTTAGGCTCAAGCGCACAACGACGAGTACTTCTACGTTCGCACACACGAGTACAATCTGTATGTTAGGGCTTCGCCCTGAAATGACCATAAACTTGGGGGAAAAAAATTATACGTTTCACGGAGATAAGCGAGTGGGAATGGAAAGTAATTTACCGCATCAGATCGTTCCTCCAGGAGTACTCCGTCTAGCGAAGTTTGCGTGACCACAAGGCGTGTACCGTGCCACCTGCTATTTGATGAAGTTACGTCGTCTACGCGGAATGAAGTACCCTGGGATTTCTTGCTGCCGTTTCCAGTACAGAAAATGTGCCCGGTGCTTTAAAGGGGGGCATTCGTCGAATTAGGAGAGCCTTCCAACATGATGCTCCATATGTCAAATACTAGTGCTCTTCTCGATATAGCTCTGATAGCTCCACAGTTCTAGACCTCGTAGGGAATCACGAATTAACAGATAGTCGATCCGGGCACCAGCTCTCAAGGCTATGTCATCGGGGGAACACTTGTTATGAACGTCCGGTAACGCAGCCTTGGAGGCTAGACAGCTGCAAGGAGTCTGCTCACAGCCCTTTTCTTTGGAAATTCATACCGCAGGTAGACAGTCGCCGCGAAAAGAGCCACCTTTTGGATTCCAATCTTTTCCGTGTCTGTGATCATCACGAAAAACGACCAAACACGCCGCGGGAAGCCTCATTTAGACGACGAGACGTACCACCGAGAAAGATGATCGACTTTGAACACCTGTAGCTTCGTGCCTTCTTCAGCAGGTGTTGGGAGTTGCATCTAGTTGAGAAATGGATGCAAGTCATTCATACCTGTTTCGGAAATGAATCCCTGAAAACATTGGTTTGAATCAGTGGGGGAGAGGCTCCATAGCTGTTTCGAATGGAGGTCATGTAGACCTAATTGACGTGAGTTCAAGTACATACTGGAACACAAATGTTCTTCCGTCTTTCTCGTAGTATTATCATCTTTTTTACTGGGGGTAATCTTGCTGGATTCCAGGGGTGGTTGTTTTCCTTCAGTTCTCACTTAGGGCTCTCATCACGGTGATTTTCGAATGTGCTTCTTGAAGTCTAATACATAGTTAGTACTTGGTTGTGTGAGTAAACATACGTTGAACATGAAGAATATTCGATGTGAAAGGTCACCCGATCCTCTCAGCGCACGAATTCCAACATCTCGGACTGGCACCATGCATCTATAATAAAGTTAGCAATGTTCAGTACTAGCACCAATCAGAAACTGCCACAAGAATGTGAAAAATGTGACTGGTCGATATGTACTTACTCGTTATGGAGAGACGTTGCAACTTGCCAGCCAATGAGAATTGAAAGTTGTCTCAGCCAATGGGGTGCTCCGTCTCCAGTTCGCACAGATTGCGTCAAGTATCAGACACTCATTGTTTCTACCAAACTTCTTGAAACAAGTATTTTCCGCCTAAAACTTTCCTAAGAGTCAGATCTCAACACCTTTGATATTCTCACCAGCATCGCTGCACTGTAATGAGACAATGACAACTGATAAAGACCAGAACGACGCTCTTGCCGATACAGTAATCGACATTGCATCCATTCAAGAGGCGAGTGCCCACAGCTCCCACTGCTGTACGTTCCCTCATGATATTGATACACGTTCGGGCAGGGGGACACTGTCCTTTACCTCGGTTTTGGAAGTGAAGAGAATGTTTTCCTTGCAGAAAACAAGACAGGTCCAAAAGGCCAAGTCATAGGTTTTGACATATCACCGGTGTGCAATGGGCGCAAGAGGGCATCGTGCATCAGTACTAACGTGCAGGCTTATTTGCAGGACATGGTCTCTACGGCTAGGCGTACCACTACGGAGAAGAACCTCCGGCCACAGCATGTCGTGTTCGTACAAGTCACGCCGACGAGTGAATTCCCCATCCTTCCAGACTCGATAGACTGCATTATCTCTACTTGGTCTACCAGCCAACTTGTACCAGATATAAGGGAGAAGTTTCTCAGTGAAATTTTTAGGGTGATTAAAGCTGGAGGGCGCATCGTCTTGAAAGATGTAAGCGCGTCACTCTTAAGCTCTCATTCCGTCTGTGAAGTTCTTACAATATACTGTAGACCACCGCTTTCCCCCCCATTCCGGAATCTCTGCGCGCTGAACTGGTTGCAGACGCCGTATACATATCTGATGCTAGTTGTGTTCATGGTTACCTGGAATTCAAGGACAGTGCGAGTGTTATCGATACCCTCAATGGGAAACATAGTGTCAACCCATCGATTTTTGGAATTCCCTCTGAACAGGCAGGTAAGTAGGCATACTGATCGTTGGTACCTGTTTTTGGTTACCACTCTCCAAAGTCTACTATTCTTTCCATGTCGAGAAGCCTCGCCGTGGAGAGGAACTTCATGGTCAACTCTGCCGTCCAGAAACTGCCTTGCGGGATTGGTGGATTGCGTATCCCGCTCCGTCGTCTAACGTTCCTTCCCTGGATTGTGACGACGTAGCCACTCTCGTCAAGAATAATGAAGAAGATTACGTCGTCATCGATGTAAGGAGGGCCGATCGTGCAGTGAGTTTCTTCCTTCAGGTCACGTCGATGAGGGTACAAATCTTTATTTTTCACAGGGGGGTCATGTTCGGGCCAGTGAGCAATGCCCAGCCCAGACATTTTATGATGAACTTCCTTGTTTCCACCAAACATTCCGGGAGAAGAAACAAGTTATCTTTTATTGTGGCAGTTCGAATGGCAGAGGTCCGCGTTGTGCTAAATGGTATGCGCGGTTCATGCATCATGGGAGCTTTCTAAACCAGTAACTCCAACCTAGGTATCAGGATTACCTGAATGAAGTCAGCGACACTCACTCGAAAGCATATATTTTGAGTGGTGGTTTCAAAGAATGGAAGAAGAGATTTGGCTCTGACCCAGAGTTGGTGGATGGGGGTGATGTGTGAGTAACGATGAACCGGAAAGCCTATCTATCTTGTACCTTTACGATGGATACTTGATCGAGTATACCGTGACTGACAGCGCTCGTAATCAGAACGTCCTAAAATTGCATCATATGATGCCTCGTGTTCGGCGTGTTTTCTCTTCTGTGGTCGCCTTTGTCATATCGTGGAGGTGCAGGCTCACTCACTTCCACCTAAGCTCAGCTACAAGGATCAACTGCCCACCTTGTTTCCTGACCAATACAAAATGTAGCTCGCTGGCATGGTTTGATGAAGAACATACATTATCACTGCTCAGAAACATGGTGGTCTAACACATAAAAAGTGGTCTCCACCATTTTTTATGTGCTAGACCACAGTGTTACATACCTTTATGTTCAAAATCCACAATCAAGACATGATATATGACGCTATGCTCCAAGTTCGAAAATGAGAGCGTCTATATGCGTTCGTGTGTGGGATTTGACAACTAGTAGAACCGTGGCACCTGCATAAGTCCAAGGGAGGTATTATGTGTGATGGACCCATGATACTGGTGGGCCTACCGTGTTTACAAGATTGACAGCCTTGAAATACGTGAGTTCTCTACCGCTTTCTGAATGTCGACAGTCGTGTTGCTGGTACCTTCAGACAACAAGACCATCACTTCTGAGTGACACCTGATGGGCCACATGATGGTATCATGCAGGCCACTCCGCTGCCGATGACAGCGTACATACTATATTGGGTCGTCAACCCCCAGGGTCATCGAGCTGATCGCGGGGTGCACGGCCATCGGAAATAGGCGTGAACATGAACCGCGCGTACAATACCAACCGTAGTGATCGCCGGTCATGAATTCCGAATCATCGATTAGTGGAATACACGCAGATTGTCCATCAGAGAACCTAATTTTTCCGCAGAGAAAGTGGTGCCAAAGCTGCCAGTCGAGCTGTTACTTCCGTGGTGACCGGTGATCTTGTTCGGAGTCTCAAGAACAAATTTGCCTGTACTCCTCGGCGTGATCCAAGTTGACCAAGGTGGCGATATAAAGTGACTGGACATA
>Ga0307518_10001477_pt1 | contig 17450 bp, 29 predicted proteins | sample 25_EM_MG_FD_203889 | JGI IMG/M metagenome (GOLD analysis project Ga0307518, IMG submission 203889) | Populus trichocarpa ectomycorrhiza microbial communities from riparian zone in the Pacific Northwest, United States - 25_EM | ecosystem: Host-associated > Plants > Roots > Unclassified | place...
ACAGTGCGCTCACAGGGCTCATAACCTGTTGAAGCAATACCTATATACGTAGAGGAACTGCTACTCCTGCTCACCTGTTATGTGGAGGGGACAAGCTGAGATGATAGCGGTAGCTGGTCAAGAGCTGTTTTATTATATAAGCGATGAACGCTGTTTATATACAACAAACATTGTGACGCGTGACTGTGACGCGTGACGTGTGACATGTAACATCTACTCTAAAGAGGACTATTACTAAGTCTACACTAATATGGGTCGCAGTCTTGTGCGCACTTCGTCGACGGTTTACGCCGGGTGCACGTGCGACTTCAACAGAAGAACGCAGAAAGGTGGTTTTCTTGCCATCCACCTTTCCTATCCACGTCTAAAGGGGGGGTAGCGACCTCCGGCAATGGCCAGTTCCAAGCCTTGGCGCCTTTGTCATAGAGTGGGATTGAGTGGTTACTGGGGTATCTCTGGGCTATCTGGGGATCCTGAACAACAATTGATTGCGGCTGTTTCTCAAAGCTCATCCCCGGTTACCCTTGCGAGGACCCAGGATTTTGGTGATGGTGTAACCCACCCCCCTTGAGATGTGAGGCATACCCTTCAGCAACTGTTTGAGATCTGTCAGGAAGTTGATCCATGGGATGTGGCTGCATTTCAGAAAAAGTGCAAAGAGCGCGGCCTCCTAGGTGTTCACTTGCTGTTTTTTAGAAATTGGATGTTCTCTGATCCGTCCATCTTCCTCGTCCCCGAGCTACTCCACGCCTGCCACAAGTTCTTTTTTGATCACCTGTTTAAGTGGTGCAAAGAAGTTATCGGATCAAGGGAACTTGACTTATGGTACAAGCTGATGCACAAGCGCGTTGGTGTACGCCACTTTGCCTCTGGTGTCTGCCATGTCCAACAAATGACTGGCAGGGAACATCACGACATCCAGCGCACGATTGTTGCAACTATTGCGGGTGCAGCTCCTGCCAGCTTTGTGAGGGCTATCCGATCGCTCATCGAATTCATTTATCTTGCTCAGAGCCCTGTGCACACCCAGACCTCGATCGAACAATTGAAGGCGGCCCTCCAGGACTTCCACACCAACAAGCATTTCATTACAGAGGCAGAAGCGTGGAGGACAAAGACTGGGTTAAGGACTGATTTTCATATCCCAAAGCTTGAGCTGTTCCAGAGTTTTGCGACCATGATCCAGACCATAGGCTCCCTTATACAGCATACCACCGATGTGAGCGAACGACTATTGATAACGCATTGCAAGCACATGTTTTAACGGACATCTTGCAACCACAACTCCTTCACGGAACAGATTGTTCATCTCCTTGATCGTGAGGAGAGGATGCGTCTATTTAACCTGTACGCACTGATTCGTTTGCACGACATCTCCTTGATCAACCCCGCCACTGATCTCAAACAATCGCATGGCACGTACGTCGATCCCACTCTTGCTTGGATCCAAGAGGTCCTCCCCAGCGAGCAAATGCATTTGATGGGGCCACCACGCCCAATACGCAATCACTTCCTCAAAGGGATCCTTCGCGAGGATTCACGGGCGGCGTTTAACCTCACAGTGAAACCAGATTCATCATGTCACACTATTCAACATTTGGGTTCAATGTACAAGCTCCATACACTCCCCTCCCTCTACGAATCATACATCACTAGATCTGTCCTTACGTTGCCCAACATCTCCCAGTCCCAACTCGCATTTTACAATGCTCTCCGTTTCCAAGTTTGGAAGAAATTTCGACTCCAGCTTCTATCTGCTTTCAACAATTGCACTGTCATGCCCTCCCACCTAATCCAAGCCTACCCTCCTTCAGACGACTTCCCGCTTGGGTATGCGGATGCCATACTCTTCAGTCCTCAAGTGTTGGAATATGGAATCTCCACAGGTAAGCACTCCTCTCCTTTCAACCACTTCACTTTTTTTTATTTCATAAGCTTTTCCTGCAGCTGTTGTTGGGCAGGTTCGCACTGTATTTCAGCCTCAAGCACGTGCTGGAACCGAGCTTCCCCCATTCCTTTCTATGCCTCTCGTATATGTCGAAATCTTTGATTGGGTAATGAAGGACGAGGTTACAGGCCTGTGGGTTGTTCAATGGCACACGGTTGCTGGACCCAATGGTTTAGAGAGAGTTTCCGCCATTTTCCCCCTGGTCAACATAATACTCGCTGTCGAGCTTGTTCCAGTGTATGGCCAGAAGATCATGGACATGGTAAATCATAAGACATCACAGGAACATTATTTGCAATTTTACCTCAATTCCTTCACAGACAAGGAAATGTTTCATTCTTTACCTACAGAATTATGAGCAGCACTGTCCTGTTTAGTACGCTATGAATTGTTACATTCTTTACTGTTGATAGTCACTATCATGTTGGGTGTATTGGTGATAAGACAGTGCAATGAGATATGAGATATCTAAGCTCAGTAGTACTGCCTCTATGCATCAGCAAAACAGCCCTCCCCTGTACAGGGCTTGGACAGAGTTGTACAGAATCACAGATTCCACAGCAAGGTTCCTACTAATACAGAGATTCACAGACAGGTAGCTACTAATACAGAGATCCACAGATCACCCAAATAGTAATTAAAAGATCACGAAAATCATCATTTACTACAGAAAATACACAAAGTATTATAGACTGTTTCCCTGCCACTTGTTACCTGTCTGCACAATGGCAATAACTGCCATCATATGGGTCATCACAGGGGTCATTGCTGTCATGTGGGTTGTTGTCATGCTGGTGTGAGGGGGTGTTGACACATTAAAGATAGAAGAATAAGAGAAAAAAAAATGCTTACTGGCAGTGGTGGCACGTTTGCGTCAATACGCTGGAGATGGGGCTGGCTGCAGTTGTTGCTGGGGGCTGAGGGTGTTGGGCTGGTCGTTGTTGTCATTGTTGGGCGAGGCTGGGGCTGGGGCTTGTCACTCATCGTCATCAGGAGGCTCAGGGTGGCAGCTGTCATCAGAAAAAGAATCAAAGATAATAATAAAAAGTGTACACATTGGTGTCAATGTGCTGAGGCTGGGCGTGGCCGTCATTGTTGGGCAAGGCTGGGGACATCGTCATTGGGCAAGTGGCCATCATCCATCATCGGGCGAGGCTGGAGCTGGGAGTGGCTGTCATTGTCATCAGGAAATGCTGGGGCTGGGGGGGCCACTGTCTTCGTTGTCATCGTCAGGCAAAACTAGGGTGGAGAAAAGAAAAAAGAAAAAAATTGAAAGACAAAAAAGCATACCTGCTAGTGCTGGCGTGCTGGCATCAATACAGTGTGGCTGGGCGTCGTCGTCATCGGGAAAAGCTGGGAATGGAGGGGGCCATAGTCGTTGTCGCTGGGGGTGCATCAGTGGGCTGTTGCATTGATATTGGAACTTACCTGGTTGTTGTCGAGTGCAGCTGGGTGGTGCACGTCATCAACTCCTTCTGGACATTGTAGTCGGAGAGAGTCCTTCCATCCTCAAGCCACTTCCCAGAGAAGATCAAGCACTGCTGGTCCAGTGGAATTGTCTTGAATCTTCCCCTTGACATTGTCGATCGTGTCGGAAGACTCGACCTCAAGGGTGATTGTCTTTCCCGTGAGGGTCTCGACAAAAATTTGCATTCCCCCACGGAGATGCAAGACAAGACGGAGGGTCGACTCCTTCTCAATGTTGTGGTCGGAAAAGATGCGGCCGTCCTCGAGCTGCTTTCCGGCGAAGATAAGACACTGTTGGTAAGGAGTGGGATACCCTCCTTGTCCTGGATCTTCGCCTTCACGTTGTTGATGACCTCGAGCATGATCGTTTTCCCAGTGAGGGTCTTGATGAAGATTTGCATACTGCCACGGAGACGGAGGACAGGGTGGAGGGTGGCCTCCTTCTGGATGTTGTAGTCCGAAAGGGTATGCCCGTCTTCAAGCTGTTTGCCAGCGAAGATGAGGCGCTGCTGGTCCGGGGAAATGCTGTGTGGTACGTCAGTCTCTCACCTTCGTTTTGTTGTTGCAGAGTCGAGAGTCGGAGAGACTTAAGAAATTTTGAAGTGTTGTGATTACAAATCGGATTTGTAATCACAAAGCTTCAAAATCTTTCTAAGTCCCAGGTATGTACATGAACAGGCCGACGACGACGGCCATGACAGGTGAGTACCCCCTGTGCAGACACCACTGACACTCTCACCCCCAGTGTTGTCAACGGCAACGACGCACGATGCATGACAACCCCAACCTCAATGTCGACGACGGCCACCAGCACCACCCTGCACCACCCCAGCGATGACGACGACGCGCCCACCACCCACAGCCTCCAGCGACGACAATGACAACAACCAGCCCACCACACCCAGCCGTCAGCGACGACGACGACGTGCCAGCACCCCAGCCGCTAGCGACGACGATGCGGACGACCCCAGCCCCAGCCTTTACCACCCTCAGCCGTCAGCGACGACGGCGACCAGCCCCAACCTTGTGCAATGGACGGCGACCCCAGCCTTGTCCAACGACACCATCACCACCACTAGCCGTCAGCGACGACGACGACGACGACGTTGCCACCGCCGATACCTACCAGCACCCCCAGCTCCGCATGACGGCGAAGATAATTAGCCCCTTCCGGTCCGGTTTATCGACGCCAACCCAGCAAGTGAGTTTTTTTCTTTTTATTTTCTTTTATTTTCTTTACAACCGCAGCGCCACGATAACGACAACGACCACCAGTGCCGTATCTCCAGCGTATCAACGCCAACTCGCCCAGCAAGTATTTTTTTTTCCTTTGCACCCCCAGCTCCAGTGTCGCGGCGACGATTGGCCCCCTTTCCTCCAGCCCCAGTGGATCAACGCCAACACACCCATGTGCCAACATGCCCAGCCAGCCCCCTGGGTTGCCCTGTGGCACATGTACTTAGCTTTTTAGTGTACTTTGTGTTATTTAGTTTACTTAATATATATTTTTTGAATCTCTTACTTTGCAACTGAGTGACTTAGTAGTAGTGGCCAAGTAATTAAATCAGACTTAAAAACTATTTTATTGGTAGACTTGGATAGACTATAGAATGTTGGCCAGGCTATACAGATTGCATGCTGAATATGTGTATTGTTGTACAGTGTACACAAGTCTGTCCAGGCTGTACAGACTTGTACACAAGCATGGGAACTGTAGTGTCTGTAGCTGAAAAAGGCTGTTTTGCTGATGGGCCATATACGTCGCTGCTGTAATAGTCGACTCCTCTCCACCAATGGGATGCGTCAATCTCACGGGCACGTAAGACTCGTAAGTCGGTTAAGTTAGGCGTTCATTTCAGACAGTTTGCAGATAAGTTGGACCCCGAACCAAATCCGCGACCCTTGGAGCTTAGGAGAACCTTGCTTGGCAGAATTCGCGAGGCTTATTCCCTGCTCAATGCCTAAATTAGGCTGCGTATGGTCCGTATCTTGCTTGTTGTTCTAATGGTATACCGAGTTAGAAGTGCTTTCTACTAGAACAGTCGGTGTCGCATTCGGCCCAGATGGTGGTTATCGAGCAAGGAAGACCAGAGGTTGGCATCTTCGAGTAGGAGGACGAAAGTCTTAGAAGTGTTCTCCAGCATCAATGAAGAGCGGATCAAACAGAGCACTTGGAGTTTCTGGAATAGCCTGTCGTGTTCGGATCGGCGTTTCGATGTGATGTTGATTCGGATAGAATGGCATGGCAGGAAGGCTCAAGTGCTCATGAACGGCAATGGAAATATTGTACTACGGTTTTGTAATCAGCAAGCAATCCTGTTACGTCGGAAAATGATGGGTCTCGACTTGCACTACGTCTAAATACTGGATGACTCTTTCCATAGATCGCATCCGGAAACCATCTTCACATTACATATGTGACTTTTCTGCATCTCCTGACTCCTGTCACTTCTGGGCGCTCAATTACTCGTGTTGTCGCCACAGGAGAGCAATTGAATCAATCACACCCTCAACTAAGGGTGCGTGATCGCCAGCATGTTTTCACTACATCAAGAGGCCCACCCTGTTATGCAGCATGTTTCCATCCACTTTGGAAGATAACCGCCACTAACTGGCCGCGTTAGTTATGCAAGGTGCGACTACAGTTTGCGATGTTAGGAGTAAGTTTACTACTACTCAGTACTACTTAGCTGTAGGACGATAGGCTTTCCATGGACGTCCACCCCCTGGCAGTCCTACGGTCCGCCCAAGCGGCACGCATGTGTGCTTGTTCTCCGATCATATCCTGGCTATATGCTGATACCTCCAGACGAGCCGCCCTTACTATACGACCCGCGAACGCGCCCTTACGATAGCCGCTATGACGACAGGAGGTACGAAAGTCCCCATTCATGACTAGAAAAGAACATTCAGACCTTATGGTCAGTGTTCTTACATGTACTATGTATTTTCTTATGTGACCGTATCAGCTTATTTACTGTGCTTCCGTTTTGTAAAACACGTTCGTGAGAATGAGGATTGTTGTGGTCGAGATTTATTCGGAAGATATACTTCCGATCCCAAAGTTTGTTATGTGTTTTTCCCTTCCTAGTCTTCGCATTAGCGCTAAGACTTCGCCAACCTTTTCAACCTCCATCCATCGTTGGCCAGGGTCGTGCTGAGAGGGCTCTATTGGCTCGATGAACCTGACCTTGAGTGCCAACCATTGCATCGCCCTGATGTTTCTTACGAATTCATCCACGTTCTCTTTGTCACCTTCGGCATAAATCAGGCCCGGGTGGCCGATTTTGGCGAATCCGGATATGCTAAGCTCAGATGACCACTGCTGCATGAACTTCCGTTTCGTTGGGGAAACAAGATGGTGCGAAGTAAGCAATGCATGGTAATTTTCTGGCCGGATTGAGCCATCGGAGAGTTGCACCTCAGTTGCGGGCGTAGTCAGATTCTCATGGCGAATACGTTCGTAAAGCATGGGGAGTAGATGGAGGACAAGCAGGTCGTAAATTGGGAATCTATATGCACACCCACAAGGCCGAGGGAAGCCGGGGTGTGGGATGAATGCATTAATGGATCATAGTTCAATATTTCCGACAGCGGGAGTAACAGTGAGAAAATATGGGTACGCACTCGCTCTCCTGAGCATCTGACTCCATCTTTTGTCGGACCGTGGACTGCCAAAATTCTTGCTGGTCACGAGAGATGTTCTCCCCTTTCACGGATACATCCGCACATCGGAAATGTGCAGAATTGCTCGGAACTTGGATTTCGAACCAAACCTGTGAGCCCTGGACCTTAACGGAGAACCTTGCTTGGCAGGGCTGGGGAGGTGTACTGTGCAATTCCGAGTCGGATATGCTGTCTGGACCGGTGGCGGGCGTCGTGTTGTAGGCCTGGTTCTCTAGTAGGGAAGACCAGATGGCCGTGTCTTCAGGTGCGAGGATGAAGGAGAAGTGTTCTCCAGGCAATAAGGAAGAGCGGATGAGATGCAGCTCTTGGAGTTGCCAGAAGAGGTTGTACGAGCCCATCGGAGTTTCTGGTCAGAAAGATGGTATGCACTGCTGAAAAAGTGAACCGTAAAAGTCGATGGTCAGAATGGAAGTTGTGAGCGTAACCGTAGCAGGATGCAAGTGTACATACTACTTGAGTGCGTTGGATGTATTTAGTTCTGCGTGGAAGTCAAATGCAGGAATCGGAGGGCCTGGACGTGGTGGATGTGTTTCGTGCTTATATCTTTCTCAGATTCATGTCAAGAGTGCACAATGCAGCTAGGGTTAGAGTGGGCCGGTGAGGATGCCGACGAGGAGATTCACGGCATCATGCGAAACGTGGATGGCAATGGCTTGCGCATCATGTAAGCAGCGTCGACTGTGCATGAAGCTTTGAAGGACGCTGGTAACCGTCATTCAATATTCCATGTCGGACGGGTCTCAACTTCCATGTCTGTTCTCTCCATGGATCCATCCGGGACAACAGTGATGCGTGTCCATCCCTACCTATCGATCATGTTGTTCTCTTGCTGACACTTCTTGACTACTCGTCGCCAAAAGGCAGCCATAATGAATAGATCGTACCCGAAGCTGAAGTTAAGTGTTCACTCGCACTTTCTCGCTACGTTTTGAAGCCGGTGTGGGCTCGATCCACCCACTTTGGAGCGCGGAGGGCTATGTATTTGAAAGAATGAGGTGGGCAGCATGACCTGAATTTGTGATCAATGCTCCAAGAGAAATGTGAGTTACTAATGACCGTGTAGATCTGCAATGCAACGCTTGTAATAGCCGAGCACATCCGAAGTTTTCCGCCCCTTCATGGTTAGTATACAAGCTCAGGGTTGGTACCGCTTTTTGCTGTCCTGTGCCCACTATGACAGAAGATCGAAAGTCTCTCAGAGACAACGCTACTGCACTTGCCATCTCCCCCAACGGAAAACAAGTCATTTTTGGGACCACGGACGGCACTCTTGTACTTTGGGACGTCGACAGTCGCCAACAGATTTTGGAGCCCATAACTGCACACGAGGACACCATAAACTCTTTATGGTACGCCTACCACGGTGGACGGTTTATCAGTGCGTCAGATGACCAGACAATCCGGTTGTGGAATGCTTCCACGGGACTATCCGTACGAGGCCCATTCGAAAACCACGCAGATGGCGTCCTTCTTGCAGGTTTCCTCGCTGACAGAGAAACGGAAACCATCGTCAGTTTATCTAAGGATAACACTGTCCTTGTCTGGCAGGTACCGACAGGTGACATCGAAAAACAATTTCGAGTAGCCCTCGACTCTCGCTTTCTCGCTGCGCTGTCCAATGACTGCAAAAAATTGCTTGCCGTGTCCAGAAAAGGTGTAACCATCTGGGATACAATCTCCGCGGAACCCATTAGGACCCTTCCTCTGGAAACTCCGATGGCGCTTTGTGTCGGATTTTCTCCCGATTCCTCTCAGGCAGTGTTTGGGTTGGCCGAATGCAACCTACACATATGGGATTTCGACGACGATAACTTGGATTCGGTTCCCCTGGAGGGACATGTCGAACATTCGTACTACATTGTTTGGTCCCCTGACTCGCGGACTATCGCCGCTGTGACACTGGGTGCTACCCTGATGATATGGGACGTGGAGAAGCGCAAGTGTATCTTGGGACCACAAAGCACTAGAGGGCCTATCGCGTATTCCCCGGACGGTGATTTCATTGTTAGCCCTGGAGAAGACGGCTCGCTCAATATATGTGATGTCCCAACAGTACGTAATCTGTTAATTGCTTCATACCTATCTCATACATGACCACCAGTTATTACACGATTCGTCGTCTTCTATTTTAGATGTGAGTTCCAAGTTTTTCTTCTTTACGTTTTTTGACCGAGAAAACGTGTGCTTAGTTGCCTGCAACTATGGCTCCTGGCGACATGCTCGAAGTCCGTGAAACCAGCCGTTCGTTGGAAGATTGGCATTACGAGGCACGCATGGTCATTCATACAAGAAAAATCCGTCGTCTAACTTATTCTAGCCACCTAGCATAGGTCGGCCTGATGCATTGCGGCCAAGTCAAACAGAGCAATCTGGTCAGAAGGGACCATTAAAAGTGAAGGCCAAGAAAGCTTGGGAAGATATGAATCGTAATTTCAGAATGCTGTCCTCCCGCAGTCCCAAAGTTGATACTGTGGCGACTGCCAAGTACAAAAAGGTATATTTTGACCTGAAACTCATGAATTGTTCTAATCTTCACTAGCCTGTTGTCATTGTGGCGGATGAAAGGCGACGACAAGAGTTACCCGTGGAGAATTCCGCTGTCAGCGTGGCATCGACATATGAAACTCGCTTGTCCTCCAGCCCAGACGGAGCAGGATGTTTCATGTGTCACAAATCCAGGCGTTCTTGAAGAGGCTCAAAGTTGCCTTGTCAACAACCAACACCATTTCTGATGGACACTTTATTATAAGTTTTTCCATGTTCCTCGATTACCCTAACGGAGATCGGGGGCCCTCGACGCCCATCGGTAAGTTGCACATGGGATTCCCGAAAATGCCACTAATTTAACTGCTCAACCGCTCAGTTGCCAACCCATCCATTCTGACTTGTCCGTACTGCTGATAATATATTTATGTTGCCCGTTCATCGTATACATCACAGGGAGATTAATCGGACATTTTTCTAGGTTCCATCGGCCTGATACCGCCGCTTGTTTTTTTTGGAATAGGGATAGCCTGCCGTGGCGGCTGCCTGGTAGGTCGTGTGATCCACCTGTGCGAGTGATTTCTAGTTTGGCTTATGGTCTGATTGTGACAGTCAAAATTTCAAGCAAGGATTGGCTTTCTGACAATTCTGTCTGAAATGGTGCCAATTTATTGCGCCGCAGCAGCTCTTATCCATGAACCTTGAACGGTACGTGGCTTTCGCTACAGTCTAAATTTAAGGTATGCCAGAAATCGGCCGACAACTCTATGATACCTCCCACTTGTGGCTATTGTTTATAGATACAGTAACGGCTGTCTTCGGGTAATGTGAGAACTCCTGGTATTCTACTTCTCGTCGAGGTTACACTCATGGCCCTCTTAATCGATGTCCCAACCAACAATGGTACCACCGACAACAATCTGCGGGGCTTATGGGGTTGGCCCGAGGTCTTCCACGTAAGTCCTTTCCCAAGACCTGCGAGGACACCGGGGGAAAACATTAATGACACCCTAGGGTTTATCTGGGTCCCAATAGTAGTAGGGTGAAGGTCAGGGATGTAGGTCAATCCAATTACACATAATTCAAATTTTATGTACACGAAGCGTATCACGATATCCTGGAGAACACGCGAGGAAGCTAAGGCGTTCTGGTATTTTCGTGGCGGCATTCAATTGGCAAAGCATTTTGCTCTGTGGGTTTCTCTTTATTTTTTAAATAACAAAGGAGATAGAAAACTCAACAGGCAATCATCCCTCATTCAGAGAAAAACATGATGCAGATAGTCAGTCAAACACACATGTTTCGGAAGTCCCAGGCGGTGGATACACTGAATGGCACCTATCTAAACGATATCATGGTTGTATGGTGCGATTCAAGCCCCACTGATCTCCACATGATAGCCACAACACCTGTGTGCTTTCCTCCAATGGCACACTTTCGCTGCCAGATTCTCGATCACTAACTACGCTGTAGGATGCTATCCGCGCCAATGAAGTAAGTGAGCTAGTCTCCAATGGTCTACGCGGTGACAAGGTGCTCCCTTAAACTTGCACGTTGCATCTGGCACGACTCCTTCATGGTGACTCGGCAACTACAGTTCTACAGGGATTCAGGGTAGAAAGAATAGCAAGCCACGGGACGGTCGAAAAAAAAAAATACATCCTAACCGGATTCGAAGAGCAGATAGGTAAGTCTGAGAGATTACTTGGTCGAATTGGTATTAGTGCTTGGATGTTAGTTAACTCAGGGATTGATGTACAGCATTTTACTTCCTCTACTGGAAAACCAGCCTTCACTTGCTGTGGATAGTCCGGTGGTCGGAGAAATCTCTCAGTATTTGACTTGGAACTAGTCTCGCATTAGCACTTAACGTGCCGAACTTACCGTTCCGGAAATGACTAATGTTGGATTTGCGACCCCTTCCAGATACCTTCGGAGTAATCTTTTTCAACCGTATGACAAATTTTTCTCCACGAAATGAAAGAACATGTATTGCTTTACAAAGCGATCCATAACGTGTACAGTGTATAGGTCAATCTACATACATAAACATCCGCGCTGATCGTACATACACAATCACCATTCAGTTTATTTGCACCCGGAGAAATCCTTTCCCCAGTTGTACTTTTGTATAAAGCAGGCAAATTTGTGACTGTTCTGCATCTCAGTCCCGATCCCAACTACGATGAAGCGGTAGCAGGGGTTACAACGGCCGTTGGCTGGGGCTTAGCCTCTTTTTCCCGAGTAACCGATACGCGATGCTCGCGAAGTAACCGGTCAAGTGCCTGTCCCTGGCCTACAGCCAGTTCACCGCTCTGGATACCAGAATGGTACACTCGCAGGAGCGAATCCACGTCGTCCATTGATTGCGTGCGGACGTCGGCAAGCTCCTTGATCTTAGCTGTTGCATCCTTGATCTAAAACACAGGCGTCATCAGAATCAACAATCATTGTCATTGACACACTAAGATGTAATCGGAACCACACCTGTTCGTCTGTTAACTTGAGACCAAGCTGTTCTACGCGAGATTTCACTGCATTCCAGCCCGTAAGCCGATGACTATCCCGTGCACGACACGTCAGTATAAGGCGATACATGACCGATAAAATGCCAATTTACCCAATTGAAACATATCGTGTGAGGCCAAAATCCTCCGGCTTCAGAATTTCATACGTGCTAGGGTTGTTGAGAATGGCCTTGGCGTGAATGCCCGCCTTGTGGGTAAAAGCGCAGTAGCCCCTACGTACATGGGCGGTCAATTTGACCGAATGAATGAAGGAAAGGGACATACGTGATAGGATTCATGAACGGCACATTGACCTCAACTGCCTCGGCAACCAAGTTTTCTACCTCACGAAGCATCGCCAAATTATACTTGGACTTGACGTACTCGGGGTTGGCAGCGTAGAGGCAGGCAACAAGTCCTCCCAGAGGTGTGATTCCGACACGTTCACCAATGCCAAGGACCGCTGTGAAATGTGAACATCTGTCAGATGTGTCACAGGGTGACAGTTCACAAGGTCACTAACAGGTGTCGATGTGAGTTGCACCTGCTTCCAGAGCACAGTATGCATTAGCAATCGCTGACGAAATCACTGTCTCAGCACCATGTCAATTACATCAGATGGGGCGACATGCTTACCCATGCCAGTGTCATTGTGCAGGTGAATCTCGATATCACACCCAACAACACCCCTTAGCGTGCGGACAAGATCATACACCTGTCGTGGATTGGCACAGCCCACGGTGTCTGCGATACCTACACGATTGACACCGATCTTGTCGACAGTTTGGTATATAGAGAGCAGGTCTACGAGGTCAGACCGGAAGGAGTCCTCGGTCGAGAACCGGACTTCGATGCCCTTGGATTTGACAAAAGTGATAACCTCTATGGCAGCCTTGGTGATATAGCTCATGTCCTTTCCATGCGAGAACTCGCGAAGGTAGGATGAGGTTCCGATAACGACGTCGACACCATCAACACCTAATCATGAGGTGTAGCGAAAGGAGATGAACACCAGAAACGTCCTCACCAGTCTCGACAGCTATCCGGGCGTCATCCATATGACACCGAATGTGTGTCAGAATCTTGGATCGCAGGCCCAGCTTGCATATGGCCTCGCAGTCCAGACGAGACTGCTCGGACGCAGCAGGGGAAGTGAGTTCGATGTATTCGACACCGAACGCATCAAGGGCCTTGGCGATAGCAATCTTGGTCTTTGTATCAAAGAAAGCATTTGCAAATTGCTCGCCCTCTGATCAGTGTACATCGTGTAGCGAAGAAGTAGATATGATCAGTGAACGTGTGTTGACTATCACAAAAATCAAGATGCGGGCCACCGCGGCCACCGAATCCGTCCCAAAAGAAGCATGATCGACCATGAGGAACATGGAAGTAAAACATACCTCTGAGTGTGCTTTCGATAATCTTGAAATTTGATACGTTGTTGAGGAAATCACAGGCCCTTGGTGCGTATGGGTTGTGACGTTGCTGATGGCTGACACCGTTCGCAGTGCCATTTGGTCTCGTTGTGCCCGTCATGTCGATGGCAGTCATCTGGTCCTTATTAACAGCCTGAGGTGTGGGTGAGTCTCCGTTTTGATGAGGACACATTGCGGCGATGGGTTGGAGGTTTTATGCGGGGTGAATGCTTGGACTTGGAAAGCGTAACAACTCGGAAATCTTCCAGGAACAGTACTTTACGAGGCGACAAATCAGTCTAGCTCCAACCAACGCAGCGAGTAAGATGGCGACACCTGGCGTGGGTTTTGTTTGCAATGCGAATCGAGTCAAACGAAAATTTGCGCCTGGATGGTCGGACCGTTTGGACCGCTGGCGTAAGAGCCCGTGCGGTAGTCTTCGCTTACTGTCGCTTCCTGCTGGTAATATTTTGAATTATTTGTTGACTTAACAAGCCGTGCAGCGGAGTTCGTATACTCTTCGTCTCCGACAGTCATGTCTACTGACCCATTAGAGACTCTCCTTCCGATTATCGCTGCTCTCGCCAATCTCATCGGTCAATCCTGCTTGGAATTAGTAACTCAAGAGATGTCACAAGTTTACTGACCCCCTAATGCTCAATGGTCGCGTCCAGAAGAACATGATCTCCTGGCTTTCCTTATCAGCCAGAGGCAATCGGGCAGGATGGGAGACGGGTCGTTTAGGCAAGCCACCTGGACTGCTGCTGCTGCCCATTTGGCACGAGTCACCCAGCCACCCCCAAGTACCATCAAGAGTGCCAAATCGTGCAAAGGCAAGTATGGTACAGTATGTAATCAATATGATTCGTCGCAGTCAAGTTCAACTGATCATATCTCAAAACTAGCTCAAAACTACCTACAAGCTCATCAATGATTGGCGCCAGCTGTCAGGAGTACACTGGGATAATGAATGCGGGGCAAATATCGTTGGTACTGGTGCTGAAAAGGTATGGAGTGATTGGCTGAAGGTACGTGCATCCCTTTATGTCTTACATGAGCTAACCATCTGCTTTTGACGATAGGCAAGAGGCACAGGGATGCAGGGATTTAAAAATAGCGGATGGCCCTTCTATGCGGCCATGGAGACTTTGTTGCCAAATGACTTTGCAAGAGGCAGCCACGCTTACAATCCTGCCGCCACTACCACTGCAGGGAATGTCAAAATTGTGCAACCCCCCCCCCACCTGCCGGCCACCGGGCGTACAATCCTGCTACCATAGGGCATGCTGTGCAAGCCCCCCCCCTCACCTGCCAGCCACTACGCTGCAATGAGTGACAGTCACTCTGTACTGGTGCCCCCCGACTCCTCCATACCTAACTCCACTGCAACAAGTGACAACAGGTAACGGTACTCTTGGCTTGAACTTACCTATCAATACTCATTGTCGTACTTCAGCAATCCCATTGTTACCCCAGCTCCCTCCAACACCACTCCATTCTGGTTTGTAGATCCTCCAATAGCAGGGGGTACCAGTAGCACAGGAGACAACAGGAGTGGTGAAATAATCAACAAAAAAGTGCCAACAGCGTCCAACCATGCTGATTTCCCAACCTATACGCCAGTTTCCCCTGGACTGTCCCCATTCGCCATGTCATACTCAGCCACACCACCTATTTCCTTTGTACCGTCAACTTCGAGTTCTGCTCCATCAAGTAGGAAGCGCTTGCGTGTGGAGGATGTTTCTGAAACCTTCGAGGATCAACCACAAATACTGTCAGCACAAGCTGCACTCCATGCGCTCCCTCCTATGAGTGACTCATCCGTGGTTTCTTCAAAGCGGTCGAAGAAGAATAAAGAGCCTTCAACCTCATCTGCTCTAGTTGGCGTGCAAGGCTCGCTCGCTTATCTTGGGACTGTCATCACATCCTCCTCAACAGTTGCTGCAGAGCAGAGGCGGATGGATCAGAAACAATGTGCTTATGCAATACTTCAAGAGCATGACCGTGACCTCCCACTACAAGTCAAGTCAGCATTGATAGAGGCATTTCGAATGGATGCAGCAGTGATTGAGTTGTATATTACAATGGTGGATGACAAGGACCTCCGGAGGGAGTGGATACGGGTGTGTCTCTCAAACCTTGGGCTCCTCCCTAAGGATTTTTTATTTTAGCCATAGTCTGTAGTGTTGTCACCGTTCTGTTGTTTTCCGCATGCAATTGTATTCATGGTCGTGTCCACGCAACAAAAGTCAAACATGATTGATAGTAAGAAAAAAGACAAGCAATGCACGTATCTATAACTACTGATTCTGCAGAGCAACTTGGTAGTCGACCCACATTGCTTGAGCAATGGTGTCGCGAAGTTGGTTGCGTGTTTGTTGTTGTGGAACAGAACCATCTGCCTGTTCGCCCTCACTGTTGTCCAGCTTGTCCTCATCATCCTCGTCATCTTCTGGACCAACCCCACTGCCAGCCTCCTGTTCCACCACTGGATCCCATTGCTCTACTCCATCATCGTTTGGATTGTAGGACAAGACAATATTGTGGATGACACAGAGTGCGACTGGGATGCGGGATTAAATGTCGATGGAATATTCTGCGGCGAGAAGAAGGATTCGAAAACGACGCTTGATGACACCAAAGATCCGTTCAATAACGTTCCGTGCTGATGAGTGACGCAAATTGAAGAGTTCTTCTTTGTTTGCTGGCCTTTAAGAACGAGAATGAGTAAATAAACTATGTTTCAGTTAGTGCTCACCTTAGGGATGCCTGGCGCCATTCAGCCAGGTGATAACGTGTGCTGCGATACAGTACAAGAAGGTTTGGCAATGAAGCTGGGAACCCAGCATCCCCAAGAAGATACTTCCCCTGTGGAATCACGAGGCTCGACGCACAGGCATCTTGGAACACACAAGCGTCCATTGCTGATCCCTCCCAGCCAGTCAATGTGTAAGTGAATTGCATGCCAAAGTCACACGTGAATAGGCAGTTTTGAGACAGGAACCCCTTGCGATTCCGATATGCGGTATGTTCATGGCGTGGGGGAGCTGCGGGGATGTGGCTGCCATCAATGGCACCAATAGCGTTGTCACGCACCAAACATGTTTGGTACTGTGGACATGGAGAAAGTTAGCCAATGAACTAATGCAAAGAACGCACCCAAGATCTGTTGAAAGATTGTCCCAACTTGAGGGATACAGACAGCCCTCACTAGCCATCTATCGCACAAGAATGACTATCCTGGAGCAAGAGATGACTGCCGACGTCTAGCAGTTATCCCTCTCACGAGAACTGCCAAGAAGCAGAAGAATCCAATGAATAATGATCTTTTTTTTGGTATGAGAAAGGAGCGCAGCCTTCTGCAGTCCAACTCCCATACCAGAACAACCAAAGAAGCAGAAGAAACGATTGAGAAACGAAGGAGAAAGAGAAGAATCATTTTTAGTGCCCAAATGTCAAATTTAGGCACCCAGTGCCAGCATTCCGATATTTTGAATAGCTCCATCGTTTTTGAAGCTACCAAGCACGTGACTATACCATCATGGAGCCTAGACCGTGGTCTATCTGCCTGTCAAGTTCCGACGTAAATCTGATTATTTCCCACGGAGATATTCCACCCGCAATCCAGACACCCGCTTCATCAGTCACTATGGAGTCCGCATTTTCTCTGGAATGTTTCTCCACTATTGCAGCAGACCTTGACTATGTCCTACTCTTGGGACAGCCTCTCCCTGAGTTCCTGTGCACTGCCTGGCACATATCTTCCCAGCCTGCTCCCTCAGTCCCTCTTGTTCTCGGCCAGCGCGTTCTCCTCATCAGTCCTGCGTCACGCACGTACTTTGGTCACCTCAAGTCTATTGTTAGACTTGAAGATTCATACCTGGTCGTTTCTGTGTCTCCTGAGTCCTCTGCATATGGTCCTTTCATCCCAGAGTCCTGTCA
>Ga0307518_10001478_pt1 | contig 17448 bp, 20 predicted proteins | sample 25_EM_MG_FD_203889 | JGI IMG/M metagenome (GOLD analysis project Ga0307518, IMG submission 203889) | Populus trichocarpa ectomycorrhiza microbial communities from riparian zone in the Pacific Northwest, United States - 25_EM | ecosystem: Host-associated > Plants > Roots > Unclassified | place...
ACGGGATCCTGACCGACTTTGGTTACCTCGTCGGACAAGTCGACCAGGAGTACGCTGCCCTTGAGCAATAATGTCTTAGTGACCTTTTCAAGCGTCGATTTCTGTCTCGCGCGTTGCTTTAGACGGGAGTAGTTGAGATGTTCTGGTATCCATCGGCATTCGTCGTAGCTGGATATAGCTTGTACAACAGAAGTAAGAGAGGAAAAATACAAATAGGTTGGGTTGCGCTGGAGGAGCGAAGCGTTGCGCAGATGCACATCAGACACAGATTCGAGGCCGACATTGATCCAAGTTGTTCCTTTGTTGTTGTGGACTGTAGGAGGGGTGGTAGCATATGAAGAGGTATCTTGGGTCCCGAGGATATATAATGCTACCGTTGGCATCACTGGAAACAGCAGATGGGCGGACGAGCTATGAGGCATATGAGTGATTGGTAACCACCCGAGCGAAGAAATGAAACCGACGGGTCAAAGCCAAAATCTTCATCTAGCGAGGCAAAGCAGGTGTCAGGGAGGACATATTGGCATCCCTCTGCAGCGATCCCAAGGCATATTTCCGCTTGACAAAACTTCCCACAATCCAGATCTTTGAAGCGATGTTTATTTCGTATGTTTAGCGAGTCGTGGTGGAGAAAGGCGTGATAACCACCCAGAATAGCACGTCTACGAACGCAATTCAGGGCATCACATGCATTCACACCTGGATGGTGCTCCCGAGCGGCGCGCCGTGTCAGCGCGTCGACTGTCGATTGATATTGCTCGCTGTTACGATACCTCAGGAAAACAAAGTACCGCAGCAATTGATCCCGAGAACGCCTCGAGATGGCAACCTCTTGCCTAGCGAGCGACCGAGCGCTAGGCGATGAACGGAGTTTACACACGAGATCTGCGAGGATTCGCTCGACCTCGACCTCCAGGCGTGTGAACGCCTTCTCTGCCGTGCGCACGGCGGCGCGACATCCTTCGTCCAACGCGTCCATAAGGAAATCCTGAAACACGGTGTCTGTCTGTTCGGGCATGCGTCGTGTCTCTGACAGGATATTGTTGAACACATCATAGATGTGCACTCGGTGGTCATCGAGGGTGTGTTTGGAAGGGTCTGGGTCACTGGGACGAAGGAGGTCTTTTTAGATCATTTATTCTACACTGAGGCATTAATTGAACGCCCTACGCATCCGAGAGCCAGAATCTCCAAAAGAACTGAGGGGTATATGGGCATACATCAGGTGGTGCTTTGTGCTGTTCCAACGTAAGATAAAACATTTAAGCATCGAGCGAACACTGAACATACCATTGAAGTCGAACCCCAACTAGTGTATCGATACTAGGTGCGGCGATGGATTGCGCCAGTGGAAAAGGAAAAGAGTGCCTCCACAGAAGGCAGATCAGAGAAGTCGGAGAAACTGGGAGGAACTATGACGCAAAGGCTCAGTGGAGCACAACCGCCCCTGCTTCCATTCGCAAGTCCTTTATAGGTTTTGTCCTATGGTCAATCCAATTCTAAAGAGAGTGGAAGGTAAGGCCGACATGTTCCATGCAGGGCCGCCACAGGCCATGGTCATCCGTCCATCGAGAGTATAGCCTTATCAAGTGGACTTCATAATACGGCGCAAGAAATAAACAAATGCTAATACAAGCGACCGTACGGGGTATATCTCAAGACATAAGTTATCGATGAGGACTAAAAGTTACTAGCATGCACAGGTCTGCTGAAGGAGAGGACTGCCCATGAAATGGGTCGAAGGAGGGGATCGAAAAAAACTACATACTAGTGTCCAAGTCTGTAAGGAGTCACCCTTCATAGGGTGGAGGGGACTTGAGCTGGGGCGAATCAGATGGCGGGACTCCAGCAGTACCGCCGAAGCTATGTTGCCGTGAGCCGAAGGCGTACCCGGCCTTTGACTTCCCCCTTGAGGGCCCCGACGGTGAGGTACTGGGCGGGAAAGGCGTCTCTGGGCTTTCATCCGACTCGAATGGATTCTTTAGAGGGCCGATAGGCTCAGTTTCAGGTAGGGGCTGCAGTGGGAAGCTTTGCGGTTCCGCGGCGGTGGCTTGGAGATCCCATCCCACACTATCACTGCTCTCCTGGCGCTTTGCCGCCCCTCCTGTGGGGGTCGCACTTCCCACACGGGGCGTCAGGCTAACATCAAATGTTTCGTTGACTCGGCGAGGCTGAGGAGCGTACAGGCGGGGATCAGAGGTATATCCTTCGGCACGCCCTCGTTTGTCCCACTTTTGGTATGGGGGGTCATACGGGGTGTCCGATGCAGCAAGAGCAGTATCAGAAGCTGCGGGGTTGAATATAGCATCGTCGGTCGTCTCCGCAGCACGAACGTTTCCATAAGGGCTGCTGCTCCCGTTTAACTTGGCTTGGCTGTGGCGGGGAACATGAATAAGACGAGAATGAATGCGTGCAGAATACATACCGCGCCTTCCGACGAGCATAGATGACGTCGGGTTTCACCCTGTTCACTCCCTTGTGAATATACCACATCGCCGCTATGGTTACTATGGCGGTGACACCTCCCACAACATAACTTAGGATCTTGTCTCGAGTATTTTCCGTCCCTGTGATTCCCGGCAGGCATAAGCGGCAAAATACGAATGAGGTGGGATTGGAAATTACCATTAGCATTTGCCTCCAAGAGAGTTCCTATGTAAACTGTTATGAATTGCTTCGGCATGGAAAGAATGGCAGCTGCAATGAAGATGAATACGTTCATGCCGCAGACAGCGAAGATGGCAGTCGTAACTGATTGGAGTGGTTAGAGTGCCGGGAGAAAGAGGACCGATTCCAGCAGCTACTCACAATGACCAGGAACAGCACTATATCTTACAATCAACGCAATCTTGAACCCACCGTCCCGGATCAACTTGGAAAGGCACGCATATTGGATATTCTTTTGCTCCTGTTTGGCGGCGTACGACTGGAAAAGGTATTTGGCTGCACTACAAGTGGTCAATTCGGTGCGCGATAAGATATGGAGTTGTGCTCACTAAAAGTTTCCGACTTCGCCGAGCAATGTACCTGCTGCAGTGATTCCGAAGCCAGCCCAGACACCCCAAACAAGGCCGACTACGATTGCTAGTATTTCATGTCCGAATAGCTGTATCGATGTGTCAAACGCCACTCGTGGAAGACCAGCCAAGAATGACAAACCGGGGGAAAGGAAATGATGAAGAAGATGGCAATAGGGATCAACCAGCCAAACGACAAGCTATGAAAGGTGAGGTGAGACGAGTCACCCGAGTTGTGATAATCCCTGTGCCCACTTGTGCATCCATGTAACTGCGGGTTGTATTGCATGTACGATCTGCTTGTCGTAAAGCCATACCAGAACGCCGATGGCGATGGCGAGGATTGCGACCAAATAATACACTGTATGGCATAAAAAGAGGATCAAGAGATGTCCCGAATGACGCACCAAAGTATCGTTTTGACAAAAGTTTTTCTTTTTTGAAACTTCCTCGGATATCAAACATGGATTTCTGATTGAGTGCCGCTATCTCACTGGGAGAGGGACTGGGTGTCCTAGAGGGGCCCCTTGCATCTGGGCTGTACCGTGCAGCGTTGGAATATGGTTGGTATGGGTCGTGTCCGTAGGGCGACATGTCGAGTGGGTGGAAGGAGAGGAAAGAACAAGGTCAAGAGACGGTAGGAACAATAGAGACGGATAAGCAGTGACCGGAAACCTGTCGCCGTCGACGGGTCCAGATTCCTTGAACAAGGAAAATACAGTGCAGCGCACAGCTACAAGGGAACCTGGAACGGAGAGGCAAAGAATTACAGTGCTCGTCACTTGTCAAGCTTTTCAGTGTACTCCTCCCTTCGACTTGGGAAGCTGAGATGCACTCCAAACCATTACATAAGTTATGGCCCAACCGTCTACTACCACGACTGAGGAGTTCGACGATGGCTGGGGGATCACACGAGCAATGTACGATGTCGTCTCTCAAAACATGGCCAGGATCGGGGCCATCTCAATGCAGCAGTATCTCTACGGTGACTCGATACCTGGCCCGAACACCAATACCCCTTCTCCTTCTCCTGTACCCGTACCATCGTCAGTGGCCCCCGCATCGACGACTAGACCTGCAGAATCTACCCATCTGAACGCCATCGCACGCCTAAATCAGGCATGTCAACGCGTTTTCGGAAACACAGATGTGCTCAGGTATGAGTTCATCGAAGAGAACGGTCAGAAAAGTGCGCGGTATCATACCATGTTCGTTCCACGCTCATAGTCATCAGGCAAGCAGTGCATATTGACCATCACCCGTCCCGATGGAACGAAACGCTCCTATGCTACACATCCGACATTCGCTAAGAAGGCCGAAGCCAAGACAGAGGCGTCCAGGATCGCAATCGATATGGATGCTCTGAATTTTATCACGTTTGGAGAAACATCGTCGTCATCCACTCCCAGCAGCGGGCCATCTAATGACGTCTGGCCATCAGTACCTAGACAAGGAGACGATGTGTCTTCTAGTGTTGGTATTATCGAGAAATGTTGCATCCAGTGGCGACCTGCAAGTATCACCCCTCACTGGGTAGCTTTCACAGATTCAAAACTGACAAGCAGTTCGTAATGCTCTACCTTTTGTTGCCTTAGATTAATTGACCTGCGACACAGAGTATGGCTTTGCTCTCCAAATCCAGCTTTCTCCACATGTCGAACGCGTGTACATGTCACAGCCAATATGTGACACCTATGATGAAGCCAAGGAGGCTTGTGCCAAGACTGCGATAGCCGAAGGTGTGTTGAACTTCATCAAACACGGTAACGGTCAAGTTCGTCCACCATCGCCAAAACCATTTCCCACTTCACCTACGAATGAGCGGGACGGACAATCATCCAGCAGTACCGCACCTCTGGCACTGCAAACGTTTTTCGATTCCCTTCCGAGACCTTTCCCTGAGAAATTTGATAGCAATGATGCGCACAAGATAAACGGTCCTGGCTGGCTACATTCCTTGATCCAGAGCGCAAGAGGTGGGAAACTCGGCATGTCATATTTCTTCACCTCGGGTGCCACCCCTGGCCGTCAGTATCTTTATTCCGTTCATTTTTTCGTATGCTTATCATGTACCCCTTCAGTGCACGGATGCCTCCTCAGAATTGACCAGCCAGAGGACTACAAGGCTTATCTTGTCGAAGCCCAGTTTGCCAAGCGGGCAGATGCGAAAGCTGCGGTCACCCTCCAGGCAATGTCCCGCGGAGTGGGTGATTATATTCGGTCTATTGCGGCATCCGTGGAGTCAAAGGTGACGCCGCAAATGCGCTCCTTCTCTTCCAACTACGTATTCCCGACCCTGCAATCAGAACTGAATAAGATCGACCCTGCCTTGCACCCCCAGGTTGAATATGGCAAGCAGAGGGATGGTGAGTAAATTGTGCTCTGTTCTTCACCCCCGTAATTACCATGTTCCTTCTTGGGGACGTAAGCTTTTGGAGCCACTTTGATTGTTGCGCTTCCCACTACGTCGGCTCTGCCGGAAATGCGCAAGTACGAGGTACCGTGCGAGTATCGAAACAAAGCCGATGCAAGGGCGGCGGTGATCGCTCAGGCAGCGGAGCAGGGCGTGGTCGAATTTGTTCGTTTTCGAGGACGCCCTCCTCCGCCTGGCTACAGCAGTCCATTTATATTGCGATATTATGACCCTGACGCATCGAGAAAACGACCACAGCCAGATAACCATGAGGAGCCACCGCCGCCAAAGAAACAGAAGAAAGACCTCCCTCGAGAACATGATCACAGTCAATCATTTGATGTGGTTGGTGAGAAGCGTTCGGGAGGCGGGCACCCACAGGATGTGTCGGAACATTGGCAGTTGAACACCCTACCTTTTCCAGGGTATCCGGATCTTAGCTCAGGGTACGGCTATTCACAGCAGCCCATCGCCCATGGCGGGCACCCCGCTCCTCCGTATGGCACTCCACTGTTCTTGGGCCCCTCCCCTCTACATTTCGATTCTCGTCCCCGTGTTCACAGCAACACGGCAGGTCCGGCTAGTTTCAGTGCCTCCGACCATTTCAAACTTCTAGGAATGCACTCCACTCCATCACTCCCCCCCATCCTACGTGAGCCATCCTACGTGCCCATACCTATGCTCGTCGACACCGAAACGCTACCATTCCCTTCCAAGCGTCGCAGGGACAATGATCTGGAGCCGGGAGAGGTGCTGTTTTCTAGTTCTAGCCAGGGTTCACACAGTGCTTTACAGTCGAAGAAGCCAGGTTAGTGAGACATTGATGTACGAACATGTCTCACTCGGGGATACCTGTTTAGCTCGTGAAGTTGGAAGTATCGAGAGTGTGAAGACGGCTGATCCACGAAAAGCGCAGTTCAACAAGCTTGCCAAGGATGCACCGTCCCAGCAGGAGGGGCGTGCTGGTGATGGTAGTGTCCACACGAGCCTGAAACCCGCCAAGAGCATATCAGCGCCTCCAGAGGAAAGAATTGGGAAGGCTAGGAACGAAGCGGCCAAGTCACACGTGAAAGCGCTGATGGGTTTGTTGCTGCTGCAAGTCTCCCATGATGTGCTGATTTTTGCTTAGAATACTGTGTCAAGAATGGACTCAGTCCACCATCGATAGGGGAAGAGCGGAGCGAGACAAACATGTTCAAAGCATGGATTGTCATTGGGAAAGAGCGATTTGAGTTGCCGAGGATGTACCGGACGGCCGAGGAGGGGAAACAGCGCGTTGCGAAGCAAGTGTTGGCGCGGCTGCGATCTCAGAGGAAGGCAGAAGACGGTTGAGGCCAAGAGATGTGGATATTTGCAGGCTGGATTCATTGTGATCCTTAGGAAGAAACACAAGCACAGTCTAGGTACATATGTATGAATTCAGCGCTCATCACTTGTACGATCATCTTCATTCGCACAGGGTAGAATCTCCTTTCTTCTAGTATGACCTCCGGTATCAAGGAGACGTATGACACCCAAGGCTATGTGATCGTGCCAGGTCTCGTACCCCCTGAGCTCTACACAGCTCTCAAGGAGGCATGCGAACGTGTTGTATCCAAGACACGCTCGGGAGGATGGCCTTATCGACGGACGGTCGGGCGACAGTTTCCGCCGTACGATAATGAGCACCAAGACTCTTGGGGAGTGCAACATATCATGCATCCTGACCTTGGCGAACCGATATTTGCAGAGTGGTACACTTGTGCAGAGTTGACTGGCGCCGTCAGGGAATTGCTGGGATGCAAAGAGGATGGCCTGCAGATGGGTAAGTGTATCGAAATCTAAGCCCTCTTCAAGCTGCCCCAGTGCAATGGATAACATGGACTTGGTGTTCAGAGTTGCTCAACATGCTGATCAACCCGCTGGACAATGATTTTGCTCTTCGATGGCATCGAGACGATGTGAGAGAGGATGCGACGACGGAAGAAGAAGGGGACGCCCTCGCTGCCTGGACACATGGGGTGTGTATATCTCTTCGAGTCGTTTGCATCTGAGTTGACTTGATCTCGCACAGGTGCAATGGAATACGTGAGGAGTATCATATTCCTAAAAATGCCACGAACTGATGTTGCGAAGAGCATTGTATGAAGACTCCTGTCTATATATCGTCCCGGGATCACACAAACTTCCGAGGACAGACGAGCAACGGGCACTCTCGATGACGCGGGATCCACCTGAGAACCCGCTGGACATGCCTGGTGCCATCCAAGTCACTCTCCAGCGTGAGTAGACTGATCTTTTACTCTCCATCGGAAGCTGGATTGCGCGCGCTGCAGCGGATGAGACGTTGTTTTATAATTCCAACATACTGCACTGTGCAAGGTACGATTCGAGGAGGCAGCGTTGTACATTACATGGATGCATGGGCGATATCCGGGGTGGTTCTGTGCGTGCAAGGAATGTGCTCCAGCATGGTCTGGAGTGGATGAAAGACGAGCGGTTTGTCGGTCAGCTCAACGGGAGGGGACAGGGGATGTTGCGTCGGATGCAAGAGTGCCTGTCACCCTCGAGTGTGACAGGGTGTTACTCTTTACTGTGACAATGTGACTGTGACGCTCTTCCTCTCCCCCAATGGCACGAGTGAGCCTGTCCGGGCCAGTACGGACGTTTCTGTCTGCGTTCACCGCTGCTGTTGGTCGCCTCGACAAGTCTTTTTCACCAGCGGACACCCTCGCGCGCCTCCGAACCCACACCTTTGTCCTCTCCGATGCGATTTACATTTTCCATTTCTTCCTCGCCATCTTCTGGCTCACGATAATGCAAGTGCCATCGTTTCCGAGCAAACTGCTGATACCCGTCTTATTCGCAATCGCACTCCTTGTCCCATTCACTTCTCAGTTCATTTTTCCCGCTATCCCTGTTTTTGCATGGCTGCTTGCATTCTACACCAACCGCTTCATCCCTACTGACTACCGTCCATCCGTGCATGTCGTACTTCTCCCAACCCTCGAAACAGTCCTCTATGGAGCAAATGTCTCCGATATCCTAACACGCTTTACCCATCCCATCCTCGACCTCCTCGCGTGGGTTCCCTACGGTGTCGGACACTATATTCTCCCTGTCGTTGTAGCCCTCTTCCTCTGGCTATTCCGTCCACCTCTTGCTCTCAAGACGTGGGCTAAGACGCTCGGATACATGAACCTCACAGCTGTACTTATCCAGATCCTTATCCCATGCGCTGCGCCGTGGTACGAGCTTATCTACGGGCTCACACCAGCCACATACGGTATTTCCGGTTCACCTGGCGGCCTAGCGCGTATCGACGCGCTCTTTGGTGGAGACAGCTACCAGCGTATGTTCGGAAACTCCCCACTCGTTTTTGGCGCATTTCCCAGCTTGCATGCTGCGTGGGCGACACTTGCTGCGCTTTTTGTGTCACACTTTTGGCAGGGTGCGGGACGTGTGGCATGGGTGTACGTCGGAGTCCTCTACTGGAGCACAATGTACCTAACCCACCATTACCTCATCGACGTCGTCGGCGGTGCATGTATGGCTACTGCGTTTTTCTACTCGTTCATGCCGGACGAGCTCCTTGGGCCACGCAGGTTGTCAACCAACGAATATGCAGGAGCGGGATCAAAGTACGAGCGATATGACCTCGAGAGCAGACGTTCGGGGGGCTTAATGGGTGTGGACGAGTTTACTAGCGACACTGGCGAGTCGCTAGATCTGTCCGACGAGGGCGAAGAAAGCATTACATACCGCTCACCGGGCACAGGACGCTCGTCTATGCAGTCGTCGTCGCAATTGCCATCGAAGAAACCCTCGGTCCACAATGGGCGCGCACATCGGCATACAGCGAGTATTGCAAGCCTGATACGCGCAGATGAGCGATCAGAAGGATGGAGTCCGATTGGTAATAAGGGCTTTGTGTTTCCTCCAGTTTCCCGATGACCTGCTGGAGCTGGGAGATCATCGATCTTTTTGAGGAGGCTGGGATAGAATGGATTCTACTCATACAACGACCATCTAACGCCGGTATCATGATGGCATGACACGACAAGGCATGGTGATGTTAATTTTCTACTACTGATAATTGCACACGCCATATACCCATTGCGAACTATTGCATTACTCCTACTGCCATGTTCTTAGTGGTGAATACCACCGTCAATGTCGCTATTGCGACCTTTTTATTTACTGTTATACATCGAGACAAAAGAGGTGGATAAGAGACCTTATGTACGGGAGCTCAGAAGGGTTTGGTAGCCTAATAGTAACCAGCGAGAAGTGTGATAAAAGACATCAAAGGTGGAAACCAACAATGGAGCGAGGGAAATGAGATAGACGTAAGTAGCAGTGTGTGCAAACAAGTGAAATGACTGGGCAAGGGAGAGTAGAGTAGAAGAAGCAGGACGCGGCACATTGACATCGTTTTGCACTGGTTCGTCCGGTTCGAAAAATCCATCGAAATCCCAATGCTGCTCAGGATCGCCGCCACGCTTCCATCCTAGTCTGTTCTGGGTCAGCATCGCAACGCGGAGGAAGAGTGTGCCATCTAATTCCCCTAGTCCTACTGGATCCTCGGCCCCTTCTCCATTAGCCCACCCTTTTCTGTGCTTGCCATACAAGCAAGAATAGTGAGCCAATGCGCGGTGCAGCTTGCACAGATGAGTATTGGGGCTAACAAGTGCGTTCTGGATGAGAGGAAGCCAGGCGTTGGCCGTCTGTGTTGAATCAGATGACGGAATCGGAAAAGCACCAGGAGCCCGTGACGAGCTTGGGCCCTGGTGTAAGAGATGTTCAGTACGATTGTAGAATACTCGAAGGTCCAGCGCCGGTCGCCCGCGACCAACATAGGATGCGAGGGATGCGGTGAAATAGGTCAGCAAAAAGGCCCGACGAGAGGAAACTTGTGATATGTTGGCAAGCAGAGATGGAAGGAGAAGCGACGAAGTCAAGAGATGTACGAGTAAGAAATCCGCTCTGAACTTTTGGCTCCTCGGGAGATGGCCGCCTACACCATAGATCATGGTATTTACCCAAGAAAGCTCCTCGACGGCAGTGGCAATACCAGCATCAGACGTGGCATCGAACTTCCACATTTCCACGTATTCACGAATGGCCGGCCCATGTTCTTGCAGGACGGAGCGAAGCAGGGTCGGAACTTCGATTGGTTTGATGTTTTCGAAGCGAGCGTCGCAAGCTACGAGCGAGAGGAGCGTGATGGCGCTTTTGGTACCTCCCTTTTGGTCAGTCTCAGAGATAGTATTCGAGAACCACGCTCTGTTCATGAGTTTAAGGTTTGCAGGGTGCGTAGCGGCCATTGCCAAGCCTAGACTCGCAAGTGATCAGTCAGAGCGGAGAAATCTATGGCACAGAAAAAGTACCTTCAGCGCTGAGTCCAAGTAGACCAAACTCAGCACCATATCCGACGTGTATGAGAGCGTGAAATATAACCGTCATGAGCCGCGACAACATTCCGGGTTGCTTGTGATCGTGATAATTAGCGGCGAGGGAAAGCACATATTCCTCCAGGCACTCGGAAAGACCCTTTTCGAGGAGCTCGGATTTAAAAAATGCCAAGAAGGCAGAGTAAAATCTGCACTCCTGTAAGCCTAGATCGAAGGGGACAAATAATTTCTTACTCTTCTTTACCGAGGTGCTCACGGTAGTTTTCGCGCGTGATGGGCTCAGGTGATTCGAATGCTGGCCGCTGGAATTCATAGTGACTAGCATAAACGTCGCCCAAGAGACGGCTGCTGGCTCCCATGGCCCAGATGCATAGCAAGTGGTGGGCTGCATGACTGTACAACAGGTCAACAAGCTATATTTATGAGATTTTCGGACGAACTTTTGGAACCGCTTGAAATTGAAGAAAATGTGCCAGGAAAGGTGGTTGTGAGCTAGACTCCTGTTCAGAGTATCCGTCGACTCTGGATCGGAACCAGGAAATCGCTGAGGGCATATTGCAGATGGAGGAGGAGCTGGATCATGGAAGAGTCGATTGATCTGCTCAGCAGAAATAACCGCAGTGGTCGCTTCTGGAGAATCGATGGCCGGAGGGGTAGCGGGGAGCTCACGATGGAATGGTCTGTCCGCTTCTTTGTCAAGCTCAGAATGAGAAGGGCTGGTCATGGCTGCGGGGGGTTGATGAGAAGAGCCAGTGCGAGCTCAGGAAGTTGAAGTAGTCATGGGTCAGCATGTTCCGTATATATTCCTGTCTGCATGCGTTGACCATGAGTTGACGGGGATGAAGCCTTGTGGCTAAGGTGGGTTCTGCAATATGATGGAATCAGGCGCTATGCCACTGTATTGCAATCGTGGACGTCAACTGGGAGCGCTTGAATAGGATCAAAGAACGCGTCAGTTGCAGCATCTGCGTGCGTTGACCAAGGGTTGAGCCTCGCGTCGGCAGGGTGTGTTCCATTATAAGGTAAAAGGATAGCGCCGGGATACGGGATTGCAATTGCGGCGTTCAGCTCGTGATACTGAAACAAAGAGCCAGCCACAGCTCAACTCTTTAGACGTGCGTTAGTCATGTGTGGAGGCGAGTGCTGTCTTACCGCCAAGATCGCTTTGCAACAGGGGACAAAGAAACGGCCAGACCACAGCTCAGCCATGTTGATGAGAGTGCCGCCTTGCGGCTAAGATGCGTTCCGCAATAAAAATAAAGCGCTGGGTCGTCACATTGAAATCGCGCGGATCAAGCAGGGGTGCTTGAATAGAGACAATGAATGCACCAGCTACAGCCTAACACCGTAGGTATGCTTTCGCCATAGGTTGGGGCGGGTGTAATGTTAAGATGGACTCCGCGAGGAGAAAAAAAAATCAAACGCTGGACTGCCGCATTGCGATCGCGGAGATCGGCGGGGGTAAATATTAGAGCGAAAAATGTGCCACCGATAGCTTGACGCCTCGCGATGTATCTAGGAACGTATCGTGTCCGACTGTTGGATTTTGTATCGGAAGAAGGTCGTACAATATGGTGATACCAGCTGCTTTGGACACTCGTGATTTCCAGCTAGTAGCCATCGGACACCTTGATGGAAAAGATGTGTTGTTTGGGAGGAACCGTAACAGCCGCCCTTGGAGAAACCTGACCACAAGCACATCGGAGAGCTTGTGTTGAAAATTATTTTGTTCAATTCCGGTGGACAAGGACTGAGGGGAGTCGATGAAAAGGGCCATTGGGCGCTTGAGGAACTAGACCGACCAGGAACGTGGACGTGGTAAAAAATTCTGCAGTCTGCATGCGTTGGCCATGGGTTGAGGGCTGCTCTGTGAAGTCATTCGGGTGAGACGGAACTCCACAAGATGGCACTGGCCATACCATTTTGCACTCGTGGAAATCAGCAGGCAAAATAAGCGCCAGCCCATTCTCAATGCGTTCTATGTCCGAATGTTTGGTTTTTACAACATAAGAAGACCAAACAATATTTAGGCTGACACGTACTGCATCCTAGCATCTGCAAAAGCGTTGAATGACGCTATGCGCTTGCTGAGCTTTTGAAGCAGTCTAATTGGACGGTGATGAAGCTTACGACGAACCTAAACCAAATTTTGTGCACTTTTGCCCGGTCACGTTGTGCAGGTGGCAGTCAGTCATGGTTTCCAGCTGTAATCTCGGATTCCTCCTTGACCGCAAAGACGTATCGCTGATGCATTGCCTCAGGGAGCAGGAAGATTGCGCATGCACTCATGCACGTAATCATTGAAATGGCTTTCAGACTACTCACATCCATTCACAGTGGGTTTCCCACAAATGGGGATAGTTCGTCCCACAAAAGCGTTGGCTGAACGTGGGGTGGAAAATGGAACGAGCCTCGATCAAGGGTTCAGGACGCACGGACGCAAAGTGCAGGGCTTACCAGGACTTACACAGTTACATACTACCAATGCCGACACGACCCACACGGCACCGAAGGAAAACACAGATCTGCTGTAGGTTATTCAACATGAAGGTTCGATAGCCCCCGTATCCCCAGAGCAGCTTCCCGTTGAAGGGGTTCGAAAAGTTGATTAGTAGTGCGGTCTTCGAACGAATCGAGACGACTCTACACGGAGGCTGTGACGTTCACCTACTAGGTCAAAGCTTCAACTTCAGAAGGGTTCTCAGTAGATTGAGTTAGGTACGTACTCCGCGAAGCTCCTCTGAATCTGATGCGGCTGCTGTCTCAGTCTGGCACAGCATCGTCCGCAAATTCTTTCGGTTTGAGGGTGTGACTGCGCCCACACATCCAGCTGATAGTTTGGGGCAACGACACGGCGAGTCCTTGAAATTATGTAGCGTCAAAGGGTTTGGATTACATAAATGCAGCGGGGAGGTAGTAAGTATGTACCTAAATTTGCAGGGGCTACGGTTCAACACACGGTAAATAAGTTGGAAAATGACGAAGCACTGGGATAAGTCGTGACAATGGGAGGCTAATGATTCTCTATAACAGGCCCTGTAATAATGACACCATAAAAGAGTTGACAACAATGCCTACAACACTGCTTCAAAGCAGACATAGGAAAACACCTGAAAACATGTACAGCTACTGTGTGTGGGGCACAACAAGAAAATGTGAAGGGGTATCATAGAAAGAAGGGGAAGCACAAATGCAAAAATAGTTCTGCCACTTGAGTGGGCACACAAGGTCACGAACGGGTGCCTACAGCATATATGTCTCAGTTCTGCTAGAAAAAAACTACAAACAAGTTACTCACATGAGCAAACCCCGTCTACACTGGCTGCCAGCCCGTTCGAGACGAAAATAGCAGGCCCTCCACCATCAACTAGTCCTGCACAGAGGTCCAATAGGCCTGGTGAGGCTATTGGATGTAAAAATTGGCGCATAGTAGCCCTGGGTAAGCGCGCTCCGTCACTACTCAACTATTGCTCCTGCTTTCCCGCAGAGAGAGCCGCCGCATTGCAAGCTTCGCACACCCGTGCAGAGCGGCCTCTTGTTTGGACGCCATTGTACGAACCCATTGTACTATTCCCATTAGAAGGCAAGCACCGTGCGCGCCCACACTCCCAATCCATGTCACCCCGTCCTTCACGGGCGTACACTGCATCAGTGACTCCTGCTCGTGCGCCAAGAGTACGGAACATGTCACGAAGCCCTGCGTAGTCAGGCAAGTCACTAAATCGCAGCGAGCGAGCATAGGCAAGGAGGGTGTGAAACTCTCGTGGGAGCGCGGCCGTAAGAGGGCACGGTGCAGACGCCGCCTGAGCGCGGCGCGTAGTGCGTGTCGAGGGGGAATACGTATTAGAACCAGAAGGATAAGCAGAGGATGGCGTGCGTAAGCAACGATGTGTGTGAGGGGTACCTGTAGGGTGGATAGAAGAAGACCGAGGCTTGCGTGGTGTATACCGGTGCGATAGAGGTACAGAGTGCTCGGCTGCAGCCGTCGTGTGTGTAGTCGCTTGGTCGACATCTGAGCTATCAGATTCCGTTTCACCATCGCTGTCGTCCAAGCAAAGGGGATTGGTGGCAGCGAGTGCTCCAAGTGCATGGACCTTGGCTTCGTAAATGGCATCCCACGTCCCAGCCACTGTATCAGCGCGAATCTTCCGCCATGGCAGCGTACCGCGGACGAAGTAGATAAGCATGTATGCCAGTGATTCAAGGTCATCGCGACGTGAGCACTCTAGGGTCCATTGTATGTAAGCATAACGGAACGCGGCTTCTCACAACATAAACTCACCAATCCCTCGGTGGGCGTTCAAGCTGGCGAATAGTGATGTGCCGACCCCATGCCGGCGTTCGCCTCCTTCGCCCCTATCCCGACGCCAAGGAACATGCTCGCTGGTGAGCGGGTCGCGATAGCGCCTGGCCAGGCCGAAGTCGATTACATTGACAAGGCTGGAAGTGGCTGTATGCGGTAGACCCATGACAAAATTGGCAGGTTTGACATCGCGGTGGACGAACGATCGAGAGTGTATAAATTCAAGACGGGAAATCTGGGGAGAGGCATCAAAAACACGTCAAAGAACGTAACAAAGTAGGGACAAGGGGAGGCGGCGATATGTCGCCCGAGACGAATATCGTGCCTGCGATTAGATAAATGAACGCACCAGCTGATCTGCAAGTAGCAATACAGTTTTGAGTGAAAAATGCCTGTTGCACCTCTTGAAGAGGTCCTCTAGAGAAGGGCCTAGGAGATCGATGACCATGACGTTGTAATCGCCTTGTTTACCCGAGTACATGATCCAGGGCACGCCTGGACCGCCCATTAGAGATTTATATACCTTGGATTCTTGCTTTAACGGTGAAGTGAGGGCATGGGGGACAGCTGGCTCTAACTTGATCGCTACCTCCTTGCCAGCAACTGTATGCACGCCCAGAAAGACAGCACCTGGTAATGAGGTGAGATATCAGTGAGGGTGACAGCTCGACGGTACGCACCACAACCGCCGTTTGCGATCTCTTCTTCTAATCTATATTTTCCACCAAACGTGACATCCATTGCTGCAACAGCCGCTCATTGATCAGTTGGAGAGATGCACACAACGACCACACTCACTATGCGAGGTTTGTCGACGACAGACGCGTCGAGGATGGCAGCAACGACGAAGGGGAAAAGAACGTCGTGCTTGTGATGTGGCGTGCCAGTTCAAAATCGCTGGATTACATAATAATGCGGATTTTGTTCGGCCCGCGCTCGATTTGGAAAGGGCGGCCGATCCCGTGATCGCGTTTGTCGCGGTCATCACGTGGCACCGGAAGTGAGCCCAAGACGACCCATTCCAGCGAGAACAAAACGGAGACAAGTGCAGGTGAGTCTGGGGACATGCTACGCACTGGCGCTACCTGACGGCCTTCTGTGGGTATCGAAGAACTTCATGTGTGAACTCCAAGGCAACGTCTCACGCCCATATCCGTCTGACCATTTTCTAATGCCACTTTACGAACCTCTCAATAGATCCTGGGGTGGTCTGTCTCCATCGCCATGTTGATAGCGGCCAATGTACACTGTAACGTGTCTGCCCTTATCCACGACAGGTATGTGATCGAATTCAGAACTGAGTGGTTAGTGCGGTCCTGTATTAACCCAGGATCCTTCCGATAACGCTCTTATGTGCTCAACTGCCGTGCTTGACTATTTTTACCCGCATCACATACTCGCACAGGCTTCGCACCCTGCAACACGGAAAGCGCTGCACTGTGAAAGGGGAGGACAAACAGTCTTAAATCACATGGTATCATTGGCACTTATGATATGTACGTGTATCTGCAGCAACTAGTACATCGAGGGCACCTAAGGGACAGACTATGGTAGCAAGCAAAGGGACCACAAAGAGAATGGAATCAGATCCACTGATCAGTCATTCAGCCTTATCCCGAACACCTTCATCGTGATCATGCAACGCCTCCTACACATTCTCCAAGCGGGACGAAATGCTCCAAGTTGAACTCTGACGGAAACCACGGGGGCGAGGTGGGTCACCTAGAACTTCGACCAACTTCACCCAGAGATCATCTTCTAATGACTTCAGCACGGACAAAGGAATCCCCACTCTTGGGGGTTTCCAACCATAAACTATCCCATGCGTTCCAGGAAGCTTAAAGCTTTTATGGAGGTATGCGCCGAGATGGTATGCGAGTCTGCTACAGCACCAACAGCAGTCTTTACCCACTGCGATGCCGAATTCTGTAGCATCCTAAATGCCATGTAGGTGAAACAAAAGGACACAGTAAAGGGCGGGCTCACAGGATCACTGATTTGCTTCAACAACTGAGGATCATCTATCTGGATTGGTTCTCCGTAATTTACACAGGCACCATTCGAGGAGGCAAGATATGACACAAGCCCCATCAGCGTTGCCTCGGCATGAACAGTCCCGCCAAACGGCCGTGAGCAATATTTATTGAAGGTGTCCTCGAGTTGATGACGCAAGCCAGGGTTGTCATTGTCCGTGTTTGTATTTCGGGAGCCTGATGCATTCGAACGGCCCACTTTGGACTTCTGAATAGCATCCCAAAGTGGAATATGTCAGAACCACAGCCGAAATCATCATTCGGAGAGAAGCTACGAACATATTCATTC
>Ga0307518_10001481_pt1 | contig 17436 bp, 29 predicted proteins | sample 25_EM_MG_FD_203889 | JGI IMG/M metagenome (GOLD analysis project Ga0307518, IMG submission 203889) | Populus trichocarpa ectomycorrhiza microbial communities from riparian zone in the Pacific Northwest, United States - 25_EM | ecosystem: Host-associated > Plants > Roots > Unclassified | place...
AGAGGGTTCTTCTTCCTAATAGCACTCTAAAGTAGGGATATAACTGTCATGGTGCTGGAGGACGCCATCTGAAAGTAGGGAAGTGGATAGAGTACTGAATTTGACACATCCAGGAAAGTGAGACGAATGACAGAGGAAGATGGACATGGCAAGTATCTGGGAGGAAGGGACCATAGGCTGAGGGCTCAGGGGACACAGAGACGACCAGAGAAGACTTCTTAATCTTGACAATAGACCTAAGATGACCAAAGTATGTCCTTGATGCAGGACTGATGAGGAGAATGCGCTGACCGAGAACAAGGGGGACTGAGGGAGCAGGCTGGGAAGATATGTGCCAGGCAGTGCACGGGAACTCAAGGAGAGGCTGTCCTAAGAGCAGGATGTAGTGGAGATCTGCAGCAATAGTGGAGAAATGATCCAGAGAAAATATGGACTCCATAGTGACTGATGAGATGGACATCTGGATTGCAGGGGGAATATCTCCATGGGAAATGAACAGATCCATGTCAGAACTTGACAGGCAGATAGACCACACTCTAGGCTTTCTGATGGTATAGTCACGTGCCTGATAACTTTGGAAATGGTGGAGCTATTCAAAATATCGGAATGCCAGAACATTGTTTCTTCTCTTCTTTCCTTTGTTTCTCCATCAATTCTTCAGCTTCTTTTCTCGTTCTGGTATGGGAGTTGGACTGCAGTAAATTGCATTCCTTTCTCATACCATAATGGACGTTATTCCTTCAGTTTCTTCTGCTTCTTGGTGGTTCTTGTGCGAGTGATGACTGCTAGATGTTGGCAATCATCTCTTGCATCAGGATAGTCTTCTTGTGCGATAGATGGCTATGATGAGGCTTTGTCGTGCTCATCCTTCACATCAGGATCATTTGATATTGACATTATCTTCCATGTTCACTGTACCAAACCTGTTTGGTGTGTGACATCGCGCCAAAGCCGTAATGGGTGAGCATGCTGCTCACTTCCACACAGCTGACATTGGCAACAGGATGTTTGACACCCTACAAGCCTACCTAAACACAAAAGGAATCAGTTGCAAAGTAGCAAATGAGCATGCACCGGGAATTGAGAGTGCAGCTGCACAGACAGCTAGCAGACTACTCGAAACCACCCAAATGATGTTGACGGTTGCTGATTGGATCAGCGGGCACTGGGGAGACATCCTCCTGCATGCCACCCATACCCTGAACCAGGCACCTACACCCTTGATCGCCGGTAATTGCACACTGTGCAAAATATTCACTAAAAAGAAGCTACCGGTCAGAATGCTCCGAGCACTCGAGTCTAGGGCGAGAAGGGACATACCTAGTGTCAACCACCCTGCATACAACTCCAGAACTCCTGACTGAAGGCCAGCAATAGCAAGCACAAATGGCCGTCGAGTGTCTGGGCTGCAAATGGATGAGCTCAATGGTGAGTGCCAAAGGCTTGCAAGAGCAGGCACAAACGGCCTCAACCACCTCGCCATTGATGAAATACACCTGATCGCTGAAGAAACAGAAGGGTTAGCATGTGGGATAGGGCCGCACTTCGTCCAAGGCTGCTCAAACTCACCTGTGGGGCTGAGGGCGCCAACGAGCGTTGTGGAGAGCTCTGATGGGCTCACCACTCAAGTACCTGGGTGGAAACATCAAGAGGATACCATAAACAGGTCAGTAAATGCATCCGATCCATCCAATCGAAGCAGATCGTGCCGTCAAGGCGACCTGACCCCCAAACTCAAGTTTGGGGGCGAGACAATCAAAACGGATGTTAGGAGCAATAAAAAGTGGACAGATGGGGACGGACATACCTACCAAAGGGCCCAGAGTCGACCGCTTGACCTGCCGACTTGAAACATGCCTTCTACAGGCAAAACAGATGACTTGGAGGGGCCATCTTACAGGCGAGGCAGAGATCTGCACAGCAGCAACTTGGAGACCTGTAAAGATGGACATCAGTGGACCATAAAAGAAGAGAAAGGTCAGCTAAATGCAAACGGAATGGAGGGCTTACCTTTGTCAGTCAAAACGGACAATGACAAGAGCTGCATCGTGGACCACAGCAAGATAAGGGCCCCAATGGAGTCAGGTGACCCAAGTCACATGAGTGACACGGGTGACGCTTCAACAAGGGGACTCACTGTGCCCTGCAACATGTCTGGCCGTCGCGACTTCCAGTCCACGGCCACATCTAATAAAATATATTTTTTCCCCAGTCATTCTTTTGGAGAAACGGACAATCCGCACAACCACAATGCAGTCGAGATGGACGATCTGCCAACCACATCTACAACCAACACCCGTGCTTACTAAAGCACGGACGGCACAGCCACCTGTGCAAGATTCAAAACGGACTCAAGCATCACACATTGAGTGGGTGCATATACCATTCGTTTTCATCATTACAGGTATGCAAACCTATACTATACCATTTCTAAGGACTACTCGTCAAGTGGGTGTGTTGAAACTCCCATCTTGTCACTACCATTCTTTGGCACTTACTGTTAGTTTCCTTATTGGTGCGACAAGCATCCTTATGTAAGCACAGACTATTTTCATGCTCAGAGATTCTTTTCACCTCAGTGTCCGAAGACGAAACACTGAGGTAAGATACCTACTCACACATTCATTTATTTAGTACTAACCTACTTAGCTTTATTGCCTCTGTCTAGTTCCCTGTGCAAGCCAACTCACAAAAGCTCTCATTGACATCTGAGCTGATGCTCACGATGTCTTTCCTCTTATTGATGCATCTCTCTTTGCTTAGGTCTTCATTTTCATCAGGTTCCTGGCCCATCTCAGACTATTCCATCGTGATGGTGCCATTAGTAATGCAATTGTGCAAATTATCATTCGCACTCACCATACGGTAATCCATGTCCTCCGAAGGATCCAGTTTGTCCTCTTCTGGCTTGCTATCCTGGGTATCTGCTAAGGTATTAATAGGGGCGACATCATTCGCTGCCAGAATATCCCTGTCACTGCTGATGTTGGTGATAATGATGCTTGGGGGGCGGGGGGTTGAAGCTGGGAGGACTACGGACAGTTTCTTCTGTTTATCATTATCGATCTTGGGGGAAGCCCTCTGCTTTTTCCCAACTAGTGAGACGGTTGATTTAGCAACCACACGATGAACAGGAATGCTCACCTGTACTACAAGTGATCCTTTCTGTTACTGTGTTGCTCCTCAAAGCTGAATCAAGAACCAGGGAAATAAGTGGGATAACCATCATAGCATAGTTGTGAACACGCACCTTGCCTGGTTTCCTCAGACGTATTGTCTTGTTCCCTCCCCAACGCTGCCACCGCCATCCACATTGCTCTGCGAGTTGTTTTCTTCATCAAAAAATTGCTCTTGCTCGTAGTTAGGGCAATCTGTGAGAGATGTGAAGCTATAAAAGTCAAATAAAGCCTTGTAGCAGTGCCTTCCGGGCCATTAAAAGCCTGACTTCTGCAAAGTGCAGGACGATTACATAAGCAACTGCGCCATGCTTCCAGGCTGAGGTTCCTTGCCAAGAGGCACTGAAAAACGAGCATGTAAGGCGTTTCTGAAATAAATGGGACAAGAGACACAAGAGCTGAGAGGGATTCTAACGATAAGTAAAACAAGAGTGCTAAACTCATTCTATGGCATTTTCCAAGGCATTGAAATCATAGGACATGGTTGGGAGAGACACACTGGTGTCAGCTGCATACCTGACAAATGTTTGCTTAACATTAGCAGCTTCCTTGGTAGTAGTATGCTTACCCCATGGCGTCTTGAATCAGCTTCTTTACTTTAGTTAAGTATTTAGGACTCTGCTCGCTGAATTGCTCAAGCAACTTGTGATAGTGAACCCATCTGGCATTTGAGAAAAACGTAAGCCCCAGTTCCATAAGATGTCATCACTCACCTGTCCCTGAAAATGCTGTCCATGAAGTCAATGGGTGTACTTGTGAACAGGCCCATCAGCACACAGTCAATCTGGTCAAACATTCAATGTCAACCATGTAGTATGTATATCAAAAGGTCGGGGGAAAGGCTCACTGCAGTAGCTACCAGTGCAATCATTGCGATAGGTGAATTGATGAAAGGATTCTTCTCTTCTGTGTTTCCTAGCTTCTTTGCCTTGCCCTTGTGACCCCACCATTGAGATTTAATCAGCTGCGATATGATAGGGTTCTGCCATGGTTTATCTGCAGAACAGGTACAAGCCTGTGAATAAGTAAGCAAGCATACGCAAGCCACTCGAATAAAAATTTACCTTGATGTCAATAACGGGGTGGATAAGTTTCCTGTCCTGTATAAGCCAGTTGAGGACCTTGCACAGCTCCTCATTGTTCAGATTCCCTGGGAGGCCATATGCACCAGGTACGGCCACTTGTGCTTTGTAGACAAGCTCTCCTCTCAGCTGGGACCCTGCACCCCATACCTAGCTGTGCCTTAGAACGTGGATATAAGTTAGCTAGCCAACAGAAACTCACATAATCTATTAGCTGACTCTTGAGTGAGGAGTTCCTTCCAGGGACTCCAGAGTTGCTGTCATTTCCTCACTTCCCCGACTGGCCTTGACAAGGCATTCCCAAGCTAGGTCTTCCTTATTGATAGACAATGGAAAGGCTTCAGTGATGGCAACGTATTGGCGCATAGCGTGGTGGTCCACTTTTGTGAACTTGGCAACAGCGGGGTCAGTGAAGTTGGAGAGCTTAACCCTCCCAGAGCAGACACCAGCATCTTTTGACAATGGCTTATTGTTGGGAGATGAGCCCACAACAATCTTTTGGAGTGAGTAAGTAGTCTTTGTCTCAGTAGGTCAAAACTTACTTTGTCATTGTGTACATGGGCTTTAACCCTCCGCTGCTTCCCATGTTCTCGAAAAGATTTCCTCTTCTTTGAAGGACAGGCGGCATCGTTAAAGTCGTCAAGGTCTTGCCCTTCTTCCTCCAATCCTGCTTCCTGGGGTTCGCCATTTGAGAAGTCAGTAAAAGTGTCATCATCCTGCTCCTGCTCCTGCTCCTCTTCCTGCTCCTCTTCCCGTTCCTCTTCCTGCTCCTCTTCCTGCTCCTCTTCCCGTTCCTCTTCCCACTCCTCTTCCTGCTCCTCTTCCTGCTCCCCTTCCATTTCCTGCTCCCCATCCTTGTCCTCATCCTCCGAAGGTGCAAACATCCAGTCAAGGGAATCATCGGATAATGGGTGTGGCACTAAAGGTAGAAGGGGTGAGCAGCGTCCTGCAGCAGATAGCAAAGCCATACCTCTTCTGTCCTTGTGTTGTCCTTGCAAAACACTTTGCGGCTGCATGTCCTTACTCTTCCAAGAAGCCATCAAGGATGCAACTTTCTTCCTGGAGGCTGAGGACAATTAGAAGAAGCATAGCAGAAAGCAAGCTCTGGAGGTGCACCTTGTTTCTTTTCAGAGCTAGTGGAGCCGGCATGGCTAGGCTCCTGCTGGTGGCGCTTGTGCTCTGCCCAGCGAGCGGCTCTTCCACTGGCTCCAGGGTGTTCTGGAGGGTTTCCAGCCGATGCAGTAGCATGCCTGGATGTGCCCTGGGAGCAGCTTACCATGGATGAGAGTGAAGGAAGTGCAAGGAAGTGAAAACGACAAACCAAAATAAACAGTTGCAAAGTCCACTAAGCGAGCATAAAGCCAAATAAGCTAGAATAAAGCGATTAAAATACAAGCATATGTGGGCAAAGCCTCAAAGGAAAAAGTTGCTATGGCCCCAGCCATTGCGTTCCTCACACCATTTATCAAATTCAACATCTGTTTGCATGACAAACATCGCCCGCCTGCCAGTATAATCCATATTGAAGTGGGTTGTTTCACTAGACCGAAAAACAGCAAAATCCCTGCTTTGGAGCTCCAGAATAAGCCCTTGTTCCTTGAGCACCAGGCCACCACCTGAGAAATCACCAACGGCTAAAACTAAACAGAGGGTCTTGTCCCGCTTATCTCAGTGTGCCTCTGTTCTAACGTTGATGTTCACAACCAGGGAGACAAATGGCATTACTGGGGATGTCGTGTGCTCTGGTAGGCTATCTGCTATTCACAGGAGGGCCTCATAGTCGTCAGGGAGATGGACCTGGAGCTTATGTGATATTATTCTAGTTGTGTTCTCCAGAGGAAAGAGGGGCTTACCACATTTTCGATCCACATAAAAACCTCCTGGAAAGCTAGAACCAAACGATCAAATAATTGTCCATACTCGGCCATGTCCTTCAATGCATATGGTAACATTTGCCATATGTTCATTCTTGCATTGCCGAAGTGGAGCTCATACAGATGGTTATCACTTGGAGCGAATGTGCCCTGTAGACCAGAGTGAGAATAGGTAGCATGTGCCCCTACTGATGTGTAGCATACCTTTGTGGTGTATCTATTATACCAGCTGAAATGCAGACAGTCGAAAGGTGGAGCTGCACTGTCATTTTCATCTGTGTCAGGTGCTTGCACCTTGAACAGCTGTTGATCCTCGAAGCAACCCATCAGCAATGGAAATAAAAGTGATCTCAGGTGTTGGGGCATGGCTGTGCAGACAAATGCCATCAGAGTCCTGTCAGCATTGCGAATATCTAGGCCTCTGGCATTATGATAAGCTAGTCAGAGCTGTAGTAATCATTTTGGGTTGACTTACCCATCAATTACCATCATTGGCACACAGATATAAGCACTTCCGGATGCCTTATGCCCATCAGGATAAAAATTTTCTAGCTAAAGCCTGCATATTAGTGAACCATACAAAGCGGGCAGATAGATTATTATCACCAGAGAGTGAAGTTCCTCAATACTTTGCACTACAATACCAAGCTCGGCTTTCTGACGCTGAGAGTTAGTCCATGTGATATTTTCTTGCTGATTGTGCTTTGCTGTGAAACACATATTGACAACAGAATGGTGATCATAGTTTGTCTGAATGACAGCGACAGGGAATGGGGTCCCACTTGATGGAGGCAGACCAGAGGCAGACTCATTCTGTGCCAGCTGCCCTGAGAATGCAGAAGCTCCCATGGATAAGTAAGTGGACATTGCTAAATCAACTGATATGTAATGGTTGTCGGGGGGAAAAATCAGGGTGAGGCAATGGTCCCAAGCAGATCAGCTGTGCGTGGGTAGCCGCAAGGTGCTATGCTGTTTCAGTGCAATATTCTTGTGAACAGAACATTAAAAAACTCACTTGAAACATAGACTATCAAGCAATCTGTCGGAATCTATCAGCGATGTGCAGTCCAGCATGCAACCGTTCTGGAGCAACAACGATAGAGGAAGTTCACATTGCATTCTTGAGATTGTGGGTATGTGTCAAGTCTGGGTCTACTCTGGTAGAGGGTCCGGTCAAGTCCTGATGAAAGCGGACGAAGGACAAGGGCAGGGGGCTGGACAAGGAGTTAGTCTGGCCAGAGTTGGCGACTGCTTGGATTCAACGACTAAGGACAATGAGCGTTGATCCCTTGTGTAGGTTCCAGTCAAGAGGTTGGAGACAGAAATGGAGACAGAGACAGAGACAGACAGAAACTGGAGTAGTGACTATGGTTGATTTCAGACTGAAGAATACAGGATAATCTACAGAGTACTTATATCAAGTAAGAACTAGGGATGAGTACTTATGGTGACAAGTAAACAGCCTAAAAAGTGGACAAGGGATAACCGGAGAAAGTACTAGGTCAGGTCCAGGTAAAATAAAGTCAGGTCCGGTGAAAATGCTACAAGGTATAGGATATGTCAAGTTCACGGAGAACTCACAAACAGGCAGGGTAGAAGGTGAGGTGTGGTAACGAATGAACAGAGGATAGTCCAAGGGTTGTACTTAACGGAGGCATATCTGCGCGACCGTGACCGGAGTAACTGTGAGCAACTGGAGTTGGGCTAGAGTACTGCGATGCGACCGGAGTGACCAGATAAGACCCGGAGCTGGACATGGTTGTAACAGTATGAGCTTGTCCCTAATGAGCTTTTGGAACTCTGCCAGAATTAGCATCATCCCGATGATTAAGGGAAGAAAACTTACTGCTCTTAGCAGTCTGTGGACACCTCAGCATGGCAGCTACGTTGTAGGGTATATTCCCATGGACCTTTGCCACTGTGCAGCGTAAATTCAGTCTGGCAAGAAGGAGGAGAGAGTATATTGATCCTCCCGCAGCGATTCTAGTAAACTTGCAACCAAAGGAAATCCATTCTTGAAATGTCCACAGCGCTGGGGGCCAAGGTAAATGAATGACATGTGCGTTGTAAAATGTGGTGCACAAAGAGCCATCCATGTCATGAAGCCATCTGCCAGAGATCAGGTAGTAAGGGTAATATACTATGTGATTGATAACAGTGGAGCACTCACTCCTGACATTTGAATGCAAGCTGTATAGACGAGAGCATTCCAAGAAATCCACATGTGACATCTCTTTTCCTCAAGGCCTGGCATCGCACAATAATTGCCGATAAATCAGTACTGTCAAGACCCACATTGCTACAGGAAACAAGGTCCTTAACCAATTCAACCCATGTGGCTGGGCCGTCCAAAGGTGAGTCATAATGGACACAAGTGAGGGCCAAAATGATGGAATCGGAAGTAAGGCTGGATGCTCTTGAAAATATACTGCTTGCTCTCCATTGACCGTTGGACTGTAGCGCCTTTCCATTTCGGGGGCAAGGGGCAGTGCGACCTGGATTTACATCAGGTTCTGAATGGACCACATTCTTACCACCTTCTCCAAAAAAACTTGCTTCAGCCGATAACAGACCCCCCAAGCATGCTCTCAAGTTCAAAATCTTGTCTGAGGGCTGCAAGTACCCGAGCACATCATGCAGAAGGGAGATCTCAGCAGCTGTAAAGGATAAGGAGACTGTGGAAAGGATATCAGATACTTCCATAGGAGGGGTTGGACTGCTGGGCTGGAGGTTGTGTTGTTCTGCGGAGACTCACTGCTGTCAGCCGCTCGCTGTGTGCGCAACTTCATGTGCAACACCACCGTGTTTGCTGAATCTGGAAGCAGCCTCCCACACGCTGCTCTAGAACTATCACTAGGCCCTGGCAGGTGTAGACTTCAGCTTTCCACTGTGCCTGATCCTAAAGCAGCACTAAGGTATGTCTGGCCGATCTGTCATGATGGAACTTACTGTGAGATTGAACTGCTAGATCTGGTCACACAGTGAACCCTAACAACTCCGATGGAGCGCCAACAGGGAAAGATAGGTCAGGTGTTTCACAAGGCCTACTCGGTATCCTTCCCTTCCTGCTAACTCTTTTGTCTTGCTGATAACCGAGGATTCTAGTTTGCATCCTACCACCAACCTATTCTACAAGATGCTTTGCACAACAAAATCAACGACCTCGTGAAGCAGGAAATGCAAGATTTCAGCACTGCTATGGAGCTCAAACAGCTGCTTTCTGAGACCACACTTCCAGTTCCCGATTCAGTATTAAGTAGGTATCATCACTTTCTTCCACTTCCCTTTTTTTTTTAACAAATGAGCTCCTTCATGCTAGCTGTAGCACTCGAAACCTTTGCCCTGAATGGGACATATTTGAAACAAGAGAAAAGGTGGTCGTTGCCAGATTTCCACACTAGTGCGCCTCAACCCCAGGCTGAGCAAAAGATTACTGACTTCTTCAACACCGTAAGCCCCTCCACTCCAGAAAGCTGCCAGTCATAGCTCATACCATGTGGACAGGTGGCAGCAGGCATCTATACTGAAGCACTGCAAATAGCGTCACCCCCACACATTCCCACCCACAGAAGCTGGTTATGCTATGACAAAATACTCATTGGAAACTGAAGAAAACCCGACTTAGTGATGCACACCGATTATGCTGACCCAGCCACAAGGATTAGCTGGAAGATGCTGGCAAGCATTTGCGAGGTCAAGTACAGCCCTCACTTGGATGAAGAAGCATGCATTCAAATCGCAGACAAGGCCTTTTTCACTTTGTCCTCCCAGTTGGGTCACAGGTACTTTGTAGGACTTACACTATGTGGCTCGGAGATGCAGGTCCTTTGGTTTACAAGAGGAGGCAGTGCTGTCTCCAATTTGATTGACATTCATGACCGTCCCAAGGAGTTCATGTACATCCTCGCCATCTTCGTGTTAGGTCACCTGCCATGGCTTGGATACAATGAACATATCTTTGCTGCACCAGATGATTACCTCGTGGTCAAGTTTGCAGGGGATATGTACAAGATCATCCAGCCCCTCTTCATGTTGTCCAGTATTCAAGGATGAGGGACATGAATCATGGTTATCAGAGACACACTAGGCAACCAGTTCATTTTAAAGAACTGCTGGCTTCACATTGGGTGGCTCACTGACATCAATATTCATCAGCTGCTTCAGGACAGTCGTCGCAACCAGCAAGAACCCGATATGAGAACACAGGCTATATTTGGCTCCTGAGATCTATATGAAATCTTCAGTAAATGTCAAGGGACTTTTCCTGCAGACGCCAAATGGGACAAAGAGAAGAACCTCCCTGGCATCCCTATATGCCATAAGTACAAGTTTGTCAAGTGCAACATTTGAGACAGAGGGGGCCATGAAGACACCACCAATTACCTCCTGCAGATGGAATCTGTTTCCCTTGGATCGTATGAGCCAAGGCAACATATCTGGGTGTCTTTCCTGATGTGTGCAATCCCTATTACGTGGTTTTCATGCATCAGGGAGTTTTTTAATGTGACTATGGGCATTTTGCAGGTAAGAAAATTCTATTAAAGATTGATAGCATTGACAGTGGGTACAATCAGGTCACTACAACACCTGGAAGAGGAGACAGATTCTCCACTCTGATCTGAGCGACTCCAATGCATGGATGCAGATCGAAAGGGCCAGCAGCGACTGTGCAGTCCCCGACTGGCCACAAGCAGCTGACCCAACTGTGTATCCACAACTCCCTTCCAGGCTGCCGAGCTGCTATACACAAGCCTCAAAGTATGCCATTGGCTCAACCATGTCCTGGAAGTGTTCTTTTGGGTCATATGGATCGTATGCATTAACATCAACAGCCCCTTAAACCATTGATGCCAGTGGAAGACGCCCCCTCCTATCAAGTCTCGCCCAGCAACTTCATCTCTAGAACCTGACAAGTCCCCCTCTGAAACACAACCCATTGTTGACAATGATGATGATCCCTTACATCATCAGCTGTATGTCCCCGAATGGGCACGGCCTGGGATACACAAGCTGGATCATTCAAGTGTTGCCACAGCAAAAAATTGCATCGGACCTGCAATAGTAGGGGTGGCACTTTCCCCGTACTTTACCAAACACACAGCAGTCGTCCAAGGCCTTATCAAGTTGCAATCTCTTTTCAATGGCGTGCTGCAGGTGCCAGCAAAGAAGATACTGACCTTGATATCTGTCAAGGGACTCTCCCTCCTCCCGATGCTCAGTACCTTCAGATGATGGACATTTTGTATGAAATCCAGGAGGGCATTGATCCGGTGAAGGACAGTCGTCCATCCGACGGTGTTTACAGGGAGGCCAGGGCCCACTACAAACAACTTTTGAATGCCAAGAATATATGCAAACCCCTTCTAGGGGATGGAAGCTCGATGCTAAGGCCCACATCCGTGCCTAGGACGACTTCTCGACACTTGCATGGTTCTCGCAAATAAATGGCTGAAGAATCTGCTGAAAGTTCGAGGATGAAGCAAGCAAGGGCTGCATAAGGCATCGCAGTACCATAGGTCTGTTTACAGCCCTTATCACATACTTTGTCTTATTTATTAAAGCCTATCACAGTTTTGTTTTTTGTATACTAGTTTTGTTGCAATTTGGTTCCATTTTCTATGAAACCTTGTCTAATGTAAGATATCGTTTTTGAATTCAGGTTTGTTCAGCTACTGTCCCACACCCGTTCGTCTTTGCTCTCCTTGCTTGACAGCATGCGATCCATCCTCCAATTGTTGAACACTGACAGCGCTACTCAGTGCCCAGTCTGTAATAAGCACCTCAACACCACTCAAGGGCTCACAGCTCACCTGCGATCAGCCAAGAGATGCTCATGGTATAGGCTCAGTAAGCTTTCTGAGCTAAAGATACCTGGATCACAGATCAGAGATGATACAACGGCAAGCCAAGAGGAGGAGCTCCAGGTCCCTATACACCGAGGCTCAGCTCACCGTGAACAAGATCCCTCCGACATGGTGGAGGACTTCATTGGCAGAGCTTTCGATTTCATCCCTTTGGAAGATAGCTTGCCTGGCTGTGGTTTAGATCCAGGCCCTTCCCACCAAGGACATCTCAACCCACAGGATGGCTCTGACGGGTTCATAGATGAGCATGTTGAAGAAGACCCTTTCCCTAGCGCTGGCAGGGCTATCAGGATGGATCACACCCTGCACAAAAAATGGAGGGCTATGTATGGCCGTGAGGATGCCGATGGCAATACAGCTATGGGGGAGGCAGCCTTGCCTGAGCAGGAGTTTGCTCCCTTCGCTTCAGAGTTGGACTGGAGGATAGTGAGGTGGGTGGTGCAGGAGGGAATTGGACATAAGTCCCTAGATCGCTTACTTTCCATTCCTGGAGTAAGTTTTTGTCTGTTTTTTCATCTAGAGCATAGCTGATGTGACCTCGTACACAGGTTGTGGAATGCCTGGGCCTCTCTTATCACAATTCCCGCAAGCTTTATCAGGCTGTTAACGCCATTCCTCCCCACGCTGAATGGAAGACCCGATCGCTCTGGTTCCAATCCCATCCAGAAGCTAAACACTACATCCACTACCGAAACCCTCTGGAAGCCATACAAGCCCTGCTTGGGAACCCTGCCCATGCCGGACAGATTGTGTACAAGCCCAAGAAGATTTTTGTCAATGCAAGGAAAGAAAAGCAAATTTACCACGAAATGTGGACTGGAAAATGGTGGAATACCGTTCAGGTATGCATTTTCTTCATGCACAAACTATGGCTTATGGATTCTCCACCCTTAGAAGTATCTGCCTGAGGGAGCCAGTGTAGCCCCAGTCATCATATCTACTGACAAAACCCAGCTCACCCAGTTCTCTGGAGGCAAGCTCGCCTATCCGGTGTACCTCACCTTAGGCAACATTCCAAGAGCACTACAATGAAAACCTAGCCAAAATGCCTGCATCTTGATAGCTTATCTTTCAGTGAGCAAGGATGTCAGCAGCGACCTCACCCACAAGCAAAGGTCCTCTCGAATCCAACAATTATTTCATGACTCTATGTGCATTGTTCTGGAACTGCTCATCCAGGCTGGGAAAGAGGGGACTGAAATTACAGGGGGGGGATGGAAAGGTGCACCACATATATCCCATTCTTGCCTGCTATGTTACCGACTACCTGGAACAATGCTTGGTGACATGCACCAAGTATGGAACATGCCCAAGGTGTCTGTCCAGCAAGCTTGGAGATAGGGGGCCTGGACCTCGGCAGACGCAGCACGCTACCCTGGGTACCATTTGAAATGCGTCCAACTCTGCTACATCTTCCAATCACTTTCAACAACTCTGCAGGGAAGACTTGATCTCTGGAAGAGTGAGGTGCCCATTCTGGGACGGTTTTCCTTTCTGCGATATTCACGTCTCTATCACGCCTGACATTCTCCACCAACTCTATCAAGGCATCATTAAACACATGGTTGACTGGTGCTCAAGTCTTATGGATGATGCAGAGTTGGATCACCGAGTTCGCGCTCTCCCCCCGTTTTGGCTTGCATCACTTCAAGGGAGGCTGGTCTTGCCTCTCTCAGATCTCAGGAGTGGAAAGATATGGCTCAGATCCTCCTTGGCTGCTTGGTAGGAAAGGTGCCTGGCGAGGTACATTATGTTGAGTCTATTCGATATTCTGGAACCACTGATAACTACAATACAGAGATGTTCAAACATTTTCACATTGATATGGCAAAAGAGGGGTGAAGGGCTTTGAACTTCAGGAATGAGGTCCCACAAATGACAAAGTGGCTCAGTAGGCAAGAAAAAGTATGCTCATTTCAATCATATTTGAAGGACTTTATGTCAGAAGAGGATGAAAGCGTAAATGAACTCTCACCCATCGCATCTCACTCCAAGGCCGGGCTTGTGATCTCTCAGCAACCTGCAGTTTTTAATCAGACCATCTCCAGCATCCAGCAAACCCACTGCATTCCCAGCTTCTCTCTACACCTTTGACAGTACCTCAATACACTGCTTCCTCAAGGAGAGTCAATACCTCACATGCAGCTGGCTGGGGCTCAGCTTCCCTTTGATAGACTCAGCGTTTGGCACACATGTAAATTTGCCCTAGACATTCTGGGAAATGATGTAGATGGTAAAGAGGGGGTGGATGCAGTAAAGGCTAGGCCAGGGAAGGAGGGGGAAGCAAGATTCAACACTGTACTTGTCACCCACAAGGATATTGCTGAGACAACAGGTTTACAAGGTGCATTTTTGCATTCACTAGATCTATCCATCTTTTTTTTAATACTGATTCATGAATGTAGGAATGAAAGTGGGCTACCTCCAAGTGATATTCAAGCTACCAGAGACAATCCCCCCGGCTCTACTTGGGGTCACTGTGCCTTCTTGGCCCAAGGAACCTTTAGCCTATCTGGAATGGTATCAGCTCTCTAGCAACCCAGGGCACTATCATAATATGTACACAGTCTGGTCCCCTCAACCATCTCAGCTGGGCAGCTCTGGAAGGCATAGTCAGCTATTTCAGATCACACCAGGCAAAGTGATTCCCTTGAAGACCATATGACAAACTTGCCAGCTGATTCTGTTGGCACATGCTGATGAGAGCTGGCCAGCTGAATGGAATTCTAGTATGGTCCTTGATAAATGTAGCAACTTCTTACTCAATAATTGGGCAAGTAAATATGCATACCAGACCATTTGGTAGCAGTTTAATACAGCTGAATTCTTACTATGGCATTAGTTCTGCATCTAGCTGTAAGGATTGATTCTGCTTTTCGAGTAGCTCAAAGACTATGAGGAGCTGTAGATCAATCCAGAGCACCAGAAAACAGCTTAAAGCTCATCAAAGAAAAGTAATGCCATGCCATTCATTCAAGAAATACCATAGTATACAAGATAGCTTTATATTATATAAACTGTTTAAAGAGTGGTGTGAAAGGATTTATATTAGATATGGCTAAACAAAGACATCTCATAGCTTGATAAGGCACTATAAAGAAGTCAAGGATGTTCACATATCAGATGCTATTATTTAAGGATGTTATATAGACATATAGATGCCTGTAATTTTCTAATAGATACATAAAGCACATTGAGTGCATGTAAAACTATATATGACAAATACTGTTTTTCCCAATGAAACAGTGGACTGGGGACAATTCAAAGGTGTTAATGAAAGTGTACCTTCCAGCAATCGAAGGTCATGTTCCCCCAGCAATGGTGCGCACATTCTGTACCTTTCTCAACTTTTGCTACTATGCACAGTGAAACTCACTCAACGAAAGTGCATTGGAGAGCCTGCAAGATGCACTTGATCGTTTTCACCACAATCACTGCATCTTCCAAGAAACGGGTGTTCATGACTGTGGCCCTAAAGGCTTCTCATTGCCTCATCAGCATGCCATGAACCATTATCACCACCTTATTCAAGAATTTGGCACACCAAATGATCTATGTTCATCCATTACTGAATTGAAGCACATCAAAGCTGTTAAGAAGCCCTGGCAGTGTTTGAACCACTTCAAGGCTTTGGGCCAAATGCTGGTCACGAATCAGCACCTTGATAAGCTCACTGCTGCACAAGTGGACTTTGAAACCCATCACATGCTCAAGGGTTCCATCCTTTCAGCATCTATTCGTACTCTTGACTGCCCATCCAGTGATCACAGTGGCCACTCTCAGCATCATGTTGGCAGTGCTGCTAGTCATGCCAGTCACAATGACAATGATGGCACTGATACTGATGATGAGATTGAGGTGCACGATGGTCCCCATGTACTGAACTATGTCTGTCTTGCAAAAACCCCAGGCATGTCTGCCATTTTTTGTTCTTCTGCCCAGCTGAATTGTGTCTTACAGCACACAACTATCCCAGTAATCTACAGGCACTTGCCCATCACATTCTTCAACTGTGCCAAGCGATTTGTCTGGCCTTGGTGGAATGCATTTGAAGTGTATTCAGAGCACACCATCCTGGAGAAAGGGTCCAGCACGACATGACACAGTATTTCTGGCAAAGGACAAAGATGTACTGGGCATGAAAGGACTCCATGTCAGTCGAGTATTCTTATTTTTTCCCTTATCTATGATGGCACCAAGTATCCCTGTGCACTCATCCAGTGGTTTACAACAGTTTCAGACAAGCCTGATGAAGACACTGGGATGTGGATTGTGGAACCAGATTTTGACACAAATGGGCAGCGAGAAGTGGAGGTGGTTCATGTGCATTCTATCCTTCATGGCGCACATCTCATACCTGTCTATGGCCCTGACTGTGTCCCTCCTGACATTTGGCATACCAAATCTCTTGATGTCTTTCGCACATACTATGTAAATAAGTATATTGATCACCATGCATTTGAGATTGCATTTTAAATTATTTACATATGTGATCTGCCTCATCTGCAAGGTCTGCAAGGGTCTGCAACCTGTCTGGCCATCTGACTCAGATGTTTGTAAGCCCTTGGCTTTGCTATCCCAAATCAGACAATATCAGACACTGCGCAGACACATCAGACACATCAGACAAATGTAGATGTGTTGTAACTTTGCTGATGAGTGTCAGAATATATGGCTGCTATGTGGCAAACTTACAAGACTAGTTACAGTTATTAGTTTTGATATATTAGCTGTTCTACCTACAAGATAAATAGTTCATAGTTGTACCCTGTATACCCATCGTGTTTGGACCTGGTTCACCCCCATTCACCCATCATGGTCATCCCAATCATCCCAGCACACAAATTCTAACAGCTGAGGGGTAGGGGTGGTCATTGTTGTTGTTGTTGCATGACACTGGGGATGGAGGTTGTTGTCGTGGATGATGCTGGTGCTGAGTGTTGTCATTGGTTAGAGATAACACTGGAGTTGGGCTTGTTGTTGTTGTTATGGATGACACTGGGGCTGGGGTGGAGGGTGGTGCCATTGTTGATGCTGGAGCTAGGTGGAGGCAGCAGCTGTCGTTGTTGTCAGTGGTGAGCACATCAGCAAGGTGACAATTGGTCTTAACTCTCTTACAGCATCTGGATTGTCTGGAATCAGACAGTTAAGATGGATAAGTCAGATAAGTCAGTCAAGCCATTCCAGACCATCATACCAGGGTGTCTGAAACCAGATGGCCAGACCACCAGACCAGTCAGACCAGTCAGACCAGCCAGACCAGCCAGCCAGCCAGTCAGTCAGACAGTCCAGACCACTCCAGACCAGTCAGACTCAGTCAGAGAGTTAAGACAATCCAGACTGGTCAGACCGGTCAGACCACTCAGGCAGTAAGTCAGTCAGACAGTTAAGACCATCCAGACCTGTCAGACCTGTCAGACCACCCAGATCATAAGTCAGT
>Ga0307518_10001483_pt1 | contig 17418 bp, 11 predicted proteins | sample 25_EM_MG_FD_203889 | JGI IMG/M metagenome (GOLD analysis project Ga0307518, IMG submission 203889) | Populus trichocarpa ectomycorrhiza microbial communities from riparian zone in the Pacific Northwest, United States - 25_EM | ecosystem: Host-associated > Plants > Roots > Unclassified | place...
ATTGGAACTATGTTGATTTCCTATATCTTAAGAGCATTGCATTTCTTGAACACTAATAGGGCAACATAAGACATGCCAAAGAGGAGTTAAAATTAGTTTACTGCTCTTCATTCATGTACTCCTTTCAAAGTTTTTCTTAGGCTGTATATGCATTATTTAACTATGCACTCGCATACTCATTCTTGTATGGCCTTTGAAACACCAATTTAATTGGCCTGGAACTGTCTTAATGATGGTATCTTGCACTTATTTTATCATAATTGCCATAGTGGGAAAATGACCATTAGGACCAAATGGGATTTTGGGGGAGAGAATTTGGAGAAAATCTGATCCTTCAGTGTGTTTGCATGACTTGATTGCTTTGAAAATTTAAACCTGTGTACTTTAGGTGTAAGCTCAAGACTTTCTCATTTCACCAAATGGTCCTTGTTTCTAATTGTTGAAGTATTGAAATTATTTTATCCAATTAGTGATCCCATTAGCGAGTCATGTCTTGTGAATGGTTGAATGCCATCTTCATGTTTTATGTTAGGCATTTTTCTGTAACTTAACTTTCCATGTCGTGTTTTTCTCGCGCGTGCACACACCACATGAAGGTGAACATTACTTGCATGCTTCAGATTCCTTGTCTTTTCCTTGATTGCTGATTCTGTAGATGAGCTTGCATCTCCTCTCGCACTAATTGAATAGCTAACATTGGCTACCAATGTGACAGGATTGGGTTTGGTCGGTGGGATGCAATCCTTTTTCAATCACTTCTCAAGGCTGGCATGTTTCACAGTTTCAGTCTGATACAATTGCTCGAAGCTACATCATCACAGCGCTTGAAGATTCAATACAACTGGTCAATTCAGCTGTTCGCCGTCTACTGATGGAACGCACATGTATCCTTGCCTTGTTTTGTTGCAATTGACTAACCAGAAAGATGCATGTGAATATCCATGTTGTAAGAGCCATGATTCTCATACCATTCTATAACTTTTGCAAGGTTTTTACCTTTTATTTTCCTAACTTCAATTGGAGTCACTACTCATCTGGAATCCATTGGTATTCAATCTGTACTTTCATATGGTACCTGCTATAACCACAAGTTATAAAAGTTCCACCTGGATTACAGAATTGGAATGCTCAGGGAATGCTATCAATTAGAAAATTGGCATTCATAAGACAGTGCTTCTTGTTGCCCTTTGTTTTAATAGAACAAGGTTCTACCTTTCATTTGTCTGGGAGCTGCAACAGAACCTTTTAAGGCTGACACTTCAAAAAATTTCCATAGTTGATTTTTCAAAAAAAAAAAAAAGGAAAGAAAAGGAAAGGAAATATAAAGGAATTCTTGGAAAGATGCATCTGTATTTGTAATTACACCTGTGATTGTTAATTGTCTTTGGAAAAGTACTTGACAAAAACCAGCTGAGAAGACCTTCAAAATGTTTCAGTCTGAGGAGCGAGAACTTGTGGACAAGTATAATTATGTTGTTAGTCTTTGGAGAAGGGTAAGTATTCTTGTTCCTCTAACATTTCACTGAACTACTACACGATTCAAGTCCATTATATCTGAAGAACCTGCTTGATTTATATGTAATACACTTTGCTTTGTCAGATTTCAACTATCCATGGAGAACTGCGTTACATGGATGCTATGAGATTTCTTTATACCCTAGAGGATGCATCTGAAAGGTTAGGCACTGTTGACCTTTTCTTTCTATTTTCTTTCCTGATTGAATCCAAGCATAAACAAGTGTGGTGCGCTATTGAAACATAAATTTAGCTGGACAGGTTCTGTTGGCTGCCGATCCATTTTGGTTACTGGACACAATTCTGGCTTCACGTGCTTGTGTTTCAATTCTTTAAAAATTTCTTTTCTCGATATGCCTTTTCACAATTGTTTCAGATTTGGAGGTGAATGAAAGCCTTGAGTATATCAAACATCACCTTAGTTATGCCTGTTCTGTTTGTTTCAACATGGTTGGATGGAACTGAGCAAACAACTAATTTTTCTGTGGCTAGTTTATGAACTTAGGAAGCACATTTTTGTTGCAGGTTTGCTAGTCAAGTGAATGCAACTATAGCCATTCTTCACCCAATTCACTGCACGAGAGAGAGAAAAGTACATGTGGTGATTGACATGACAACAGTTCCTGCCTTCTTGGTTGTTCTTGGTGTTCTTTATATAGTTCTAAAGCCTAGACGACCAAAACCCAAGATTAATTAATCTCTCTGGGTGGAAGTCATGGTTGCGAAGCTGTGCGGGATTGATCATGAAGACTTGCAAAGTTACTTTGAGGGGAATGACGATGCAATTTTCTTCCCCATATAGCATTTTCAGTACACACCCTTTTGTTTTCCGTTCGAGGCAGCAAGATTTTATAAGTGAATGAGTGAGGAAATAGGAATGAGATGTAGTGTGAAGTAGCCAACGAGCTAGAATATTGCAATGCGGATGATTGCTTGAGTCCTGTACAATCATGATATCTCACCCAATAGTGATCTGTCGTTTAGAATTTGGAAGTGTAGGAAAGAAGTTGTAACGTACATTCGAGTTGTACATTAATAATGGACGTAGCGTGCTTATGATGGGCAGTGTAGGACGAGATATGTTTGTGGACGAGGAAGAAAATTTAAGCTCAAAAAACAGAGCACTGAAATTCAGTTTGTTGTTTTAATTATTCTAATTTCAGATTGGCATGTTTTTGTTCTTCCTGGTTAATTTGAGACTATGAAGTCTTTTAACTCAATATTGTGTTATTGTTTATACAAAGGAATTAAATAGATATTTTTTTTTAAAAAGAAGAAATTCCACGAAATAATGATTCACTCAACCATTTAGGTCACAAAAAGTATTTTACAGAGGGAATGGAAAATCATATAACTAGGTTGAGGTTGTTATTTCAGTGAAGCAGAGGATGCTGGTGTTAAGCAGACTATGATTCAATAGAGATATACCTCTATCCTTGTCTGTATATGTTGATCTATGTATGACAAGAGGCTAGTTAAGCACATGCAGCTATTACCTTTGTTGCGTTATCTTAAAATAATCAATTTAATGCTTTGATTATGCAACCAAGTTCATTGAGACAAGTCTTCTAGATCAAATATGCTCTTTGAAACTAAGGCTTTGATGATTTACTGCTTCGTTTCTCTGATAAAGAAGAAGAAGAATAAGAAGATTTACTGCTTCAATTCCTTAAAAAGTGATTATTAGATTATTTTCAGGGAAAATCCATCCAGACATCTTGAACATGAGGGCTCTGTTAAATTTCGTTACCATTTCTTTTTACAGCTCGACCGGCTTACTTCCAAATTGTGCCAATCTTGTGCACAATATGCAAGTGTATTATCGCACAGATGGAACCATGTACATGCCAACATGTCCGTCCAGGCTAAATTTTGATGGCCATTGGACTGACTGCAGGGACAAATATACGTGAAGGCAGTCGATAAGTTGGCTGCCGTTTTATCAAGGTTCACGACGTTTTTCCTTCTTTCAGAGTCTCTTCCCGTCCTGGGTCTGTCTGACTTCACTGCAGATATTGAACCGTTTCTCAGCTTCAAAAGAGTAAATAAAATTAAGAAAGAAAACCGCAGCTCTTAAATATTCATCATCCCCGGTCCTGTTCGATAGCATATTGATATTTTGCAAAGCACAGAATTTAAACATTTCAATTCAAACATATTCTGGGGTTTAAATGGCCAAGAAAAAATCTTCCATGATTTGAGATTCAGTTTAGAGCAGGGGTTCCATAACACTCTCCATTCCTAGACCTGGAATTGGTGGAGGAGGAACCATAGTTGGACTTTCTATTCCAAAACAATCAGACAGAAAATCCAAGCACAGCTCAAGCATTTCCTTTTTGCAATGTTTGAAGATGGGGGGATGGATTTACTACCGAAAAGAAGCAACTTGTGTTGAATCAGATACATGATCTACACTGTCACTCAACTCCTGTCCCTTGGTTTCAAACGGGAAGAGCAGAGAGCTGAATGCAGAAATAGCCATCACAACCTCAAATAGAATGATAGCTTCTGTAAGATAGCAACCAGTCACCAGTCCAACCGCCACCAGAGGGCATATCATGCCACCAATCCTCCCCACTGAACTTGCCACTCCAGCACCAGTTGCCCTCACTGCTGTAGGATATAACTGGAGAGAGAGAGGAAATTAATTCAAAGAATCAACAAACCAGATTTAAAAGAAAAAGAAGCATGCACAGCTTTTTTGCAGTTTCAATTCTGTATGGCAAGGCGGAAAGAAATTATATAAAGCATAGAGGGGACGAGAAAAAACTCTAGAGAAGCTGCACAGAACCTGAAACTTCTAACAAATCAATTATCACGCTTCCTGTCTAAGACTCTAAAAAGATACCATTCGACGTTGATAGAAATAGGGAAGGTGAAAAACTATATATTATTCTAGGGATTTACCTCCGGGGCATATAATGTAGCAATTGTGAAAGATCCCATGACACACATGCGAGCTCCAAATAACATTGCTGTTGTCAGATTTGCAGACACATTGAAAAGCAATGGAAAAAGAAAAATGCAACCCAATACAAGCATAAGGGCCATGGAAAGCTTGCGGCCAAGTCTATCCACGATAATTGCAGATAAAAGCAGCCCAGGAAGCTCTACAATATAGATTTTTAAGGAAATAAGTACAGTGCATGAAAAAAATTGAAGATTAAATGTCAATTTCTCTTGTAACACAATTCAGAATGAAGTACTGAAAGAGGAGACTAGGCATGCAATACCTGCCAAACTAGTAACAAACACATTTATGTAGAGGCTGTCATTCTGGAGATTTTCTGAGCTCAAGATAGTCGAGCCACATTTGCCTTGCTGACTACTTAGCTCTGAGGTCAGCAGTATGATACCATAATACGAAAATACATTTCCAAATAGTAAGACCCATAGGAGCAGTGTTGTTTGAATTAATGTCGATGAAAAAAGCATGAAAAATGATGAAAAGACAGATTTAAAATCTACAATCACTTTTCTGGTTGAAGATAGTAGAGGAGTATATTTTGATGGGGCAGATTTTTCTTCCTGTCCGACTGTACTATCAGGAACAAGCATCCCAGGAGGAAGTTCAGATTGGTTCAGAAGAGCTATCTTTTGCAGAATTTTATGTGCATCATTTATTCTTCCTTTCATGCATAGATACCTTGGAGATTCTGGTACAATACCATAAAAGAGAAGAAGAGCAATTGATGGTAGAGAAGAGAATGCAAGTAGCCACCTCCAACTCAATCTTTGCATGACAAGCTGCCAAAAGAGAAGAATTTCCACCTAAGAAAGATGTATGCTAGAGAATGAATGTTAGGTTCTGAACTTCTCTGCTATAAATTCTGATCTAGTTTAGGTTTCCTATTTATCTCCCACAGTTAGGATAATCATCGAAAAGCGAGGAAATTGACAAAACACACCCATGCAAGTGAAGCCTCAAAAATTGCACCCAATGTCCAGAAAGTTGAGAAGACAACCATCCATTTCCCTCTGTGTGGAGCAGGAACAAACTCTAGAAACCAGGAGCAGAGTACAGTTGAACCACCCAGGCCTAAGCCAACCAAACAACGAATTATCACCAAAGATTCATAATTTGGGGAGAAAGCACTCAATAGTCCAGCTCCACTAGTCAGCACAGCAATTCCTAGGAAACCCTTCCTGGAAGAGCAAGTGGAAGCAGAGAAGTCATTAACAATATGCACGTCGATACAGTAGGATTTTCTGCTTTATATGTGATAGAAGCAGAGAAGTCATTAACAAATAGCAAGGAGACAAACATTGAAAGATATAAGGGAGGGAGAAATGAATGGCTTGCCTCCTTCCACAGTTATCTGAAACAAGGCCCCAAGAATAAGCTCCAACAAGCATGCCAGCAAATACAACTGTTGATAACAGACTCTCTTGGCCTGAGGAGAGTCCCCACTGGGACTTAACAGTTGGACCAACAAAAGAGAGAAGCATAAGCTCCATTGCTTCTGCAAACCAACCAAGACCAGCATAGGCAAGCACCAGACCTTGGAATTTCCCGAACCCCAAACAGGCAAGTGCCTCATCCAAAGTGTATGCAGGGGCTTCATCATCCATCTATGTATATAAGTGGTGATCAAATAAATTAACAAAGAAATCAAAACCTTATTATGGATTTGATATGTGATGGTCAAAGAAACTTGTGCTTACCCCCCTGACCCCGATGGAACTCTCAGCTTCAATCACCGGCATAGCTTCAAACTAGTTATAAATCAAACATGCTATCACCATCAATCGAAAACAAAAACTGTAATAATTATAAGAAGAAATTACTAATCTTAAACACTAAAGGAAAAAATGATGATATTTTTCAGAAATGGATAAACATGGAGTCTCACAATTTATTTATACTGCCCGGACAAGAATCAAACAAAACCAAACACTACTGGGTAGCAAAAGTCAAGCTGCACCCACCTAATATATTGAGCATTCCTCGTGTTAGGTGAATGAAAAGTGACGAGTCCCGAATCACTCATGTGTTGGATAATTGATTGAATGTCTCACTTCAAGCAACATGGTTCATTTTTTTTTTTTTTTTAGTTAAGGTGTTTTCTTAGTCAAGGTGTTAAATGACTTAATATGAAATCACACGCTGTTAATCGGTAGCGGGTGAAGCTTGGAAAATTAAGTAACTAGTAGCTAACAATTGTAAAAAAATTTATTTGATGAATAAGAGGACTTTTTAATAAAAAAAATTAATAATTTTATAGATTGAGAAAATGTAATAATATTTTAAAAATATAAATTCTAAAAATATATATGCTGAAAATATTAAGAATAAAGAGATTGTAAATATTTGATTTAAAGGATTCATGATATATTTATAGTTCATGAATCTTTTTTTTTTTTGGAGAACAGGAGTTGGAATGTAATTTTACTCTTGTGATATTTTAAGTTGTATTTTACTCAAAATAATACGTATTCGATCAATATAAAATATCTAATGACCCGCGTGGGTTTCTGAAAAAATCTCTGATGAGTGTTGGGCTCAAGCCCATTAAAGGTGAAAAATGGGTACAGATGCGCTGCTTGGACCCAAGCATATTGGACTCGGGGTGCGCTCCCGAGCCTAAGAGCGTTGAGCTTGGGTGCGGAACCCCGAGCCCACAGGGGTGTTGGTGTGATGTTTAGAAAAAATAAATAGGAAAATGCAACAATGCCTTGATATAAATGAATAAAAAGTATTGTGGTAATTGAATAAAGCTTGATAAATATAAATAGAAAAAAAAAGAGTGAAAATCTCTTTTGAGAGAGAGAGAATTGGCAGGAGAGAAGAAAGGGAGAAAGAAGAAGAGGAGAAAAGAGAGAAATAAGAAGGAAAAGAAAGTTAGAGAAAATAAATTTTAAAGGTAAGATTTATGTTTTGATGTGTATAATTGTATTATTTAGCTTTGATTTTTGATTTAGTTGAAGATTAGGGAGTTGAGTTCGGGCTACCACGTTTGAGTCCACTCTCCTAGACTCCCTTGCTGTACATTGGGCTCGAGCTATCAAGCTCGAGCCTAAGGGGTGTTTTTTTTTAGGGGGACTTATCTTAAATGGTTTTTTAGATTCATTTTATCTAGATCTATCAAAAAGTTAGGTGAATAAAAAATTGTATCTATACATGAAAACTTGTCTATTTAAAATTGTGTCTTTATTTTAAAACAATGTTTTAACCTTAAAAAATTCTATATATATAATTTTGACAAGGTTCATAAGAAAAAAACAAATATCTGTCTTTCCAAAAACTCCTTGCAAGGAGTAGCATGTAGTTTTTTTTAATACCAAAAACAAAAGATTAAGTAACAATATTTCAATTTATTAGAAGACATATAATAAATGGATTGTTGTTTCGAGATATATATATCTTCAAGTCTATATTCTATCAACAGCTAGTATAAATTGATTTTTTTATATGTTGATTTATACATATTTTATGTTTAGGTATTGTAGAAAATAGATAGATAGATCATCTGACTATAAGAGGAACAATACCTCATCTGCAGAAGAACACTCTCAACAGGTACAGTAACAATAATGTAAGAAGAAGAAATGGTAGTGTTGGGTTCCCACTCCGATATTCTTTTCACTAGTAAAATCTGATATTCATGAAAAAAACCACTTCATTCTCCATTGGTGGTTTTAAAGCTCTAGTTGCATGCCACCAACCCTCCCTACAGCACTTGCAACCCCAACACCAGTTGTCCTCACAGCCGTTGGATATAACTGAAGGAACAGCATATCCAAGACAATCAATTATTCAGAACCATGCAACACTAACCGCTAGTAGGTGTGAAACTTGAAAAGAACTGGCAAGTACGACCATTCACCTTTCGGATACAACAAAATGCATGAATTCCAGGGCTTACCTCCTGAGCATATATTGTAGCAAGCGTGGAGAGTACTCTGCTACTCATGCGAGCTCCGAACATCAATGTTGTTGTTAAACTTGCAGATTGATGGTAAAACAGAGGGGAGAGGAAAATACAACCTGAGGCAAACATGAATGATATCGAGAGCCTGCGTCCAATTGTATCCACAATAATTGCTGATAGAATAAGCCCAGGAATCTCTACAACATAGAGTTTCAGGAAAACATACCTGGTCATTGCCTCGGATGATACATGTATGCATATATATAGAAAGAAAAAGAAAAAGAAAGTAAACATTTCATGTCATGGAGGATTCCTCAAACCTCAACCTTAAGTGCAGGTGGAGGAGACGGTGCATGCAATACCTGCCAAACTAGTAATAAATAACGGGAGTCAGTCACTCCCAGAAGGCCCCTCTCTGTAACTGAATGAAAAGACATTGAACATGCTTGCAAACAATGGGCAGTATAATGTATAAAGATACTTCACAACAAAGCAAAGAAGACAGCATATCATACTCTTGAGCATATTTCTAGTACCCATGCTTTCTCATATTCGCCATTTGCTGATTGATCAACTACGACAACAGAAAGAGCAAGGGAAAAGCCAAGTTACTCTGCAGTTTCATACAAAAGCATTATCATGTTTCCTCTCTAAAAAAAATACCTTTTTAAGTTAATTTAAGGATTTGTAAACTGAATATAAAATATTTAATAATAAAATTTTGAATTAAAGTTTTGTATGATTTTTTATTCTCAAAATATTTTTTATGTTTGTTGTTTTTTTGTATTATTTCTATGTGTTAATTTTTTTTGGATTAACATAAATGTTCGGGTCAGTTTGCACGTATCTCGACTAATCTCATAGGTCCTGAAGTTAACGACCATATAAGTCTCCAGTGGCCCTGAGGTTTGTGGGACTCGAACTAATGACATTTAAAAAGCAAATCTAAAACCTAACTAGTTGAGTTACACCCCTCAAAATTTATTTTTATGTTATTGTTTTTATACATGCTTGCTATATTTTTAAGCACTAGTACATCTTTGATCGGATATTAGCAAATATTTGACCGGATAGTAGCAAATAGAAGGTCATGCCATGGACATTTTAGTGAGTGTGGTAAATATTAATTTTTAAAATATTTTTTGTTTAAAAATATATTAAAATAATATTTTTTTTAAAAAGTTATTTTTGATATCAGCATAGTAAAACGATAAAAAAACACCCAAAAACATTAATTTGAAGCTAAAATAAAAAATTCAAAATTTTTAAGAATATAGTTGGACCGCAGTGCCAAACAAAATTATATACACCAAAAAACCTAAGCACCTTTTAAGTTAAAAAGTATTAGTTTAAAAAAAACACTAAAAAGTATGGTTATATTATTGTAGCCACGTTCACAAAACACTATTTATTGTAATTTTTTTTTAATTTAACCCTTCAACAACCCAATTTTTTTTTAATTTTATCTTTTAATATTAGTTTGTTTGGAAAATTATGTTTTTTATTTTTTTCCCTGTTAGGTTATATATCATTCTCATAAATTTAGTTTTTTCTCTTGATTTTAACATTCAATAATGATTCTGTTGAAAGTGCAGCTTCATTTTTTTTTTCAAATTGATTTGTTTTTCTAATTGAAAATATTTATCTTGATCTCATGATTCACGTCGCAGGTATAACAAGTTGACTTGAGTTGTTTTTTGCTATTTTTTCTAATAATTAGTTTTTCTAATTTTATCTTTTAACATTGTGTTAGTTGAAAATTAGGCTTTGTGATTTTTTATATTTTCTTTCTACGGGATTATCATAATCTGATGACTCGGGTCATAGGTTTGACAAGTTGACTTGAGTTGGCTTTGTTTATTTTTTTGGTCTTTTTTTTATTGAATTTTTTTTAATTGGTCTTTGTAATTTTTTTTTATTTGTTTTCCATGGAGTTATCTCGGTTTCATGACCTAGGTCATGAGTTTAGCAAGTTGATCCAAGTTGATTTTATTCATTTTTTGGGTCATTTTTTAATTGAATATGTTTTTTTTAAAAAACATTTACCCTCCAACAACTTAGTCTTTTTTTATTTAGTTTTTTTTTTCAATTTCATCTTTCAATATTAGATTATTTGGAAATTGAACATTGTAATTTTTTAAAATTTTATTTTTGTAGAGTTATCCCGGTCTCATTGATTTCTTTTAAAAAGTTTTTTTTTTATCTTTTTATTTGTTTTTTATGAAGCTATCATTTCCTCATGATTTAGGTCGTGGGTTTAACAAATTAGTCTGGGCTGATTTTGACTGCTTTTTTATTTTTTTTATTTTATCTTTTAACATTGATTTGATTAAAAATTGAGTTTTATAAAAAAAAAATTATTTATTTACTATAGGGTTATTATGATATCGGGACTTAAGTTGCGGGTTTAACAGGTTAACTCAGGTTGACTCAAGTAATTTATTTATATATTTATTTCAATTTGATCTTTCAACATTGAGTTGATTAAGAATTGATGTTCACAATTTATTTTAATTTATTTTTTATAGGGTTATCCATGTTTCATAACCTGAGTTGATTCAATATATAACATAGAAAGCAAATTAATATATCATATTTTAAATTTATAATTAAAACTTTTTTATTAGAAAATATGTTATCAATACTTGGATAAATTATTTTGTTAAAGAAATTAATTTGATTGCGGCATAACACGAGCTAATAATATTTGCGTGATTACAAGTGCAGGAGTAGAAGTAGCAGTTGGCTTACAGGTTCTGCGCAGACCAGTATAGTATATAATATGGATACAAATTTGAAATTAATAATAATAAATCATGGACTCTGTAAATTTTTTATTTATTTTTAATGTAGGTGTTTGGATTAACTTGTGCATATCTTGACTAATTCTATAGGCCCTGAAGTTAACAACTATATAAGTCTCTAATGACCTTAAAGTTTATAAAATTCAAATTGATAATTTTTAGAAAACAAATCTAAAATCTGATAAGTTGAGTTATAATATTGGAGAGTTTCTAAAATCTTATTAAAAAAAGTAAAGAACACGACATGAGACCTGTTACTTTTTAGAATTAATGGAGGGTGTTGGGAGCGGTCCAATTATATATATTTTTTAAAAAAATATTTTAAATTAATTTTTTTTTTGATGATTTTAACGTATTAATATTAAAAAAATATTATTTAAATATATTTTTAAATAAAAAATATCAAATAAAAACCTCACCCACTTCGAAGACAGAAAAAAAGAAAAGAAAAAAGAGGGGAACATTGAAGGTTGGTCAAAGTAGAATGGAAAGGAACAGAAGAGTCAAAGTCAACTGAGAATAAATAATAGAAAAAAGGGGGTAATAATTTAGGTTTCCGAGTTGCAGTTTCAATGTACTTTCAGGGTGGGGAGAGGTGCACGGAAGGTGTCAATGTGGTGGGAAGGTTCGAGGAAGGAAGGAAAGGAAGAAAACGAAAGAGGTGAGTTCAAGAGGTGGACTATGGACGGATCGCCCCACCCACGCTCTTCAAATTACGGTGGTTAGAAATAGAGGATGTACAGAGAGGGTAAAATAGAATGGATCGGTGGTTAGAAAGACCAATTAAAGATCAGCAATTGAGAAACCGCGTGCGGCACACCATCCCTCAGGAGGAAACTGCAATGCAACCATGAAGCACTCACCATGCGCATAGTTTTTTTATTTTTTTATTTTTTTGTATTTTAAAATGAAATAGGAAAAGAGGATGAGATGTGAAAGGCAATGCTGCTAGCTGCTGCTGCTGCCGTCTTTATTTGAACAATACGTATGATGTTATGTAAAATTTCGATATTAAGTATGTATGGAGCTTATTAGTCTTTCGGACATGGTTTATCTGACAATAGTAAGTAAGACAATCCTCTTTTTAACTGTTTGTTTTGTTTGACGCCCGCATGGTGGACTGACGGAGAATAAATTTAGATTCATTTTGGTAAACGCGAGAGAAACAAGGGCAACCATTCCTCCTCTCTTCTCTTCTTTCCATCTATCAGGTTTCAGACCTCATCTGAGCGCTGGGGATTAACGAAGAGTCGCTGCGTTCTGACTCCTCCTGATCCAGACAGAGTCTTGGATTGGATTTCTGTGGTAGTTGTTTGCACAAGAATCTCAGGCCCAACCTTCCCCTCTTCTTTTCTTTCTTTCGCTGCATACATGCGCGTGCATGTATATGTAGAAGAGATGCTCGTCTTACTAGGAGCAGGAGGAAGATGACCATATCAAATCATCAATCTTGAGTGACAGAGATTGAGAGAGACAATTATAGATAACATGAGTAGACAATCGGTCGCAGTAGAAGCAGGTGCTTCTCACTTCACCACCTGCCTCTTTCACAAGTTTATGGTATCGTATCATCTACCTTTTCACTCCCTCTTTTACTAGCTACTTCTTTTTATCCCATCAAATACTGCTCCCTCTTCTTTATTTATTATTTGTAATTCTTTCAATCAATTGAACCCATCTTTGTATTATGGATTTTAACGATCGAATTCCTTCCGGAAAGCTTCTCTTTCTTTGTTTTTAATTTCTCTATCAGCTGTTAACACACACACATACATGTATGGATGTATGATCACGATTCCACAATGATTGTTGGCCTTTTGTGATGGGATGTTATGGGAATAAAGAAACATTTTGATGATCAGTGATTGATTCATTGCAGTGTGGTGCCTGTCTCGATCCTTCATACTCCCCAAACTCTTCTGGTAAAGGCAAAAGTAAATCTTCCATTAAAAAATCGTCCCATGGCTTCCACTTGGTCGAGGGCAAGTCTGGTCATGCCATGGAAGATTACCATGTCGCTGAATACAGGAAAGAGAAGAATCATGAACTTGGTTTGTTTGCCATCTTTGATGGTCATCTTGGCAATCGTGTACCTAGTTATTTGAAAGATCATCTTTTCAACAACATCCTTGACGAGGTCCATCCGTCCTTCCCTCCATCCGTCCCATGTCTATTGTTATTACCAACCCTTTCGCTCTTATCTTTTTCCCTGTGATGATGCTTGCAGCCCAATTTCTGGAAAGATCCTGCCACTGCCATTAAGAACGCTTATCGCTCCACCAATCATTTCATTTTGGAGAACTCCATGGAATTAGGCCCTGGGGGCTCTACCGCTGTCACTGCAATTGTTATCGACGGCAAAGGCATATGGGTCGCAAACATTGGTGACTCTAGAGCTGTTGTGTGTGTAGGAGGCTTCGCCAATCAACTTACAGTGGACCATGAGCCACACACTGAAAGAAAAAGGATTGAGAAGCAGGGTGGCTTTGTCATAACCTTTCCTGGTAACATATCGCCATTTTTTTTCCACGTTTGATGGCTTTCAAGTCTCTGTCTTTTGGTGGAACTTTCTGCAGACTACTTCAGCTACTATAATGCAGATAGTTAATTGGGTTACCATTTCCATAGTATAAACTTATCACACCATTCTAGTTTCTTTAAAGAATTGCTTTTCTGCTGTGATTCTTCTTACTGAACAAACTAATAATTACTTCAGGAGATGTACCCAGGGTTAATGGCCAACTTGCAGTTGCACGAGCTTTTGGGGATCAAAGCCTTAGAGCGCATTTAAGCTCAGAGCCTGATGTGAGATATGTGCCTATAGACTCAACTATGGACTTTGTTATCTTAGCGAGCGATGGATTGTGGAAGGTCAGTGATTAAAATACCTTAATAACTTGTAGTTTTTTAATTTTTTCATTGTCATGCATCCCACTCCATAATTTTTTCTTCAAGTGTGTGTGAAATGATAATACTTATAGTCACTTATTGTAACACTTGCTGTAATGTTGAACAAAACTCATGTTGGTTTTGCTCTAAGAAAAACACAGCAGCTAACACTTTCACTTTATTATTTTCATATGTTTTCTTATTCATAATTCTGAATGTTTAAGATGGCTATATATATAGCCTTACAGACTTTTACTCTTATCTAACTAAGATGAAAACTAATCAATTAGCTAACTCCTAACAATGATAAAATTCTAATAGATAATAATCTTAATATTGTAGAGTTCTAACAATATTAGAACTCTTACAAACTCGAAATCCTATGAAACTAAATCCTAGCTGACATTGAACTCTAATATTGAGGTATGCATCCTTGTGATAGCAACTGGATACGCTGTGCTTATTTAAGAATAAAATTGCCAATTTTAAGAAACTTATCGAGAAGCTTTTACCGTGTATTCTGACCATTTTAGTGTATTTTTGGAATTTCTTTCTGCATGTCGAGGGTGGGATTGATTTCAATTTGTAGTTGGGCTGCTTTTATTATTGAATTTATACATTAAGCATGAACTTGAGTCCTCAAAACCAGTGTGCCCTTCTACTGAAATTCTTCTGTCCCTGATCTTTTCCCAGTTGTGAATGACGTAAGAGCCGAGTGTTTATTACTGTAAACTAATGAAAATTCACTTATGGTGGTAAGAAATGCAGCAACTTGACTCCGACAACATATACCGCTTGCTTCCTCTCTGTTATTGAATTGTTTGGCTGAAAATTATGAGCTAGTTAGCTGGTGGTACGCTAGCATATATATATGGATATAGATATTTGTCGTTGGATTGCAGAAGCATGTGCTGAATCACTCGTGTTTACTTTGGTTTCTGTTACGAGAGTCCTGGATTGCAATGGAACTGCAATACTTTATGTTCCTGAATCTACTCCACATAACGTCCATGTTACTGAGTCATGCCACATTTAAGAGTAACTATTACTACTGTATACCCACTGGTTTGCTGTGATATTCTGCAGGTCATGAAGAATCAGGAGGCAGTTGATTTAGTGAAACCAATCAAGGATCCAAGAGCGGCAGCTAAGCGCTTGACAACTGAGGCACTGGCAAGAAAGAGTAAAGATGATATATCATGCATTGTGATCCGGTTTGGATGAACCAGTGAGAGAGCACATTGCCCCTACTTACCAAGGCCGCTTGCTTTGTTCATGTCTTCTCTGTAAAATGGTCAGCTGATTGGGTGTGTCCGTAGGAAGCTTGGTTTGAGGCCTTTTTTGCTTGTGTTGTAGTAGTTTTGCTTTCAAAGAAAGGGAGTTAAGGTGGAAATGTGTGCATTTTTTTTTACCAAGGAAAGATTTTCCTCATCGATCCATGAGCCACCCTCTACCTCCCTATACAGGGGGGGGGGGTGTCCATAGAGATGATTCATGGGGAGTGGCAAGCTTGTTTCGCTGGATTGATGATGATAGATAGAGAAACAAGGTGGTCTTAGGTTTTTATTTAATTCTGTGTACATAACACAATTTTCGTGTGCTGTCTTTGTTGCTGTGATGATAATAAATGCTTTGGTTTGGTATACATGCGATGTGTTTTGCCTCCAAAACAAAAGTGCAGGCCTATACTGTATTGTTTTTGCCATTCTTGCAGCTTCAAATTCATCGTTATACCGTTCTTTAGATTTTACAGAAGCTTTCAGCTCTTCCGCAGCAGCTTCCTTAACTCGTTTTGTTGCCCTAATTTTTTTTTTAAATTTTTTTTGAATCGACTACTTGAATCAGTTAAATTAATATGTTAAATTTATAACCTCCATTTAAAATAATATTTCAATATAAAATAAATTAAAATAAATTATGAAGTTAACTCAACTTTGAAAAATAAAATTTTTAAAAATCAATTAAAAAAAAAGAAAAAAAAATAATTCAAATCAATTCGGGTTAACCTACTAAACCTACAACCTGGGTCATAAAACCAGAATAACCCCATTGAAAATAAATCAAAACAATTTAGAAATTTCAATTCTCAATCGACCCAATATTAAAGTATTAAATTGAAAAAAAAATTAATATAAAAAAAAGACAGTAAATCAACCCGAGTGATCAACCAACAAAATCCATGATTTGAGTCATGAGACCAACATAACTTTATAAAAATAAATCGAAATAAATCATAAAACCTAATTCTTAAACAACTCAATATTAAAGAATGAAATTAAAAAAAATTAAAAAAAAACAAGTCAATTATACTAACTCACCGAACCTGCAACACTGGTTATGAGATTGAGATAACTATATAAAAAACAAACCACAATGAATTAAATGTTAAATGATAAAAAAAATATAATTTTAGAAAGGGAAAAAACACAAAAAATAATATTGCAATGAATAATATTTTATGAAATAATGCACATAAAAAGCATCACCTTTTTTAGTTTTTTACTAATTAATATAGTCTCACCAGAAAATTGAAATAGAGCCCATGTGAAAAAACATGCCAAAATATTGTTTAGAAGAAAAATAATATTTTATTTTTTTTAAAAAAAATCAGAGTAAGAAAATAGAAAAATTGAAATATTTTTTAATGTGAGAAGTTTTTTAGTTTTTCAAATTTATAACTGAGTATGAAAAACATATTTTATAAGTCCTCTATGGTTTATTTTTATTTGATTTTTATTATTTTTCAAATGAAAAAAGAAAAAACTAAAATGATGAATAATAGAATATTTTTATTTTATATACAAGTGCTTTTTATAAATATAAAATATTAAAATTAATTTCTTTTCTAATATCATTTTTAATTAGTGTCATAAATCTATTCTTTGTTATAAATATATATAAAAAAATTCTTTGCTTTTTTATTTAACAAGTAGTAACCTTGCCATGATCATTTTTAATTTAAACCAAATAAAATTAATATTTAATAATTAAATTATCAAAGAAACTATTATAAATTATGGTTTTGATTTTTTTCATAATAATTATAGTAAGACATATTTCCTAAATGTTTTTTCAATGAAATTATCTTTCTCTATTCTTAACGAACATGTTTTCTGTTTTTTCCTTGAAAAGGAAAAACTAGAAGAAAAAAAAAGAGAGGAAAAGAAAAATAATTTTAAATCTCACATTCAATGAAATGCAAGCATCTGGGTTTTTTTTTTTCAAGAAAAGAATAATAAAAAAGAAGAAGCCCATCATCTGTACCAGAACATAAATACTTCATAGTCTCTTTTGTGTTATAAAGAATACAATCAAAGTAATCATCAGTTACTAATAGA
>Ga0307518_10001484_pt1 | contig 17413 bp, 26 predicted proteins | sample 25_EM_MG_FD_203889 | JGI IMG/M metagenome (GOLD analysis project Ga0307518, IMG submission 203889) | Populus trichocarpa ectomycorrhiza microbial communities from riparian zone in the Pacific Northwest, United States - 25_EM | ecosystem: Host-associated > Plants > Roots > Unclassified | place...
AGCTTCTGACACACCTCAAGATAAAAACTTATACAAAACAGACAATGCTTTATCAAAATATAATATTTTACAATTGTCTTCTGAATTATATTTTACTGTGGTCAAAATATTGAAATTTCCCATGTGTTATGATATTGGCTGGCATCCAACGTTGCCCGATTTGGTAAGCCGCATTCTCGCCGCTGCTGCCAGCTACTCCTATACTCCCGCTTTACTGTTTGCCTCCCCAGCCGCAACACAACAATGGAGAAGGGTGCCCCCAGGCTGAAAATTCCCCCTGAGCTCCTAGATGACGTCAAAGCCTGGAATGAGGACGATGTCGAGCTTTTTCTGGCAGAAAATAAAAAGGCGTATCGTATTAAAGAGGTCTACATACAAGCCATCAAAGATCAGGAACTCTGTGGCAACAACCTACTCCATTTTGAACTCCAACATTTTCGTGATTGTGGAGTTCCTCTGGGGCCAGCAGCTAATATATTTGACCTTGTTACGGAGCTGAAGATAGCCAAGAGGCTCGTGTTGCCTGGTACGTGAGACTCGGATTCTGTTTTCTCCCAGTTCCTTTCCGTGGCTGATGATTTCATTAGTACGAAAAAAGCGTGAAGCAACCCCTTTGAATGAAGGCACTGATACTCGTATCAAACGGTCAAAGCCTGTGCGATTCGCGCCTTCATCACTTGGTCAGACAGGCATCTACCAGCCCATGCAAAAAGACCCGCAGGAAAAGATTTTAGATGATCGACCAAAGGAAGATAATAACATCCCTCCAATTTCCCTATTATATGACGGATTCGGTCGATTTCTCGACATTTTCGCAGGCGACACGAACGTTGAGGGCGTCAATGATGTAAAGGTCTCCGAGCTTCAATTTGCTGTTGACGAATTTGCGCAGTTGATGTGTGGTTTCTTCGACGTTGAATACCAGATGAGGGATAAAGGCCTTACCGCACTTAACAAAATCTTTGCCGCAAGGAAGGACGGTTCTGGTCCAACACTTGCGGTAGGAGCTATTGGTTCTGTGATGACGGATGGGCACTATACTGGTCCCCACGGTGTGGTGACCATGATCTCCGAATTCAAGAATGACATTACTGGTATCGCTACGATTCCTGAGGTTGAGCTCGTTGGATACTTTGCTCATTCTTTCTCTGAGGAATTAGACAAGCACTCAAGAGTGGATGGATGGAGGGTGCCCGGACTCGGTATTACCATCGTTGGTATGGGCTGGATGCTAGTTGATTCCATCTTATGCTGATCGTTCTCGTCTAGGGCCGGATGTCAAATTCTATGCTATGCTGAGTCTTGATACCCAGTTTCGACTTGTTAGTCTTACCCCAGCCCTATCGTGCATCCGCTCAGCATCAGAAGGGCGTGATCGTGATGCCCTTTACCGAGCCTTTACGGCTGCCTCAGTTCTCCATGCCCATATCCTCAAAGATTCACCTCATCACCAGGTCCTTATGGGAGCATTCAACAACATTCGCCTCCCCGGCGTTTCCAAGCTTCTTAGGTGGCGAAACACAGATACCGAGTCCGACGATTACCTCGAATTTCAAATCCAAAGGCACTTCGTTGAGGGTCAGCGCAATCAACATTTATATGTGGCGACGATGCACAACGAGGAAAGCATTCTTGTCAAGTTCGTACGTCAATACTGCCCCGAATTGCATGACATCTGCGCTCTATCTGGCCATGCCCCCGCCTTACTTGCATATGAACGTCTCCCTGGCGGCTGGTATGGTGTCGCGATGGAGTACGTGTTTGACGCAGTCCCCATCGTCATGCATGATTGTATCGAGAAGCACTTTGAACGTTGGAAGGCCGATTTGCAAGGGCTCGTTACCACGTTTCACAATCAAGGCCTTGTCCATGGCGATTTACGTGATGTGAATGTTCTCGGTGGAGATGATGGTTGTGTGAAGTTGGTTGACTTTGATTGGGGAGGCAGAGATGGGGAGGTGTCGTATCCTACGCCCAGGCTTAACGAAGAGCTGGTTATTGGACGGGCTTCCGAAGACCTGAGGATCTCAAAAGCGGATGATTGGCGAAGCTTGGGTCATACATTGGCAAAGACGTCGGCACAAATCTCTCATCAGTAGTATGTTCTTCCTTCAGTGTCTTTTCCTGTGTGAATTAGAACACTGTATCCTAACATCGTATATGAAGGGGTGGGGAAAAGGGACTCTTTATACGCACCAGCTCGGAAATCGCGCGTCCTCTTGAACGCATGGACTCGTGCTCTCGGGAAGCTGTGGTTGTGCTTGACTGAATAGCGCTCTCATCCAGGCACTGCGTCCAGACCATACTAGACTAGTGTGTACATACCTGGCCCAGGGCCTGTGGACGCGCGTTCCCGTCAGCCTAGCCCAAAACACATACACAGGGTCTCGTCAGATACTTGAGTACCACTCAAGGTGGCACTGGAACTGCTCTGGACATGGGCAGCGCTCCGAATGGGTGCAGCACCCGGTTGGACTCAGAATTGATTAGAGTCGCGTGACTGACGCGTAACGCGTAACATGTGACAAGCCTCACGCTCAACGAGTCTCCCTTTGACCCTTTCGACGATGAGCCTTCTGCGCAAGTTGGCACAGACCAACGCCGCAAATATCCAAGGCTCGCCCGGGTCACCATCTCCTCGTCCCACAAGCAGCAGCGGTACACAAACGCCTGTCACACCCAGAACTCGTGTTTCCTATGTCAACTCTCCGTCTGCCACGCCTTCCATCTCCTCCTCGATGCCCTTTGATTGGGAGGCAGCACGCTCAAGGAGACCTCCGCCGTATGGCAGTCCATTCAGTGGGAAACGAAAAACTCGCATGAGTACAGGCATGGCCACTCCCAAGAGAGTCATCCGGAAGAAAGGATTCACAGAACGGTGGGTCTCCATTGGAAAGCGACATACTTTCCATTGGCTCACTGAGTCGTAGGATCTCGGAGATACCCTCTCGAATCATGTTTGAAATGTCACTCTTTCCCCACAACGTTCCCTTACCTGCTCCCAAGACGAGTGCGTGGCTGGTTGGCACCTCGATGCACCTGCTCCATTTTTGTGTCCGTGTCGCCCGAGTGCGTGCGACGTCTGAGTCGGACCTAGGCTGGGAGGATCTCTATTGGGAGCGCACGCAGCAAAGCTGGTTCGACTGGGTGGGTTGCCATCTGTATGCCAAATCCTACCGGGATTTGATTCATATTTTAGACCGTGCCGACAACGTGCCTGCTGTTGATCGCATCCACGTTGAATGGCGTGCACTTGTTTACGCAAACGCGCACATACAGACTCCATATGCGGACCAAAGCGGACCCGGTGTCCTCACCGCACACGACGTTCGTGCCATCTCCAAAACGGGACCCGTCGCCAGTGACGGAAGAGCCAGAGCCGCGACCGACGTCGAAGAGAATGTTGCGTCTTCTGGGGTCGATCTTGACTATTTTCTGGCGTGGGTTGGTTTGTGCTGTGCGATTCCTTTTGGGGATCTCGTCTGCGAGGCCATCCACATCCTCGCCGCCACGTGGTGCACCTGCAGAAGAGATCCAGCAGCTGGAAGTGTGGACGCCTGGTGAGTTTGAGCGACTGCTGATGACACTGTACTCTCCGGTGCACGCGGTGTTGTGGATCTGCACGGACGGCACCAACTGGGTGCTGATGTGTGCGGTGATGGTGGTGGTGGGAGTCCAGATGGGTGCGCTGAGCGAGGCATATGAGGGGCTGGTGAAGGACCGAGCGATTCTCGCGGCGGAAGTGATGCACGAGTACAATGAGAGCGTGAGTGATTGGCTGCCGAGTGTGCGGGTCGAGTGACTGATGCCCTTGGGCCCAGTTTGTGTACCCTCGAGTGAACCCCTTGAGACGCGACGCCGCTGTCATGACGCACCAGTCAGAGATGGTCAATGTCTGGGAGGGCTGAGCTCGGACCGAGTCTCTTAATCTACGGTAGTTCTGTCACTAGTTCACTAACCCCACTGTGGGGGGTCTGTGCCTTTCGGCGGAATATCGGCTTAGTCATATGTCTTGCTCACTCAGCAGAGCACATGTCCACCTTGCAGAAAATCTTATCAACGTTGCGACTGGTCTGCTTGCCAGCTGTCGCCTTCTCCCCCCGGACGACGCCATCACAGTTGAGTCTGTCGCCATCCTCGATTTCATGGCACCCTTGAACCTCCAAGGCCTCAACGTCGTCCACACCTCCTCAGACTCTGCCCAGGCAGACCTCCAGGACTCGCTCGTCTCCCCCTTCCCCGACTTTTCTGCCCATCTAGACCTCTGGACCAATCTCACCTTCGATACGTCTGACGACGCCCTCATCCATCAGAGACTCAGGAGAAAGTCTTCAGACACTTTCGACGACGACACCCGGTCCCCTCCTCCTCTCGATCCCCCCACTCATGACAGCCATGAGAACACTGGACAGCCCGCGCCCGTGCAGGTGAATCACCAGGCAGATCCCAACATGCCAGCGCTCCAATTTGACCTCAATACCCTCCTCACCACCTTTGGTGTCAACCCATTCATGGTCCAGCCAGGCCCCTCCCAACAGCAGCACCAGCACCAGCAGCACCCTCCTTCGCTTCCACAGGCGCCGGCCAACATGCCTTCTCTGGCACAACTGTTCGCCATGCACACTGCACAAGGGGGGGCACCCAACATTCCTCCCCCCCCTCCGCCTGTTATCCCTGCCCAGCCAGCATCTCACATGTCACCATCTCCGGCTCCCTCTGTCGTTGCGTCTACTTCGCAACCTGCGACCAAGAGAGCTCGCAAAAATACCATGAGCGACACGTCCGATGTGTCCGCTGCTCAGTCACCCCAGGACATGTCCTCTCCTGCATCGGCGAACGCTGCCGAGGACAAGCGTCGTCGCAACACTGCTGCCAGCGCACGGTTCCGTCTGAAGAAGAAGGAACGTGAGGCTGCCCTCGAGCGCCGTGCAAAGGAACTCGAGGAGCGCGTTGGCGAACTCGAACGAGAGTGCGAGGGTCTCCGTCGGGAGAACGGATGGCTAAAGGGACTGGTTGTGGGTGTCACCGGCGCTGGTGCTACGCAGCAGCAGCAGCAGCCACAGAAATAAGTGTATTGTTTGAAAACAAAATGCACAGGCTGGCGAGAAGCCAAGGGTGAGAACGATGCCATCTTATGCCCATACTAGCTCGATTTGACCCCCTGCACTCCAGACATATCCTACTGCTGGATTCACGATGGATACTATCGACTGCTCGTCCCCGGATGTGGAGATTCCTTTGCCATACTAGTTCGACGGATTACAAGGTACATAGGGGTAGACGTGGGCGCGACGGCGGCGGCGGCGAGGCGAGTGTATTGTTATGATATGTATTCAGCCCTGTCAGACAGTCTGCCCTGTGCAACCACCATTTCAGCAGCAATAGTCCTTGGGTGAACTCAGTAGCCAGTGTCACGTGCTAGCAACGGTTCCGCTCAGTCAGACACTGACAATGGGGCTCTTGAGACGTGCACGTTTGTCGATCTCGTTGGCACCTGCCATGCCGTATCACAGGCCCGCCAGTGTCACTACCCCGCACTTTGGGCAAGAGAGGGCCAGGGATGAAACATGCCACCCTGAGAAGGTCGAAGACAGTCTGGCAGCTGCGATCCAAGCAAAGCTCTTGCTGCCAATAAAAATGACCCGTGTCACTGTCAATCACAGCATCTACTCCTCCACTACACTCACGTTCAGGGTCGCAGAGCCCGCAGTGCATCTTCAGTAAGGGCTAATATGAACGCTTCGTTGCGGTTCGTTACTCGTGCCACACGTTCTTGTCCTGCTCCTGTGCTGTGTCAGACCAAGTCGGGCATGTCTTCATAGTCCAGGGTCTGATCTCATCAAGGTCGTGGCGCTTGTCAGCCCTAGCCTTCTCTGTTCCACGTTCAGTACGACTCTAGTCTGCTCGTGCACACACGTGCTCGCCCCAGTGACGCTGAACTGGATGCCAACCTGCCATTTCGCGGTGATCATGTTCCACGACCTTCTGACTGCGGAGTCTCTAGTGCAGCGCTCGGCGAATGAGTTCCCCCACATGTCTAACATGGAATCCTGTGGCAAAGACCGACTCGAGGCCGAAAGCCTTCTCTGATTGCGCCCACTTGAATTAGGACACCTGTGATCTGATGCTCAGAGGCGCGCGCACACGAGCTGCCTCAACCCAGGGTCAGTCAGGTCTTCCCTGGTAACAGAACACATCACGTTCTACAGGATATGGCTCTGCACCGCCGTTTCTCATAAACCGACGAGTTGACAACGGATTTAATGAGCTGATGTCACCCACGCTGTACAAGGAATATGTGTACCATTTGTGTGACAGGTTTGTTCTGTACAGGAAATATTATAGAGTCATTACGAGAAGCGCGTTTTCTCAACCCTCCGGATGCTTGTGGTGAACCCTGTATCACCGAGCTCCCGACGACTGGCTGTGTGCTTCGTAGAATTTCAGCACGTCACTCACGTCTTCCTTACTACCGAGGAATACGGGACACCGTTCGTGGATGTGCTTCGGAACGAGGTCAAGGATGCGCTTTGTGCCTGTCGTCGCAAACCCTCCCGCCTATGCGCCCGTCAGTACCTTAGCATCAGGGTGAATATATATGACATCACCGACCTGCTCTGTCAGGAATGCCATCGGGAATGCCTCATAAAGCATCCGAAGTTTGCCTGACTTGCTCTTCTTATCATCCGGGTATCCGAATATTCCTCCATAAAGCAACGTCCGATGCACGTCCGCAACCATAGAGCCGATGTACCGGGCTGAGTAAGGAGACCCTGTCTTGGGGAATTTGATAGCGTTCAAGTAGGATGTCACAGGCGGGTGGAAGTACATCGAGTTACCCTCGTTGAACGAGTAGATCTTGCCCCGAGGCGGGACTTTGATCTGGAATGGCGTCAGCAACTACTCAGTGTGTGTGGGAAAAAAAAAAAAAAAAAAAAAAAAAAAAAAAAAATACGTCTGGATGCGTGAGGATGAACTCCCCCAGCGCTGCATCCAGTGTGTAGCCATTGACGCCAGACCCTGTTGACAGGACAAGGTTGGCAGAAGATCCATACCTGTATCCATATCAGCCAAGATCCGATCGAATAGGGGCTATTTCGTCGACGAACATGGTGTACCCAGCAGCAACCATCTCCCTGCCTGGTCGCAGCACGTCCTCCAGCGTCCCCTTTGAATCCGGTCTCTGCGTTCATAAGTCAGGCTTCTGCTCGACCTCGGAGAGTGCACGCACGATCTTGTAAATACCAAAGATGGTGCCAATGTTCACACCGGCATCGATGTTGCTGCTGCCATCCAGCGGGTCGAAGACGACACAGTACTTGCCTCTGTAGCGTTCCTCGATGATGATCGCGTTCTCAAGTTCCTCCGAGACGAGCACGGCAGTTTTGCCAGACGCACGCAAGGCGTTGACCATGATGTCATTGGATAGCACATCCAGTTTCTTTTGCTCCTCCCCCTGCACATTTGTCTCCCCTGCGATGCCCACCCTGTACAGCAAGGATGGAAAAGGGGAAGCAGGCCATCCAAGGCGAAAGGACTTACAAGTTAATGAGGCGCGCCCTTCTGACGTTGGTTGCAATGAACTTGGACGTCACCTGGATGGCGGTCAGCAGCAAAGTAAGATCGCCCGTCGCGTCTGCACCGAGACGCATCTGGTCATGAAGGACATGTCTGGAAATATACTGTTATATCCCAGTGGCGCCCTCCAATAAGGAAGGTTTGACACTCACCTTGTCAACGTGATGAGATCAGTGCTGGGAAGTTCCTCGTGAGCTGTGGACATGGTACGCAGTAGCCGGGGTTGTAGACGGTGGAATCTTCATAAAATGCGTCAAATGATTTGTATGCATGGCGGAACACTTACCTCAATGCACTGTTTGTGGGGCAAAGATAGAGACGGATGGAGACGGATCGGATTGAAGGGAGGACGGGATGAAGTCCCATCGGGGCAACAGCTTCTCACGAGCGACCCTCCTAGACAAAAACTTACATATCATTATTATATACTACCAAGTGCTAGAGTATGGATAGTACAAACCAGGGTCTGCTACCTCTTCCGCTTGGCCCCGACTACCGAGACCGCCTCCTTGCCCTTCCGTGTCCGCAGTGGAATAGGAAACGTGTCGCTATCGTCGTCATCTTCCAAGTTCCCACTCTCACCCCTGATCCCACTTGTTTTCGTCAAGATGCCTTCAAGTCCCCCCGTCTCGTGCCATCCGTCGCCCTCGCCGTCCTCTTCTTCGAGCTCGTCGTCGTCTGCGTCGAGCGCTCGTGAAGTCGCCTGAGCGATGGCAGCCGCGATTTCCGCACTGATGCTAGCTACCCTTGCCCCCAAAGCTTCGTGTGATCCCCCATCCTCCGCCGACCTGTTTGCGTTACCAGCCTGCGAGAATAACGCAGACAGCGTGCGGACAGACTCCTCTAGCTCCGGATCATCCACCCCCGATATCTTCTGTTTCTTGGCTTTCAAGTGATACTTCCTATAGAAACAGAGTGCCAAATTCAGTAGCCCTGGAATAATTAAGGAGGGGTGGAATCCATTCACATATTGGGATCTGGCCCCCATGATGGGCCATGGGTCCGCATATGCTGCGTAAGTGTGGTTCGGCGCGTGAATGTCTTTTCACACTCCGGGTCCTCGCACTTGTACGGTCGCTTCCCCGTGTGTGTCCGACGATGTCGTGCGAGGCTACTCGAGTCGCCAAAGGTCTTATTACAGCCAGAATATTCACACGAGTGTGGTTTCTCGCCGGTGTGCACTCGCTGGTGGACATGCAATGCCGATCTCTGCGCAAGGGGCATCAGTTAATTAAAAGTATTCTTAAAATGCAGCCCACCTGGATGAAAGTTTTTCCACAGCCCGTGTATCCACAGATAAACGGTCGCTCGCCCGTGTGTATGCGCGTATGTCGTGCAAGATCGCTGCGCCGAGTGAAAGACTTATGACACTGGGGATCTTGGCATGTGTGGATGTTGGATGTTTTCTCCTTTTCTTTCTCCCCCTCCTTTTGTTGGTCCCTTTTCTTCAGCCTTTTCCCCTCTGGCCCACTATTGCGCGACGGTGATGACGTGGACGCCACAGGTTGCACAGCTGCCCGAACTGGACTGGATGGTGGCTGCGAAACCCGTGTAGGTGAACAAGGCGGACTAGCGCGGTCATATGAACGAGAAATGGGAGATGTGCTCTGCGCCAAACGGCCAGGCGTAGGATCTGTACCAGGCTCGGTTTCGAAATGCGATGAGAGGTGGTGTAGTATGTCACTGATATCATTGAACTCTCCCGGAGCCGCAGAATGGGGGTCGGGTGAGGAACAGTCTGTGTGTGTACGATGCGTAGGTGACCGTCTGTCGTCTGGCTCAGATGCATGGCCATCGTGCTCTCCTGCATTCGTCGCAGAGTATAATAGATCCAGATCTTCAGCACCGCTGTCTCGCGGACTGTCTGCCATGTAGCCCTCGTTTTCGCCTGCGGTAAGCGAATGGAAGGCTGGGGCATTTCTGGTGGAGCGCTGTTCATTCTCTCTATCTATTCCATAGTCTTTAGAGACTTCCGAGTGGCGCCCAGATGAGGTAGCGTGCGCGTGTGCAGCTTGCAACATGGCGGCTATGCCGCTTATGTTCAGAGTGAGGTCGGGAAGACCTGAACCATCGACATCGTGGTCGCCGTCGTGACCGGTATCCTGTGCTGGAGCCTGAGTTCGTTCTGAATGCTCTCCGTGATGGTCCGTAAGTACTTGAGCTTGGCGTTGCTGGGCTGCGGCGGTGAGCAAAGCGGCAGAAGCTGCAGAAGCATTCTGGTGGAGAAGAGTCGCTATCTCGCGCTCCAACATCTCGACAGAGAACTGGTCCGAGACGGGGGAAGAAGTGAGGAGTGGGTGTGGTGGTGAATGGGGCGAGTGAGATGCGTCTCCAAAGGCAGAGGATGGAAGGGGTGCGTCGGGTGCATCAAGGGTGTCTTCGTCATGTATCAGGTCGTCGTCTGAGTCCAAAGAGTCGTCGTGTACGACCTCGGAGAAGTCGAGCACAGGCTCGTGCTCCATTCTGAGTTGGGGGAAGAGGAAAGGGACAGCGTGTGTCACGTGATCCAGTGCTTTCGATTCTGTCCTGGTCCACGTCCGCAGTGCACGATGCCTGCGAAGACGAACAAGCCGAAGATCCCAAAGGTCAGGCGATATCACTGGTATGCGTTCGTGCTCTTCATCATGGGAACGCTCTTCCCGCCCCTCGGTCAGCCCACACACTTCCTCAGCTACGTGCTGATCATCTAAATGCACATGTACAGCTGTGGCAGCGAGATTCGGCTTCGGAAAGGATTTCTGGCTCAACTTGCTCCTGACAATCTGCGGATACATTCCCGGTGCGTTTTTTCATTTGACTCATTGAAATGTCATATCCTCACGTCTCTTGTCCAGGCCATGCCCACAACTTCTATGTTCAGGTGTGTGATGCACAGCCTATCTGGTACGTCGCATAGTATTGACCGCATTTCAGAACATCCGCAACAACAAGAATCACCGGCGCACGCCAAAATGGGCGCAGCGCTATGGCCTTGTCGATACATCCACGATCAAACGCCATGAGAAGCGATCTCAGTGGGCGAATCGGTACCATGACCGAAACCCACAATCCACTCTGGAAGGCCAGCCCCTGGAGGAAGGTCAGGTCCAGCCGCTCCGATCCTCGACTCAGAACTCGCGGGAAACTGCTGCGAATGGGGATGGACTCTGGAGGCCCGAAGACGAGGCTTACTACAACCAAGAGGGTAGCCCACAAGCATCATCCGAATCGGGTGGCGGCAGATGGCGCTATCCTGCCAACTTCGACGACACGCTCCCCGTCCCAGGAGATGCACCGAAGAAGAAGAAAAAGAAGAAAGACAGATGGGCTAGGACAGAAGATGCGTATGCTGCACCTGCTCCAAAGAAGAAGAAGAAGTCCAGAAGTCGCCCAGCAGACGGCGACCTTGGCTCAACGTATTCACAAAGGAGCGGATCCACAGAACTGGAGGTCGCAGAGGATCCTACTAGAACAGATTACAGGCCAAGGGTTGAAGGTCCGGCGGCGACGGGTGGTGAAGTACGATCAACAGACGACGTATTCAATCACGAGTTCTAAGGGGTGTAACATATTTCATTCTCGCATCAGTTGTTCATGTATTCATTGACCCGTGGTTGCCATTCTCCTCTACCCACGATCTCGTAAGATCCCGTTAGAGATAAATTTTCCGGATGTTTCGCTTGGTATCGATAGCTTTCCCGGCGATGTTGCGCGGTGGAAGTTCCATCACTGAAACCAAGATATCGCAGTATGATAGCTTTATTTTGCAGCTCATATCCTAGTAGGTCAGTAGAAATTGATTGACAATGCTGTGGATGAGAAATCCTATGTCTCGTGTTCCGTAGTTGGCAGAGCTTTCTTCGAAGGTGGGTACGCTACTCTTTTACAATTTGGTTCTCTAGGTTGACGTCATACCATAGCAGTGTACCTTAAAAAAGTAATGGTGAACAGGCAGCAAGTACTAGCTGCGCATCTAATAACTCGTTCGCGATGCGAGTCATTTCCGAATCTTAGCTACAGGTTGTGCAAGCCTGGAAAAAGAGGGACATATGCGTCAGTGAGACGAAGGTCCATGTGTACCTTTGAACTGCTTGCGAAGCGCTACATATTGAACAATGGGGATCGTGCCCAAGGCAAACCCTCATCTCACGAGAGCGACAGGTCTCCCGTAGTAACGTATCCGAGTATTTTGATATCTTTCTGTCCTGCTTTAATCTCTGCGAGCTGGGTTGGATGGTATGTTACAGCTGTTCCCAAGAATAATGAGCAATACGTGAAAACGAGCCCGGTGACTTTGCATACTTTAATTTCCCACGCCCTCCTTATGTCATTTCAGCATCTCCTGCTCTCATTATTGATGGTATAACGATGCAGTCTGCAGCTCACAGACGCTCCTCAACCTACAACGCACCTCCGCCAAAACAACCAAGGGTCCACTTTAATGACCTCTTTTCTGACTCACGCAAGCATGGATGTTATCAAGGACCCTTTCGCGGCGTAAGTCTCGCTCGTGCGGCAACCCCTGGTGGAGGCACAATCGCAAAAAACGAAGACGGCGTCAGGTGTGTAGTCGCAGGTCGGGCATGTCAGTTCTTGGCGTCGAGATCTTGTATATGTTTCTTGCCTTGATGCTTGTGCATTATAGCGCTTTCTATCCTACGTCTATCCGAGCGCGACGAGTCTCAGACCCCGGATCACAAGTCGGCTGTCGGCCGTGGCGGCCATCGTATCGAGGCATCACGCAATCTGTGGGAAGGAAGTGGGCTTAAGCTCGATAGTGCTAGCACAGACGTTTCTTGGTGTCATGGCTGTTTGTCCGCGTGTCCCCTTTCCCATTTTAACAGCTCATACTCTGACAGCCTATAACCATAAGATATTGACGAGTGCTCGCAATGGCGAGCTCATCATGTGGGATTTGAACCAATCTGGGAATTCGAAGTACGGTATGTATCGATCTGTCTACCTATCGTGCCGCTTACTCCCACCGGTCGACAGAACGAAAGACAAAGAACCATGTTCGCTCGATCCACAAACTTTCATGCTCTTCTATCGTTCCATACTACTGTGTCACAGGTTCTGCAGACGGCGATATGCGGGTTTGGGTGTGTTCCGTTCAGGGGTCAAAACGTCAGTATTTAACCATGATTTGGTAGGATTTGCGTGACATGTCTCGTTCTCTAATGAGGATTCACCATCCGACTTCTGTCCGTTCTCTTGTCTTTTCCCCATGCAGTTCACATCCGCTACAAGCGGTGGTTGGTCTCGAAAATGGCTCCATATACCGCTGGGACCTTCAGATGGGCCAACGAGGCCAACTGGATCGTCTTCCAGTTGCACACACCGGTGCAATTCTCTCCTTGGACTGGTGTTACACAGCCGGGTCTACTGGACCTAGTGATGACGGAAATAGCTCAATGGTCAAGAGTTGGATTGTCAGCGGAAGTCTAGATCATACTGTAAAGGTTTGCCGTGTCTCACTGTATTTCCTGTCTTGTTTCTAATGCAGCAAAGATCTGGGACTTGTCAGGGACCAGCGCGTCTTCATACATACCAACCAAACCAACGTATACGCTACATCCCGCTTACCCCGTACGCCGTGTCCTCTGGCGGCCCGACTACCCATGCGAGCTTGCGCTCGTCTCAAACGCCGAGGTCGGCGCTGGGAGTGGTTCCGAGTTGATGGTGAGCCCAAGGCTGCAGAATATCACGACACCCTTCATCGCTGCCACGTGCGGTGTAGATACCAAAGACAGACCGAACAAATCTGGCGTTGTTGCGGACGCTGTCGAAATTTGGGATGTTCGACGGGGTTGGATTGCTAAGTGGACCGTCGAGGCAAGTATCTTGGAAGGAGGCGTCACTGGTATGTTTGCACCCCTCCTTTTCATGTTTTCTAGAGCGAGCGTCGCACAGATGCCGTATTTCGTGATTCACATTCAATCTGGGCGCAACACTCCTCGGGAGCGTTTGCGCAGATCGATCTCAGGACGTCCATGCGCCCTATCGATGCCGTTCCAAGGGTTGCGTTGTCTTGGAACGTTGGGGAGACCAAGGACGGGTCATTAGCATTCATCACGGATAGAAAGGTACGATACGAAGTGCCCTATGATGATGTGTAAGTTGCGCGTTTCCCTCCTGTTCGATGTTCTGTTGTTTAAATATACTTGCGTCGTAGCCATCCTGAGAAGCGGTCCTTACTGTTTGACCGGAAGTTGAAGCCAAAGGGTCTGGGCGATGTCAGCCGCATGCCTAGCATGCAGTGCATCGGCACTTACGCTCGGTCGCCGCCGTCTGGGAGATCTGAATCGAACACCTTCAGCAAGCTGGCGAAGCAATACTTCGTTCCGGAAAATCCAGGTCAGAGAAATTCTTGCGGGCTGAACGCGGAGGTGAGGATATGCACATTCCTTCATTCAACTTGTTTATTCTTCCTAGGTTGCAATGCAAGCAGGTGACTTGCGTGCAGCGCAGATCTGGCTTCTCCTCAAGACCCTTCTCACGGACGTCGTTCCAGAATCGTTCACATCATCACTCCCTCATACAGTCCACAAGGATATACAGGCATTGGGCTTACCTCGGTCTCTGTCTGCTCCTGTCTCGGGGGCTAGCCCTGTATCTCATGGATCTAGGACGACGCCTATGAAAGGTTCCATGCAAGCCATGTTGTCGGACCCTACAGTCTCATCACATGCGCAGTTGTCTTCTCCACTTCACTCTCCCCCGCGTTCTCATCCTCCAAGTTCCAATCCGTATTACAACCACAAGCAACGACGCTCCATATCCAACAACAGTCTCAAAACATCGTTCTCTAATTCTCACGCCGTTGGCGGACGCACACCAGCGAGCAAGCACCCACCATCATCTGAGTTGCCACATTCACACCCTACCAAAGCTCCGCCGAATTCACGCAATCAAACTCCGGGCTCATCCGCGGCGTCATCTCCGCGGCACCACACTGCGCCATTACCATCTGGACCTCCACATACGCATCCGCCACCAACACCAACAACTCCAATGCCGCCTGCGCCTTCGTCGGCCTCGAAGACGGCGCCTTCCCCTACGCTCGCGATGACGCCGCGTCGCGCGACTATACTGGGACCACCGCCGCTCAAGCATACCCTCGCCCACGGCCATTTACACGCTCGTCGGCCTTCCGTGTTCAATCGCCCGTCGGCGGTGCCGAGTATCCACAGCGAGAGCCTGAGCACGACGAGCGCTGGGAGCATGCGGCATGTCGGTGAGGGTGCACTCAGCGATGACTCGGACCTCTCTGAGGCTGGAAGTGAAGACGATGGTGATCCAATGGGAGTTGGCAGCGAGCGAAATCGGAGTTCAAATGCTGGTGAGCATGTGCCAGCGCCAGCTGAGAGCAGTCCCCCGCATCCCCATCCACCGGTCGTGGCTATACGAAGCTTGAGCTTGAGCAGGGCTATTACAGGTCCTATGCAACCCAGCCCTCTTTCGCGCGTCGCGGTGCAGCAAGTGTGGCCTAAGACTGCTCCGGAAGCAGAGCGCATACGGGCCCACACTGACTCGGACGATGACGCAAGCCCTTCGCCAGGATCCACTGACTCGGAGAGTGCGCCATGTGGTAGTGGTGATGAATGCAATGCGAAACACCATCGTACTGCATGGGCGAGGACAGGATCGATGATGAAGATCCGTCCACGGAAGATTTCACGACCGCTCCCCAGGAAGACACGGAGCCGGAGTTCGACGGTGGCGTCGCTCGCCGCCGCCCCGCTTCTTCCGACCCAATCTGTATCTTCGCCAGTTGGCGGTGGCATCAGTACACCTGTGTCTCTACGATTGGAACCGCCTCTGAACCATCGGAGGGAGAGAAATCTGGTGAGACGAGGAAGCCAGAGCAGTGTGCAAACTGTAATCGCCAATTCATTGCGCGAGGCCGAGCATGATGGGATGGACGCCGCGGCCCCTGGCGCTCCCCTGATTTCGGAGAGCTGGAGTGAGATGAGTGACCACCTGAAACTGGCGGTAACGGAGGAAGAGATCCAGCTTCGTGAGGCTGCGTGGCAGGCCCTGAGGGATTCACTGGAAATATTCGCTGATGAGGTCAGTATCTAGTACTGGCCCTTGTTTTGTCACTGATCGTGGGTGTGTTGTACAGGGTGACACCCAAATGTGTGCGATGCTCGTTCTGTTCGCTGCTGGCGAACTCAAGATTGACCTCGTACGGACGATCCAATTCCTTGAGTCCTACATCGGTGCGTTTTGAAGTCTGCTCTGTGTCCTGGCTTTATATACAAATTTGTTTGCAGAAATGTTGATGAGGCATCGGCTGCATACGCCCGCAGCATATATCCGGAAGCATGTTGGAGTCGAGGACGTTCGAAAGACTACTGGGGTATGCATGTTCCTTTTAGAAGTTGTTTTGTACTCACTTCTCGCTCCCCAGCTTGAGACGACAATATACACCGCTTGCGGGCGTTGTCGCAAACCCATTATGGCCACTCATACCCGTGCCCCGGTTCCGAGCAGAGGCTATTCCATCTGCGCCTCATGCAGAGCCCCCGTTGTTCGCTGTGCGATTTGGTATGTGTCCCGATGCTGTGCCACAAACATTGATTCAATGACTTGACGTCTGCATCAAGTCACCTTCCTGTTCGTGCGCTCCTCTTTCAGTGTTCGGTTTGCACGCATGGCGGACATCAAGAATGTTATCGGCGATACTATATGGAGCGACCCATGGCCGTGTTGTCACCGGCGTTGTCGCGCGGACGTAAACTTCGCCGAGCACAGAACGGCACAAACGGTGATGCGGCAGTAAGTGATATACATACTGACGAGACTGGAGAACGCAGTTTGGCGGGCCATCCATGTGCAGCCGGATGCGGTCATTTTTGCTGGATGGCAGTTGGGGACAGGAAACCTACCACCGATGCCCAGGAACCTACGAGGGGCTGATGTCACCCCTTGTAAGCTTGTTGCAGCCACTGATGCTCACCGAGAAGTACTAGACATGTGTCCAATAATGATAGGAACACGTTTTTTGGTGTTGCACATATAGTCCTGCACACGTAAGTATATTCGCAAGGTCGCTTGGCCACCCTCCCAGCCATTTTTGCGCGTACCATGACGAGAGCAGTCTGCCACAGGTCCTCTGTAGACACATCCTTACCGAGCGGAGGCATACGATACTTGTTTCGTAGCCTGTTTATCTGAACTAGCGGATAGATCTTCACGGGAGCCGGTGCCATGGCGTTACTACGACGACGACGACGATTGCCATCACCACCATCCGCGTCGTCGACCACCCCAGCGCGGCGACGATAGCCACGACGGATCACCACCTCCAGCAGCAGCGTCGACGACGCCACGGCGAAGACGGAGATGACGGCTTCCACCAGGCCCGACAATTGATTTATATTACTTAGATCAACCCATGTACATACATAGTACCTACAGGGTATTACAGTAATAAATTCATTCAATACATTGAAAGTCCCTGTGCACAGTGTGCGAGCCGTGAATCAGCAAAGTACCGCGGGTCCTGGATTGCGACCCGTATCCGTAATACCCGTGCAGTTCCCTAATAACACGACCTTCCAAGTGCTAGCTAGACGCTGCGAGGTTTGCTAAGTTGCGGTCAATTGTTTTGACTTGAATATGTGCAACAGGCGGACCACTTAAACACAAGGTGGTCTGGCCAGCACTCGCAAGGTCTGGCACGGATGTGGGGAATTCTGGCTAGGCCCAACTAGAGCTGGCGAGAGAGAGAGAATTCCAAATTTATATCCCGCTGCAAGCAAACAAAAAGTGCTAAGACGCGGTGCCACAGGGCCGTAGGAGAGTAACGTATTTAGAGAGAAAAAGGTACTATATAGCGAGTATTTGT
>Ga0307518_10001485_pt1 | contig 17408 bp, 24 predicted proteins | sample 25_EM_MG_FD_203889 | JGI IMG/M metagenome (GOLD analysis project Ga0307518, IMG submission 203889) | Populus trichocarpa ectomycorrhiza microbial communities from riparian zone in the Pacific Northwest, United States - 25_EM | ecosystem: Host-associated > Plants > Roots > Unclassified | place...
TCCTCGAGCTCACACTCAGGCATAATGTCAACTGTCCTCCATTTCCTTCCATCATACCAACATATACATTGACGTCGCTCCCGCTCAATGGGAAGATTCTCGACCGGTTACGCCCACCCGATTGTATCCAGTCGCCGGTTCTCACCACACTCACTCTCAAGGCAGCCACACGAATAATTTTTTAAAGCCATCGTAGCCCAAATCTCGAACGGTTTGATTATCAGAATTTCTACCAGCATGCAGTGTCCGCCGCCTTCTTCTCTGCACGACCAAACCTTTTATTATTTGGTACTAATGCTGTACATCTCTGCGAAGCACCAAGCTAACTGACACAGTTGATGACACCACAAAATATAGGCTTGGATTTTTTCTACGCCTTCACAACAGCATGAAAAAGATAACTATATGGTGGTGTTCGAAGCGTCAGTCCAAACAAAACTGCATCACACTGTTGAAGCAGGTTCTTAGAAGCATTTACGTCCCACGAACTAAACGAAATTTATCGTAGTATTTGACAGGATCTATGATAAGGGGATTCACCAGTGCAATCCTCCAACCCATTGTTGAGGCAGCCTCAGGTTGCAAGTCGGCGCATAGTGCAGATGGCGGATACCACCGTGGATTCAATCACCCCAACATCGCAAGTCACGTCTGATATATAGCTCGAGCGACGAGCAGAGTAGTTGGAAAAAAATCTCTCGCTCTATCATCTAAGTGTCTGTGCTACCTAGCTACATTCCACCGCGCTCTAGGCACTTGTATAACACCCATGGGCTTCAGAAAATACAGCCTCTGGAAAATTGGTCCTGCCATCAGTTAAAGTTCCTCCCAGAACACCAACAATGTCACAAGTCCAGGCCATTATTACCGCGTCTACTAATCCGAACTCCTCTTGATGTACTTGACTCCTTACTAGCGTGCTACGGCTAAATAGTGTTTGAGAATTCTGGTGGAAAGCGAAATATCACTTGATCGTTCGCCAAAATTCACATGAATGTTGATGCGTTTCGAAAAGATGATAGTGAAGAATTCATGCGCCCCTCGACACCGGCGCAGCGCATCACAACTTTAGGAAAGACCGTTTCGATGCAAGTTTGTTCCGGATCCTGAATTTCCTGCCGTACTCTCCATTTTCAAACCGGACTCAAAGGCCGAAGACCATAGTCACAGACAAGAGGCGATGAAAGGAAATGATCCTTGTGCTCACCATAGTACATGGCAGCACAGGTATCTTAACCACCACTTCATTCAGGACCAGTGGACGAACGCGATTGTCACATGGGTTGGCGCTGGCTCCGCGGGCTAAGAGTTCCATGCCAAAATGGTGCAACTGTAGCGCGGCACAATCGTACAAGCTTGCGCAGGTTTTGCCACTAAGAACTATTCTTCCCTTCGGCTTTTGGTGCGAAGACTTTGGCCATAGGGCACACTCGAGATGAGACATCGTGCTGGAGGCGTGATACAACTTTATCGCTGGTGGGTTAAGGTAACTTCGAATAATGACATCTGAGCAGCGACCCCACCACGTTTCCGGCGTCACCGTGCATTGGACCTGGCTTGAACCTCGTGTCTGCATGAATTGGCTGCCTCAGATACTCCGATTCAGGTAACAAAGTACACGAAAGGTGCGTAACGGAAGGCCAGCGCCGGACATTCTCATCTGATCACAGGTGGCGAAACGGAGCGTACCGGACATTATATGCATGCACTCACGAGACTCCGCATGCCAGATACCCTATGTTTTCAGGTGTTGCACCGCTGTATGTCTGTGCTTCTATCGGAAGGTGGATATATAGCCATCTAAAACAGGTCGGCGCAGAAAGCCAGCCTTCTACTCTGCTGTCACCAAACGTAGTGCTGACTACTAGTGCTACTGTATGGTCTGAGTCCCGCATCATGCCATATATCGGTTTGCCCATCCTTGCAAGCCTCATTTCTGTCCTTTGCTTCCATGCAGGACACATTACTGCCTATACTCCCGAAGATGCACCCTATCAAACTCAGCCTGGGCAATCAGGATATAACCAGTGTGGCACTAGTTACAACCAATCTTCTCAATGTCAAAATGTTTACGGTGAGTCCTACCTTGATACGAGCGCCAAATTTCAGATAATTTGTGCTCATTGACCACTGTCAGTCAACACTATCCAGGATTTCTGCTTGTGGGCACCCCCATACATAGGTTCGACTGTTGGGGATACAGAGGTCAGACAAGGTACCGTGGAAAACAGTCGTGTCACTGAGAAAACGTGGAAACCTTGCAGCAAGTGGAAGTCGCATGGTGCATGCAGGTTGGTCGTGCAATAGTGGCTATAGTGCTGCGATGACCTAAGATTGCCTGGTTCCCAATAGAGTGGGTATGGAACGCGTCTCATTCCTGATGGCACTATTACCGGTGCCCACCTCGTGGTCACCCCTGACTACATCCAAATCACTGGTAAGTACCATCAACATCGAATGAGGGTGGAAACCTCGACGCTGACCTCGACGCGACAGGCGTGGGCAACCTGACTAACATTAATATTCTTGCGAATGATCTGGGCGGAGAACTGGACTACTATGGGGCGTCTGGTGCAGGTTACCCAGTTGGTGCACTGGTCTTTTCCAGCGCATTCGGCCCGCTTGCACAGATTCAAGAATGGACGGTAATGTTACGCTCATAAATGCCGTGGTATTGTCCTGATCCCAATTCTCTAGAGTTTCATTTCTTATAATCTGTTCTGTATCCGTGCTTGCAACCCCTCGTCCAATGCGTCGAACCTGTGTCAATATACTTACCCAACCCTAGGCTGTGAGTGGAACATGCCTGCCAGCTACTCCGAGGGTGTCTTCGAGCACTGTGTTGGAGATTCTGCAGAGGTTGGCCATTCATTTTTCGAGCATCTAGCCCCTCCTGATACGGGATTTAGCCCATTGGAATTTATGCAACTTCTACATTTTCTCCTGGACAGCCTATAACACCTGTACCCCATGCTATACCATCTTCCTCGAGCTGCACCTCCTACAGTACGATCAGCAATGGACAGAATCTAATTTCGGGCGTCGTCACTTCTAGTACAGGTGAGATGCACTTCGCATCAACTTTGTCTGTTGGTGCGACGATTAGCTTTCCTTTGCAAGTCCGGGCTAATCTCCTTTTCCAACCCTGTCATAGGTTCAGATTCGAAGGCTTCCTCGTCTTCTTCCCTTTCGCAAAAATCATCTACCTCTTCATCTACTCAGTCACGCAGCCCAGCTGTGTCAGCGTCCTCTATATCTTTGTCGCAGCCGCAGACTTCAACTTCGTTGACATTATCGACTTCAGTATCATCTTCCTCCACGCCCTCGACACCTTTCCAATGTCCGCCAGGCTACGTGACCGCCAAGCCTCGAGCGAATAGCAGTATCGGCTTCACAGTGTCATCTAGAAATTGGGAACCACTGATCTTCGTGAGCCTCTTGATGGTTGTTGGATGTATTATTGGCGGCATCTTGCCACTATAATCAGCGCTGGTGTTCTGTCACTATGTAAGTTTCTTTTCTTAGGTCAGGCATCATGAAATTACATTTGCTTTATTGATAGACAGAGGCATATATACGGCAGTCATAGAGTGCAGTCCTTGTTCAAGTACAAGCATCCAAAAATTACATGGGCTCGATATCTGGATTCGGGCCCACTGCAACAACCCTCGTCGGGTTGATCTGTAAAATATGCCCAGTGAAGACAGTGCAACTCGGACAGATGTAACTTACTTTTGTCTGGGACCAGTAGTAATGGACCTTGATATGCTGGAAATTTGTTGTTGACTGGAAGGCTGGATTGGTCCAGTAAAGCTTCTTCATCCATCTTTGGCAAACGTAGCGTCAGAAATGCAAGGAATGTCAATGATACTGGCTGGTTTACCTGTTAATGGCAGGATATCCATGGCGAATATCCCTGATGTTACATTTGAAGTGGCCAACATAGACAGGGTCAAAGCGAATCTATAAAAATTCAGATGCCGAGGGGAAATGGGGACCATTGAAAATCACTAACCATAGTGACAAAAAGTCTAATGTCTGCCTCCGTCAGTCGATCGCTGATAAGGTAATCCTTTCCGGTCAACATCTCCTCGAGGCGATCGAGGCTTTCAAAAACAGTGCACACTGCTTTGTCATAAGCTTCCTGAGAGACTGCGAAACCCGCCTTGTAAACCCCATCTATGAAATTTTCAGCTTTAGTTAGAGCTCGTAAATCGAAACTGGAGGGTTTTCTCACTGTTGACAGTATCGTACACCCAGCTGTTCACCTCATCGATCTCTTTGCGGAGTTCTTCCGGGTAAATATCAACCGCGGCCTTCGCAAGTGGCAGCAAATCATTAAAAGCGTTGTTAAATATCCGGATAATCTCTGAACTCTCGTTGTTGACGATAGTATGCTGCTTCTTGTCCCAAAGGACGGGCACTGTAAATCTTGAACATTCCAAGAGTTCGCTCAGCATTTAAGCGACGGGTCGGAGTGAGGGCAGTTTACTTACCTCCCACTATAGTCAGGGTCGGCTTTGAAGTAGAGCTCTTTGAGGTGTTGGGAGTTGTACAGTGGGTCGACGTCTGCCCCGGGGAAAGGGTCGGCACTGGCGAAGGGCCATCCGTTCTCGCCCATGTGCGGTGAGACAATGGTGACGGCTGGGAAGAGACGAATAAATAAGGATGATCGAGTGTCATTGAAGGTACAATCAACTAACGGATGATATCTTCAAGGCCCTTCAGCTTTCTGGTGATGAGTGTCCTCGTTGCCCATGCTGGTGGCAATCATAGTAATGTCATGTGGGCGTCTAATTGAACAAGTCCGGGGAGGTACTCACGACATGCGTAAGAGACATAAAGATGGTATCTGTCTACACTTCAACGTCAATACCGGAGCTCGACGCTGCGTTGGCACACCTTTCTCAGCAGGAAACTGGCTCTCCTTGGACTGGATCCAGTTCCTGAAGGAAGAAGGGGCCCTCTTGTAAGAACCGTCCGCTTCGAGTTTCATTTTACCAATGTCGGATTGCAGTGAGTGGTCTTTGGCAGACATTGCTGATATATGGAAACGAATATGATGAAGGCGACCAGAGACGACGCTGAGGGGCCTCATAGGCAGGCTGAGTCGGACCAGCCAACCATGTTATATGTCTCAAGCGGCCACCCATACAAGGAAGCGACTTCTCTGAGGCTTTGTAAGACGATGACGACAAGACGAACGAATATTACAAATGTTACAGTATCCCATTGCCGCCGATCATGACCAATCTCGTCTCTACGTGCCAGCCATGCCCACCACACCGACATGATCGCGAATCTTGGCAATCTCGCTGGCGGTCATCGCACCCTTACTCGCCCGAAGGAAGTCCTCAAACGCTATCAACGCGTCGTTCTCATCAGTAAACTCCGTCCTAAGAGATGATCAGGGCGTGAGGGTAAGGAATAAACTGTGGCCTAACTTCAGGAATGAAAGCAAGCGATTCCAAAACTCGGGTTCACAGACAACAGATTGGTATGACGACCGCGTTGCAGGGGACAACAATGCCGTCGGTATGGAGGAGGTATCCAATGTGAGGTTGATATCGTGTGGTTTAGCTTCGGGTTCCAGAGAGGCAATTGACGGCGATGGGGAAAGGACGATAGATGGTGTGCGCGTATGTTTGAACCCTGTGGTCAGTTTCGGGAGAGAATCCGAGGTCGCTGGTGGCTTCATGTCTGGCCCCAACAACAAAGATTTTGTCTCAGGGTTTGGGGAAGTTTTGGGATGGGCTGTCTGTGTAGGATCCCAGTTGAAACCTGGCTTGATCATCAAATTTATAGTATCCCCGTCCTTTACGTTATACTCCTTCAGTAGCTTGTTGTCTGCTAGTGCCTTTCCTTTGAGTAAAAGACGTTGTGCGTCTGTAGGTGGTGCACGTGGTTGAGATGCAAGCTGCGATTTGATATCGGAAATAGTATCAGTGGGCTGCACAGGCAGCGTAAAAGATTGTGGTGGCTTTAAGGACTTGAACGTAATAGTAATGGAAGCAACTTGCTTGCCCAGCGTGATTAACGGACACGTCGAAACAGCGTGATGCATCGGCACATACCCGCTGCAACCGATGGGCCTCCTTTACGTTCCGGAAGTGGTGGCAGTTCAATCTAACGTATCATGGGAATGGTGAACGCTGCATCGTTGCATCGATCCGTCGCAGATACTTACGGGTAGTATGGGTATTTTCCTGGACCAGTCCTGGAGAGGCTGCTGGTAATCGTCGTGGAAAGTGACTGGCTGGCCTGCGATAGTCTTTACGAATGTTCTGGCGAAAATGAGCTCCGCCTGGTCTGCCATTGTCACAGCCTTTCTGTTGGCGTCGTAGAATTCGATGAAGAAACAGGAGGCCCAGTGGAGGTCAAGCCTAACGCGGATGTCACACTTCTGTGATGCCGTGACCGTGACAATTTCCGTTCCCGTCACACACACCTGTCTCCGGTACTCAAATACCAAGTCTCATGGCCGTATGTCCGCTTCTATCATTGGTCGCTGCACTGGCTAACGGTTGTGTACATCCTAGTCAGGATTTAGTTATACTGGAGGTACGTTGTGTGGTAAGAAACGTAGGGTTGAGTATTGACACTCGCACAGGCCGTTCGCGGTGCTTTTCCTACTGGCAAGAGTTCTCCAAAGTACATCCAGCGCCGGGCAACCGTGTTAAACCCTTTCGCTGACAAATATACTGTCCAGTGTTACTCCAAGGCTGATGCACCGAGTCAATGTCGTGCACAAGCCGACGATTACCTTGAATGCCTCCACCATACCAAAGAAGTATGTCTCTCCTCAGCGATCTGTGGTGCGTAGACCCTGACCACCCTTTCTAAGATCGAACGTGCAAAGACTGTGCGGGCTGAGTTCATCAAGCAGGCGGAGCATCAGGCAAAAGAAGGTCGGAAAGTGGCGGATTTCCTTGCTGACGGAGTGATTGTCAGCGTTGGCCTTATACAACGTGACAGAGGCAAGGAGGAGTAGAGCAGCGACTCTTTCATTGCCTTCACCTAGAGCCCACACGTCGGAATGTATACCAACTGTTCAACGTTCAACGTAGTTAGCGCGTGCGGACTTTGAAAGCCCGAAATGTGCAAGGAATGCCTTTGTACTTACACGCTTTTCGCAATTTGCATCCGCAAATATGCAAACTCTGCACGGTGCTGGCTCCTTCAACTCACCCATCGTCATCTCGGACGATGAAGACGAAGCTGTCGTAGAGTTCCAACTCAGAGCAGTCAGCAACAGCAACAGCCCTTCAGGCGCGGACGACCGCAAGGAGGTATCCCCTCCTAGCATCTCTCCGACCTTAAACGGATGGTCTACTGCTGGTGACTCGCATGTCGATTCTAACATCGCACAGTCAGTTGGCTACTCTATGGCTCTGCGAATGGGCTTTCTTCCGGGCCATGGTTTGGGCTTCGAACTTGATGGTGGGTCTTCTTACGCACGACCCCTTTCACTGACTAGGAGTCCTCTAGGTCGAGTAGAACCCGTTTTAGCGTTTAAACGCAAGCGTACAGATAGTGGAATTGGGTTTCACAGTAACTCTGAGGATTCTGAATCTTGTTTTCAGACCAGCGGAACCAATGACGAACGCAAGAAACTTAAGCCGAACCATCCGCCCCAAGCTAGTGAAGCAAGACTCGTCCAGCCACACATCACGAAGCTCCAGAAACCTACTTCTCCGAGGATCACGCATACTACCTCTCCAGTGGAACCACCTCCATTGTCGCCGTATCATTACCATGATCCATTCGCCGTGTTCCCTTCGTATATGGCCCCTGGATTACAGGAAATGTGGCCACCACCCTGGGTTGCATTCCCGACATCACCATGTGGGTCCTGGACAGGTTCAATGCCATACTTTTCTGAGATGGCCAACGTGGCGAGCACACCAACTCATTCCACCTCAAACAGCGGAACCGTAAAACTACGAGAAGCTACGAGTGTCATTTGTTGTCCCCGTCCTTCCCAGCCTACTGTTCTCCCAAAGAACAATACGTCTATTGGCCGTGGTCCTGAGGCTGACCCCCAAGGCACTCATGGAACATACTCGAAACCCGTGGTACCACCGCCGAACCCATCATGTACCCTTGTGCTTGATGCCATTCCTCCTCGTTTTCGTTCGGCTGCATGGCTGGAGACATGGGCAGCTAATGCTAGCCTGCTGCCTGCTGCTCGGGTTGACATCGATTCGAAAAGAGGAAAAGGACTCGTTGAGTTCCCTGACGCGGTAACGGCGCAGAAGGCGTTCAATAGTAAACAGCTGCGAGGAAAGGGGAAGCACTCTATCAAGGCGTGGTGGTATCACGCATCAGGAGCTGCGCCGGCGACAGTGCCTCAGATTGTTTTAAATAACAACGTTGGGGAGCTGGAAGATGGAGAGATTCTTGAAATCTCTGCTAGCGAGGCAGTTGAATGTACCGCTCCTTCTCCGAAACGATTGACACGAAAGCAGAAGAAGAAACAGAAGAACCAAGATACGACCCAACGACTCAACCAACCCAGCAGCTTGGGTAGGGTAGATAGACCAGTATCCAAGGAATGTGAACCACTTCTTACCAAAGAGCCAACTAACTCTGCCACTGAGACGGATAACCTCCCTCATGCTGCAGCAGAGTCGTCAGAAATATCGTTGGCACCTTCATCGGCGACTCTTTACGTTACTTCGCTGTCCTCCGAACAGGGCGACGTAGAAGACATCGTCATCACTTCCCCTTCCGGCCCTACCCCAGGTCTACCCTCTGTGGTTCTACCCCCCATAGAAATGCATGCTACGCCAATTTCCACCGAATCGCAAAAATGCGAAATCGTGACTCCATCTTCTACAGCGGATAATGTACTTCCGGAGTCTCTGGTCACCGCTAAAGATAGCGCCACCCCGCCTCCCCTTCCACTACAGGCAACAGAGCCTCATACAGTGGCACCATCTCGTATTCCTTCTGAGCCCCGAAGTTTCCGCAGTCCGCCAGTTGGGCCGAGCTTTACGAAGCGTTCTCTCCTTGCACGCCAGAAGGAGCTTGAAGACAAAATAAATCAAAGCAAACTGGCGCTGGAAAAGATGCACAAGACCCCCAGCTCCACGCCTATTACCGCCGCGTCAGGCTCATTTGGTCCCATGCCAATACCCTCACCTACTCCAGAGAGTGCTTCCGATGACGGATTGTCTATGGAACAAAACCTCCGTCGGCTGGTTTTGGAGAGTAAGAAGGGCAGGGCGAAACCTCCGGTCACCTCAACTGATCCTGGTAACCCTCCTCCGGAACCCCCGATATCAAATGACAATATTCCTACACTCCCCTATTCGACTGTCTCAACGTCCGCCACTTTCTGTTCCGATTCACTTGCGGCTTTCTGATGATACTTCTGACTTCTACAGCAGCCTTGATCAATTGGCAATATCGTTTATAACGGAAAGCATTGAAACGGCTAAACAACAACCCATGAGCAAAGTCGCGCCGTCCAACTCACGTGAAAAACTCGCCCTCAAGCAGCAGCGCCTTGAACTCTACATTACGGAGAGTAAGATGCTGATGGCAAAACTGGGGGAGGCCTCCAACAAGGAGGAGAGAGAGGCAATCCTATCTGCTATGCGGGAATGTTCCCGGTGAGTTCTAATTCGTTAGTGACAATTAATCGGTGCAGCGAAGCGCTAAAGTCACGCATAGGAAGATAGAATTGGATTCATTGGGTGCCCAGGATGATGTTACTCTGGAGATGTCAAAGTCGACGGTGGAGGCCAAACCATTCCGATGGCCCTCGTCGTGTGATGATTCGTTAGAGATCAGCGATGAGGAGGAGTGATACGAGTGACGATTCTCAGAGGTTACAGAGGTACGTGGTCATCATTATTTCTTACTATCTCCATTATTTGTTGGATTGGAAGTTGTATACATCTACGACGTACGCACTCGCCCTATAATCCTGTGTTGTCTGATGTTACATAGCTCGTCTATTACGGTGTTTCATGCTTGCAGAGGTGAGTAGCGCTCCTTGGTGATCGGCTCCTGGCTGACATGACTCCGCATTAAGTGCCATAAGTAACCCAAAGAGCGATAGCTTATCTTGGTTCTTCGGACGCTGGTGACTGTTTATTATTTGACGAGGCGCCAGTGCTATCGTCCCTTTGGGTACCACTGCTGCCCTGCAGATTGGCGTACATAGTTACTATGGCAGAGTGTGTAGCTACGAGGAACATTGTAGTGATAAGAAGTTGCGAGAACAAATGTCCTCAAAAGGAGTGGCAGGCTTTGTCAGTGACCAAACAAATGACAAACATCCTATAGTACCTCGCCAAACCCTTGCTCCCATCCCCCACTATCCCCAATCGCTGCTCAGTCCCCACACCTTCTGTTGTAAGTATTCAGTATTCCAATAGTCTCTCTGTATCCATGCACTCAACTACGTCTTGGATGGCCTTGCACTGACCTCTTGGTCTTTATCCCCACGATATCCTTTCTTCTTGATCGTGTGCGATTGTGCCGATCTCCCCCATGATTACCTTCAAAGTGACAGTACAGCTTCGCAAATTTCATAGACACCTATTTCAATGGCCCTCAAACGCATTACGAAGGTAAAGCTCACTGTTCCTGTCATTCGACTTGCTGCGGCACTGCCTTGGCGCTCAGTGGCTATTAACTAACGTGGCACATTGCTAGGAATTGGCGGACCTCGGACGTGATCCACCCTCGTCTTGCAGCGCGGGCCCCATGGACGAAAAGAACATGTTCAATTGGCAGGCAACGATAATGGGACCGGTAATTTCATTTGCCTTACTCCGGTGCCACCAAGTGACCTGAACACCTTAGGGTGACTCGCCGTACGCTGGCGGTGTCTTCTTCCTTACAATCACATTCCCTACAGACTATCCGTTCAAGCCACCGAAAGTGAGCTTTACGACGAAGATTTACCACCCCAATATCAATGCGAATGGGTCGATCTGTCTCGATATCTTGAGGGACCAATGGTCGCCAGCGTTGACGATCTCGAAAGGTTTGTTTCGCGTGCACTAGGGCTTCCCAGTCTCAACCTTTCCAGTCCTACTTTCGATTTGCTCGATGCTTACTGATCCCAACCCGGATGATCCATTGGTGCACGAGATTGCACACTTATATAAGACGGATCGCGTTAGATATGAAGCCAATGCGAGGGAATGGACAAGGAAGTGCGCATCAGCGTTTCTTACAACAATCGACGATCATGTGATTGACCCCTCCTGACAGATATGCCATGTAGTGCGAATGCGGCTACCATGCAATACTCCGAACTGTGCCATATGGGTTGTGTTAGTTGGCTGCCGTACGAAACTGTATCGTGTCTATTATCGCATTTTCATGTTCTAGTACCCTTCTCCGCTACGATGAATTGATGTAAGGCCATCTGCCGTCTGTTTTGTGACATTGAAGCTGTTCGGCCGTTCGGATGGTGGCAGGATCAGCAGCGGCAAACTCCGTATCCCCCGTGCAATAAAAAGCGTCTCGCACTCAGGCAAAACAATCTGCGGCCTGTCCATAGTGCGTGTCTCTCTGACAATTAATTATCTGCAGCTCGTCCCCAAGTATCGAGGAGTTTCCCCAAGAAATGTCGTGCTCTCCATTAGGTTTGCAGCTGTCCTCTCATCCCATGACCGTCCTAGTAGTTTCAGATTCAAGTCGCCGTCATTTTGCGGTCTTCATCATCATCTCGACAGGAACTACTGTCCTGATTCCCGACTCCAGTTGACATGTCAACTTGGCATTGCTGTAATCTGAGGCTGGTACTGTTGACACCATCGTACTGCTTGCCAAGCTTATGATTCAGCTTGGACCGCAAGGCAAGTACTAATTCAAGTACGGCGAGGTCCTTGCTGATGCAACCTTTGGCTGAGTCGTCGGCGATTGGCCGTACCGCCACGCCGTTGACCACCGTAGTTGGACCCCATGGAGGGCGATCAATTTCACACGTCGGTATACGTCTGTCTATCTGTGGTCTCACTCGGTCGGTTGTTCACCTATGGGGGCCCGGGTGGAAAATAATCAACCCAGAACGATGTAGCTCAACTTCGTGTATGGCGTCGGCAGCTTTCACCCAGTGGACAAACGGATGTGTATCTATTGGGCACCGCTCTTTATGAACGAGAATATATAAAGCTGAATTCACAACTATTCTGTCACCAATCCAGCCCTTCATATTTTCAGTTTCATGGAGCTCATGAACACACCTCGAGCCATCCAGTCCATACCTGACATAGATGTTGCCCATGGTGGCGGAGAACTTGTGACCTACCGGTTCACGTCCTTAAGCCCTACGATCCTCAATTGCCAGGTCCTCGGTCCGCAAAACGAAACGCGCTTTTGGGTTGTAACAGAAGGGGGCGTACCTAGCTGTACTCTTCTGAAGAACCCGATGGGTGCTAAAGTTGCTCTGATCAACTGGCAAACAGCACCTCCTCAAATCGACCTTCCTGGTCTCGTAACTAGACAGGTTGCCGCTCAGTGGTTGTGCCTTACACCTGACAGAGGGTTAGTGACGGACCATCATCTGTTCCAACGGTCTCACATATGTAATTCTTACCCCCCAGCTCCCGCCACATGACCTTCAACGGTATCTGTTATTTTTGGACGCCTCTAGGCAGAGATCTGCATGTACGTCTATATTTCATTGTCTGTTCGGTATGATAACAGCATTAAAAACAGTTATATACACTGGGGAACCCTGTGTTCCTCGCGAAAATTTCCAAGTCTCCAGAACATGTGGCACTTGAATTCACACCTCGCGCCTTGCAATTGGGCTTATTTGAAGTGGGTATTCTTGCCACCATTCTCCTCCAGAGTGGTAGGAGAATCGAATAAATCCGCCCCCTCCTTTCTGATGGAGTCACGGGATTTAACATTTTGTTTTATGTAACCTTTGAGTGTACTCGCCTTGTAACATTACCTTTATATATTGCTTGCCTGAGCCCAGAATATTTGTACGAATTGATTCATCAGCTTCCATGGAAAACGGCCTTAAATAATTGATCTGGAAGTATCTCTAGATCCTCATGATGGAACATTGTTAGGTTCGTCTGGCAATCATCCAGAACAAACTGTTGGATGGCTATGTACCGCTCTCAGTTTCAGATCAGTGTTCACCAGCGCACCTACCGTTGAAGAACGTTCATTACTGGCTTCGGTCCGTCTCGGTCCGTCCAGGCATAATTTGAGCACTGGGCGGATATATTCATCGCACGACGCAATGTTCAAATCATTAAATAATCAAAATAAAGCACCGTAACTAATGTTGTGACAACAATCATGCAACCTCGATGGACCTCATAAAACGTTCAAACGAAGTTGCCTGGATGTGGTGCAGTTTTGTGGCCTCGTCGACACCTGTTAGTCGTATGTGTGACTGTGGCCATACGTTTCAACCGCTGACTCCGACCAATGCTGGGCAATCACTCACCAATGCAAGAGGTTTTGTTTGGTCTAGATTTGCTGTGAGGCCAGAGATCATCTCTGATAGAGCGACCCTATGTCTTGGATCCGATTGTGAAGGAAGGAGGTCAGGAAGGATGTCAATAAGCTTTGGTATAGAACGCGCGAGCCCTTCAAGCTCCTGTTCCTCAGCGTCATCGAGGGAGTCGTTGTCGATAAGCAAGGCATGTAGTTCAGGGAGGCGCATCATTGTGTGTGCGTAGTCCATATAGGCCTAAAAAATATTAGATGGAGTAATGCCATGTAAACGATAGAGTTACCTTGCCCTTAAAATGCCAGTTATCAATTGTCTGACTACTCATTCGCTCAAACAATGTCACCAAAAACTCGAAGTCCTGCCTTATGACAGCCTCTGGTGCGAGCTCTGCCACTGCGAGATCATGGGCAGCTTGGTGCAATCCCGCAGCCATATATAACTCATAAGCTTCGAAAACATTCCCTTGGTGCACGGCATACAACGCCTGGTCGTTATTGTCAGGTATCTGACAATGCAATGACGGATCAACATACACACCTTCGCCTCATTAACCCAGGAGAGAGGGATTTTTAGGCTTCCGAGAATGCCGCTGGTCGTCCAATCATCGAGTTTGTCTGCAGACCTATGCAGTAAATCTTTTATTGCTTTCTCACGTCTGTACGCAAAATGCCGCATTTCAATTCGATCCATAGATATCCAGTGTCAAACTTACCCCGTCGATCCCTCCATGTGCAGGAGTACAAATGCGGCTTCCTGCAGCATGCCTAGTTGTTCAAGTTGGTGTGCGTAGCAACTGGCTAATAAGTCTGCGCTGGGGCTGTGTCCTTCATACTTTCCGGATTCGTCATCGTGGTCAGATGAAGGGTCACCTGAACCTCGGTCAGAGAGATCGCGCACACGCATACATCGCGACAATACAATGTACAAGTGCCATGGAAGGGAGTAGTCACAGGGCGAGGGTCCGAACGAGAGCGGGTGAAGAATTTGAGAAAGCGAGCAGGCAGGCTCGGCATGCAAACGAATAAGGGAGAACAAACCATCAGAGAATGGTTGACGAATGTCAGAAGGTAATTTGTTCCCTTGAGAGGTTTCGAGGTAGTGGGGGAGCGGGGGAGCGATGCGCGAAGGAAGTTCTTGTGAGGCACGGTAATATGACTCGTAAACTTGCGATATAGTGGCATCCATCGGTTCAGCATACCAAAGATATATTCCAAAGGTTCGTTTCCAATCCAAACCCTTGAGCGGATCAACATCTGAACATCGTTCAAGGCTGCTTGTTTTCGAACCCTCTAGGATATCCGTGCTTCCAGCGAGAATCGTATACAACTTTCTGGTGCTTTCACTGATGTGAACGTCTATGCGTTGTTCACGCCATATCTGAACCTGCTCTCTAACGTCTTCTCTGAATTCGAAATCGCCAGGTGCCTGTGAGATCAGGGTAGCGAGTCTGGTAAGCCCGCATTCCGTAGCGGTTTCGCATGCCTTCTCGACCTGATGCCCAGTCAGAAGGGTGACTATAAGGTCAGCGGGATTTCCTGATCCTTGCTGCTTCAGGTGTGCATTGACAGAAGGAGTGACAGCATCCCTTAACCACGTTGAAAGTGCCGCTTTGCGCCGGAGGGAGGATATTCGATTGCGGACATCGACTGTGATCTCTGAGGAAATGTGGGGGTCAATGGGGTCAAATAGAGCATGGCCAAGACGGAATAACGAAGCTTCGTAGGATGCATCGGTTTGAGGATATACCGATGCGAACGAGGAGAAGCAGAGCTCAGGGGAGGGATCAGCAAAGGGGACACCCTGTTCGTCTCTCACAACAGGAGTTTTGGAAAGGTGATGTTGTAATAATCGGGAAAGTAGACTGTTGACCTCGTCTCGGATTCCCGAGAAAAACGGAGCAGGAGTTTGTGACAAAACTGACGAATTGGCAGAAGTTGGGCTGCTATACGAATCAAAAAAAACGGGTATCAAGGCTAGAGGCCGACACTTACGCTTGGCCTAATGGACCACATATCTGGCCAAGGTGTACAAGGGTGCCACTTGGACCCCAGCCAACGCGGAAAGACCGACCAAGGGCCAAACCTGCATCAACTACAGCATTTTCGTTTCCAGCTACTGCTGAAGCGGAAATCTCGACACGTGCATATTTCCGCGAAGGTCGATAGACGGGAGGGTCGATGTCATGACCGAATGATGCCCTCTGAAAAGTTTATAAGCCTTGGACACAACCAATGGCACAAGTCCCCAACCTCTTGGGAGTCCAGTCGTCCTTCTCCAACAGATTCACGGCTGTGCTTTCGGGCCACACTCGGGGATAAACGAAAACGCGGGCGTGCTGGCTTGTTCATTGCCTGAAGTGCCGCCACTTCTTCGGGCATACGGAAGAGAGATGTCTGCATGACGTGCATCTTTTGCGCATCTATACCAACACGCTGTGCTAATGGGACAACGCTGTCGTCCATATGATGAGGTACTTCGAAGTCAGAGTCGGACTCTGAGGATGTCGATGAGTGCGACCGAAGTCTTGGGTGTTTATACTGAATCTCGTTGTCCGAGTCCTCTGCGAGCGCGTGGTTACGCGTTTGCCTGGTGGACTTGAGCGGTAAAACCACCATTTCGTTTTCGTCCATTTCTTCCTCTTCCTCTTCCTCCTCTGTTTCCTCGTCATCGTCGTCGTCATCATCGTCAACCTCGATTCTATCTGAGCCTGACGAGGATTCGCTTCCTATTTCCAGGGGAATGCTGGAGGGGCCTGGCTGATGTGCATCTTGTGGTGCATATGGACCAAGTTCGTCATCGCTGCTATCGCTTACGAGGGCACTGAAACGGGCCATAATCCAGCGCGATGCAGGTGCAGCAGGAGAGAACGCACTCGGAGAACCAAACAATACAACACAACCGCTCTAAGTGATCAACGAAGTTACTAAAGGAACTAGGAATAACGCCAGTACAAATCGCGAGGTCACCATGTAGAGTTGCATCCTTTTATCCACTCAACAATGTCGTTGGGATGATCTCAACCCATTCGTTGACCCACATATACCTCGAAAACAACATGTAAAGATAGCGGAACCACAGCATCTGAGAACTATGTTCCCGAAGTGCACGGGTTGCCGTCAAATACTCCTTGGAACCAGACGTGAACACCGCCATTGGCTGCGATATCCCCACAGGTACCAAGGAGGACAGGGAAGACCCTAGGAATATCTTGAAGCGAGCAAGGAGGACTGAAACGATCCCAAGATATTTAGGAACAACAGGAACAGTGACAAGGCCAAAAACACGGGGAGTGATTTCAGTAATTGGTCCCGTTAAAGATAGTGAATGGACCAGATATGATGCACCGAATGGAAGGGAATAATGATTTGGATGTGAAGAAATCCCTTGCGTATCAAAAGTCAAGATCTGCAATGGCGTTTGTGAGATGATATGGTACATGGAACGTCAGACACTAACTCACCGCTGTAATGTTATTGTCTACGACGTATGAAGTAATGACCGATGCAATGACCGATGCTTCCCATTTCATGGTAATGTTGTCCTGGAGCAAACTGGAACACGTCTTCAAGGGATTGTCGGCGAATATCACTGCAAAACTGCCTCACGGGTGATCAACTACCCAGCGTTTGTCGGGTTCGATACCCATCACGTCGAGACTGCGGCCTAGCTCCATTCTCCTCGTTTCTCTGAGACCTTCTGAGTTTCCGGTGGATAAGCATAACGAGTATATCTCAGGTCTTAAGGCTTCCTTCTGAAGTGCTAGTATAGTTGGTGAAAAGAAGAAACATTCGTCGTCTGGGTGTGCAGTTAACAGAAGTATTCGGGAAGTATTGGTCTTTGGATCCCGAGTCGCATGCAGTAAGTCGACATTCTCATGGAATGGAAGGAGTAGCAAGGACGCCAAGACGACTATGAGAGCAAGCGAAAATCGAAACATGATACGCGTCTCCAGGAGAAAGTCGGT
>Ga0307518_10001486_pt1 | contig 17397 bp, 19 predicted proteins | sample 25_EM_MG_FD_203889 | JGI IMG/M metagenome (GOLD analysis project Ga0307518, IMG submission 203889) | Populus trichocarpa ectomycorrhiza microbial communities from riparian zone in the Pacific Northwest, United States - 25_EM | ecosystem: Host-associated > Plants > Roots > Unclassified | place...
GCTTGGTAGTTAACCCCCGCTGTGTAGTAAACAGTGGGTGGATAACCTGCGGTATGTATTGAATCCACAGTGTAACCTGTAGCAGGTGGCGAACCCGTGGTGAGTACTCTGCTGTGTAGTTGACCTGTACTGTACAGTCGCTAGCTAATCCGTGGTGGGAAAGTAACCCGCGGTAAGTATTGAACCCGCAGTTTCTGCAGTGGGAGTGAACCCACAATGGGCGGTCATGGGTTGGTAGTGCGACCACGGTGTAGTCAACCCGCGGTGGAGAGTTACTCCACCGGGTAGTCAACCCCCGCTGCGTAGTCAACTGCTGGCCAACCTAACCCGCGCGGGTAGTTAACCCGTGGTTAGTAGTGGGCCCGTAGTGGGCACGTGGTTTGTAGTAATCCCGCGGTGTGTGATGCCTGTGTATAGTTGGCTATAGTAGTCCATCAATGGTAAGTAGTCAACCCGCGGTAGTCAACCCAGTAGTTCACCCGCGGTAATGAAGCCAGTTCTGCTGGTAGGTTGATTAGATTAGTTCCTACTGTATGCAGTAGTATCTATTTTTGCTAGCCCACCCCATACCTTTGCATTCCAGTAAATATGGGCTCATCCATTAATGTGCACCCAGTAAGATTGCGGCCCACCAACATGACATGATGACAATTCCTATATCCCTACCATAACCCCTCCTTAACTACTACCATAGCCCACCCATATCACATGGTAACAAAATCATAGTGTGTAGCCCACCCGTATTACTTGGTGATACTCCATCCGTGGGCTCCTGTCCGCTGGCCCGTGACACTCGGCCGATTTTCACCTTCGGGTGGCCGTGTAAGACGGGACAAAGTAGGTACATTATGTGTCCTAAGAGTCCATAAATGGACGGTAGACAAGTATCTTCCTAACATAGTAGTTCTGTGGAAGCTCATAGAACCTCGAAGAAGTCCACAGTGAGTCATATGTGAGATAAGAGATAAGAAACGGTCTAGATCGACCCATAAGAACATTCCAGAAGGAACGTTATCTCCTTATCATGACCTCGTCATAGATAAGAGATATGACTCCGGTTAGTCAGTACTCTCTGATAACCGGTCATGTGACTTAGACAATCACATGGAAGAGAACCCAGACACATCACATGTCAAGGCTCCTGAGAAGTCACGTGCTAGTGATGACTAAGCACTTACTTTCTCAACACTTGGTGGCCAAGTCCGAAATTTTTGTTGACCTCTTTGACATTGGATCCCATGAGAAAATGGCAGAGGGTACAATTGACGAGGACCCTATTGTGCTGCCGAATCTAACAGTGAAGGCTTTTGACTTGTTTGTTGAGTATAAGTTTGGCTGGTAAGTGCTTGTGTAGCTCGTCTAACAACTACATTAACTCATTCTAGTCCTTGTGATCCTTACCAGTATGAACCCGATGAGCTCAAGGACTTCCTGGAATTCACCTGCAAGTTCAAATGCAATCGTACTCATGCCTTTGTCATCCAACACATCAAAGATAAGCAATATCATTTTGATGCGGCAGAGCTCATCCATATTGCGATTGAATATCAAAGTCAGGAACTTTTCACAACAGGGTTCAACTGACTTATCAAAACCCAATTAGCAACAATTAGTAACAAACAGCGAAAGCAGATGGGCATAGAGGTTTACATTGTACTGGTTCAGGCAAAGGCAATTCTGGATGACTACCGCCACGAGGTCACAGAGAGGCCCCCTGTGATGCAACATGCTAGTGATTGTCAAAACCGCCAAGGATGCACTGAAGATTGGTGGAGCATATGGTGGAATGGTATGGGGAGACTTCTTCTTGATTCACACAACCCACAGCCATTTGGTGAAGCTCATACATAGTACGTAGATACAAAACATTCTACTTCATTCAACATCATACCCATGTCTTGTCTTGTGTGCAGTTATTGAGTTCATGCTGAGATAAGCCTTACTGAAGTTCTAAGTCCTGACCACAAATCTCCAGATAGGTGCTCAGCAAAGGAATTGCCCAGCTCATGTTGAGTGAACAAAGGATGAAGAAAAAATATGAGAAACCATATTCCCTTCCATCTACTGTGCTGAAAGGGCCACCTACCTCACACTGGAAGGCTGTTTTGCGCTCTGTCAAACCTGGTGCCATGGTCATGCAGCACAATTCTCCCCCACCTCTACATCCAAACAACTCACTGCATCGTGGTATGGTCACTAAATATATAACTTTAGTCTTGCAATTGATGTCTTGTTTGTCAAGTGAAATGCAAGGTAATTCTCTGGGCTCTTTCTGAGGCCGATCAAGAATATGTTGTGGTACACTGGGAGTATTCAACATATTTCAAGAGTTTAATATAACTTTGAGAGCAGTATGAAGGTGTATCTTCATGTGATTATAATTATATCATGGATCATTTAGAAAGTAATGGGGATCGGAAAACGTGGAACAGGTGTGTTACTCAATGCCATCTCACGCAGCCAGGTGACTAACATCATCGTGTTCACTTTAGCTTGACCTTTTTCCCCGACAACCAATGTCTGATGTTCTCATTGCTGTCCTCTGCTCATGAATCTATCTTAATTGCTTTCAAGGCAGACCTTTCTACCACTCTGAGGACTATCCCAGCACCTAAAAGTGCATTGCCTTGTGTTGATTCCAATAAACATTTTCAAGAAAATTCAATATCTGGGGTCCCTGACCTAACAATCATGATGTGGGGCAAGGGCAACAGGGGTCATCGTGAGCCACGATCACTTTGCATCATGGAGAGCGCTTTCGCCCAAAGCAACCACAATGTCATGCGAAAACTGGAGGCCTACACACGTGATCTGCCCGACCTGTTAATGGTACCGCAACCCACGCTCGAAGCCTACTGTTGTGCAGCAGCTTCAGTCATCAGCATTGATGTTGCGCGGTGAATGGTCAGATGATTATGGGGATGGCAAGGAGTTTGCCCAGATAGTTGTAGATGGGCATACGTGGTTTTCATTGTCATCGGCCAAGATACATGTTTGGGTATGTCAACATGGTGCTAAGTTGGATTTAACAAACAGTGATGGATACGCTTCTGGGGTGCATCACTTCACTTCACATATATCATGTATGTTGTGCTGATGTTATTTTTCCTGGCCAGACACTATATCCCATAGTTAATCTTGACAATGTCAACAATGCTTTCCATCATGGTCTTCAACTCATAAAGGAGGCTGTCCTCCATGAGCTGATGACTGACAATGTGACATCTGATCAGGTAGAGCAATGGTCTCCCCCTTTGCATCTTCTAGATGCTGATATATTAAGACATGTGCTTGTGGATGGCACCTGGGATACTGCATATGAATGATATTGTGGTTGGCACAAGGAGTATAATCAGAATCATCCATACTGATGACAAATTTTTGGAGTATATTTCTCTATCTACTCTACACTACTTTTACTCTCAACATTTCGTCTTGTCGTAGTATGTTAGCCATCTATTGAGAAATGTTTGACTTGCCTTGTTTTGTGAGATCAGTGCGGTGGAGGGTGCGTGCGGTGAGATCAGTGCGGTGGGGAGTGCGTGCAGTGAGATCAGTGCGGTGGGGAGTGCGTGCGGCAAGATCAGTGCGGTCAAGGTGAGTGCGGTGAGATTGATGTGGCGGTGCGGCGGTAGGGCTGCGAAAATAAATGCGCTAATATTACGCCATAATTTTCAAACTCTGACTGGAGCATGCCGCGTTCCAACGTGGGCTGCATAGCCATTGCATAGCGCCAGCAGAGCGCCACTGAGTACAGTCGACTCCCTTATAACCTATACCCTAGATAACCCATACTCCCTTAAAACACATACATTTTTCCATTTCCCGAGTTGGTATGCGGGGGATTTTGCAAATATACGCGATACCCCATAACCCATACTATTTTGACGAATCATAACCCATACTTTTCCCCGGATAATGCCGAAGCTATACTAAATTAGGAAAATTTAATTATATAATCACTCCTTTGGTGTTTCAAGATGGCAGGTAAGGCCCAAAATATTAACACTGCGTTGCCATGAAACCTAAAAAGGGCGCTGAAAGGCTTCTTCGGGGCGCTTTGAACGACTTGGAGTCAACTGGAGTCCTTCAGCATTCGAACCGAATGGATATTGCAGGACTTCTCAATCCAGCCGCTGAGATGTCTGATATCTTTGAAGCAACCGACGAAGACATCTATCAATCAGTAATGGAAGCGAAGAAGGCGCGGGAAGGGATTAACAACGACATGGATAGCGACCTGCCTGTTTGAACCAGGTCCTGCACGGAACGAAGCGCTTCAAGCTGTGTTGATTTTGAAGAGATATGTTCAAGATCTTGATGATCCATTTGCTCGTAAGTTGGAGATGATGTTCAACGGGTTCGTTTGGACAGAGGACGCGCATTGCTGGGATGTGGAGCATGAAGGACAGTAAATTAACTAGCTACTTCACTCGTAAATAGCCTCTGGTATCTTTTAAAACCATCCTATACTCATATAAGAACAGCTGAAGGGCTTCTGCGCCGTCAGTAGCTGTCTCTCAAACACCCCATACTCCCTCAAAACCCATACATTTTGGCTTATCCCGAGGGGTATGGGTTATAAGGGAGTCGACTGTACCACTATATTCTCACGACTTAAGGTATTCCCAGAAACCTTGCTCTCCGAGCAAGGGAATTCTTACCTGGCCAAGTCTTTCTCGCTTCCTGGCATCGCTGCTCATTTCGACCTGCAAGTGCAAGATTTCAACAAACCTTTATTCTTTCTGTCATCGTCGAGTCACACATGGCCAATACTCGTCGCTCTAAGCTGAAGCCCTGGAAAACCAAACCCATTCAAGTCACGTCGCCCCCTCAGTTTGCCCTGGTACGCAATTCATCCTTTGCAAGAGAGCTTCTTGATCAACCAAAAAGAAATCAGACTCAAGGCACATTGCCCGCTCTTACTCCCAATATTGCTTCCACATCAGCAAGATCCACTGACATCGCCACGGGAAAACTGGAGAGATTGAAGAATTTATTCCGGTGTGGTCGTCCCAAGCCAACGATCGCGAGTGTCCCTATGAGCGTGAGTCTATTCAAGCGGAACCGTGCCAAGCTCTGCACGAGGTCTTGTGTCTTGTCGAGTCTTGTTCGCTAAGTTTCGTCTTGTAGCCACACGATTTACCAAGGGAATCAACCCAAATTGTACAAACCCACGAGGTACGAGAAACGGTTTCCATGCTTGTCCCAGGTTCATCCCTACACTCAGATGGCGCTGGGGGTTCTCACCGGTGCCGCTCAGGTGTGTCTTCTGGTCCGCAATGACACGGATCTCACATCACTGTCAGGTGATCATTGCACAAGTGAACCTAGACCACTCAGTCTTCTGCTTACTTTCAAAAGTTCGGAGTGTCTATGAGTTCCTTCTTGAAGATGGTACCAAGGCGATTCTGGATGTGATGAAAGATACACTGGCACGCATCACCCAGGTGGTCAGTAGTTGCGCCCAGTTTATCGAAAACTATTCCGAAACCAAGATGTTGTGTATGCCACTCCAAATACTTCCATGATGCCCTGCTAACTGGGTATCATCTCAGGGAAACGAGCCTCAAAGAGTATTGTTTCCGAAACCCAGTTCATCGTCGGCGAATACCACAGGGCGCTGGATGAATTGATGCAAGAATTCCGCGATCGCGCAGTACACGACACGTCCATCAACGTACCTCGTGTCCTTGATGTCTTCGAGGATCCGAACCTGGATGGTATGACATATGCAGAGGGTGCGGGACTCGATACCACAAAGCAATGCCTGGATGGGACGAGGGTGGAAATTCTGAAAGATATCGTGGATTGGATTAACGATCCAGACGTTCATGTGCCGCGGATCTTCTGGCTTCACGGCCAGGCCGGCAGGGGGAAATCCTTCATCGCTCACACCGTCGCGCTGCAGTACAGAAATGTGGGAGGCCTTTGTTCATGCTTCTGCTTCGCACGCGATCGGCAGGCTGAACGTCGAGAGGAAAAGATGTTATCGACCATTGTTCGTGACCTGGCTAACTGTGACCCTGCTTTTCGACGGGTGTTGGTTGCAGCTGTCAAGGACGACAACATGCTTAAGGCCACACATGATGTGATGCAACAGTGGGAGAAGCTCCTGAAGCCTCTGTTGAAGGTTTCGGTTGGGCGAGTCGGAAATGTGGTCGTGGTCATCGATGCATTGGATGAGAGCGGACTCGACGCATTGCGAATGCACGTCCTGGAAGTGCTCACTCAGGCTGCTTCTCTCCCTTCCAACTTCCGCATACTCATCACATGTAGACCATCCGCCGACATCGCGATTACTCTCCGCGATGGGCAGCACGTGAAAACGGTTTCTCTGGACAAGGTCTCTGCTGAACATGATATTCATTTATATGTATCCAAGCAGCTTGGACGGAATATTGGTACAGAGGAGATCAACCAGATTGTGCACAGCGCTGATGGCTTGTTCGAGTGGGCCCGGCTCGCCTGCGAGTGGATCAGACCAGGCACTGCTTGTGGGATGGTCAAGGAGCGCTTCGACGACTTGATGACGCGCACGGCAGGGGAAGGAGCAACAGTCCTAGACAAGATGTACACTGCAGTCCTCGAAAGTGCTGTAGGCAAGAGGCAAAGGCCTCTTGCACGGTTTCGTTCCTTGATGCGACAGATTCTTTACACGTTGGAGCCACTTTCGATGTATGCATTGCGTGCAATGCGCATGCATTTCCCACACAAGGATGATCGTTTTGATGTTGCCCTCATTCTCGACTACATGGGCTCATTGCTGAGTGGCGTGACTGACCACAAAAACCCTGTTCGGCTCCTCCATTCTTCATTCCATGACTTCTTGACTGATCACCTACGGAGTGGGGACTATTTTGTTGCTGAGTTGGATATTCAGGCAGATCTAGCTGTTGCATCACTCTGTGTTCTTCATGGTGATCTATGCTTCAATATCTGTGGACTGGAGAGCTCCTTCCTGCTCAATTCAGATGTACCTGATCTGGCTAAGAGAGTCAAAGCCAAGATTCCACCTCAGTTGTCATACTCATGTCAGTTCTGGGCAAAGCATCTCCAGGCAACAGAGTTTGATCCTGAACTTGCAGGATATGTGAAGGATATTCTTGGGAATGAAAGGATCTTGTTTTGGTTTGAGGTGCTGAGTTTGCTAGGTGTACTTGGTAATGCTGCACCTGCCCTCTCCAGTGTTGCAAGATGGTCTCAGGTGAGTAGTCCAGTGAGATAGGGTTTCTGGATAACATACATTTGGTCCAGGGGAAGGCAGGACATGAGGATGTTGCAGCATTGGCAAGGGATGGTGTGAAGTTCATCCATAACTTCTCCAGTGCAGTTTCTGCAAGCACTCCACACTTGTACATCTCTGCACTGCCATTTGCTCCTAAAAATGCAATACCATACAAGGATTTAAGGGCAACTATCCCTTGTATTGCCAAAGTTGCTGAAGGGCATGACAAAGATTGGCCAGTTGCCCAGCTTTTATTCTTTGGGCACACATCCAGGGTTGCATCAGTTGCATTCTCCCCTGATGGTACAAGAATTGTGTCAGGCTCATGGGACAACACTGTGAGAGTCTGGGATGCTGACAGGGGTGTGCAGATTGGCAGTCCACTTCAAGGCCACACTGAGTGGGTCACATCAGTTGCATTCTCCCCTGATGGCACAAGAATTGTGTCAGGCTCATATGACAACACTGTGGGGGTCTGGGATGCTGACAGGGGTGTGGAGATTGGCAGTCCACTTCAAGGCCGCACTGGCTGGGTCAGATCAGTTGGATTCTCCCCTGATGGCACAAGGATTGTGTCTGGCTCAGATGATAACACTGTGAGAGTCTGGGATGCTGATAGGGGTGTACAGATTGGCAGTCCACTTCAAGGCCACATTGAGAGAGTCACATCAGTTGCATTTTCCCCTGATGGCACAAGGATTGTGTCAGGCTCAGGTGACAAGACTGTGAGGGTTTGGGATGCTGGTAGGGGTGTGCAGATTGGCAGTCCACTTCAAGCCAAAATTTACTGGGATGAATCATCTGCATTCTCCCCTGATGACACAACAATTGTGTCAGGCTCAGGTGACAACACTGTGAGGGAGTGGGAGGCTGACAGGGGTGTGGAGATTGACAGCCCACTTCAAGGCCACACTGCTTGGATCACATCAGTTGCATTCTCCCCTGATGGCACAAAAATTGTGTCAGGCTCAGATGACAAGACTGTGAGAGTCTGGGATGCTGACAGGGGTGTACAGATTGGCAGTCCACTTCAAGGCCACACTGGCTATGTCACATCAGTTGCATTCTCCCCTGGTGGTACAAGGATTGTGTCAGGCTCAGAAGACATGACTGTGAGAGTCTGGGATGCTGAGAGGGGGGTGCAGATTGGCAGTCCACTTCAAGCCCACACTGCTGGGGTCATGTCAGTTGCATTCTCCCCTGATGGCACAAGGATTGTGTCGGGCTCAGATGACAACACTATGAGAGTCTGGGATGCTGACATGGATGTGGAGATAGGCAGTCCACCTGAAGGTCACACTGACTGGATCATATCAGTTGCATTCTCCCCTGATGGCACAAAAATTGTGTCAGGCTCAAATGACAAGACTGTAAGAGTCTGGGATGCTGACAGGGGTGTGCAGATTGGCAATCCACTGCAAGGCCACACTGCTGAGGTCATATCAGTTGCATTCTCCCCTGATGGCACAAGGATTGTGTCAGGCTCATGGGACAAGACTGTGAGAGTCTGGGATGCTGACAGGGGTGTGCAGATTGGCAATCCACTGCAAGGCCACACTGACCGGATCACATCAGTTGCATTCTCCTGTGATGGCACAAGGATTGTGTCAGGCTCAGATGATAACACTGTGAGAGTCTGGGATGCTGACAGGGGTGTGCTGATTGGCAATCCACTTCGAGGCCACTTTTATGGGATTGCAACAGTTGCATTCTCCCCTGATGACACAAGGGTTGTGTCAGGCTCTAAGGACAACACTGTGAGGGCCTGGGATGCTGACAGGGATGTGCAGATTGGCAGTCCATTTCATGGCCACACCAACTGGGTCAGATTAGTGGCATTCTCCTCTGATGGTGCAAGGATTATGTCAGGCTCATGGGACAATGGTATGAGGGTCAATGATGCTGACAGGGATGTGAAGATTGGCAGTCTACTTCAAGGCCACACTGGCTGTGTCACATCAGTTGCATTCTCCCCTGATGGCACAAGGATTGTGTCAGGCTCAGATGACATGACTGTGAGAGTCTGGGATGCTGAGAGGGGTGTGGAGATTGGTATTCTTCAAGGCCACACTGCTGGGGTCATGTCAGTTGCATTCTCCCTGGATGGCACAAGGATTGTGTCAGGCTCAGATGATAACACTGTGAGAGTCTGGGATGCTGACAGGGGTGTGCAGATTGGTGGCCCACTTCAAGGCCACACTAGCTGTGTCACATCAGTTGCATTTTCTCCTGATGGCACAAGGATTGTGTCAGGCTCATGGGACAAGACTGTGAGAGTCTGGGATGCTGACAGGGGTGTGCAGATTGGCAGTCCACTTCAAGGCCATACTTCCAGGGTCTCAATTGCATTCTCCCCTGATGGCACAAGGATTGTGTCAGGTTCATATGACAAGACTGTGAGAGTCTGGGATGCTGATAGGGGTGTGCAGATTGGCAGTCCACTTGAAGGTCACACTGACCAGGTCACATCAGTTGCATTTTCCCCTAATGGCACAAGGATTGTGTCAGGCTCAGGTGACAACACTGTGAGGGTCTGGGATGCTGATAGGGGTGTGCAGATTGGCAGTCCGCTTGAAGGTCACACTGACTGGGTCACATCAGTTGCATTTTTCCATAATGGCACAAGGATTGTGTCAGGCTCAGGTGATAACACTGTGAGAGTCTGGGATGCTGACAGGGGTGTACAGATTGGCAGTCCAATTCAAGCCCACACTGACTGGGTCACATCAGTTGCATTTTCCCCTGATGGCACAAAGATTGTGTCAGGCTCAGATGATTACACTCTGAAAGTCTGGGATGCTGACAGGGGTGTGCAGATTGGCAGTCCACTTCAAGCCCACACTTCTGGGGTCACATCATCTGCATTCTCCTCTGATGGTACATGGACTGTGTCAAGCTCAGATGATAATACTGTGAGAGTCTGGGATACTGACAGGGGTGTGCAGATTGGCAGCCCACTTCAATCTCACACTTCTGTGGTCACATCAGCTGCATTCTCCACCAATGGTGCATGGACTATGTCAAGCCCAGATGATCATAATGTGAGAGTCCAGGATGCTGATAGGGGTGTGGATATTGACAGTACACTGCAAGGCCACACTGCTGGGGTCGTATCAGTTGCATTCTCCCCTGATGGCACAAGGATTGTGTCAGGCTTAGATGATAACACTGTGAGAGTCTGGGATCCTGACAGGGGTGTGCAGATTGGCAATCCACTTCAAGGCCACACTGACCGGATCAGATCAGTTGCATTCTCCCCTGATGGCACAAGGATTGTGTCTGGCTCACAGGACAAGACTGTGAGAGTCTGGGATGTTGACTGCAGTGTGCAGATTGGCACTCCACTTGAAGGCCACACTGGCTGTGTCACATCAGTTGCTTTCTCCCCTGATGGAACAAGGATTTTGTCAGGCTCACAGGATGGCACTGTGAGAGTCTGGGATGCTGACAAAGAGCTCAGCATTATCAATGATGTTGAAGGGAAGCTGTCCCTTCAATCAAATGAATGCTATATGTGTTCATCCCACAATGGTGAGTATACTAGTTTTCAGCTATACTGTTACATGTATATTTATTTCCATATAATGTAGTGCATGTTATGCATGCCACTTTGCAGAGTGATACACAGAATCCCATCTCATGTCATCCAATTAGGTTCTCTTCTTTGCTAACCCATGCATTGCATGACAGTGAGAAGCTTTGTTTTCATCATAAACAGGCCTTTCACCAATGTGTTAGACTTCATGAGGATGGATGGATTAGAAGTTCACATGGGCAGTTGGTTCTGTGGGTGCCTGCTGGCAAAAGAATTCCATTCTATAACCCATGTACCAGGTTAGTTTTGCCAAGGGGAGGAGTAGAGCTGGATCTCAGTCAAATGGCATATGGGTCCAAGTGGCAAGAATGTTTTCAGCCTTGAAAATACTACTATTATTCCATTGTTGCTTCTGAAGTTGGCAGTCAATGTTCATGTTTTGCTACTTGTACTTTGTGTTTGTTTCAATGTTATTTATTGTTCTGCAACACTAAGATGTTCTGCTAGTAATCAGCTTCTTCCTTGTGAATGCATGTGACTTCCTATCTTGACACAGTGGGACAATGGTGTTGGACATGTGTAGGTAGTACACCATTTATGAAGTTTGTTATTGAAAGGCACTGGACATCAGCAAATCCATTATTTTGGTACACTACTTACAGCAATTACTGTAATAGTACAGTATGTGACAGCACTTACAGCATATGCTGCCACAGGGTCCTAGTTCCATAGACACACAATGCTGACACAGCATGTTACAGTACATTGACTCTTCACAAAATTTCACCAAGCCAATATTGTGTGTTGTGTACTATTGCATGTTTTTGATATGTTTTGAAAATCTCCACAATTTTGAGCCTTTTTCCCACACCATCTGGTATGTTATATGAGTTCCCCTGCTCAATCACTTCAGTCAACCCCCATTTAGGACCTATTATGTTTGTATATTTCTACAGATGTATCTACCTATGAGGACTGACAAGTTGGAAATTCCCAGCTGCTTATGGATCTCCATAGCCCTATTTTACATCATTGGAGAAATGTATTTATCTGTAATTATTATATTTAATTAATTATTTAGCAGGTGGCTGGGGTCCAAATTGGACTTTCTCCAGGGCTAAATAGGCCTTACTTTGAGTGCATATGGGACTTTCTCCAGGCTAAACAGGCCTTTCTCTGATGTAAATGGGACTTTCTCCAGAGCTAAATAGGTCTTTCATTGAGTGAATATGAGATCTTCTCCAGGGATAAATGGGTGTTACTTTGGGTGCATATGGGACTTTCTCCTAGGTTAAATAGGCCTTTCTTTGTGTGCAAATAGAGGCATTCTCCAGAGTACTAATTGAGCCATTTTCTGAGCATCAATAGGACTTTCTCTGGGGTTAAGTGGGCCTTTTTCTGTGTGCAAATAAGACTTTCTTCAGGCATAATAGGACCATTTTGATGTGCAAAAGGGACTTTCTCCACACTAAATAGGATCTTTTCTGAGCACAAATGGGACTTCTTCTGAGTTAATGGAGAATTCCCAAGTTGGTATGGAGAATCTCCATGGTGGTGTAGTGCTTATTACCAAAAATGTGCAGTATTGATTAGGAAATGTTGTGTAGTGCATGTGGTGTAGTGTTGTGATAGCTTTTTATTACTATAGATTGCTATAGATTACTTTTTGAATATATCACACACATAGCAATCTTGGCTGACCTAAAGTGGTAAAGAGGAAGGGTCTGGAGGGCTCATGGCCCTGCTATAGAACTTTAGATATTTTTTGTTTGCATTTTTTCACACTTTTTTACTGAGTCAAAGTAACTTATATTTTTATCTACTAATCAATTACAATAAACACATAAATAGAATTACTATTACCAACAATGCTGGGGCTGAGGGGATAGGGGGACATCATCAATAGGGCTGGTAAGATGCAGGGGATATCACTGGGACTGGAGGACATGTGGGACATGTCATCATTGCTGCCAAGCAAAGCTGGGGCTGGAGGGACACAGGAACATCACCACTGGGCTGGAGTACATGTAGTTCTGGTCACCAGGCAATGCTGAGGTTGGTGAGATGCAGGGGACATCATTACTGGATGGGGGCATGTGTTGTTCCAGTCACCAGACAACATTGGGGCTGGGAGGATGTTGACATTATTTTGGGCAACATGCTGGTGGATGCTGTGGATGGGAGATGTGGGGGGCATCATACACACACTGGTGTGGGGATGTGGTGGCTGTCATTGTCACTGGGGATGGTTATTGTTGCTGGGGCCTGGACACAGGTGGTCATGGTCATGTTGATGCTGGTGGAGGTTGTTGTTGTTGTCATCCAGGTGGAGGCCTGCATCATTGACACAAGTGGTTGTTAATGTTGGTGGGGGTGATTGACATTGGTGGTGGGGTTGTTGTCCATGGAGTGGTGGCAGTGGCCAGTGTCATTGGTGTCAACAGCTGCACTGGTGGTGGACCAGCATTGCTGAAGATGTTGGTGGTGGTTGCATCAATTGCCAATGCTGGTGGTGGTGACAGTGGATGGTCAGCATCAGTGTCAACAATATTGGTGGTGGTTATTGGTGGTGGTGGTGGTGCCCTACATTGTTGACACAGTTGTCATCATTGTTGATGTTGGTGGGGGTCATGGTCACATCAATCAGTGGTGGTGCCCTGTGTTGTCGACAACATTGGTGGTGGTCACATCATCCAGGTGGTAGCTGCCACCATTGTCAACACTGGTGGGTTTGAAGAGTGGTGGGGTGTGGTGGGGTGTACTTACAGAGTACTGGTAGAGTTGGGACTTAGCATTGAATTTTGGTGAGTCTTACACAGCCTCTGTAATAACCTTTGACCATTTATGTAAGGCAGGACTGACAACACTGTTGCCCACTCATCATGCATGATCATCCACACATGATGAGTGGGCAACAATGAGCTCCCACCTTGACCATCATCACCAGCATCCCCAGCATTGCCTGCTGCCATCGACCACCACCACCTGTGTCAACCATCACCACCACCACCACCACCACCACCACCACAATCAATGTGACCACCACCCCATCATTAACAATGCTGGCCACCATCACTGCCAGTGCTGACGATTGACAATTAATGCCTGACCACCCCAATGATGACTCTGCATCAGCAAGTGGACAAAATCTTTGACAGTACTTAGCCAACTTAACAGTCTGAAGTGGTCTGACACTAACTTAACTGTCTGGAGGTGTCTGAGTGTTGAGAAAGTAAGTACTTAGTCATCACTAAGCACATGACTTCTCAGAGAGCCTTGACACATGATGTGTCTGGACTCAATGATCTTCCATGTGATTCTCCAAGTCACATGACCAGTTATCAGAGTACCGACTAACCAGAGTCATATCTCTTATCTATGACGTTGTCAGATAAGAAGAGATAATGTTCCTTCTGGAATGTTCTTATGAGTTGTTCTAGACCATTCCTTGACAATGGTTCAGAGTACAGGCAAGTGCGGAAGATAGTCAGGGTCAATGGACTGTTATGTTAGAGAGATCACGCTATATGCATTCAATCTTCGAACAGTCTGAGATGGAGGCAGCTGTGAGACGAGAACGAATGCAGGTTCTGTTTGGGCAAAGTGGAGCACCAATGTTAGCAGATTTCCTGCAACATCATGTTTTAGACTGTGCAGACCCTGATCTTGCGGTTGCACATGATTCAGTCACTGACCCTTGTAAAGGTGGGTCATCTGCCATGTACATTTGCCTGTAAAGGTGGGACTAGCTGGCGCTGGCCGAAGCACTGTAAACCCTGGCCAGGCCAGCATTTGACCAGGATGGCAAAACCAGGACTGGCTGATGTATGGTATTATGAGTTGTAAGACTGGGACAGGCTGACAGGTGACACACATTGCAAAATGAGGGTTGGCTGGAGGATGGGAAGATTTATGAAGGGCTGTAAAGCTGGGACAGGCTGATGATGAGTAATATTGTAAAACCAGGGTAGGCCGACTTACAGCAAAATTTTTTGATGCTTGTAAAACTGGGACAGGCCAGCAGATAACACACATGGCAAAACTAGGGTCAGCCAGATGATTAAAAAGGGACAGGCCGACAGACAATATACATGGCAAACCCGGGGTGGCTGGATGGTTAGAAAATGTATTGATGGCTGTGAAGCTGGGACAGGCCAACAATCAACATATATTGAAAAACTGGGGTTGGCCGGATGATTAGAAAAATGAATTCATGCCTGTAAAGGTGGGGCAGGCTGACAACCAACAATATAGAAAAACTGGGGTCGGCTGGATGATTAGAGAATGAATTCATGCCTGTAAAGCTGGGACAGGCCGACAACCAACAGATAATGCAAAACTGGGGGCTGACAACCAACATATATTGCAAAACTAGGGTCAGCTGGATGATGAGAAAATTTGTTGATGGCTGTAAAGCTGGGACAGGCTGACAGCCAACACATATTGCACAACTGGGGTCGACTGAATGAAGAGAAAATGTATTGGTGGCTGTAAAGCTGGGACAGGCCAACAAACAACATATATTGCAAAGCTGAGGTTGGCCAGATGATGAGAAAATTTGGGGTTGGCTGTAAAGCTAGGACAGGCCGACAACCAACACATTTTGCATAACTGGGGTCGGCTGGGTGATGAGAAAGTGTATTGATGGCTGTAAAGCTGGGACAGGCCGAAAACCAACATACATTGCAAAGCTGGGGTCGGCCAGATGATGAGAAAATTTGTTGATGGCCGTAAAGCTGGAACAGGCCAACAACCAACATATATTACAAAACTGGTGTTGGCCGAACAAAGAGAAAATGTATTCATGCCTGATGGCCATCTGGGACAGGCTGAAAAGAAACATATATTGCAAAGCTGGGGTCAGCCAGATCATGAGAAATTTGTTGATGGCCAACAACCAGCATATATTGCAAAACCAGGGTCAGCTGGATGAAGAGAAAGTGTACTGATGGCTGTAAAGCTGGGACAGGTTGACAGGCAAAATATATGGCATAACTGGGGTAGGCCAGATGACTAGAAGTTTTGTTGATTCCTGTAAAGCCAGGATAGGGTGAGAATCAGTAACAACTAGGGTTGGCCAGAGTATTGGAAATTTTATTGCAACCTGTAAAGCTTGGACAGGCTGATGATCAGTAAGTCCAAAGGATGTTGGAAACCTGGTACAGGCTTATACAGTCATAACAACATCACACTGGGGTCACATCTGGCATATAGAAAATTAACAGTGAATTACAAAGTGGGAGCAGCTTGACAGGTTTGTGGACTGAAAAAGCAGTACAGGCAAGTGGGTTTGCATGCTGTACAACTGTACAGCCATCAGGTTAGTGTACTGTCAAAGCAGTACAGGCCATGAGGTTTGCATACTGTACAGTCAGTACAGGCTGACAGGTTTGCAATCTTTGGAAGCATTGAGGGCCAAATGGATATGTAAAAATCCTCAGGGAGAGAAGAACCAATACCAGTTGGGGATGCAACAAATGTAGGTCATGAATCTGTAGAACTAGTACTGGCTGGCATAGCCAGTGGATGCAAATGTGGTTCAGGCCAATTTGGGATGTGTTTGAAGAACCCACACCGGCCTGGGGTGCAAAAAATTGGCAAGGAGATGCAAATATGGTGCAGGCCGACATGAGATGTGTTTGTAGAACCAGTACCAGCTGGGGGTGCAAAAAACCAGCAAGGGGATGCAAATGTGGGGCAGGCTGACATGAGATGTGTTTGTACAACCAGTACCGGCCTGGGGTGCAAAAAACAAGCAAGGGGATGCAAATGTGGGGCAGGCTGACATTAGATGTGTCTGTAGAACCTGTACTGGCTGGGGGTACAAAGAATTAGCAAGCAGATGCAAATGTGGGGCAGGCCAACATGAGATGTGTCTGTAGAACCAGTACTGGCTGGGGTTGCAAAAAACCAGCAAGCAGATGCAAATGTGGGGCAGGCTGACATGAGATGTGTTTTGTAGAACCAGTACCAGCCAGTGTGAGTCAAAGTGTGGATTTGGGTCAGAACAATAACCCAAACACAACACCAACAAAGGACTACGAAAATGTGCGAGTGGTGGTTTACCTCCGTGGTGTCCAGAGAGGATGTGCTGAGGAGGGGGAGAGGGGATCTACACCAACAGGGTGATGCAGACAGAGATGCAGGATACTCCTGGGGTACAGGAGCAGTAGATGACGAAGGGGATAGATGTCTGGACTCTTCCTATAGCCTAGGAAGTGTCAAAGCGGGGATTGGGTAGACTGAGACTGAAGTAGCAATACTACACCTAGAGATTGGTGCAGCAGAGGGGCAAGGGGGCTCCTGATGTCCAGAAGCAATGGGAGATGAAGGATAGACAGGCTAGACTCCACTTGAGCCTAGAGAAAGACTTGGACTTGAATAGATTGGATAAAACTTGAATATCAGAGCCTTTAGACCTTCACTGAAGCCTACAAGACTCAAAGTACTGAGGGGATACTGACTGAGAGAGACTGAGAGAGGGATAATTTCGTACAATTGGGCTCTTTTTTTCACTGGGCTGAGCCCAGGGGGTTTAAATACATGGGGGGGACACAGCATTAAAGTACAAAAAGGGAAGGGCATAAGCAGAATTTGTCAAGGATTGGTAAGTGATTGGTAAGGGCTTTGTAAG
>Ga0307518_10001487_pt1 | contig 17395 bp, 6 predicted proteins | sample 25_EM_MG_FD_203889 | JGI IMG/M metagenome (GOLD analysis project Ga0307518, IMG submission 203889) | Populus trichocarpa ectomycorrhiza microbial communities from riparian zone in the Pacific Northwest, United States - 25_EM | ecosystem: Host-associated > Plants > Roots > Unclassified | place...
TTTTTTAAAAAATTTAATATGGTTTGTATGTTTTGGATCGTTTTGATGTGCTGATGTCAAAAATAATTTTTAAAAAATAAAAAAACATCATTGGCATGTATTTTGGCACGAAAAGTTATTTGAAAAGCACCCGCAACCACACTGTCAAACACGCTCTGAGTAGGCCGATCTCGGATTCAGAAGGGTGACTGTGTCTTTTGAACTGTGATAATGAATGTTATTTAAAGTATTTTTTATTTAAAAATATATTAAGTTAATATTTTTTTATTTTTAAAAATTATTTTTGATATCAATATATTAAAACAATTTAAAAATATTTAAAAATATTAATTTTAAATAAAAAAAATTAACTTTTTTAAAAATACAGATTAACCCACGTTTTCAAACATTACCAAGGACACGATGAATTTACGAAAGAGGCATCTTTGTGAAAATTAAGAAATGAATTTATGCCTTAAAAAGACACGATGAATCCTTTGACGGAATTCAGGTTAAGATAGATGCTCTAAGAAGACGTGAGAATAAATCAAATCGTAACGTACAAGGTTACACAACTTTTTAGTTTAAAGTTTTTACTATAAAGATTCCTTTTTATCGAATTGAAGGAAAACTCACCCATTTTAGCTACAACTATGTGTACATTCGACATATAAATCCCTACCAAAAAAAAAAATCATCGTAAATATATTAATTACTATATGTTTGTCACGTTTCTTTACACGATTCCAAGTAGATTGAAATATTGTGAATAATAATAATATAGTTTTTTCCTAAATATATAATAAATTTATCTATGTTTGTTTACAATCTTCATCTTAATAACTTGAGTAGAGAGAATGTGATTGACAAACAAATTATTGCACCCGGAGTTGGTTGCCAAAACGACAGAGACACGACATCACTGTCTATATTAGGAGGTGGTTTTTTATAATTTATTATTATAAACTTGACAGCTCAATTATAGAGTTGGCGGCTTAAGTGCGGATGAGGTGTTGGATAGAATTATAAATTTAAATTTTGAAAATATTTTAAAAAATATTTTTATTATTTTTTATGCATGTCTTATAATTGGGGTCTTAAAAAAATTTCATTTCGTCCCTCAAATTTTTTTGTTGATTGAAAATAATTTTTATACTATAAAATATAATTGACAAATACATCCTACTCGTTTTTTTTGTTAAGTGAAGGTCTTGGTACATTACTAAATAGCCCTTGGTTAAGCCGACCCTGCTTAATTGCTTAACATTATTTTATATAGGGATGAGTAAATTAACTGAATTATTCAAAATATTTGTAAAAACTCACATGAAATTAAAATTGAATAATTTCTTGGATTTATTGAATGATTATAGTTCAAAAATTCTCTAATAAAATTTGCGTTTTAGGTTGCAAAAATCAGAATAAAAAAAATTGAATGAACTAAACCAAATAAAAAAAAAACCCATTGTGAATTAAAAACTCATTAAATCAAATCCTGTCAAATTGTCCAACTTAAAAACGAAATTACTCTAAATTGAATTGATTCGTTTGGTTTTGATTTGGTCGAAGTTCGGTTTATATCCAAATCAAACCGTTTGTTTTTAATTCAAGTTATCCAAGCTATGCATCAAGGTTCATCGAACGGCTAGCAAATAGAAACAAGAAATCCATGGGAACAAAAAAACAAAAGTGCACACATCTCTTATCCAGAGGACCCAAGCTCCGTGGCATAACTGGACTCAGGGTCCTATCACGATCATCAATATTCAACCTTCTCAGGGACCTAGCCAGAGACCCAGCTCCCCGTAATTCATATATAACAACAGATCATAGGGAATTCTCCAGTCCGATTACCCTAAAAGAAACCACAGGGCAAACAGTTGCTGAAGAACTGCTGGGCAAGATTGCCTTTGATTATAGCAAGAAGGTAAGCTTGAAGACAATGCCTTGCATGAAATCGAGCCATTTTAAGGCAAAACAAGCAGTCACCAGGAGCAATGGGCCACAAGGTTCTTGGGCCTGTCAGTCAGTTCACAGTAATCAGTTATGAACGATAATAAAGAGAAAAGGACACTGCCCCTGAGTCAGGTGGAGCCCACCATTTGTATTGGGATTGAGTTCGGTTCTGAGTGGAGTTAGCTGGGCCCAATACCTTTTTTACGTTACTAAACAGCACAGAACTTTGTGGCGGTGCAGAGAAGTGTACGTCTCTATACTCTATAGTCTACGGGGACAGAACCACCCTTGAAAAGCTCCTACCTGTACTTTCTAAATGGGCCCACCACCTCTTCAACTCCAATGTAATTTATTTTTTGATATCTTTATATTAAAAATATAAAAAAAAACATAAAAAATTAAGCTAAAACATTTTCAAATATTTGTCATACGGCATTCAGGCTGCGCTCCGAAAAGCTACTTGTGTCAGATAGTTATGCGGCTCTAAATAGTTTTTTTAAAATTATTACAGTAATTAAAAATTTTAATAGAAAAAAATCATTTAATTTTTTTTAATAAAATAACACACTTTCTATCGCACTTGATAAATATGACTTTTATTAAATATCATGTTTCGAAAAAACAACATATAGTAAATTTCCATCCCTAGTTTGTCTTCTCACTTACAAGATTGGTATTTCAAAAATTATACTCACCCTTTGGATGCCAAGTATCTTCCATGTGGATACAACTCTATCCTCACTTTAATTTAATGGTTTAAAATTGTGATATCAATTAAATTTTTATTAATGTCATAGTTTAGAATTATAATATTTAAAAGTGTATTTTTTTCATTATTTTTTTTGCTATTGTGTTAATTTACCTACTCTTTTTTTAAAAAAATTATGTTAATTGTCCAATTTACCCCTTCAAATAAACCCAGAACTAGACCACAAGTTTTTGGTTTGAAGTTGGGACCTTTTTGTTCTTTCCCGTGTGAAGAACTGCATGGTGATCTTCTGAGGATAATGATAAGAAAAAAAAACTAAAACTAGTTGAAGAACATGTCGATTAATGAAAGTATTTATAGGATAAGGTTTTCTAGTGATTGAATCATAAATTGCTTAAGTGTTTTTGTAAATAGCTCATTTTTTCAATATTAATATAAACTTTCTTGACGAACATTCTTGGATATCTGCAAAAAATTTTTTTTTAAGGTTTTTGAAAAATCTCCAGTAATAAAGTTAGCAACTTAATAGAGAAAAAAGTAATAAATACACTTAAAAAGTTTTAAATTCTAAGATCCTAGTTATTCTTGTGTTGAATATGTATATTTTTAATGAAAAATAACATGTTTTTACTTGGTAGTTCAAAAGATATTTATATTACTTAGATCTTATCTTGTTTTTAGATGGAGAAGATGATGAATAATTTTATCATGGTTGCATTTACTAGGGAGAAAATATTTCTTATACGAGGATTAATGAGCACCGGTGAAGAAAATATCTCCTACACAAGTATCGATGAGAAAATAAAAAAAACTTAGCACATGTTTTTTAGTTTAAAAATAAATCAAGATACATCTTTTAGGGGTTGGACTCGTATAATACACCCGAACCTACAAAAAGATACTGAAAATACTAGCGCATGGCTCAAAGACGCTGGAGATGCCCCAGCACCCAGGCTCGGCTCCGGTGAAAGTTTCTTCTGAGAAAGAAAAGGAAAGATTTATCATGGATCAATATTACATCCAAGAAAATAAAAAGCTCTTAGCACTTGCCTCTACGAGGTCCCATGATCATGAATGCTTCATGGACACATACACATGGGACCAAATCGCTATGATGACGAGGTTTAACAAAGCAGGTATTATAGGGTCACATGCATGATGTTTTTGCACTCTGTTTATTTTTTTTTATACTATATATATATATATATATATATATATATATATATATATATATATATATATATATAAGAGCATAAAAATACCTGGTTAAGAAAATAAAAATATAAAATAATTTTTTTGAATCATTTTAAAATTAATTAATATATATATTTTCAAAACAAAAAAACATGTATTATCTATCATCACTGTTTTCATTTCTTTTGTTTCAATATAATAGTTAAATTCTATTTAAGACAACGCTTAATTAACGTTTCGAGAAAAGAAATTAAAACATGAAGATAAAAAAAAAAATCGTACCTTCTGTTTGAAATAATAAAGATTTATTCCAAAATTATCTTAAAAATAAATTTATTTTTTATTTTTGTTTCTCTAACCATACGTGTGTGCGGATGTGTCATTTTTACCTAACCCACCGGCCATGCCAGCAAAATTTGATGTAAATGACACGAAAACTTTTGGATTTCTTCTTCATGATTAATGGCTTATAATTCAAAAACGATGTTAAAATATTATCTACACTTGTCGTTTTATTTTGGTTAATTTAGAACGTACGCATACAGAAGCCTTTGTATTGAAAAAGTGTGCGAATTAATGCGATATATATATATATATATATATATATATATATATATTGAACAACACAATTACATGAATATCAAAGCATGGTTAAAAACAATTCCTGATTCTTGCAGATGATGTTTCGCAACAAACAAAGTTACTTACTAGCTCCGAGGAGCGTGGAAGTTTGTAAATATTGTTGTGGTGTACTTCTGTACATGTATTTAGACTAGCTTTCCACAGGATGCTGAACGACCCTTAAGCAGTTAATAGAAAACAGTGAAGTTTTGGAAACCAATTTACTTTTAACAACCATTAGTTGGTATTTTATTTTATGCTTTCCTTTAAAAAAACAAAAAAAAAAAAGAAGAGATTTTGTTTCTGTTTTCGAATTTAGTATTTAAAACAAAAAAAAAACCCAAATTAACATCAAATCACTCTGTGATTAACGGCATTGGTAAAAAATCTTGAATTTTTATTTGATGATTTATCAGATATACACACACAAGCAACAGAATAAGAAGACAACAAACCATGAAGTAAGGTGTAGATCATAGTTTTTAGACCGGTCTGGTGGCGGCCCGGACTAAGATCCAAGTTTTAGATTTTGATCGGGTTACCGGGTTGTTCGGGTAAATTTTTTTATAAAAAAATCAAAACGATATCATTTTAGTAAAAGAACAAAAGTCAACGGGTTGCAACCGAGTTTTTAACCGGGTCTTGTCGAGTCAGCCGACTTGCTGAATTACATTGAATTTTTTTTCTCCTATTTTTTTTTAAATTCAATCTGGCTCTAGCTTTGGATTAATCTATCAAGACAGACCGGATTAGGTATAAACACTATGGTGCAGATACTACAAGAAAAATGATAATGGCGAGTGCATAATTCGAAGCAGAAGGTCAACATTGCTGGAAGCACTTGATTACAAACTTTTTTATTTTATTTTATTTTTATTTAATACAATGATGTCACTGATAGTTACCAATCGAGGGTAGAAAAAAAGCTAGCACAAAGGAGATGATCCAGTGGACAAGCTATGAAGATGAGACATGATGTCATTGGCGTGTTCTTCGGATGAGTGCGTTTATTTCTACATTCATGACTGGACACGAAGCCAAAAGGCATGAGCAAGAACAAAAATTGCCATCAAGGACAAGAATCGACGGTTTCTATGCCCATCTCGATTTAAAAAAAAAAAAAAACTAGTTAAGTAATAAAAAAATTAAACAAACTAGTGTACTTTAAATAAAAATAACATGGCTAGCTCGTGACCAGAATCATCACAGCCCATTGATTTTATTTCTTTATTATTTATGACTAATTATACATGTAAGAGTATTAAATGTAAATTTATATTTGAAAAAACGCAGTTTAATAGATTACTTGATCAAAAAAATTAAAATAAAATAAAATAAAGGGGAAGGTAAAAACATGGGGCACTGAGACTCGGTTTACACTTCATTGTAATAGTTATTAAAGGACCATTCAAGGCTACAATTGTATTTTTTTTTTAATTTCTTAAGAACGGTATTATGATCAAATATCCTCAAAATCCAAGATTTATAACACTGAAAAAGAGGGGCATGACTGTCTTTTCATTTATACACGCACAATAATTTGACAACTTGGAATCACAAAATTTAAATAGTATGTTCAGGTCCTTTTGATCTTTTCCTTAAGTTTTGTGATTAATAGGGTAATTAAAGGTATTTTTATCTTTTATTATTAATTATAAATTATTTAATTTGAAAAAGTTATTGACATGTGATAGAGCATGGGCGAACATGTGGTGTCTCCTAGTAGCATAGAATGCCTTCCTGTTTTATAACTGGAAGTGTTGTCGCGTCCTTTTCCTCTCTATTTAGTGCGTGTTGATGGTGGTGAAGCGACCTGTCACCGGTTAACTTTTTTTTTCTTTTTCCTACCCTGAAAAATATTTTAATTTCAATTTTAATTTTTTTAATTTTTAATTTATGTCCTTGACATTTTTATTAAAATCTTATTTGTTTTCAATTTAACCATTTAATTTTGTTTTGTCAAGTACAAATCCTTTTAATTTTGGTCATTTTTCTCTTGATTTCTAATTTTGTTTCCTTGATCATCTTAAAAAAAAGTTTTATTAGATTTTTTTTTCTTTTCAATTTAATTCTCTAATCAAAATTTGTGTCTTGCCCTTTAATTTATTTTTTATATTGATTTTAACTCTTAATTTTTAATTGCTATTTTTTAATTTTAAATTTTTTTGTGTAATTGGTTTTTTTATTTTTATTTTGATCCTCATTCTTGTAAAGGACTATTTTTTTTTTTTAATTTTAGATCCTATGACTACAAAGATAAATGTGTTTAGGAGTTCTTTAGATATAACATATATATTGACGAAGCAGATTTGAGGTTGTAATTTATAACTCTAAAAGCTAATAGAAGCAAAATATTTTATTAATTGTTATTTTTTATGTAAATTTTAAGTTGAATGGATTGAAGATAATGTTTAAATTTGTCATACACCCAAAGCAAAATAATGATTAGGATAAAGGTAAAAGTTATTTAAATTTAATGACGAGTTTTTTTCAACATGTAAAGATTAATGCATGAGGTGTTTAAGAAAAGTTAATTTTTTTTTCTATTTAGTTTAGAAAATTAAATAATATACTTAACAATTTTATTTTTTTCTAGTTTGTTTAATATTTTTAATATTTATTTTATTTATTTTCAAGCTTCCTACTTTGTTTAACATGGTTTTTGGATTTGCATAGCAAAATGCTGGATTTTACCTCTGAGTCCCCAGCTAGGAAGGTGAGGAGGCTGCATTGTAACAAGTCACTGATTCTCTTTAACACGCTTCTCATTCTCTCTCTCAATTATCTTCTTTCTTTAAAAGGGGCATCCTCAAGGCTGTTTTGTCTTTTAAGGGAAGAACTTTTCTTTTTACAGCTTTCTTTGCCTTCGCAAGTCTGCAAATTTGTGGCGATCTTGTGGGGTTGAAAGTGAATAAAGGAGGAACTGAGAAAGTGAAACTGATGCCAACCCAAGAATGAAAACCCACCAATAGTTGAAAGTAGAGAGGATGCCGTAGCTTTCCTCACTTTATTTTTTGCTTTATAGTGATGATTGCTTGTTTTCGTTTTCATGGGGATTTGAAAAAATCCAAAAACATTTTAACCGTTCTTCCAGAAACAACTTAGTTTCGAGTACATAGAGATACATTAGTACCACTGCTTTTTCTGTAAATGACTATCGGGCTGTTCTTCATGTCTGCTGCAGATCATGTGGCTTGCATGCGACCCCATTAAGATGGGGAATTGATTCCTGTTCTAGTTGAGATAAGAAAAAAAAAAACTAGGACAAAAGACAAGAGCTGGAGGGAAAACATCGGTTTTTCTCTTGTCTTTTTAGTGTTCAGTCATGGAGGCTACAGAGATTTAGGAGTTAGTTTCTAGTCCCAATAGAGCGTGTGGTGTCAGTTTTTTTTTTCTTTTCTTCTGGTTTCTGTGATTTGGACTGTGGATAGCTAGATAGCAAGCTTTTGCGTTAGTTTTTCGGGAGGAAAAAAAAGGGATTGTTTTTTCGTTCTTTCTTTTGAAGCCTCTATAGGTAGTTCTTGTGCCTATCACTTGCAGCAATTTTCGGTGATCGCTTGGATCGTATTTAACCCTCCAATCATTTCAGGTGAGAAGTAATCCTATCTTCAATATATCTAGTATGGTACTCTTCTTCATATTGGTAAATGTTAAACTAATTTCCTTAATCTTCGTTTTCTTTCGGCAGTGAATTTGGGGTGCTGAGAAACATCTAATACGAGGTAGGTATGCTGAGGAATAGATCTAGAGCTGTGACCAGCAAGCAAACTTTAATGACTGATCACAATAGTGCTCAATCAACTTCCAATCAGAATTGCACAAAGCCAACAACATCTTTTCTCGTTTCTCCAAGGTTCAAAGCTTTCACCTTTAAGGGTCTCCCTGAAGCTGAACCCGTGATGAGTCCAACTTCAATTCTTGACACTACTAAACCATTCTTCCCTTTCAAAACCCCCTTTTCTAATGTCATAAACCAACCTAAATCCCCTAAAGTTTTCTCAGAGTACAAACACTCATGGGACAAATCAGACTCAAAGGGCATTGGTCTTGCACTTATTGATGATACACCAAGCTGTGGCAAAGTATCCATCAAAGAGAACGAAAACCATTTTTCTAAACCCAGTAACAGAACGGTCTTGTTTGGCACCAAGCTCAGAGTTCAAATCCCACCACAGCCAAATTCTATACTATTTCCAGTCGAGTCACCTAAATCTCCAGGCGACTTTGGAATTGAGACCTCCAGGAACTCACAATTCTCTGCATCTCCTTCAGTCCATTCTGGCATCCAATCAAAGGATTCTCCTCGGGTGTTCACGGGATGCATATCAATTAGTGAAATGGAGCTCTCTGAAGACTATACATGTGTCATAACTCATGGGCCTAATCCAACGACCACTCATATTTTTGATAACTGCGTTGTGGAGAATTGTTACTCTTTATCGGATATGTCCAAATCTGAGCCCAGGAGTTTCCTTAGCTCCTGTTACACTTGCAAGAAGAATCTTCAACAGAAAAATGACATTTACATCTACAGGTTGGGGCCGTTTTCTTTCTTTTAAAAGATGCAACTTGTCTCTCTCCCTTTTATGCCGTTGCTAAGTTCAGTTTGAAAGACCTACTAGTCTCCAAAAAGAACTGCTTTTAGTATTCTCATCTGATTTTTATCATATTCTTTTCTAGTCCACTTAACTAATATCTCTGACCCAAATTAACCACTGCCACTATGGGCCTAATTGTCTATTATCCTTTCAATGCAGAGGTGAAAAAGCTTTCTGCAGTCAGGAATGCCGTTACCAAGAAATGTTATTAGATGAAATAGAGACTTGAGAAGTTGAAAGACGCTTCGGGAAAAAAGTTCTTGACATTTTGTCCTGCGTCACAGCTCTCAAAAGTTGATGAAAACATAGCATACCATGTCAGTTTGGCCATTCTTCATTATGCTCAGTTGAGAACGATTGATTATGCTCAAATTGGGTGCTATTTCCTTCTCCTTCTCCTTTTTTTTTTTACCTTCTCATCTGCATATAGAGATAAAGAGAGGGTGAGATACTGTTGCAGAGTGGATTTTGTTGTCTATTAAGATCATTGCTAATTAATTTGATTGCTTAGTTTTCTCTTTTGGCCCTCTGTGGATGATGATGATGTATGGTGACTGAAAAGCTGTCTACAACTATTTATTCTCTTACCCTCTCTAACATACATCAATCAATCACGATACATTACTGAGGTTGTCCGAGTATTTCACCGAGGAAGATTCTCAACCTGTGGGTTATTACTTCTTATCCTCTCGGCCCGTTTAATATTGTTAGCCTGTTTAGTATTGTTTCCGTGTTTTTTATTTATTTTTATTTTTTTAATTTTAAATATTTTTTTATGTTTTTAAATTATTTTGATATGATAATATTAAAAATAAATTTTAAAAAATAAAAAATAATTTTTAACCTGTTTTTGTTGATAAGCATGAATATTAGTTGAAAACTAAAACTGACCTTTTCAAATCGGTAGATACAAAATCAGGTCTTTTTCCCAACCAATACTTGATTAACCAAACAATAATAACGTGAACTAGTTGAAAACTTGGATAAGTAGGCGCACAATTTTCGCTTCCAACTTATAATTTAATTGATGAGATAATTGTAAGTTGTGTCATGCATAGTTATTATAAGAATCGATTTAGAAACTTGTTCGATTTGAGATTTGAGTTGGTAAATCCATCCGAGCTTTGATTATTTTAAAAGAAATTGACATAATTTAAAAGTATTTTTATTTAAAAAATAAAAAAATATTGTTTTGATAAAAAAATCAAGTTTTTCACCAACCCGATCTTATTAAGAGTTACTCGGCTTTTTATAACTTGTTGTCAAGTGATCCAAGATTAAAATTATGCATTCTTTGGCGAAATTTAGGAGAGGAATTTGCTGGAAATATATCTTGTCGATGCATCTCTCTTTATGTATCCCAACTCGACCAATGAGCAACAACTACTTAGGAAGGGTTATACGAGTTAGAAAGCGAAACAACACTGGTCCCAGACGATTGTGTACTTGATCAAACATTAATTATACTCTTCTCATGACAAAAACAAATGGACTTCGACAAATAAGGAAGATGATCAAGAGTCAAATGAACTGAAGTCTTCGTGCACCTTATTATCTTCTTCGTTTTACACTTATAATATAGCTTTTTGCACACGTGATGTAGCCAATTAGGCCGTCATAAAAAATTATTAAAAAAGCTATCCAGTCCACAAGTTTTACGTCCATTTTCTGTGGCGGCGTTTGTTTTCAAGTCAAATTAAAACGGCGAGCTGCCACTTCTTTCTTCTCTGATTCTCGTTTCACCGAGGAGGGGAGAGGACAGATTATGAACATTCACATATTTCCATGTTTCTCTATAAAAAATGAAGCAAATGTGACCACGTACATGGCTAATCTAGTGTGAACATAGAGATTCAATGAACTGGTAAAGGATGCCAGTGCACCATTGCAGAGCAAAGCCAGAATGAAAAAAGGAGTTTAAGTTTCTAAAAGAAACTGTCCTCTTAAGAATTGATAGTCGTAGTAAACGTTTAAATTGTCGAGCTTGGAAAGGCTGTGGAACGGACCAGTGCTACTAGCCTGCCCAGTTGTAAGCACTTGAGCAGCGAGGGGTATAAGAAGAAAAAAGAAGAATCATAACCCGTCTGGAAATAAAAAGGAACGAAAAATAAAGGGAAAAAAGCAGTAAAAAGAAACATGGAGGATGAGCTCAGAGCTCAACGGCCAGCTACTGTGTGTGTGGCGAGAGTGAGAAATAAGGTCTAGACGCTTTCGTGCTTGGTTGATTATATGTTTTTGACGGAAGGAGGCTTTTGATGGTGCCGACTGAAATTCTAAGGATTGTTAGCGGACTTGAGCCTCGCCAAACACCAAAGAAACAGGGTAAGAGAAGCATCATTATCGCCAACTTATGTTCAGTAAACACTGGTTGAAATCCTGATGAACGCTGAGAGATTCTATAAGCCTTCCCACGATCAATAGCTGATGTCTTTTACTGTAGCTCACATCAAAGTTGACCATTATTTTGGCCTTGATTGCAACATTTAAGATTTCAATATGTACTTCACCATTGATGTTTACTGCATACCTCATCTCATCATAAAAAAATAAAAGAAGTGAGATTTCAAATAAATGAAGGAAAACCCTATAACTGAAGAAAACCATTAGAAACCTACCAAGCTGATTAGCAAGTGAAGCATGGGCAACAAATGGCTAGCACATTATCATGAAAACCTCCCTTTTATTTTCCACACAACAAATCAGGCTTCATTTTTTTGCATGCACATTATCATGTAAAATCTTGATGTTATACGTGTACAGCTAACACATTTTCATGAACAGCTCTGACCACTGAAACAAACTCTCACGAAAGCGCCATTAAATCTGTTGACAATGTATATATCCTGGCAAAGGAACTTCTTAACAATTTCCATCCAGACACTAATTCACGTTTTACTATAGCTAATAAAAGATTGTGATAAGGTGTCCCTGCTAAACCGAAATTGAACCCCAGTGGCTGTGGTGTAGCCCCGTATCAAATAGACGCTATATGGTGATAGCAAAAATAAATATAAATTATTTTGATATATTTTAAGCAAAAAAATACACTTTTTAAAACACACCATCAAAAATACCAAACCCACTTAGCAGATTGCCAAGAAGTGTCACGACGAAGCAGGGCAACGAAAGTTATCAAGGGACAATGGTTCAGTGAAACTAGTTTATTTCTTACATGCCCGCATGTTTTCATTTGGGTTTACAATTTAAGTACTCGTAAAAAATGACAGACTCTGAAATCTAACAAATGTTCGTATTGTGAAACCTGTGCATGAGAATTTCTTTTTGGAGAGAAACTTAAGGAGACCGCGTTATTTTGCAGGGCAAATACAAAACAGCAAAAGGAGAAAAAGCTAGGAATGTTATGGTGCCAGAAAGAAATGATTATGGATGCACATTAAAATGGAAGATACCAAGATCGTAGTTCAAATATAGTAAACTTCAATCAAGAAACGCTATCCAAGAACAAACCGTGATGGCCATTTATCTAAAACTGCACTCAATACTAGTTTGGGTCGAGACAAACTCATGCAAAAGCATCCAACCAATTGTACCCTTCAATATATCCATAATATAATTTTGATAACAAAAATCAGCTTCATCCAAACACAAGAAAGAAACGATGCAATAAACTTTGATACATTGAAGTCTGGATACATAATGACATTGTAAACACGACATTGGTCCAACAGCACGCATAACTCGACTAATGAAAGGGGCTCCTGGTAACACAAGACAAACAGCAAGACACATGTTGCACTAAAGTCTTGGTCACAAGTGACAAGAAATAGAAAACACGTATGGATGAACCCTAATAAGACTTAACTTTTAGGACTACATCTATCACGAACATGTCCTCCTACAACTGCCTCCTGATATGTTCTTGGACAAGCAGCTGCCTGGAACACACATGTTGAGTAAACATCAGTAACAATCAATTGATATTTAAAAAACAATATAATTTACGTTGTCAAAGCATTCAAGATGAAGACTGGTAGACTATTACCTTGGCTTGGCGTGGTCGACAATCTCCAAGGAATATACACATCATCGTTGGCAAATAAGAGGCCCTATTACCTGCTCAGAATAACAAGAAACTGATAGGCTTGCAGCAGGACAGAGCAACACGGATAGGATTGATCTTAGAAGACCAAAGGAGCAGAAGACACTAACAACTGTTTTCAGTTCCTCTTTCCACTTTTCCCTCTTAAAAAACAGAAAAGATGGCCAAGGAGAAACAGCACCCATGCAGGGTGTGCAAGGAGTTAGAGCTAACTAAAGATGAAATGGTGTACAGGGAATTGGAGCTACTTAGAGAAGAAAGAAAGAAATGGTGAATATTTATATAAGAGGAGTTGATTGTTGAGAGGTGCTGAAGCAAGGAAACGGTCACAAGAAAACAGATCATCTATGTTGCCAATTGAGGCAATTCTATACTAGGAATCTAAGAGGCTAATTAATGATAGCAGTTGAAAGTGTAGTTGGAAAAAGGTGGAATTGAAACAACGAAAAGAAAGTCAAGATATGAAAATAAGACAGAAACCTACGGAACTACAAGACTAATCAAAGTCGCAATGCAGTATATACATTGTGTTTGATGCTATAGGTCTAAATTCTACTCGAGCTAGAGTAGAGCTAATAAACATCCCACAAGGAGATTATGCAAATAGATTTGCATCGTTAGGGCATGATAGAATTGAAAATAGTAAGTTGCCCCGTCCCTCTGAAGAAATGACATTCTCTTTAACTTCATTTTAAGTTCCCTTCTGCTTCTCGAAAGTATTGGAGTCAGCTTCCATCCGCTTCACATTGTCCAAATTACAATTAACCTGCCTCATCTTAGCTCCAAAGTCATGTACTTGGTAAGCCTGCCTGCTTGCCTTGCTACCAGATCACTACAGGTCACAAATCAGTTTCTCAGTGTAACATCAGAAATTATTGACCCACCAAGCCAGGACTGTTTCCGCCGCCACCAAAAACTAAAGAAACCGACACTACTGGCTGCTTTATTCATCTATATACATCTACCACTGAAATTCACTATTTACAGGAGCAAAAGGCCCCTTAAGCTTCACTCATCCGCCACATCAAGGTTGAGAATGCGACGCAGAGTCTTTGTCGCAGAGTCAGCACTAAGAAACAAATCTTTCATAGATGGGCTATGCTCCCTAGAAGGAGAAGCTGGTGCAGACTTGGCAGTTGGCTGCACATTAAAATCAGTACCATGGTTCACAGGTAAATCAAGGGACACTGTTCGCTTTGGTGGCCTCATTGAGAACTTGGGAATCGGCAAAGAACTAGGTGGTGGAGAATTCGAATACGCCGGACCAGCCCAACGCTCCGAGAAGGGTAAATTCTCATTCCCAAAACCCATGTCCTCATAAAAAGATGTCTCCTTTCTAGGAACTGTGACATTAATGGTTATGGGAGAGCTTTTCGAAATGGTCTTAAAGTTACCATTGTCAACAGGATGAGAATTAAATTGAGACTTAATAGCAGGTGGTGGTGTTTTTGGAGAGTTAGAAGTGGGAGGAACATGGCTGGTGATTTTGGTTACAGTGGTAGTGGAAGCCTGAAATGGGGTTGGGAGTATCCCGTCCCTGGATTGAAAAGTCCTGCAATTGATATCCTTAAAGTGCTTAGAAGGTGAAGTCCCAAATTTAGCAGGCCCATTTGACCTAACTTTGGTGTAGTACTGATTCCTGTGTTGAGCCACAACAACAAGCGTCTCCATAATTTGAAATGCTCACCAATTCAGCTGCTGTACTCTTTCAGCTAAAACCCAATTCTAACAAAATCCCTCTAAAAATCAAAACTTCTACGATTAAATCTGAAGCAAATTCACAGCGAAAGTTCTAGATCTCCTCCATGACAAATCCAAATCAAGCATCACAAGATTCAAAGCCAGCTTATAACAAAAATAAAAATATATTCAGAACCTGATTAGATAAGATCAAAACGGATCGGATCGGAGTCCTCTCCCAGTTAGAAACAAAGATCACAAACCCCTTCACCAAGCTGTAAAAAACGCAGCATGAGTCGCATCAGAAAGATAAACCAAAAACCGTACTTGAAACTCGAAAAAGACAACAACTTCACCATAATCTCAACAACAAAGTGAAACAAGACAAAGAGTAAATCAACTCACCGGTTAAAGACACTATATCAGTGACAAAGCTCAAAGAGAGAACATGGAGATCCAAAGGGAAACAGAGTTTGATTGTTATCGTGCTAATTTTGGGCTGGTTTTTTGCTTTCCGTAGAGCGGGGAAGGGGGAGGGGGAGGAAGAGACCGAGTGGGCAGTCAAGAAATGAAGGAAGGAGACAGAATCCACGGATCTGAAATGACTCTCCAGAGTATTTTACACACCTGCTTACTTTCTTCCTCTGTGAGATAGAGAGTAGGCAGACACTGTAAGGTTTGGTAAGTAGGCATGGTTTCGAACTGATTTACGAGAATGACATTACGGATTTTTGAGTCTTTAATTGGATGATTATTACTCGCTTGATGACTATCTTGCCCTTTCGACTCTTGGATTTCTGTACCTTTTCTTTTGGGTCTTTTCTTGGTGATGGAAAATTCGACCTTCTCTTGCAAGGTTTTTTAATTTAGTTGCATGAATAAATAATAAGAGACGGTGGTGATAAAAAAAAATAAAAAAAATATATATATATATATATATATATATATTAAAACTTAACAATTTATTTTAAATTTATATTTATTTTATACCTATTTTTGTTTTTTTAATATTTATTTATCATGAGACATTAACCAAATTAAATACAACTTTCAATTATTTTTACTTTTAATTTTAGTTTTGGAATCAAACACAAGAGTTGTTTAATCCGTATAAAAATATAAAAATATGATGTTGAATGGAAGATATTAGATTTGACTTATAATATATTATTTAAAAAGTAGAAAGCAATCTTCTTGATACTTGAGATTTATTAGTTAATTAACTTTGTGATGTGATTTTTATTCCGGTGTTAACTTTGCTTCAAATCACAATAATATATCTATCACGTTAATGCTATTTTAACAATTACGAAATAATTTGTTTTATTTTATAAGATAAGAAAATAAAAATAACATACTGGTTTCTTATATTTGCTTTGTTATTGTTTTTTTAACAATTATCTTTCATGTTTATCTTCTTTAAGCCAATGGATCTCTCATTTTAATTTTTATATATAATTCTTCAATGTATTTAAAAATAGAAGTGTGAAATGATTCAACAAGCAGAAAATAATAAATGCATTGTTTTGTAAACGTGCTGAGAATTTGCACCTCCCTTGCGTGCAAGAATTCAAATTCATAAAATCATGAGGGGTGTAGTTTAACTTATAGATTATAAGTTTGCTCTTTAGAGATTATCAATTTGAGTTTTATAAATTTCAGGGCTATTAAAGATTTGTTAAAAGTAGTTGTATTATGATTAAAATATGTTTAATAAATCCCTATTGTTAAGAGATAGCTTGTTGTTTTTTGACCTGTTCATTTGCTAGTATACCACACGTCTAGAAAGCTATTATGTGGGCTGCATATTTTTCATATTTTTATTACTGTAAAGGCTATTTAAAGATCAACTCTCAGATTCAATAAGATAAGAGTTTTATCATTTTGATTACTTAAATTTTTAATTAGATTTATATAATTATTAATTTCAGATCTTATAAAATTAATCGAGATATATAAATTTACACGAATATTTATATTAATAATAAAAAAATAAGAATAGTAGAGAACAAAAACTTTTTGACCGAAGACGAGGAAAGTAAAGTATATCAACTCCCTTTCGGCGTCCCCTGAAAGAAGGATATTTCAGCCATTTTACCCTCCCAATATTAAATTATCCCAAAAAAATATATCGCCCGGGCATATATGTAAAGGAAAAGAGCGCATGTGTTGGGACCCACAAAAGCCATGCCCAAGATCGAGTTGGTCCCCGAGCATCAGGACAAGAGGATAGAGATAAAAAGGCTAGTGGGTGCATAGTGGCAATAGCCATGGGCTTGGACTCCGATCGCAATCCATGTCCCCACTTCCAGGTGTCTGTTTCCGGGGGACTATACCTGGTTCCTTCCGTTGAAGGCAGCCGGTTGATAAAAAGTTGGTAAAGAATAAAGAGAGGCCAGTGAGGAGGTTCTTTGCTTGGTGGCCTTGGAAAGCAAGTCCAAGAAGAACGTTTTGATTCATCTTCAAGATTGCACGCCGAAAGGGATGCCGAACACACCCTTGCTTTAAGATGCCAGATTCCGGTTCCCCAGAAAACCATCAAATTGCCTTCAATGAGAAATTTCATCTGTCCAGCGTGGTCCAGACGTGATGAATTTC